>Ga0209517_10000014_pt1 | contig 308536 bp, 253 predicted proteins | sample PeaSoiMetSII2010_FD_187695 | JGI IMG/M metagenome (GOLD analysis project Ga0209517, IMG submission 187695) | Peat soil microbial communities from Weissenstadt, Germany - SII-2010 (SPAdes) (version 2) | ecosystem: Environmental > Terrestrial > Soil > Wetlands > Peat | place: Germany... | reverse complement strand
GCCGGGCGGCTTTGAGCCGTCGCCGTTCGAGTTGATCAAAATCGCGTTCGACACCTTTTGGATTGCCCATGCCCGAAGACTAACACGAGGAATTGCACTTGTCACTATATTATGCGAATCTCAATAGACCGTCAACTGGCCGCTCCTTAGCCTTATTCCAAGATCTTTCAACAGCGTATGCACTTGGTCGATCGCTTCCCGATTTGCAAATCGAAGGCTCGGCGTGGAGACCTGAGTCCGTAGCAGAGCCGCTTATGCTCAATTGTCTCTAGGACACGTTCGCCAAAATTTCTCCACGCAATAGAACTGAACAACTGAATTCTCCCGGTCCGGCAATTGATGACGCGATCGTATGATGACATTGCATGACTTTGAAGTAACGGAAAGGAGTCCAATGCCACTCTGTCGAAAGTCATCTTGCCGCGCAGATTTTGCAATCCGGGTCGCTAGTGCCTCAGGTAGCGCAATGTAGGATTCGTCTGCAAAACCTAGATTGTTCAGCGCTTGCAGCATTGCTTCCTCAACACGCTTTAATTTAATTTCAACTGCCACAAGCCGTTTTTGTAAAGGCATCCATCCGTTAATTTTTTGGAGCCGCTCATCGGACGAGCGAATTACGAAGCGCTCTTTGATCAAACGCTCTGTTTCCGCTATAACAACTTCCGGAGTGATACTGGGGGCGCAATGGTCGATCAATTTGCGCAACGCAATGGATTTGCCCGTCTCAATATCGGGAATGTTGAGTAATAGAGCGGCCTGAGTGATTGAAGCGACGGGACGAGTTTGTCTTAATCTGAGCCGCCGTAAAACATTGCGCTTATTAAAACTCAAGCCGACTAAATCGCATATACCCCAAGGCGACGTGAATTCAGATTTTATGAGAAGGTTCAGCGTCTGCATCCAATGCAACACTGGCTTCGTCATTTCTGCTTCTAGATTGAACATTAAATCTAAATGGAAAACGGTTTCAATTTGGGCACAAAGTTATTCACAATCTATTCACAACGGACAATATAGCGCAATACTGATTTTGCCATCTTAAATATTTCAATACTAGAGCAGGTTGAGCAAAATTTTTCTTGCCAGGTCGGCACGCTGGAAGACTATGGATTAGACGGAACACGGTTGGATTACTGATTGGAGAACGATGGAGTACGAATTTTGCTTAAATCATTGATGTTAAGACCTAGGCTTGAGACGACCGTCTCATGAAGTGCTGGCGCTTGTGTGGTGTCGATGCCGTTGCTCTGAAAACTCGAACCGGGCCAACTCTCATTCTTCCGGCGGTATGAGACGCACAAGTAATTGATAAGTAGATTGTTATGAATATACTGGGGGAGGCTTGGGTTTTGACATGGCCTCTGTTTCCAAAACCGAAAAACCATGTCAATGGCTAGTGGAGACCGCACCCAAGCAAGTGGGTCAGAGGGTCCAATCCTCTGACCCCAACATATAACGACAACAACCTATTAAAATGGCAACAACGAAACGAACTAGGGCCGACATCCGGCGCGAACAACTCCGTAACGAATTCTTCGGTGAGGTTGCAAAGGAAGAACTGTGGACATCCGATCTGTGGGGATGGTGCTGGGTTCCGCGAACAATGCCACTTGTCTTGCAGGCGATTCGAATGCTATCGAAGGGAAAATCAGCAGCAGAAACATATTTTGCCCTATGGTGTCACTGCATGTCAGAATCAATTGTGGAGATAAAGGACAAAGGAAGCCTGATTGCAGCAGCGGGTTATAACAGTGCAACCGGCGAGCGAACATGGAAGGCACGGATGAAAAAACTGGAAGAACTGGGCTTCATCAAAACTGCTCCAGGTACTGATTGTGTGCTCCTAATGAATCCACATAAAGTGCTGAAACGCCTCAAGGAGTCAGGGAAAAGACCAGAACTTGAAATTGGACTTTATAACAAAATTAGAAAGCAAATGATCGATTATAAATGCCGCGATTTCAAGGAAGTAGCCAAATTTCCACCACCACCACGACTGTCTACTGCGGGGCAAAAATCATAATGTAGAACTATAAACGGTTACAGACGCGACGAGAGCGGCATTGCCGGGCAGAGAATTCGCCAAAGGCAATTCGCAGCGTGGTTACGCCTCTTTGGTCGCGCCATCATCGGGTCAGCGCAAAGTCTTTTGGTGTGACCGTGAAGTGAGTCAGCCCGAAAGTTAGTCGCGGTCAGTCAAAGTGGGTCACCCAGTGTCACAACAAACGGCAGGGCATACCGCGAAGCGAAAGGCGAATGAAAAGCTGGCTTGCCGAGTCGAAGCTTTGAGTGGTAATGGCTAAAGTAAAGCTAAGCCTGCCCACGCTTTCAGCTTCGGCGCGGCAGTTTTCGCTTTACGCAGCGCTCCAAGCGAAGACTGGTGCGCGGTGCAGGTTTTGAACCTGCGACCCCCAGTGTGTGATACTGGTGCTCTACCGCTGAGCTAACCGCGCGCCGGTGGGTAAGAAGCCACAAAAATTGGAAAACTTCAATCTCAAAAGCTGGCGCACGGCCAGCCGGTTCGCCACCTGAGAAACTTTTCCGGTTCGCCGGGGTTTCAAAACCAAATGCGGACAACCCATTCCAACGGAGGAATTCTCATGCGCAAATTTTGCATCGTCTTAATCGTGGCGTCGGGCTTGTGCACGCCGGCCGCCCGTGCCCAGGTCACCAACGTGCCGCTAACGGAATTGGAGGCCTTTGAAGCCGGGACCGGAACGGTCATCGTCAAAGGTGCCGGCCAGGTTGGTACGGTGGCCGTTGACGCATTGAATATTCAGGTGATCAGCAAGGAGTCCCTGGACGCGACCAGCGGCCGCCGACAATACGGCATGGCGGTCGAGGCGGTCGCCAATGATCAGCGGGTGTGGAAAAGGGTGGTGGACTATGACGAAATGGATTCACTGATCAACGGCCTGAATTATCTCGCCAAAATTGATTACAAGGTGACCGCCGAACCCACGTTTGTCGCCAGTTACGTCACCCGGTCCGGGTTGCGAGCCGGTGCGTTCACCAGCCAGCGGCGCGGCGTCATCCAATATTTCCTGCAGGATTACAGCACCAACAGCGTTAACAGCCCGAGAATCTTAATCACTTCCGCCCAACTGGCCCAGTTCGAGGATCTGGTGGAACAGACCAGAAAAAATCTGGATTCATTGCAGGCCGCTCACTGATGGCGCAACGGCCCGTCCGCCTTTCATTTTCTGAGGACCGTGTCGCGCTGGGCCCAGCCAGGATTGGGATGGGGATAATCCAGATTGTAATGCAGGCCGCGGCTTTCGGGCCGCAATTGCGCACACCGCACAATCAACTCCGCCACCGTGGCGATGTTGCGCAGTTCCAGCAAATCGCTGGTCACGATGAAATTCCAGTAATATTCGCGAATTTCCTCCTGCAGGTTCGCAATGCGCTTCTGGGCGCGCTCCAGTCGCTTGTTCGTGCGGACGATGCCGACGTAATCCCACATCAGCCGCCGGATTTCGTCCCAGTTGTGCGAAACGACCACCATTTCGTCCGGGTTGTGCGCGTTGCCGGATTGCCACAGCGGAATGTCCGCCTCAATTTTTTGCGGCGGCTTCGCAATCGCCTTCTCCGCCGCGCGACGCGCACACACCAGCGCTTCCAGGAGCGAATTGCTGGCCAGCCGGTTCGCGCCGTGCAAGCCGGTGCAGGCGGCCTCGCCCACGGCGTAAAGGCCCGCGATGTCCGTCTCGCCGTCCACGTTCGTCACCACCCCGCCGCACTGATAATGCGCCGCCGGCACGACGGGGATCGGTTCCCGGGTAATGTCGATGCCGTAACGCAGGCAGGTCTGGTGAATGTTCGGAAATCGTTCGATGAGGAACTGCGCCGGCCGGTGCGTGATATCGAGCCACACGTGTTCCGCGCCGCTTTTTTTCATCTCGCTGTCAATCGCCCGCGCCACGATGTCGCGCGGCGCAAGCGATTTCAGCGGATGATAGGCGTCCATGAATTCTTTCCCGTCGAGCGTCTTGAGCACACCGCCTTCGCCGCGCACCGCCTCGCTGATGAGAAACGATTTCGCCTGTGGCTGATACAGGCACGTTGGATGGAACTGGACGAATTCCATGTCGGCAATCGTGGCACCGGCACGATAGGCCATCGCCACGCCGTCGCCGGTCGCGATATCGGGGTTCGTCGTGTAAAGGTAAACCTTGCCGCAGCCGCCCGTAGCCAGCAGCGTCACCGGCGCGGTGAACGCCCAGACCCGATTCTCCTTTTTGTCGAATACGTAGGCGCCGAAGCAGCGATTGGCACCGGCCAGACCGAGCTTCTGGCTGACGATTAAATCAATGGCGATGTGGTTTTCAAAAATCTGGATGTTCGGCTGTTGCGCCACCGCATTCAACAGCGCCCGTTCGATTTCGCGCCCGGTCACGTCCTTGGCGTGCAGAATGCGCCGTTTCGAATGGCCGCCTTCCTTGCCCAGGTCCAGTTCCTTGCCGCCGTCCTCGGCCGGGGCGTCGCGCTTGGAGAATTTCATGCCGAGTTCGATCAATTCCTGAATCCGCGCCGGGCCTTCCTCGACGATGGTGCGGACGACGCTTTCCTTGCACAGACCCGCGCCCGCGGTGAGCGTATCGCGCACGTGCAACTCGAATGAGTCCTCCTTGCTCGTCACCGACGCGATCCCACCCTGCGCATAGTTCGTGTTCGACTCCGCGCGGTCCTTTTTGGTGACAATGGCCACGCGCCCGCGCGGGGCGACCTTGAGCGCGAAGGACAACCCCGCGATACCACTGCCCAGGACAATGAAATCGAATTGTTTCACTGAACCTGAAAATTAACGCAAGGGCGCAAGGACGCGAAGATAAATTGTTCAGGGGTGGTCACAACGTCTTTTCCATGAACATTTCGGCAAGCGGATTGGCATTGTACCGTGCAATCTCATAGAAACCCAACTCCCTGAATAATGCCAGCGCGGCAGATGATTTCGCGGTCGTGTCCAGCCTGATTAACCTGTAGCCAAAATTGCGGGCGTCGTTGACTGCACTGACACATAACGCGCGCCCGATTCCCTGTCCGCGGAATCCGGGTGCAAGATAAAGTCGTTTTAACTCGGCGATTTCTTCTGACAACCCCCGTACACCGACGCAACCGCAAATCTCACCCTGTTTCTCGACTACATAAAAGCAGCTGCGACCCCGGGTATAGACGTGGTCAATGTCCCGGATATCTGCGTCTTTCCCGTCGGGCAGAAACTCAAAGCCCATTTCGTCGAACACTCCTTTCAAAAATGAAAGCAACCCTCCGTCATCGGCGGAGTTGTATCGCCTGATTTTCACAGTCGTGCGTTATCGATCAACCGGGTCTTGCCGACGAACACCGCCAGCGCCATTTGGGTCCCACGGGTAACTTTCGCCACGGGCATAAGCGTGCCCGGCTCAAAAAATTCCACATAGTCCAATTTCGCATCCGGTTCGCATCCGACCAGTTTTTGGACGGCCGCCTTCAATTTTGCCGCCGGAAACGCCCTCGACTTCCTGACCGCAACGCGCGCAACTTGAATCGCACACCAGAGTACGGTCGCCTGCCGCCGCAAATTGCCGGTCAAATATTTATTGCGCGAACTCATCGCCAGACCGTCCGCTTCTCGCAATGTCGGCGCCACGATGATTCTCACCGGAAAATTCAAATCCGCGACCATGCGTTTGACGATGGCCGCCTGCTGAAAATCCTTTTGACCGAACACCGCCACGTCCGGTTGCACGAGATTGAAAAGCTTGGCTACCACGGTCGTTACGCCGCGAAAATGCGTCGGCCGCGCCGCGCCCTCCATCGTTTGCGATAGTCTTTCTTCGATGACGTAAGTGCTGAAATCGGTGGAGGGCACTGCTTCGTCAGTGCCCTGATCTTGGACATGGGAAGCGACAATGCGCTTCCCTCCAGACCTCGGCGGATACATTTCTTTGTCACCCGGCGTGAAGACCACATCCACGCCGGCACCGCGACAAAGTTTCAAGTCACGCTTCAAATCACGCGGGTATTTGGAAAAATCCTCGGTCGGCCCGAACTGCGTCGGGTTTACGTAATTGCTCACCACCACCACACCATTTTTGCCAACCGCCCGGCGCGCGCGCTGGACCAGGCTCAAATGTCCTGCGTGCAGATAACCCATCGTCGGCACAAAACCGATGCGCGTGCCCGCGCGTTTCCACCGCACAGCCAGCCTTTGCATGACGGAGACCCTTGAAACAATTCGCATGCTTTTATTGAACCAGGATCATCACGCATTCACGAAGGAAAAGGCAGCGCCCTGATTTGAAATTGTTCATTTTACTTTTCGGATAAAAAAGACGTAAACCACAAACCCGATCACTGCCAGCATGACGATGCCGTACAACAGGTTCGAAATTGGGGTAGAGTTTTGAACCTGATTGGTCACAATGTTTGTCATTTTCCAGCCTTTCTGATTTGAGATGCCACGCCAACCCTGGCTGCGCTTTGAGCACCGGTAACGGGTGGCAGTTCGAGGATGATGATAAATTCCTCAGGGTCGCCATACGTCCAGCCATAGCAGCATATAGCTTCGGGATGACCGTGCAGTTTTATGTTTTCTTTATTCGCCACAGCGTTCAATCAGTCCGGTCATTTTCCAATGGCTCTTGTCCATTCCAGCCGCCATCGCCGGAGTCGTTCTCAATGCGCCATGAGTCTTGACAAAGCTGTCATACACGAAATTCACCGCAACCGCAGCCTGAAAATTCTCAAACTTTTTGCTGAAAGCGTTCGTCAAACAAGTGAGCCTTCGGCAGTGCCTCCGCAGCGTGTGGCTCTGTTTCCCGAAGGGTGAAGTGGAAATACGGTCAACACTGCCAAAGAAAAGTAAATGAACTGTTTTGGCGGGGCGAAGTTCCTGATGAGCCGGCTCGCGAGGCCTCGCCCCACCGAAAGCTGCAAAAGGTACCGCCCCAAAAGAAAAACCGCGCTGGTGGTTTCCAACGCGGTTTGGTCGTGCGATCTGCGGCTGCCACCGGCTTCGGCGACGCCCATAGACCGTCCCCACAAATTTATCAGCGCACAAAGTTCAGCGGCGCATTGGCCGGCATTTCGTGGGCGCAGGGCTGGTTCGTCGGTGCGTCCGCCTCGCGGTCATTGGGCATCACGATTTTGTTCGCGAGCATCCACGCCTCGACTTCCTCGCCGCTGACGTCCGCGAGCATGTGGCCGTTGACCTCGACGCACGGGCTCAGCATCTGTCCGCTTTTCTCGATCATTTCCTGGCGCTGCAACGGGTCGTTGATGACATCGCGGTCTTCAAACGGCAGGTCGTATTTGCGCAGCACGGCGCGGACGCCCTGGCTCCAGCCGCAAGTCGGTTTCAAATAAGCAATGATTTTTGGCTTTTCCATAACTTTTCAAATTTTGGCTTCCCAACGCCAATATACTGCCATATCCCTTGCCGTTCGCAAAGTCTTTTATCGCTCTATTTCCTTTTGCCGCGCCGAAAGCACTTTTCGCGACGGCACGTAATTCGCAATAAATTCGCGGTAAAATTCAGCAAAAGTCCCCGCCGCAATGGCCATGCGCACATCGGCCATGATTTTCAAAAACAAATGCGAGTTGTGAACGCTCACCATCCGCAGGCCCAGAATTTCATTCACATTCAGCAGATGTCGCAGATAGGCGCGCGTGAAATGTCGGCAGGCGAAGCAGTCGCAGGTTTCATCAATCGGCCGGAAATCCGCCTTGTAAGCGCCGCCTTTGAGACCGAACGCACCGCGGCGCGTGAACGCCGTGCCGTTGCGCGCCACGCGCGTCGGCAGCACGCAGTCGAACAGGTCCACCCCGCGCGCAATCAGTTCGACCATCTGCGCGGGCGTGCCCAGGCCCATGGCGTAACGTGCCTTGGTCGCAGGCAAAAAGGGCTCGGTAAATTCAATCGCCTTCAACATGTCCACTTCCGGCTCGCCGACGCTCACGCCGCCGATGGCGTAACCGTCAAAATCCAGCGCGACCAGCGCCCGGGCACATTCTTCGCGCAATGCGGCATTCGACCCGCCTTGGACGATGCCAAAGACTAGTTGGCCCTCGGCGCGGGATTGTTCGCGACATTCGCGCGCCCAGCGGATGGTGCGTTCGACGGCGAGTTTTTGCTCACGGGCCGGCGCGTCGTGCGGCGGACATTCATCGAAAACCATCGCGACATCCGAACCCAGCACGCGCTGGATTTCCATTGCTTCTTTCGGGCCGAGAAACAACGGCGAGCCGTCGAGGTGCGAGCGGAATTCGACGCCATGCGGTTTGATTTTCCGGATTTTGGCGAGGCTGAAAACCTGGAAGCCACCGCTGTCGGTCAGGATGGGCTTGTCCCATTTCATAAACCGGTGCAGGCCGCCGGCGCCGCGGATGATGTCGAGTCCGGGCCGGATGTTGAGGTGGTAGGTATTGCCGAGGATGATTTGCGTGCCCATCTCCAGCAGCTCGCGCGGGTCGAGTGCCTTGACGCTGGCCTGCGTGCCCACTGGCATGAACATCGGCGTATCCACCACGCCGTGGGCGGTAGTCAATTTTCCCAGCCGGGCCTTGGTGTGCGTGTCGGTTTTAAGCAATTCAAACATCGCGCCGAGGGTAAATAAAAACGGCGCGCAAGCAGATGAAATTTTCGATGCTGCGGAACCGGTCTTTGGTTTATATTAGAAAGCCGGCTGGTTTTCAATTAAACCAACCGCAGGTATGTCCGAATCCTCAACCGATACACCCGGCGTCATGGCGTGCCCGCCATTGGTCTTTCTGGGCGCGTTGGGAATGGGTCTGCTCCTGCATTGGCTGATACCGATCCGGCCATTTCCGCTCAGATTTTCACAGCCACTGGGCGGTGCTTTCTGCCTCGCAAGCATTGCCGTGGGCATCTGGGGCAGCACTACCATGCGCCGCGCCGGTACCAACGTGCGCCCCGATCGCCCCGTCACCGCGCTCGTGACCGGCGGCCCGTTTCGGTTCTCACGCAACCCACTCTATCTGTCACTCACCGCGCTTTACCTCGGCGTCACACTGCTCTGCGACGCCTTGTGGCCGTTGGCAACACTCCTGCCCACGTTGGCGGTCGTGCATTGGAGAATCGTCCTGCGCGAGGAACGGTTTCTGGAAACCAGGTTTGGCGACGAGTACCGCGTCTATAAAGCCCGGGTCCGCCGGTGGCTTTAGCCCTTAACCCTTGCGCTCAAGCTCTGCAAAGGATACGTCCACCAGCAAATCGGCGGCGATTTTTTCCAGTTCGGTTTTCAAGGCGGCGAGATCACAATTTTCGGGCAGTTGCAGACGCGCGCCGGCTTTGAACAAGGTCTCGCCGGACATCGGCGCGCTGACGATTTCGCTGGAGAATTCCTCGACGTTCACGCCCGCGCGCGCCAGCGCGTGGGTGATTTCGCGGACAATACCCGGGCGATCATGGCCGATGATTTCGAGTTTTGTCTGCCGGCCCGTTGCCACCGGAGCCGCCACCTCACCCGGCCGGACGACCACGGTCAGGCCGGCGCCTTGAAGTTTTTGCAGCGCGTCGAGCAGCGGTTGTCTTTTGTCGGCGGGCAGTTCGATGCGCAGGATACCGGCAAACTCGCCGCCCAGCCGGGACATGCGGCTTTCCAGCCAGTTGCCGCCATGCTCGGCCACGACGCGCGCGACGGATTCGACCAGACCCGTCCGGTCCGGGCCAATAATCGTCATCACCAGGGGAGTCAGCATGGTGTCTTGTTAAACCCTTTCCGTCCTCGTGGCAAGCGGTTCTCCGGTTCTTACATCTGTTCCACGGTCTCGATGCCGAGGCTTTCCAACCCTTGCTTGAGAACGCGCGCAGTCAAATCGCACAACGCGAGCCGGCTGGCGCGCGTGGCATCATCGGCCTTGAGCACCGGACAGTTTTCGTAGAACGCGGTGAATTTGCCGGCCAACTCGTAGAGATAATTGCAGAGAAAATTCGGGCGATACTCCTCCGCGACGGCCTCCAGCGTCAGCCCGAAATTCAACAGGTGCTTCGCCAGCACGATTTCTTCCGTTGCCACCAATTGAATGTTGAATGTTGGATGTTGAATGTTCCCGCCTTCGCTTTGCTTCGGCGCGGCAGGGGATGTTTCTTCCGCCTTCCGAAAAATACTTTTAATCCGCGTATAGGCATATTGCAGGTACGGAGCGGTATTGCCCTGTAACGCGAGCATCTTGTCCCAACTGAAAGTGTAATCGCTTTGGCGGTTCGGCAGGAGGTCGGCGTATTTCACGGCGCCCAGCCCGACGACGCGCGCGATTTCGCGCCGCTGTGCCTCCGGCAAATCGGGGTTTTTGTCGGAAACGATTTTGAGCGCCCTTTCTTCGGCTTCATCGAGCAGGTCGGCCAGTTTCACCGTTTCGCCGCTTCGCGTTTTGAACGGCTTGCCATCCTCGCCGAGAATCGAGCCGAACCAGACGTGGGCCAATTTGACCGTCGAGGGTCGAGAGTCGAGGGTCGAGCACCATTTTCGGAATGCGGCGAAAATTTGCTGGAAGTGCAATTGTTGCCGGCCATCGGTGACGTAAATGATTTCGTCCGGTTGCCAGGTCTTGAGGCGGTATTCCAGCGTCGCGAGATCAGTGGTGGTGTAATTGAATCCGCCATCGCTTTTGCGGATGAGCGCGGGGTGGCCCTTGAGCTGGGGATGGTCGTCGAAGAAAATCGCCAAGGCGCCTTCGCTTTCCCGCGCGATGCCTTTGGCAACCAGTTCCTCCACCAACGGTTTCAGACGCGGATTATAAAAGCTTTCACCGAGCGTGTGGTCGAAATTTACGCCGAGCCGTGAATAAATTTCGTCAAATTGCTTTTGTGAGACCGCAATCATCTGGTGCCAGATATAAAGATCACCAGGATCGCCATTTTGAAGTTTTACAAGATGCTGGCGTGCTCTTGCTAGGACGAGATTTTCATCTCCTTCTTTTAGGGTTATTCTAACATCTTCAGCGCGGCCTTTTTTCCAGCAGGATTCTAAGTAATTCAACGCTTGAGGATCACCATTCCCGGCGGCAACAATGGTTTTGTAAATACGTTCAAGTTCAGAAACAGGGTCTTTTAATTTGGATGGATCTTTTCCAGCCAGCAGTTCTAATCGCCAACCCAAAATTAACATTCCAAATTGCGTACCCCAGTCGCCGATGTGGTTGTCGGTGATGACGCGATGGCCGAGCAGCCGCAGAGTGCGTGCCAGACAATCGCCGAGAATCGTCGAACGGATGTGGCCGACATGCATCGGCTTGGCCACGTTCGGTGAACTGAAATCAATCACCACGGTTCGCGGCTGCACGGCCTTGTCAAAAAACAGGTGTTCGCCGCGCGCGGCGGATTGGAGCGTCTGGGCGAGCGCGGAATGCTTCAGCCGGAAATTCAGGAAGCCGGCGCCGGCGATTTCAACCTGCTCGCAGATTTCAGCAACATCCAATTTTGCCAGAACATCGGTTGCGAGTTGACGCGGATTCAGCTTCCGCGCCTTGGCCAGCGACATCAGCGCATTACTTTGGTAATCGCCAAATTTCAAGTCGGGACACGGACGGACGAGAACCGCCGAGAGGTCCGCCTCCGGCAAAACGGCGCGAACGGCCTGCTGCAAACTGAGTTCGATTTGTTTGTGCGGGAGCACGGGAATGATTTAACCACGGATGAACACGGCTCGCCACGACGAAGTGAACGAAGGCGGGATGGACACGGATAAAATTCGGAGGGACGAGTTCCACGAGTCCCTGCATTATGCATTGAATTTGGGGCTCGTGTAACTCGCCCCTCCGAAATTACTTCTTCCCGTATTCCTTGATGATGTTGAGCATCGCCTCGGCGTCCGGCGCCTGTTCGAGCGCCTGGCGGAAATCGGCTTTGTGGAGGAGCTTGGCGATATTGGCGAGCGTGTGAAGATGTTTTTGAAACTGGCCCTGCGGTACCAGGAACAACATGACGAGCTTGACCGGCTGGTTGTCGAGCGCATCGAAATTCACTCCTTTTTTGGAACGACCCAGCGCGCCGACGACTTCATGAATCAGATCGGTCGAGGCGTGCGGAATGCCGATGCCGAAGCCGATGCCGGTGCTCATGGACGTCTCGCGCTTTTTCACGGCGGCGGTTACGGCATCCTGGTCGCCGGCCTGAATCTTGCCGGTGGCCACCAGATTGCCAATCAGTTCGTCAATGGCTTCCCACCGGTTCGTCCCGCGCAAATCAGGGATGATTTGTGCTTTGCTTAAGATGTCGCCTAAGTCCATACAAATGTTTGCCGGCAATTTGAACCAGACTGCGCGGCATTTCACAAGCGCGAAATATTTACATATTCGGCAAAAATTTCAAAACCAGCGCGCCAGCCCGTTGAAAACTCCGCCCGTGTCCTTCAGCCACCAGCCCAGCGCGTCGAGCCAGTTCACCTTTTCCGTAAGCAGCGGAACACCAAATAACAGCACACTCACATTGCCCAGAAAAATAATTACCGCGGAAAATAAATAACCCTGCGACGTGATGTCCGTCTGCCGCGTCTTCAAGGCGTGCCAGGTCAGGGTCACATGAAACGCATACGCCGCGCCGACGGCCAGATGGAACCAGACGAGATAACTCCGCCAGTCCCAAATCAAACGGCCGACGGCAAACACGGCGATGACCAGCACGGTGTACAGCGGAAAGAAATACGGCGCGAGCACGATGAGAAAATTGGTTTTGGAGATGACCACGTGACCGCCGTCGGCGGCGACCTTCATTTTCTTGACCCGGCCGCCAAAGAGCCAGGCCCACAGCGCGTGCGTCAGTTCATGGCCGAACACGTAAATCCACATCGGTTTGGGCAGCAGCAGAAAAATCACCAGCCAGCACGCCGCGCCGGCCAGCAGCGGCACCCAGACCGTGTCGGCGCCGTAACTGGCCTGCAACACCTGCCATAACGCCATCGCCGCCCCGGCACACACCGGCAGCAACAGGACGGCAATAAAGAATTTGATCCACTTCGGCACGCGCGGGCCAGAAAACAGAAAACCGAAGCCGGAAGCCAGAAGAAATGCATGAACCCTCACCCGCCGCTTCGCGTCACCCTCTCCCCGCCAAGCGGGGAGAGGGCCGGGGCGAGGGGCTCAACCTTCATGCGGTTTAGTCAGGTCAGCTTGGGAAGAAATGCGGCGATCTGTGACGGCCGCTACAATTTTGGACTTTGAACTTGGAGCTTTGGACTTAACATTCGCCCGATGACACAGGACGAAGTTCTCCAAATTTTCCGCGATAGCGGCGCGCTGCTTGAAGGCCATTTCATTCTCCGCAGCGGCTTGCATAGCCGCCAGTTCTTTCAATGCGCGTTGGCCCTTCAGCAAATGCCGACGGTCGAAAAACTCGGCGCGGCGCTGGCCGGAAAAGTCCGGTCACTCGGCGCGGTCACCGTCATCGCGCCGGCGCTCGGCGGATTGGTCATCGGCCAGGAAGTCGCCCGGCAACTCGGCGGGCGGTTCATCTTTCCCGAAAAGGAGGAAGGCAAACTGGTGCTGCGACGTGGTTTCAAAATTGCGCCCGGCGAAAAAATGCTCGTTGTCGAGGACGTGGTAACCAAAGGCGGCCGCGTGCAAGAGACTATTGACATCGTTCGCGCTCATCAGGGCCACGTGACCGGCGTCGCCGCGATTGTGGACCGGTCCAATGGTACGGTGAATTTCGGCGTGCCGTTCGCCAGCCTGATTTCGCTCAAGGTCGAGGCTTTCGAACCGGACAAACTGCCGCCGGACCTGGCGAAAACTCCCGCCGTCAAGCCAGGCAGCAAATAAGTTGTGGAGGGCAGCGCTTCGTCGCTGCCCAAATCCAAATTTTTGGGCACCGACAAAGCAGTGCCATCCAAAGAAACGTTATGCCAATTGGCACTACTACTGTGCCATTTCGGCGCTTTTGGCACAGTTTTTGGGTTGGTTAAATTTGGCCTGAATCAGCATTTTCTCCTTTATTTACAATGGTTTAATGGCGTTTTCAGCGTCACGGCACCATCGTTGCTTGGAGGTACCCGGCAGAGTGTCTTTAACTAAAACGATTTTATGGCAAAAGTATTAGGCATTGATTTGGGAACCACGAACTCCTGCATGGCAGTCATGGAAGGCGGTGAGCCGCTGGTTCTGGAAAATTCCGAGGGCAAACGCACCACGCCCAGCGTCGTCGCGTTCACCAAGAACGGCGAGCGCCTCGTCGGCGAGGGCGCCAAGCGCCAGGCCGTCACCAATTCACGCAATACGGTCTATTCCATTAAACGCTTCATGGGCCGCAAATTTGAGGAAGTGTCGGAGGAAATCAAACGCGTGCCGTACAAGGTCGTGAAAGCCTCCAACGGCGACGCCGCTGTGGAGGTGGAAGTGGACGGCAAGACCACCCGCTATTCCCCACCGGAAATTTCCGCGATGATTCTCACCAAGCTGAAGGCCGACGCTGAAATGCGTCTCGGCGAGAAAATCACGCAGGCGGTCATTACTGTTCCCGCTTACTTCAACGATTCACAGCGCCAGGCCACCAAGGACGCGGGCCGCATCGCCGGTCTCGAAGTGCTCCGCATCATCAACGAGCCGACCGCCGCGTCGCTCGCCTACGGCCTCGACAAAAAGAAGGATGAGAAGATCGCCGTGTACGACCTGGGCGGTGGCACGTTCGATATTTCCGTGCTGGAAATCGGCGACGGCGTGTTCGAAGTAAAGGCCACCAACGGCGACACGCACCTGGGTGGTGACGACTGGGACGGCCGGCTGATGGATTGGATCCTCGACGAATTCAAAAAAGACAGCGGCATGGACCTGCGCAAGCAGCCTGACGCCCTCCAACGCATCAAGGAAGAGGCCGAAAAGGCCAAGATCGCTTTGTCGTCGGCGCAGCAATACGACATCAATCTGCCGTTCATCACCGCCGACGCCAGCGGGCCGAAGCACATCCAGAAATCGCTGACCCGCGCAAAAATGGAACAGCTCTGCGACGATTTATTCGAGCGCACCATCAAGCCTGTTCAAGCCTGCTTGAAGGACGCCGACATCGAAGCCGCGAAAATCGACGAACTCGTGCTCGTCGGCGGCATGACCCGCATGCCGCGCGTGGTGGAAACCGCGCGCAAGCTCGTCAATAAGCAGCCGCACCAGGGCGTGAACCCGGATGAAGTCGTCGCCGTCGGCGCCGGCATCCAGGGCGGCGTGCTCAAGGGCGAAGTCAAGGACGTGCTCCTGCTGGACGTGACGCCGTTGTCGCTCGGTATCGAGACGCTCGGCGGCGTGTTCACGCGGCTCATCGAGCGCAACACCACCATTCCGACCCGTAAATCGGAAATTTTCTCCACCGCCTCGGACAACCAGCCGGGCGTGGAAGTGCACGTGCTCCAGGGCGAACGCCAGTTTGCCCGCGACAACAAGACCATCGGCAAGTTTCATCTGACCGACATTCCGCCGGCCCCGCGCGGCGTGCCGCAAGTCGAGGTGACGTTCGACATTGACGCCAACGGCATCCTGCATGTGGCCGCAAAGGACCTCGGCACGGGCAAGGAACAGAAAATCACCATCACCGCCAGCAGCGGCCTCTCGAAGGACGAAATCGAGAAGATGCGCAAGGACGCCGAGGCCCACGCCGACGAGGACAAGGCCAAACGCGAGGAAGTCGAGACCCGCAACGAGGCCGACAGCGCGGTGTATCGCTCCGAGAAAATGCTCAAGGACACCGGCGACAAGATTTCCGGCGACGACAAGGCCAAGATTGAAAAGGCCGTCGCGGAAGTGAAGGAAGCGTTGAAAGGCAGCGACGCGGCTGCGATTAAATCCGCCGCCGAGAAGCTGAACGATGCGTGGCAGGCCGTGAGCGCCGAGCTTTACAAGGCCGCCGCCGCGAAGGCGCAGGCCGAAAAGGCGCAAGCTGGCGGACAACCCGGTCAAGAGCAGGGCGAAGCCAAGTCCGACGACAAAAAGAAGGACGAAGGCGTAATTGACGCGGAAGTCGTGGACGAGAAGAAATGAAAACCAAGCCATGAAAAATGATAAAATGCCGACATTGGTAGAGGTTCCAAGAGTCGGTAGCGAATACATAAAGCTTAAAACCGGTGAGCTAGTTGAATGGCAAAGCTTCGACGAAATAACTCAGATATTTGAGATCAAGTCGCCGAACGGGGAGACTTTAAAAGTCCATCGGCGAGATACAGAAGTACCTACATCAAACGAGGAATTGGACTTTCTGCTCTCGAAGCAAAGAACGCATTAGAACATAGCCAAAAGACTATTTTTCGGAGGCAATGGCGGCTGGATTTTTGAAACCAAGATGAAACTGGCGCAGACAAATTTGAGCAAGCTGAAGGCTTGCAATCATTCAGCCCAGGGTAAGGCCGAAGGCCGCCACCCTAGGTTGGCGTCCCATTTCGTCACAACCCTGAAGGGGTTGCAGAATTCTTGTTCGCGCATTTTCCTCGCACCCTTTCAGGGTGCGGGAATTTTTTTGAATCGTTACCCAGGGTATCACCCACTGGCGCGGGTTCAACCCTGGGCTAATTTCTGGCAACCTTTCAGGTTGCTGGAGATGGCGGAGGCACGGATTTGAACAATTTTCCCATCGCGGGTGCGGTGGGAGTTGATTACAATTAACAACTCAACAAAAAACAAAAAACAAACTATGGCACTACATGTTAAACCGATCGGCGACCGTATCCTGGTCGAGCCGGTCGAAGAAAAGGAAGTCAAGAAGGGCGGCATCATTATTCCCGATACCGCCAAGGAAAAGCCACAGGAGGGCATCATTGTCGCCCTCGGCACCGGCAAAACCAACGACGACGGAAAGAAAATCCCGTTTGAAGTCAAAAAGGGCGACCGGGTTTTGGTCAGCAAATACGGCGGCACGGAAATCAAAATTGACAACAAGGAATACAAGATTCTGTCGTCGGACGACATCCTGGCCGTGCTCGATTAACACTCAACTCTCAACACTCAACTAAGAACCAAATAATATGGCAGCAAAACAATTAATATTTGACGAGCAGGCGCGGCAGGCAATTTTGCGCGGCGTCCAGAAGCTCTCCAAGGCGGTCGTCGCCACGCTCGGCCCGAAAGGCCGCAACGTGGTCATTGACAAGAAATTCGGCTCCCCGACCATCACCAAGGACGGTGTGACGGTGGCCAAGGAAATTGAGCTGGAAGATCCCTATGAAAACATGGGCGCGCAGATGGTCCGCGAAGTCGCCAGCAAAACCAGTGACACCGCCGGTGACGGCACAACAACGGCGACGGTGCTCGCGGAATCCATTTACCGCGAAGGCCTGAAATTCGTCACGTCCGGCGGCAATCCCATCGGCATTCAGCGTGGCATCAACAAGGCCGTCGAAGCCGCCGTGGGCCAGCTCGACAAAATCACCAAGAAGGTGAAGGACAAGGACGAAATCCGCCAGGTGGCCGCGGTATCCGCGAACTGGGATTTCGAAATTGCCGACAAAATCGCCGAGGCGATGGACAAGGTCGGCAAGGACGGCACGATCACCGTTGAGGAAGCCAAGTCCATTGAGACGACGCTCGAAGTGGTGGAAGGCATGCAGTTCGACAAGGGCTATCTCTCGCCTTACTTCGTCACCAACGCCGAGACGATGGAAGCCAAGCTCGAAGATGCTTACATCCTCAATTACGAAAAGAAAATCAGCAGCTTGAAGGACCTGTTGCCGTTGCTCGAAAAGGCCGCGCGCTCAGGCAAGCCGCTGCTCATCATCGCCGAAGAAGTCGAAGGCGAAGCACTCGCAACGCTGGTTGTGAACAAGCTGCGTGGCACGTTGAACGTGTGCGCCGTGAAGGCGCCGGGCTTCGGCGACCGCCGCAAGGCCATGCTCGAAGACATCGCCGTCCTCACCGGCGGCAAATTCATCAGCGAAGACCTCGGCATCAAGCTGGAGAGCATTGAATTGGCCGACCTCGGCCGCGCCAAGAGCATCGTCATCGACAAGGAAAACACCACCATCGTCGAAGGCGGCGGCAAGTCGTCCGACATCCAGGGCCGCGTGAATCAAATCCGCCGCCAGATCGAGGAGACGACGAGCGATTACGACCGCGAGAAGTTGCAGGAACGCCTGGCGAAACTCGCCGGCGGCGTGGCCGTCATCAATGTCGGCGCCGCGACCGAAACCGAAATGAAGGAAAAGAAAGCCCGCGTGGAAGACGCGCTGCACGCAACGCGCGCGGCGGTCGAGGAAGGCATTGTGGCCGGCGGTGGTGTGGCGTTGCTGCGCTGCCTGAATGCCATTGAAACGGTCAAGGGCGCAAACGAAGACGAGAAGATCGGCGTGGACATCGTGAAGCGCGCCATCGAATCGCCGTTGCGCGCGCTGGCCGACAACGCAGGCGTGGAAGGCTCCGTCATCGTGGAGGAAGTCAAGAAGCGCAAGGGCAACGAAGGTTACAACGTGGCCACCAACGAGTACGAAGACCTCGTGAAGGCTGGCATTGTGGACCCGAAGAAAGTCACGCGCACCGCGCTGCAAAACGCGGCTTCGATTGCCGGTCTGTTGCTCACGACCGAATGCCTGATTACGGACATTCCGGAGAAGGAAAAACCGGCCCCGATGCCTGGCGGCGGCGGCGGAATGGGCGGAATGGATTATTAAGGTAGGAACGCCGTCCCGCATTGCGGGATCCGCGGACGGCCCGGCGGGCCGTCCCTACCAACGAAATCACAAGCGAGGCTGAAAGCGATTTCAGCCTCGTTTTCGCTTTTTTGCCATTCGGCATCCAAGATGCTATGATAGTCACAATTACTTAAGCTTTGATGAAAACCTTTCCCCACGGCGTGCCAACCGCCCTCGTGATGTTGAGTCTGACGGTCATCGCGTGGGCAGGCCCAAATCATCCCGCCACGGAATACGTTGAAGGAGATGCCATCGTCACTTTCAAGCCGTCGGTCAACCTGACGGTTGCCGAACAAAGACTGGCCGGCCATTCGCTGGCATGGAAGCATCGTTTCGCCCACCTGTCCGAATTTCGCGGACGTCAAACCGGTGTGGTCCATGCCAAAAATCGCACGACCACGCAATTGATTGGCGAACTGAAAAACGATCCGAGCGTGGAGACCGCCGAACCGAATTACCTGCGCTGGGTCACGACCATGACGCCCAACGACACTTATTTCAACAATCTTTGGGCGCTGCAAAACACCGGTCAGTCGGTCAACGGCCTCGCTGGAACATCGGGAGCTGACATTCACTTTCTCAAAGCCTGGGCGTTGGCGCAGCAGCCCGGTACCAACCCGCCGGTGGTGGCGGTCATTGACACCGGCGTGGATTACCGGCACCCGGACATCGCCAGCAATATCTGGATCAACACCGCCGAGAATCCGACGAACGGATTGGACAACGATGGGGACGGATACATTAACGATTATTACGGTTATGATTTTGCGGACAACCTTCCCGACCCGATGGATTCCGGTTTTCATGGGACGCACGTGGCGGGAACGATAGCCGCCGTCGGCAATAACAACCTGGGCATTATTGGTGTGGACTATCAAGCCAGAATCATGGCGCTCCGCGCGTCCAGCGATGGCCAATCATTGCCCGATTCAGCCATTATCGCGGCGGTTGATTATGCGACCATGATGAAAAACCGCGGTGTTAATGTCGTCGCCGTCAACGAATCCTTCGGCGGCCCCGGTTTTGACAGTGTCATGGAATCCGCCATGCAGGCCGCCGGCAACGCCGGTATTATCTTTTGCGTCGCAGCGGGGAACAGCACCAATAACAATGACGTTACGCCGTTCTATCCCGCCGGTTATCGGCTGACTAATGAGATTGTCGTGGCCGCGACGGATCAAAATGATGCGCTGGCATTCTTTTCGGATTATGGCACGAACACTGTGGACATCGGCGCGCCGGGCGTGAACATTTACTCGCTGTTGCCCACTGCGTTGGCTGGCACAATTGCGTATGTTCAGCAAGGGACCAATACCTACAGCGCTAATGAACTGCAGTACGCCGGCACGACCACAAGTACTGGCATCACCGCCACGATGTACTATTGCGGATTGGGAAATCCGACGGATTTTCCGGCGGCGGTCAGCAACAACATCGCGTTGATCCAACGCGGCACCCTCTACTTTACCAACAAGGTCATCAATGCCATGGCGGCCGGCGCGCGGGCGGCCATCATTTACAACAACGTCGCCGGCAACTTCTCCGGCAACTTGGGCGGTCCGGGCAATTGGATTCCGGCCGTGTCTATTGCCCAAGCCGATGGACTGTCACTGCAAGCGGTTCAACCCACTGTCGTCACCGTTGTCAACCAGCCCGATCCGGCACAGATTTATCAATACCTGGACGGCACTTCGATGGCAACGCCGCACGTGGCCGGCGCGGTCGCGTTCGCCGCGATGAATTTTCCCGGCGAAACCGTGACGCAACGGGTTCAACGCGTTCTCACGAATGCGGATGTCCTGCCGAGTTTGGTCGGCTGGGTTCATGGCGCCCGGCGGTTGGATCTGCAACGCATCGTGGATACTGACGGCAACGGCCTGCCGGATTGGTGGGAACTCCAGTATTTTGGCCATCTGACCGGCACCGACCCGAACGCCGACCCTGATCACGATGGCATGAACAATCTGGCGGAATGGATTGCGGGAACGAATCCGACGAATGCCGCATCTGTTCTGCGAGCGTCAGTGGTGTCCAACAGCCCCAACGACGTCGTGGTAAGCTGGTCGAGTGTGGCGGGAAAGTATTACTGGCTTGCTCGGTCCACCAATCTGCTGACAGGGTTCAGCACCATCAGCACGAACATCGCCGCCACTGCGCCTACCAACTTTTTGACCGACCCGGCGGTTTTGCCCGGCACCTCTCGCTTCTACAGGGTCGGCGTGGAGCAGTAACGCGGCAACATCGCCGCACTTGACCCCAACGAGACGTTGGCCGATTATAGTTAGCCGAATGGGGGCGCACCGGTTTCGACCTGGGGAATGCGCCAGAGGCGGCATGCCGAGGACGATGCGTTGGCCTCGTTAATCATCGCATCAAACAAAACAGCTAACGAAGAATTAGCTCTCGCGGCCTAAAGTGCCGCGACGTTCGCCGGTGGACACCTGCTACGCCGGACGAACGCCACAGCAGGCAAGGTTGACGGCGGAGACCGCGCGCCGTTGGCCGAGAAAATTCCATGCGGACTAGGCAGTGTGATTCGAGTCCGGACGCCATCGCACAGCAGAAAATCTTCTCCGGACTAAGCATGTAGTCGCGGCTGGTTTGTTTGTCAGGGACGCGGGTTCAACTCCCGCCGCCTCCACCATATATCTATTGGTGTTTTTACGATTGTTGTTGCATTCCTGACAGATTCCTGACAGAATCTGCCCATGTCAAAACCTAAGTTTCCCCTGACCGTGAAACGGGGTCACACGGTCGTCAAAATCTATCGGACTCCTTCCCGCAATTGTGAGGCATTCACGGTGGTTCATTACCTGGGCACCAAGCGCCAGCGCAAGTCGTTCTCGGATTTGGGGCTGGCAATGACTGAGGCGGAAACGGTCGCCAACAAACTTTCGACCGGGGAAGTGGATGTGCTCACGCTCACCAGTGCTGACCGCCTGGCTTACGTCCGCGCTGTCGAGGCGCTTAAACCCACCGGCCAGCCGTTGGAGGTCGCGGCCATCCATTACGCGGAAGCATTCAAGATTCTGGAAGGGGATTCAATCATTGAAGCGGCCCGATATTTCGCAAAGCGGCATCCGAGCAAAATGCCCAAGAAAACCGTGCCGGAAGTTGTCCAGACATTGCTGGAGTCGAAGGAACAGGACGGCGTGAGCGATGTTTACATGAAGGATTTGAAGGGTAGGCTTGGCCGGTTTGAGGAGAAGTTCAAGGGCAAGATTTCACTGGTGACAAGCGCGGAGATCGAAGATTTCCTGCGCGGTCTGAAAAGCAAGCCGAGGTCGGAGAACGAGGCCCCGAAAGTTTTGTCGGGAAAGTCACGGAACAATTATCGGCGGGCGATTGGGACACTGTTCAATTTTGCCGAGGCGCGGGGTTATCTGCCGAAGGGACTGGGCGAAATGGATTCGGTGGGCATGGCGAAGGAGGATAAAGGGGAGATTGAAATTTTTCGGCCCGAAGAACTGGCGCTGATTTTGGAGAACGCTGAACCGGCGCTGTTTCCGTTCCTGACGATTGGGGCGTTTGCGGGATTGCGGCACGCGGAGATTCAGCGGCTGGACTGGTCTGAGGTGCGGCTGGATGACGGGTTCATTGAGGTCAAGGCGAGCAAGGCAAAGACGGCGAGCCGGCGGCTGGTGCCGATTCAGGACAATTTGAAGCGTTGGCTGGCATCTCACCGGAAAAAGAACGGCCAGGTTTGCAAGTATGCGAATATGACAAAGCAACTGCTGTGGCTGGCTGAAGCAATTGAAGAAAAGTTGCAGGAGCAGGACCCGGCGGCGAAATTCGCATGGAAGCACAATGCGTTGCGGCATTCGTTCATCAGTTACCGGGTGGCGCAGACACAGAATGTGGCGCAAGTGGCACTGGAATCGGGCAATTCGCCTCGGGTGGTGTTCTCGAATTACCGAGAGTTGGTGCGGCCAGCGGACGCAGCGAAATGGTTTGGCCTCGCGCCGGACGCTGAGGAAAAGGTGATTCCCATGTCGGTGGTGGCGGCGGCGTGAGGGATTGGGCCAGTTCTGATGCGTCGGTGATGGATGAATTAGGCGTGCAATGCACTTTCAGGCATGTTTCAGCCTAAACCGTGACGACGGCAACTCGAAGGGAAGATTCAGCGGAGCAAACGCTGCCGAGCTTCTTCTTCGCTCTTGCGGCGGGCTTCCGACCATTCTTCCTGTTGCGGCTTCACATCTGCAACGAACGATTCACGAAACCTTGCATACTCGTTCTCGTCGGAGAAGAGACGGCGCGATTTTTCGGCAACGTTCGGTAGCAGTTCAATGGTGTGAACCATAACGTTAGAGTGTATGCAGATTCGATTTGTAAAGCAAATAGGAATTTTGGCCTGATAAATCAATGGTTTTTATTGAATCCGGAGATTGCGGATTGTTGAAAGCTGATCCGGCGTCATAAACGAGTTTCTCCGGAAAATGTAAAGCAATCCAACCATCGGGCTCGCGGCCATTGCGGGTTGCATCCCAGATGACTTCGCCAAGGATCTTCTGCTCGGAGGCGTATTCGTCATAATTGGCAATTTCACAAACCCAAATGAAATGTGGCATCGGCAAATGCCGATAAAGGTTTGCAACTTCAATATGACCCATTCCGCGCTCTTGTATGCTTCGCTTGAACGAACGGCTGGAAGTTAAAAACAGCCGCAAAAGGAGCTTGTTGCCGTTGCCGACGACCGGGGAAATCAACTTCTTGATCAAACCGCCGCCGTTGCCAGACAAACTTGTAAGACTTGGTGACAGCGCTTGAATGCCCGTTTTTGGATCGCGTAAAATTGTTTCAATGACTGTTTGGGCTTGTTCTGCCGTTAAGAAAACTTTTTCCGGCAAGGGAACGATGAACTCCTCGATTTTCGAAAATGGATATTCCGAATCCAGCCGACCCTGCTTGCCAGCTTTATTCAACATTTGATATGGAAAGCAGTTGTCATCATTGATGACAAAAGACTGGTTGAAATGAGACGTGTATGTGAAGCCAGCATTAAATTTAGGGCAGGGCGCAGCATAGTTGGACTGGTGGCCAAAGGCCGCAACAACGTGGCTTGGAACAGTTATCAACAATGGTATTCCGGACTCGATGTAGGTGTACAACAAGTGATCGAACGGAGTGCCGAACTGTTTTCGGCTATAGATAACAGGGGAAAACTTTTGAAGGCGCAAAGCCTCCGCCAGTTGCCAGGAATACAGGCCCGAGGATGGGAACACCCGGTGCCCTCCCGCGTGATGAGCGGCTAGGTTCGTAATCTGAAAAGGAAGAATTTCCGGATATGCCCTGTAGGTATTGCTGTAATAGCGCATTATCATCCACAGCGCAGATTCGGCACAAACCGTGGCGTCTGAATCCTGGCTGATAAACGGGAAGCCCTCCACTTCAAATTCTGTTCCCAGCAACACAATGTTCTCCGTGCAGTTTCTGATGTGTGCCTCCGGATGTAATCGCAGTTGACTGGTCAGCAAAGTTCTTCCTATGCAGTTCGGTTTTGTGGGACGAACAACGCTGTAACCCAAATACGATTTTTTCACCGCGTCCCCGGCATTGACAATCTCTTCTTCGGTCACAGCTTTGGAAAAAAAGTGCAACCGGACACAGCGCGACGACGGCGTGGCAAACCTCTTGGAGTGAAAACTCGAAAAAGTGTCCCTGTAATCCTTGTCTATGTAATGGTTTTCGATAACTACTGACTGGCATTTCCCATCGAGAACATGTTTTATGCGGTCCAATCCCCATTGATCCAACATGGGTTTGACAAGACCAATAAGCGATTCCCAATTGTCAGCTCTATCGAATACAACTATTTGAAATGCCGTCGCGGCATCACAGGGCATATAAGAAATTACCACGACGCGAAAATGCAGGCTAGAAAATTATTCCAGCGTATTATTTGATGGAGTGCAAAAGTCTGCGGCGGCCGGCGCGGCATGAGGTTGAGAGTTGAGAAAGGACCTTTAGGCTGATTACATGAAGCATAAAACTAAGGCCTTGGATTTAAGTCGAGCGTCGCGCCAATTCCTTGCCCAGAAGTCGGAAAAGGATGTTAGGCGGTTGCTGCGCCTCCGGGGACGGACAGTTTTACGCCGGAAAAGACCGGGAAGGCGGTTGACGGCTTCCTGCTTTTGGCAGAAGTGGGAGATTGATCTTCTGGGGAAACACCCAGACAAAGAAACTGCCCGGCGTATCGGGCGCTCAATGTCGGGGGTCGTAGAAAAACGCAAGCGATTGCATATTCCGATTTTTAACGGTCTTAAAGATTGGCAGGAATGGGAACTGAAATTATTGGGAAATGCCCCGGACGTGGAGGTCGCCCGCCGTACTGGCCGGACTGCCTTGGCGGTCAGTAGTAAACGCCGGAAACTGCGGATTGTGCTGGTCAATGGTCCGCATAGACGTTGGCGGGATTGGGAGAGGAAGTTGCTTGGGAAGTGTTCAGACCGGGAATTTGCTCGGCGCACCGGGCGGACCTGCTTATCCGTCTCATCCATGCGACATTACCTGGGCATTGAAGGTTTCGGTGCTCCATGCGGCCGTCCCAGGTGGCCGCAAAAGGAGATTAATTTGCTTGGTAAGTTTTCGGATGACGAGGTTGCGCGCCGCACTGGGCGGAATCGTAGCGCCGTTTATGTCATGCGAAGAAAGTGCGGGATTGAGAGATTCGGTGGGCGGATTCGGCGGTGGACAAGGGCAGAGGATAGATTGTTACACCAAGGAAGAGTGGACAATGAAATCGCCGTAATAACAAACCGCACAGTTGAAGGAGTTAAAGCCCGGCGACAGCTTTTGCGGATTCCCTGTCGGGTTTAGGTGCGCTGCCGGCGCGAGAGGCTAAGGGACAGGCGCAGATACGAGTCAGTGGAACTGCACCGTAGAGGCAAAATGCGACTTGTGGTCCTGACCTTTGCACTTTCATGGAGCCGGTGCGGATCGGCCGGGACTTTATCGAGTGGCAATGAGAGGATGAATAAGCGCCTACAAATCAACAAGCTTCATCGTTTTAAATGAAAGATAATCGAATTTGCAAATTAAAATAGTGCATGTTATGCATATATTGTTTGACATATAATGCATAGCGTGCAATTATGTCGCTAAGAAAGGCGATTTATATGAATGAAAATGAGCAAATGCGCAGTATTTTGGTGAAGTTGCGAGAAAATGCTGGGCTGTCACAGGCGCAAGTAGCAGAGCGTTTGAAATTCACCGCCAGCCGAGTTTCACGGCTCGAATCTGGCGACACCGAGTTATCTCGTGAAGAGGCAATGCTTATAGCAAATGAGCTTGGAACTCCGACAGCCACGGCTTACGCAGAATATCTTAAAACTGAGTGGCGCATAACCGAGCAACCTGGATTCAACCACCCGAGCCGCGAGCAGCTTTGGAAAGCAGAGGCGGCGTTGCAACGATTGCAGTCCTTGGAAAATGACCCTGAATTAAAGAATGCATTCATTCAACAAATCAAGGCACTGCGGGCCGCTCTTGAACGGGTCTCCCGGCAACTTCGTTCGACGGATCATCCGACTGTGCTGATTGGTCCGCCGGAGGTGGGCAAAACGACCGTGGGCTGCGAACTTACCGGCCTACGCCGGGCGGATGCCGAACTTGATCTTGATGAACAGATGGCACTGCAAACCGGGGGTGGTCGAGTTACAATCTCGGAAGTGCATATGAAAAACGGGAGCGACTACACCGTTTCGGTTGATCCCTGCACAGTGGAGGAGGTACATCAATACGTCAGCGAATTTTGTGATGACTTGTTGCGAACGCTGGCGAAGCAGGATGGCGATGCCGGCGGAATCAGCGCCGAAGTAGAGCGAGCCATTCGCAATATGAGCAAGCTCATGATAAAGCGAATGAAGTCACCGGATGGTAAAATCCACAGTGAAGATCTTGCTTTGGAACTTGCGAATAAATTTCCCACCAAAAAGGACTTACTTGTTCAAATCCTAACGCGCATGGACTTACCGCGCAGAATTAGCACGTCCATCACCTATCCCCGTGACGCGACTATTTCTGGTCTTAATTGGGTGTCAAAAATGGCTGGTGAAATTAATTACGGCCGCCACCCTGATTTTTCATTACCGCGCCGGGTTGAAATCACGGTGCCAACACGCATCCTTGGTGTTGAAGATTTGAATATTCGGATTATTGATACACGGGGCATAGATGAGCCATCTTCTCCCCGTCGTGACCTGCAAGCATATTTGGATGATGACCGGTGTTTGGTTGTGTTCTGCTCGAAATTTGGTGATGCCCCGACAGGAGCCTCATTGGCGGTAATGGAGCGGGCAATTTATGGCGGACTAAAAGATGCGTTATTACAGAGAGGGTTGTTGCTTGTGCTGCCACGTGGTGATGAAGACTGCAAGGTCAGAGATAACAACACCGCTCAACGGGTTTCGAGTTCGGACGAAGGGCGGGCGATTCGGCTCGACCAGATTAAAACTACTTTATTGCATCACAAATTGCAGGACATGCCGGTTCAATTCCTAAATGTGCGAGTGAAGGATGATTGTGAGAAACTGCGGATTGAAATCGTGCGGCGAATCCGCGAAATGCGTCGGCGGAAAGAGGCGGAGGTGGATGTGCTCGTTTCGAGTATCGAACGCCTTATCGCAAACAAGAAAACCGAGCAAACACGTGCGGTTTTCCAAGCCGCAACTAAACCTCTGCGAATCTGGTTTTCAAAGAATGGACAGTTGCCAGAAGCGATTGCTGATTCACATGGTAAATTGCTACAAGAAATGGCAGGACTTCGGTATGTCGCGAGTCTTCGCGCTTCCGTAAACCGCAAGGGAAGCTGGTATAATTTTAACTATTGGCACGGCCTCGGATCTGGAACGAGATACCAAACCGTCCAACGGAGCACGGAGCAAGTGAATGTATTGAAGGTTTTAATAAATGCCGCGCTCCAGGATAATGAGTTTGAACCGGCACATGATTTTCTGAAATTCTTTCTTTCTGAAGTCGATAGGACTGTTTCCGAATTCAACAAGATGGCGGAGTCGTTGGGTGAGACCGCATTTGAAGCCGAGTTGAGCGGCGATTTTAGCTACTGGTCAAAAACCCAAGGAAGGTGGGGACAGGGACCGGGATACAGGGATGACATCAAAAATTGGACGAACGATTGGTTTAGCGAGGAGAAACGAAAAGAGCGCGAGCAATTTATAAACGCCGAAGTTCAAAAAATATGGCAAAAAATGCTTTTGGAATTGAGCGCGCAAATTTCCTCAAAAGAACAAGAAGCTATCGTTGAATCAGTGGGCGTAACTTGATGCGAATGCGCTGAGACTTCGGCGAACAAGCATCAGCCAGCATTACTTTTTGATTTACGTAACACCGCAGGTGTCGTTTATAGTCTCGATGATTTCCGGCCTGCGGTGATTCCGTTCCTGTAGCTTTCGAGAACCTTCTCGGAAACCCAGCGAACGATGGAGGATGTATCCTCCTTGCCGTCGAGCTTGGAGATTAACTCCTGCTCAAACTGTTCGATGTATGACATTGAATTGTCTGCTGGCTGTTAATGCGACCTTGTGCGTGGCGGCCCGTAAAGCCGCTGCGCCCTCCCGGAACAGCATCCGAAGTCAAGGTTGGGCGAGCGCGGTGGAACGCCTTCGACCGGGCTGGGCTGGAACGACCTTTACCGGATGATAAAATGCACGGAGGGCGGCGGCGAACGTGTGCGGGGGACGGCGGGGGAAATAAACTTGTGGCTGGCGAAGCCGGATTCCGTCACAAAATTTTTCTTTTCCCCAAGCGCCATTCTTGACGCCAACGGCTACATTGCTAGTCTTCAACCACTGGCATGGCCTCAGATGTCTTCACTGTCGAAGAAGAAATTAAAACCGTTGATGTAAAGCGGCCGCATGTTGTGATTCTCGGCGCGGGCGCCAGTTTGGCAGCTTTTCAAAATGGGGATCGCAATGGTCGGAAACTGCCGGTAATCAAGAATTTCGTTGAAATTGTCGGCCTGAAGGATTTGCTGGCCCAAAACAACGTTCAACCGCCCTATGACGATTTCGAGGGCCTGTACTCCGACATTGCGCTTGATGCCGGGAAATCGGCACTGCGACAAGCGATTGAAAAAAAGGTCTATGATTATTTCGCCGCGTTGCAACTTCCTGTCAAGCCCACCCTCTATGACCATTTGATATTGAGCCTGCGACCGAAGGATGTCGTCGCCACTTTCAATTGGGACCCGTTCCTGTGGCAAGCTGCCGCTCGTAATCACTATTTTGGCAAAACGCCCGATTTGCTGTTTCTGCATGGAAACGTTGCAACCGGTTATTGCCCCAAATGCAAAATAGTTTTCCGCAGGGACCAAAATTGCGCTTCCTGCGGAGGCGACCTTACGCCGTCACCGCTGCTCTACCCAGTGAAGGAGAAAAACTATCAATCCGATCCGGCCATTGCCAATCACTGGCGGAGGCTCGAAGCCGCTCTTAAATCGGCATGGACTATCACTTTTTTCGGATACGGTGCCCCGAAGACGGACGTCGAGGCGGTGGGATTGATGAAGAAGGCTTGGGGCGAAGTCGAGAATCGCAACCTGGAGGAGACGGAAATCATAGACATCCGCTCCGAAGATGATCTGTTAGAAACTTGGAACCCGTTTATACATTCTTCCCATTACAGCGTCAGGACGTCGTTTTACGATTCGTATATTGCCAAACATCCCCGTCGAAGTGGAGAAGCATTGTTTCAATGTCTATTAAATGCTCGATTTATCGAGGGAACTAATTTCCCCACTGACAAGGACTTTCCAGCCCTGCACGACTGGCTTCGACCCAGAATTGATGTTGAATTGGAAAAGGGCGAGCTTTGATTCAAATTGTCTGTTTACCGGATGATAAAATCCAAAGAGTCCGTCGGCGAAGCCGGATTCCTTAAATAAACAAAAAAACGAAGCAACGCGGCGTTTAGAAATAGGAAGGAGTCAGCTAGGGTTTCACGGCTTCTGGCTGTTCCATCAATGGCAGTCTTGGCCTTTTACGCTCCACCCGCGAATAAATAATCGTTTTCGCTGACTCCTAGTTTTCCGGAGGTCAGAATCGGCCTCACATGTCCGATCCTGCCAAATCTGCCCTTAACATATCTCAAAAATGCTCGTTGTCAAAAAAAGAGGCGATTTACAAAAAGAAATCGCCTCATGGTTCTGTGCTTGGTCATGAATAGAAATACCCAAGCTCCCGTAGCGATGAGTGGTCTTTTGGCCTCTCCACCGTCGCCCGTCCAAGAATGACGTGGTCGAGGACTTCGATCTTCATCAACTGGCCAGCACGGATGAGGTCACGTGTCACTTTGATGTCAGCCTCGCTTGGCGTTGGGTCACCGCTTGGGTGGTTATGTACCAGGACGATGGCGGCGGCGCGGGCGGCGATGGCCGATTTGAACACCTCGCGGGGATGAACCAGAATGGTGTCGAGCGTGCCCTGGGAGACCTGCTCGACCCGGATCAAACGCCGCCGGGTGTTCAGAAGCAATATCTGGAACGTTTCCACGTCCTTTAGCCGGTTCTGCTCGCGTAGGAGCGTCACTATGTTCTCCGGGTTGTCGAGGACGGGCGATTCTCGCTGCAATTCCTCGGCCATCTTGCTTGCCAGCGTGAAAGCGGCGACGAGCGTAACGGCCTTGTCGCGTCCTATGCCCCGGATGCATTGCAATTCGTCTACTGAAGCCCGCGCAATCGCGCTAAGCGAGCCGAATTTCTGGACCAACTGTTTGCCGATATCCACGGCGTTTAGGCCGCGTAATCCGGTCCTGACCAGAATGGCGATGAGTTCTGCGGGGCTGAGAGCTGCGGCCCCGCGCTCTATGAGCCTTTCACGGGGCCGTTCGCCTATGGGTTGGTCTTTGAGCCTGCCACTGGTGCCTGTGGTGTGGCCACTGCTTTCATACGCTGTATTCACCGTTTCTTGTCCTCTCTTGGTTGTGGTTTTGGGTAAGAACTGAAGTTCTGACGGTACAGTATATCCGAATGACTGCCCGTTCCCCAAACTGGCCTGTGGAAACTCGTCTCCTTAACCCGTTTGAAATGATCGTCGCGGGCGAATGTGGAATTGGCCCGTCCGACCCGGCAAAAGTCTTGTGAAGTTTCAAGACGGGAGGGGATGTTTGCCGAAGGGGTATCGGGGGCGAGGCGGACATTCCCGGACGGTGCAGAAAGCTCGCAAGTCTTTTGCCGGAAGCCGTCTTCATGGCAAGGGAGCGGTTACGCTCCCGCGCCAACCTGTTTTGCCCCTCCTGTGCTCTAAAGGACACCTGTCCTTTACTGTCTAAACCCGTCCGTGTGTGAACCCGTTTGTGTCGCGTGAGCGACCAGGGAGGTTTTGGGCGAGCACGGCGTGAGCCGCGCGCAGCCCGTCAGCCGCGTGAGCGGCAAAACCGACCGAAGTCGGGGGTGTAAGATGAAGGCAAGACACCGACAAAGCGCAAGTGAACAAAGGGCGGTTTCAAATTAGTACCTATCCCCACAGTGGGGACAGGGGTGGGGATACCCTAATCGAAGGGATTTTCTTCAAGGACAGTTCGATTGAGAGTCAGAAAGCACCACCATACTGAATTTCGTTCGGATTCGGACGCAGCGCAGCGCAGCGGAGAGTGAAGACTGTCGGGTAGCGAAACACAAGCGGGCCGTCCAGCCCGACGAAATGCCGAGCTGTGACTCGGCAGGCCAGACTTGCTCACTTCCCTGCGTGCTGCGTACCCTGCCTTGATGCGGTTGCTCGACCGATATTTATTGCGTGAACTGCTAATGCCGCTGGTGTATTGCCTTGGCGGCTTCGTGGTATTCTGGATTTCTTTCAACCTTTTCACCCGGCTGGACGATTTGCAGGAAGCCAAACTGCATCTGTGGGATGTCGTTGAGTTGTGTGCCGCCTGGACGCCGGAATGTCTGGTGACGGTGCTGCCCATCGCCCTCCTGCTGGCATTGCTCTACACGCTCACTCATCACGCGCGGCATAATGAAATCACAGCGATGCGCGCGGCGGGCACGAGCCTGTGGCGGTTGTGTGTGCCGTATTTTGTGGTTGGATTCACCGCCAGCCTGGTTTTGTTTGCGCTGAATGAAATTGGCGTGCCCAGGAGCATTGCATGGGCAGAACGCATTTTGAATCGTTATGTTCACAAGTCGGACGACGCGCCCAATCATTTCCACGGTTTCACCAACGCGCGCGCCAACCGCATCTGGATTTTCAATGAATATCGTCCCCAAACGGCCGAAATGTCCGGTTCGATCGTGGTCAATTGGACCTTGCCCAATGGTTCCATCCGGAAATTGTACGCTGATCGGGCGATTTACTCGAAGCCCGGCTGGACGTTTTTCAATGCCAAGGAATTCGAACAGGCGGGCGAAACCTCCCCGGTGGTTCCCTTTCTTCAGACCAATGAACTGACGATGCCGGATTTTGATGAAACGCCGGCCGGCATCGAAAACGAAATCAAAATGAGTGAATACGAGAGCTTGCACTCGCGTAAACTGAACATTCCGCTCTCGGTTCTTTGGGAATATCTGCGACGGCATCCGAATTTGCCAGCCGCCGAGGCCGCCAACTGGTGGACCAAATTTGACGGGCGGTTGGCGGCTCCGTGGACCTGTCTCGTGGTGGTGCTCATCGCCATTCCCTTTGGCGTGGCATCCAGTCGGCGGAACCTGTTCGTCGGTGCGGCCGGCAGCATTTTCATCTGCTTCACTTTCTTTGTGCTGCAACAAATCGGGCTGGCCTTAGGAACCGGCGGCGATTTGCCCGCGTGGCTGGCGGCCTGGCTGCCGAACATGTTTTTTGCCGCGACCGGACTGTTGCTGATCGCGCGTGTGCGATGAATTTGAACTCCAAACCCGTGAATGACGAGCTGGCCAAATTGACCTCGCGATACGAGCGGCTGAAGTTGCTTTATCAGGTCAGCAACGTCATCCACTCGACGCTGGATTCGCAGGAGGCGTTGCAGTTGATCGTAAGCGAGGCCGTGCGGCTCATGCGCGCATCCAGCGGTTCGGTCGTTCTAGTCAATCCCACTTCAAATTTTCTGGAGATACACGCCGCGCAAGGATTGCCTTCCAGCGCCAGGCAGCTGCAATTGCGGCTGGGCGAGGGCATCACCGGTTGGGTCGCGCGCCATGGCAAACCCGCGCGCGTCGGTGACGTGACCCAGGATGCGCGTTACGTCGCCGCCCGGTCCGGCGTGCGCTCGGAACTGGCGGTGCCACTGGAAGTTAACGGCGAAACCCGTGGTGTGCTGAACGTGGATTCGAACCGCGTGGATGCCTTCGGCGTGGATGATCAGGAACTGTTGCAGGAACTGGCGTTGCAGGCGGCCAAGGTGATTCAAAATACCTGGCTTTACGAACAGTTGCGCCTGAAAGCGCGCTTGTTTGAATCGCTCGCCAGTGTGAGCCGGACCATTAATTCCACGTTGAACCTCGACGAGGCGTTGCGGGTCATCACCCGCGAAGCGTGCGTGCTCATGCGAGCGCGTATGTGTTCGTTGATGATGCTTGATGAAAGCCGCGAATGGCTGGATTTGCGCGCCAACTATGGCGCGGGCAAGGCTTATCTCAAAAAACCGCGACTGAGTGTCGAAGAGAGCGTTCTCGGCGTTGTCGTGCGCCGCAAAAAACCGTTGCAATTGGAAAACGTCCAGACCTCGAGCCGTTATCAAAATGTCGAGGTCGCGCGGCGTGAGGGATTGATCTCACTGTTGAGCGTGCCATTGCTGTTCGCCGGCCAGGCCATCGGCACCTTGAGCGTTTATACGGGCCGGCCCTATAACTTCTCCAACGAGGAAATCCGCATCCTGGGGGCATTGGCGGAATTGTCCGGCATCGCCATCGAAAAAGCGCGGCTTTACGAGCGCATCGTGGACGTGGAGGAGCAATTGCGTCAAAACGAAAAGCTGTCCGCGCTGGGTCTGCTCGCCGCCGAAGTCGCGCATGAAATTCGCAATCCGCTAACGGTGATGAAGCTGCTTTACCACTCGCTGGACCTGAAGTTTTCGGACAACGATCCGCGCGCGAAAGACGCCCGGTTGATTGATGAGAAAATCGAGCACTTGAACAAAATCGTGGAACGGATTCTGGCCTTTGCCCGGACCACCGAACCGCAACTGGCACCGGTGAATCTGAACGAATTGATTGATGAACTCGGCTTGCTCGTGCGTCATAAACTGGCGAATCAGAATGTCAAACTGGTTCGCACCCTGGCGCCGGATTTGCCGATGGTCATGGCGGATGCGCCGCAACTGGAACAGGCCTTTTTGAATCTGATTCTCAATGCCGCTGAAGCGATGCCGGAGGGCGGCTCACTCACCATAAAATCCCGGACCGTCCGTTCTCCGCGCACGAGTGAAAAGCCAACACACGTTTCAGTGGAATTCAAAGACACGGGGAAGGGCATGAGTGAAGAATTACAACATCGCGCCTTCACCGCGGTACTCAACACGACGAAAGCCAAGGGTACCGGACTTGGCCTGGCCGTCGTTGGCCGCATTATTGAAACGCATCGCGGCAACATTCGCATCAAATCCCGCCTCAAGCACGGCACGAGTATTATTCTCACGTTGCCACTCCAGTAAACTCCACAAGGTTCGCCTTCAGATCTGAAGGGTTAATTCATCCGGGCTTGTCATTTCGGGCAGAAATGCTTCGCGCAATTTTCTTGCAACCAACCGTCATCAAATTTATTCACTCACATTGAAACAAATTTTATGAGTCATTCAAAATTGCAATGCTGGGAGCGGTTCCAAAAATATTACACAGAATTCCCCGAAGTTGGTCTGGGGGTGGACTTGAGCTGCATGAAGGTGTCCGATGAGTTTTTTGCCAAAATGGAACCGCGCGTGCGAAAGGCACTGGCCGACATGTCAGCGTTGGAAAAGGGAGCGATTGCCAATCCTGACGAAAATCGCATGGTCGGCCACTATTGGCTGCGGAATCCCGCCCTGGCGCCGACACCGGAAATCCGCCAGGAAATTGAGGAAACCATTTCCCGGATCAAGGGGTTTGCCGGGCAAGTTCACACCGGAAAAATTCGCGGGAATGGCGGGAAATTTAAGAATTATCTGCTCATTGGTATTGGGGGTTCTGCGCTTGGACCTCAATTTGTGGCTCATGCGCTGGGAGATCCGCGCACCGACAAGCTCAGACCGTATTTCTTCGATAATACTGACCCGGACGGCATGGATCGAGTCTTGGCGACAATTGGCCGCAATTTGAATCGAACCTTGTGCATTGTCATTTCCAAATCCGGGGGCACAAAGGAAACCCGCAATGGAATGCTCGTTGCCAAAGCGGCATATGAAACGGTGGGCTTCGATTTTGGTTCACACGCCGTCGCCACTACTATGGTGGGAAGTGATCTTGATAAATATGCAAATGAAAATAAATGGCTGGCACGCTTCCCAATGTGGGATTGGATTGGAGGGCGAACCAGTGAACTTTCCGCAGTTGGCTTGCTACCGGCAGCATTGCAAGGTATAGATATAAATGACTTATTGTCAGGAGCCTGTGAGATTGACAAAACAACCAGAAATCAGAACGTTAAAGCGAACCCTGCCTTACAGTTGGCTCTGGCTTGGTTTGCTTCCGGTAACGGTAAAGGAACAAAAAACATGGTCGTTTTACCTTATAAAGACAGATTGGAACTGTTTTCGAAGTATCTCCAACAACTCCTGATGGAATCGCTCGGCAAGGAGTTGGACTTGAATAAAAATGTCGTTAACCAAGGAATCACTGTCTTGGGCAATAAAGGCTCCACAGATCAACATTCCTACGTTCAGCAATTGCGGGACGGCTTGGATAACTTTTTTGTCACCTTCATCGAAGTGTTGGCCGATGGTCAGAATTCGAGTTTGATGGTTGAGGAGAAGGTAACGTCCGGAGATTTCCTCCATGGCTTTTATCTGGGAACGCGACAAGCTTTGGCGGACAAAGATCGAGAATCGCTGACGATCACTGTGAACGAAGTTTCGGCAAATACCGTTGGAAAGCTGATAGCATTATTTGAACGTGCTGTTGGCTTTTATGCGTCGCTGATCAATATCAACGCCTATCATCAACCTGGCGTCGAAGCCGGCAAGAAGGCGGCTGGGCAGGTTATTGAGATCCAAAGACAGATTCTGAATTACCTGTCTAATCAATCGGATAAGTTATTCACGGCCGCTGAAATTTCAAAAGCAATTTGTGCAGAACATGATATAGAGACAGTATATAAAGTTATTCAACACTTAGCATCAAATCCACACCACAGTATCTCAAAATCCCAGGATTGCCCATCGCTCAAGGCAAAATATGGTTTGAGTTGATTCATTCATGTTCGCTTATCCAAAACAATATGACGTAATTGTAGTCGGATCCGGGCACGCCGGAGTTGAAGCCGCGCTGGCCGCTGCGCGCATGGGTTGCCAGACGCTCCTGCTGACGATGAATGCAGACACGATTGGTCAGATGTCCTGCAACCCAGCCATAGGGGGACTGGCCAAAGGGCATTTGGCTCGTGAAATTGATGCGCTTGGCGGAGAGATGGGCAAGAACACGGATATGACCGGTCTTCAGTTTCGCATGCTGAATACAAAAAAGGGGCCCGCCGTCTGGGCACCGCGAGCTCAGTGTGATAAGAAGGCCTATCAATTCAGATTAAAATGGGTATGTGAAAGGGAACCCAACCTCGACGTAAGACAAGGCCAATCCGCCAAAATTCTCTACAAGGACAAAGTTGCGCTTGGGGTGGAAACAACCATGCAAGTCCAATTCCATGGAAAGACTGTGATAGTCACCACGGGGACTTTCCTGAGAGGGCTGATGCATATCGGATCAAACCAACAAACCGGCGGACGTGCCGGCGATGTAGCCGCAATGAGCCTTTCGTCTTCGCTTCAAGAAATCGGACTGGAGCTTGGTCGGTTTAAGACGGGGACTCCACCGCGCTTGCTGCGCCGCTCAATTGAATTTTCAAAGACCGAAGTGCAGCCAGGTGATGAGCCGGTTCCGTACTTTACATATTGGAAAGACGATTTGTTCCACATGGAACAAAATGGCAAAGGCCGAACGGAAACCAGGCTGAATACCGGCAAATATCCGCCCCGATCTATCTTGGAGCGGTTAAATGGCCAAATGCCTTGTTATATCACCTATTCGACAAAAAAGACCGCTACGCTGATTCGGGACAATCTCCATAAATCTCCTTTGTATTCAGGTATTATCCAAGGAGTTGGGCCAAGATACTGCCCGTCAATTGAAGACAAGATAGTAAGATTCAGTGAAAAAGAGCGGCATCAGATTTTCCTTGAGCCTGAGGGTATCGAAACGGATGAGATTTACGTCAATGGTTTTTCAACCAGCCTCCCCTTTGAGGTACAGGTTGACTTGGTTCGGACAATCATCGGGTGTGAAAATGCCGAAATCATGCGTCCTGCCTATGCTGTCGAATACGATCTCGTCTATCCGACGCAACTGCTGCCGACGCTGGAGACAAAGGCATGTCGCAACTTGTTCCTGGCCGGACAAATTAATGGTACTTCAGGTTATGAAGAAGCCGGGGCGCAGGGTCTTATTGCCGGAATTAATGCAGCAAGACGGGTTAAGAAACTTGATCCCATAGTTCTGCGGCGCGATCAAGCATACATAGGTGTTTTGATTGATGATTTGGTCACAAAGGGAACCACCGAGCCTTACCGCATGTTTACTTCGCGAGCAGAGTATCGTTTGCTGTTGCGCCAGGATAATGCTGATTTGCGGCTTTCGGAGCTTGGCCATGATATTGGCCTTTTGCCTGAACGCAATTACAAGAAATTCCGGGAGAAGCAAGAAGTCATTGCTGCAGAATTGGACAGAATTAATACAACTCGTTGTGGTTCATATACTTTGGTAAAAGTTTTAAGCCGCCCTGAAGTTACTTACAAAGATTTGCCCAGCAGGAATGAGACATTGTCAGACGAAGTTATTCAACAAGTTGAAATTGCAGCTAAATACGCTGGATATATCGAACGTCAGGAACTTGAAGTCGAAAAATTTAAAAATTTGGAAGACAAAATCATTCCCGAGACGTTTGATTTTTCGAGAGTGCCGAGTCTTCGGCTGGAAGCTTCGCAAAAGCTTGCCCGGATTCGCCCCACAACCATTGGCCAAGCCGCTCGGATTTCCGGCGTATCACCCGCCGACATTGGCATCCTGATGGTTTGGTTGAAGCGTAGCGCGGTGGCCAACGGGAATAATGATCGTTCGTCGGATTTGTGTGTCGACGGTTCCGACAAGGCCGGGCTTGATGAATGACTACAGGATTGGCTGTCCGACTTGGATTCGAACCAAGAATAACGCCTCCAAAGGGCGCTGTGTTACCATTACACCATCGGACAAGGCGCACGAACATTAAGCCTTCTGCGTTGCACGCGCAAAGCGAAAATGGCGGGCTAACGCTTTCTGCGAGTGAAAGAAAGTTTGCCCGTACCGGTTCTTGCCAACACAATGTTACGGTTTGTCATGAGCGACATTTTAACTACACCCAATTCGCCGGCTGCCGGAAGCGTCCCGGCGACCGTGGGTGCGCCCGATTTTGCCAAGCCGGTTCAGCGGGCGAAAAAGGGTGTGCTGAAACTCGTGGGTGAGGTCCTGCGTCACGGAGGGCCGGGCTATTTGCAGTTTGCGATCACCAACATCTGCAATGCCGATTGTGATTTTTGCGGATTCGCGCGTTCCAAATTTGATCCCAAGGCCCGGCGCAGTGTGACGTTGCCCGAAGCGTGCAATGCCATTGATATCGCGGTAAAAAATCACATCGGCTACCTGCTCTTCGTCGGCGGTGAACCCATGGTCCATCGCGATTTACGCGCCATGACACGGTACGCAACGGAGCGCGGCATTCACCCGATGATTTGCACCAATGGCGGTTTATGGACCGAAGAAAACATGCGCGGCCTGGCAAGCGATGGCTTAAGCAGCGTCATCATGTCAATAGACGCACACGACGTGGCCAGGCACGAAAAAAACCGCGGGCTGCCGGACGTGTGCCGAAAAATCAAACGGGCGAATGAATTCTTTCATTCAGTTGGCGTTCAAACCACCGCCAGTATCACGGCCAGCCGATTGATTGATGACTATGACAAACTACCTGCCTTTCTTGAATCGCTCGGATTCAAGAGTTGCACGTTCAGCTATCCGCTCACGTCACTGGCCAGCAGTTATTTGAGCTTCAGCAACAGCGGTCTGGTGAATTATTCGAAAGACGAACTGCTGCAAGTGTTTGAGAAGATCAAGCAGATGAAACATCGCAGCCATTTTCCCGTCGTCAATCCTATGGAATCGCTCACTGAAATGCAGCGGCATTTGCGGGGCGAAAAGGAAAAATTCGGCTGCCTGGGGGGCCACAAGTATTTTTACCTCGACTGGAACCTCGACCTTTATCGTTGCCATTTTTGGGAAAAGCCGATGTGCAAAGTTTGGGAATGGGACGATTCGAAGCTTATCCGCGATGGGTGTACTCGTTGCATGATTGACTGCTATCGGGATCCGAGCGTGCTGCAATTTATGGCGATCAACACCAGTGACGCGTGGAACGCCTTGAAGCAGGGCAAGTTGGTCAAGGCTGCCAAACATATCTTCGATTCACGTAATTTGACTTCACTCAAGGCCGTTTGGGAAGACCGCCAATGGATTAGCGGCGTGTAGTTCCTGCAATTTCCGTCTTGTCATCCGGCAAATTCATGGTAGTTTCGTGCCCCTTTTTATGAAGACGGACATCCATCCGAAATATGTGGATGCGGAGATTCGTTGCGCCTGCGGCAACGTAATCAAGACCCGCTCCACCAAGCCTGTGATTATCGTCGGTATTTGCAACGTCTGCCACCCGTTTTACACCGGTCAGCAAAAGTTCGTGGACACCGCCGGACGCGTGGACAAATTCCAGCAGCGCGCCGCCAAGACGCAGGCCGCTCAGGCCGCGTTTGCCACGAAAAAGAAAAAGAAGGCTTAGCGACCCGATATTATTCCGCCCGCTTGTGCGTTGCCACAGGTGGGCGGATTTCTTTTTCAAATCAACCACGGATTAACACGGATAAAAAAGCCTGATATTAATTTCACGGAATGATACGAAATCGTGTTCTCAAATCCGTGTTTATCCGTATCCATCCGTGGTTAAATAGTTTTTGATTAGCAATGGATTTGACGCCGCACATCGAAAAATTCCGCCGCCGCTATGCCGAGGTCGAAACCGCATTGAGCGATCCGAAGGTCTTCGACAACCAGCAACGCGCGCAGGAATTGTCCCGTGAATACGCCCGGCTCAAGGAGCTGGTCGCGTTGGGAGACGTCTATTTGAAGACGCTCGCCGATCTGGAGCAAAACCACGCGTTACTCAAATCCGAACCGGCGGAATCCGAGCTGGCGCTGATGGCCGGGGAGGAAAACAGCCGGCTGGAAGCGGACAAAAAAAAACTCTCGCATAAGATCCAGTTTGGCCTGGTGCCGCCAGACCCGACCGACTCGCGCAACACCATCATCGAAATCCGCGCCGGCGCGGGCGGCTCGGAATCTGCGCTTTTCGCCGCCGACCTTTACCGGATGTATTGCCGTTACGCCGAAGCGCGCGGCTGGAAGGTCGAGACGCTTGATTCCAATCCGTCCGACCTCGGCGGCTTCAAGGAAATTGTTTTCCAGGTCAGCGGCACGGACGTTTACAAACGGCTCAAATACGAGAGTGGTGTGCATCGCGTCCAGCGCGTGCCGGCGACCGAGGCCCAGGGGCGCATCCACACCAGCACCAGCACCGTCGCCGTGTTGCCTGAAGCGCAGGAAGTGGACATCGAGATCAAACCCGAAGACGTCGAGATCAACGTCTGCCGCGCGTCCGGCAAAGGCGGCCAAGGCGTGAACACCACTGACTCGGCGGTGCAAATCCAGCACAAGCCCAGCGGATTGATTGTACGTTGCGCGGATGAACGTTCGCAGCAGAAAAACAGGGCCAAGGCCATGACTGTCTTGCGCTCGCGTTTGCTGGAAGCGAAAATTGCCGAGGAAAACGCGAAATACGCCGCCCATCGGAAATCGCAGGTCGGCACCGGCGAGCGCAACGAGAAAATCCGCACCTACAATTTTCCGCAGAACCGCGTCACCGACCATCGCGTTGAAGTGACGCTCTACAATCTGGCGAACTTCATTGATGGCGATCTCGACCCGATGATTGACCCGTTGATGACGCATGACCTGGAGGAGAGGTTAAAAGCGTTAAACGATTGAATCGTCGGACGGTTTCCTGGCTTTCACGTTTCTCCGAATTATGGATCCCAAAGGTTTGATTTTTGACTGTGACGGCACCCTGGCCGACACGATGCCGCTGCACTGGCACGCCTGGCAAATTGTCACGCAACGCCACAACCTCCACTTTCCTGAAGACCGGTTCTATGCTTTCGGCGGCGTGCCCTCGCGCGATATTCTGAAATTACTCGCCGAGGAACAGGGCCGATCGCTGGATCACATCGCCATCGCGCATGAAAAGGAGGAAGCGTATCTGCCAATGATGGCGCGGATTGAACCCATCCATGCCGTCGTGGAAATTGCGAAGGCGAACCATGGCAAAATTCCGATGGCCGTCGCGTCCGGCGGCACGCAAAAAGTCATCGGCCTGGTGCTCGATCATCTGAAAATCCGGCACCTGTTTGACACGGTGGTGACCAGTGAAATGGTGAAGCACCAGAAACCGGCGCCGGACATTTTTCTGGAAGCCGCGCGACTGCTTGGCGTGGAACCTAGATTCTGCCGTGCCTACGAAGACACCGACCTCGGCCTGCAAGCCATTCGGGCCGCCGGAATGGAAGCGGTGGACGTGCGAAAACTGCGTGATCAGTTGGAATATTGAACAGCGGGCAAAGTTTCAGTTTTGTCCGAGCTTCTTCGATTTTTCCGTCGCGGCGCGGACGGCGCTCATCACGATGGCGCGCATCCGGCCTTTCTCTAACTCGTGCAATCCTTCAATGGTTGTGCCGCCGGGGCTGGTGACCTGGTCCTTGAGTGCGCCAGGATGCTGACCGGTTTCCAGGACCATCTTGGCTGCGCCTAAGACGGTTTGCGCGGCAAGTTTCGTCGCCAAGTCACGCGGCAAACCCGCCGCCACGCCGCCGTCGCTTAACGCCTCGATGAATTGAAAAACATAGGCCGGGCCGCTGCCGCTCAAGCCGGTCACGGCGTCCAGCAGCGATTCCTTCACCTGAAACGCAATGCCCACGGCGGAAAGGAGTCTTTTCGTGAGCTCGCCATCCGCCACCGTCGCGGACTTGCCGAGTGCGAACGCCGAAGCACCCGTGGCGACGAGCGCCGGCGTATTGGGCATAACGCGGATGACTCGCGCACCCGGCGGCAATGCACCTTCCAGTTTTGTCAACGTTACCCCGGCCGCGATGGAAATGAGCAGATGATTACCGGTGAATTTGCCGCACAATCCGGCCAAAACGCTTGAACATTGGTCGGGTTTGACGGCGAGAATCAGCACATTGGCGGTATTGGCCACGTCCGCATTGGATTCCGTGGTCGTCACCCCGATTTCATCGGTGAAATGTTTTCTCGCGGCGGCAACCGGATCAGCGGCAACGATGTCTTTGGGACCCACGAGTTCCGCCTGGATGAAGCCGCGGGCCAGGGCTGTGGCCATCTTGCCCGCGCCGAGAAAGCCGATGGTGAGTTTGGTTGCCATGAAAATTTTGTAACAGGCCGTCAGAGAGAACGGAAGCGAAAACACGCGGCCAATTCGCGGCTTGAATTTGCGTCGCGAAGATTTATGATAGGGGCGGCACAAAAAGCGCCTTAAACCTTAATTTTGCAATGGCAGGCAACCGCCAGACATGGGATTCACTCGATGCGATGCGCCAGGCCGCTCACGACGGCGACCCGCAGGCGCAATGCTATCTGGGCGTTTGCTTTCAAACCGGCCAGGGCGTGACGCAGGATCATCAGGAGGCGGTAAAATGGTTCCGGCGCGCGGCGGAGCAGGGCGATCCCGTGGCGCAATGTTATCTGGGCGTGTGTTACCTGCATGGCTCGGGCGTGCCGCAGGAATACGGCGAGGCGGCCAAGTGGCTGCGTGAAGCGGCGGAACAGGGCGACCCGGCGGCGCAATTCAACCTCGGCGTGCTTTACGAAACCGGGCAGGGTGTTTCTCAAAATTACGCGGAAGCCGTCAAATGGTATCGCGAAGCGGCGGAACGCGGCTATCCCGCGGCGCAATTCAACCTTGGGGTCTTTTATGAAACCGGCCAAGTCGTGCCGCAGAATTATGTCGAGGCGGTCAAATGGTATCGCGCGGCCGCCGAGCAGGAATGTGCGCCTGCCCAATGCAATCTCGGCCTCTGCTACCAGACCGGGCGCGGAGTGGAACAAAACCAGCAGCAAGCCTTGAAATGGTTCATCCGGGCGGCGCGGCAGGGCGACAAGACCGCCCAGCATAATCTCGGCCTCCATTATGCCGAAATGGAAATCAAGGAAGCAGAGGCCGCGGAAGCCGCTGCGAAAGAATCGCCGGAAAATACAACACCCGCGGGCTAACGCGTCAATTCCTCGAGTTTCGCGTTGGCGCGCCCGCTGTCAATAGTCCGGCCAGCCAATTTCCAACCTTCGGCCAATGATTTCGTTTTGCCGGCCACAAACAGCGCGGCGGCGCCATTGAGCAGAACCGCATCACGTTTGGGGCCGCTTTCTTCACCACGGAAAATGCGGCGGATGATTTCGGCATTCACAACCTTGTCGCCTCCGCGCAAATCCGCCAGCGTCGCCGGCTGCCGCGGAAACATTTCCGGCGAGAGACTCGAAACCGAAAAACCGCGTTCCTGATAAAATTCCGCGACGTGGCTGGTGCCCAACGTTGAAAGTTCGTCCAAATTTTTCCCTTCAGCCGATCCGCAGACGACCATGCCGCGCCGCACGCCGAGCGACTGCAACGCCCGCGCCATCGGCTCGCACAGCTCCGGGCGGGGCACACCGACGAGCATCGCCGACGGGCGGGCTGGATTAAGCAGCGGGCCAAGGATGTTGAAAATGGTCCGCTGGCCCCTCTCGGCGCACAGTTTCCGGACAGGTGCGATGTGCTTGAACGCCGGATGAAAATGCGGAGCGAAGAAAAACGCAAAGCCGTGTTCGCGCAGTGCGCACGCCGCTTCCGCCGGCGACAAGTCAACCCTGATGCCGAGTGCTTCCACCACGTCGGCGCTGCCGACGGACGACGTCACGGCGCGGTTGCCGTGTTTGGCCACGGTGACACCTGCGGCAGCGCACAGGATGGCAACGGTGGTGGAAATGTTGAACGTGCTCAAGCGGTCGCCTCCGGTGCCCACCACGTCGAGGATTTCACGAGCCTCCCGCCAGGCGGGGTCAATCGGAGGCAGAATGGATTTATCACGCAAGGCACGGGCGAACGCAGTGATTTCGTCCGACGTTTCGCCTTTTTGCGCCAGCGCGGTCAAAAAGTCGGCTTTGATGGCCGCTGAAATTTTTTCATCAGCCAGTACATCCACGGCTTGACGAACTTGTCCTTCCGTGAGGTGATCCGAGCCGGCGAGCTGCTGGGTGAATTTTTCAAGCACGGACTGATTCTAAGAACGGGAAAAGGCTGCTCAAAGCGGAAAGTGCGTTTGATTACACTTCCTACCAATGATGAAAACATGGACAAGTACTGAAAATTCCGTAACTTGTCGTTTATTGTCTCTGTCTCAATCTCTAAACGGTGAAGGTATTAAAATTTATGGCAGAAAATCGCAGTCATTCCTGGATGAAGTGGGGAATCATTATTGCAGTTGTCGTTGTCATCGTTGGCTTTGGTATTTGGTATTTTCATCACAGGCAGGATGATGCACCGGCTTATCAAACGGTGGCGGTAACGCGCGGCGAATTGACAAAGCTGGTGACGGCGACGGGGACGCTAAACCCGGTGACCAACGTGACAGTCGGCTGCCAGGTATCAGGCCGGATCAGCAAGCTATATGTGGATTTCAATTCGCCGGTAACCAATAGCCAGTTGATCGCGGAGATTGATCCGCGGACGTATGAGGCGGCGATGGAGCAGGCCTCGGCGGATCTGGCCAACGCGAATGCCAATTTGGAATTGCAGCAGGTGGAAGCCCACCGCAGCGGCGAATTGTTCACCAACCAGCTGGTTTCGGTGTCCGATTATGACACGGCGATCGCCAATCTGCACGAAGCCGAGGCGATGGTGAAAATCAAGCAGGCCTCGCTCGACAACGCGAAGGCCAATCTGGGTTATTGTAAAATTTATTCGCCGGTGGATGGCATTGTTATTTCCCGGGACGTGGATGTCGGCCAAACCGTGGCGGCGAGTTTACAGTCACCCACGTTGTTCCAAATCGCAAACGACCTGACGAAAATGCAGATTGATTCGAGCGTGGCGGAGGCGGATGTTGGCGGCGTCACCGAGAAACAGGAAGTGATTTTTACGGTGGATGCGTATCCCGACCGGACGTTTCACGGCGAGGTCACGCAGGTGCGCAATTCGCCGACAACGGTGAACAACGTTGTCACTTACGACTGCGTCATTGGCGTGACGAACTCGGATTACAAATTGAAACCCGGTATGACAGCGAATGTTTCGATCACCGTCGCCCAGCATGAAAATGCGCTGACCATTCCGAATGGTGCATTGCGTTTCCGTCCGCCGGACAATGCCGTGGTATTGACCAACTCGGTTGTCACCCAAACTGCACCGATGACCAACGGCGGAAATTTCGCCCGCGGCCCCGGCGGTCGTCGTGGTGGCGGCCACGGACGTGGCGAGCGCCCGGTTTTTCACACGATCTATGTGCTTTCCGGCACGGGTGACGATGCGAAGCTGCAGATGGTGCAAATCCGGACCGGCATCACCGACGGCATTTCGACCGAGGTGCTTTCGGGGCTGGACGCGGGTGCGCAGGTTGTGACCGGCATGGTTTCAACCGGCACACAGGCCGTCAGAGCAGCGAACCCGCTCGGCGGCGGCTTCCCCAGAATGCGTTGATTTGCGTGCAGACCAATCCCGTCATCAAGCTCGCGGACATTCACAAGGTGTATCACACCGGCGAAGTGGATGTCCACGCCGTGCGCGGGATTACGCTGGAAGTCTTTCCGGGCGAATTTGTGGCACTCATGGGCGCGAGTGGCTCCGGCAAAAGCACGCTGATGAACATGATCGGGGCGTTGGACCGTCCGAGCAGCGGCAATTATCTGCTCGATGGCATTGACGTTTCCACGCTCGATCGTGATGCGCTCGCTGACGTCCGCAATGAAAAAATCGGCTTCGTCTTCCAGGGTTTCAACCTGCTTTCACGAACGTCGGCGCTGGAAAATGTCGAAATGCCGATGCTTTACAACCGTCATCGCATCCAGTCCCGCGAGCAGTATGAGCGTGCCATGCACGCGCTCGAACTAGTGGGTCTTGGTTCGCGCGCCGATCACCATCCCAACCAGCTTTCCGGGGGCCAGCAGCAGCGTGTCGCGATCGCCCGCGCGCTCGTCAACCGGCCGTCCTTGCTGCTCGCCGACGAGCCGACCGGCAACCTCGACAGCCAGACGAGCATCGAAATCATGGGGGTGTTTCAAAAGTTGAATGACCAAGGCATCACCATCGTCATGGTCACCCACGAACTGGACATTGCGCGTTACACCCGGCGCAGCGTGATTCTGCGCGACGGTAACATCGTCAGTGACACGGTGGTGGCCAGTCGTCTGAACGCGGAAAACGAACTACAGCAACTCCGGGCGGCACAACAAGCCGTGAAACTCGCGTCATGAGAATCTTCGCCTCACTAAAAATTGCCGGACGCGCCCTGCGCCGGAACAAGATGCGTTCGTTGCTGACGATGCTCGGCATCATCATCGGCGTCGGCGCCGTCATCGGCTCGGTGAGCCTGACTTCCGGCGCCACCAAACAGGTTGAGGACCAGGTCAGCAGCCTGGGCGAAAGCGTGATCACCGTTTTTTCCGGAAATTTCACCAGCGGCGCGATGCGCGGCGGCTGGGGCAGCGCGCCGACGTTGACGGTGGCCGACGCCCTGGCGATTGGGGGGTTGAAAAACGTCGTGGCCGTCAGTCCTGAAGTGCGCGACCGCGCTCAAGTGCTCGCCAACGGCCTTAACTGGAACACGCAGGTGATGGGTGAATCGCCCGATTATCCGCAAATCCGCAACTGGAGTATCGCCAGCGGCACGATGTTTTCCGACCAGGATGTGCGCAGCCTCGCGAAGTCCGCTGTGATCGGCAAGACCGTCGCTGACCAGTTGTTCCCCAACGAAGACCCGGTCGGCCAGACCATCCGCATCCGGAACCTCCCATTTCTGATTGTCGGCGTGCTGGCCCCCAAAGGCTTCAATCTGTTTGGACAGGACCAGGATGATACGGTCGTCGTCCCTTACACGAGCCACATGCACCGCATCACCACCCGCACATTTGTGAACGACATTCTGGTGCAAGCCGCCAACGACAAGGTGATAAACAGCGTACAGAATGACATCACGGATTTGCTGCTCACCCGCCATCGGAGCAAGGAGCAGGACTTCACGGTGCGCAACCAGCTGGAATTGATGCAAGCCGTCACGGACACTTCGCGCACGATGAGTTTTCTGCTCGCGGGCGTCGCCGCCGTCTCGCTTATTGTCGGCGGCATCGGCATCATGAACATCATGCTGGTGAGTGTGACGGAGCGGACGCGCGAAATCGGCATCCGTATGGCCGTGGGCGCGCGCGCGCCGGACATCCTCATGCAATTTTTGATTGAAGCCGTGACCTTGAGCGCGATCGGCGGTTCCATTGGCATTGTCGGCGGCGTCAGTTTTTCAAAAATTGTCGCCTACTTGAAGGACATGCCCACCGTCACACCCCCGACCTGGATTGTCATTGCGTTCGTTTCCAGCGCCATCATCGGTATTATCTCCGGGTTTTATCCTGCGTGGAAGGCGTCCAAGCTCGACCCGATTGACGCCTTGCACTATGAATAGCGCGTGACTGCTGAAATTTTGCCGACGCACACGCCGGCGCTTTTTCGAGCCGCCGTGAAACGCGCAGCGGAGTTGCTGCACGCGGGCGAGGTGGTCGCGTTGCCGACGGAAACGGTTTACGGCCTTGCCGCCAACGCGTTGGACCAAAAGGCCGTCGCGAAGATATTCCGAATCAAAGGCCGGCCGGCAAATAACCCTATCATCGTTCATGTCGCCAGTGTCGAAATGGCGAAGCATTGCGTTGCCGATTGGCCAGCGGATGCAAACAAGCTGGCGAAAGCATTCTGGCCTGGTCCGCTGACGTTGGTGTTGCCGCGCACAAAGGAAATTCCCGACATCGTGACTGCCGGCGGTCCGACCGTCGGCGTGCGGTGGCCGAGTCATCCGCTCATTCAAGCGGTGATTCGCGAGTGCAATTTCCCACTCGCGGCGCCCAGCGCGAATCTATCCAGCCGGATTTCACCGACCAACGCCGGGCACGTACGCAACCAACTCGGCGGCAGAGTTCCTCTGATTATTGACGGCGGCCAGTCACAGGTGGGCATTGAATCCACGGTGCTGGATTTGACCCCGCGCTTGCGCGCAAAAACGGGGCCGCCGGAAATTTTGCGCCCGGGCATGATTCATGCCGAATCGCTCGCCGCCGTCTGCGGCAGAATGACGAGTGGCGAGTGGCAAGTGACGGGAAACGAGACGCTGCGCAGTCCGGGTCTTCTGCAGAAACATTATTCGCCAAAAGCCAAACTGGTGGTTCTGCACTGGCGCGACGATGCGGACTTACGCCGACAACTCGTCACCCGTCACTCGTCACTGGTCACCTGCCATGTCATTGCTCATACGAATATTCCTTCCGCCGAAAATTTTGCCAACGTGTGCGTGATTCCGCACGATGCGGAGGCGTTTGCGCGAGCAATTTATGCGGAACTGCACCGCGGCGACGAAGCCGGCGCGGAATGGATTGTGGTTGAAGCGCCGCCGGATTTGCCGGAATGGTCAGCGATTGCGGACCGGCTGCGGCGTGCCAGCCGGTGAGTTCGGAACCGGCGGGGGCGGACCTATTTCTGCAATTTCCAACGTTCTGAATCGGTCAGGAACAGGCGCTCGGGGAAAAAGCCGGGAGGCGTGCGGTCGAGTGGAAAGTTGATCGGAACCCTGCTTTGCGCCGCAGTCTGAAAAATAAAGCCGCCCCAGGTGTGCTGGTCGGGGCGTACCCAATCGGGTCCAAATGCGGCAGCCATCGTCTCGGGCGTGAGGTAAAGCGCTTTTACTGACTTCAAATAATCATTGATGGCGAAGAAGTCATCCTGGTAGTTCAAGGTCAGCCAGACGGATTGGCGCTGGCCGTACCAGGCAACCGCCCACGGCACGTCGCTCATGATCAACTCGTTTGGCCCCATCCAACCGGCAATCGTCTGGATGTCCGGCGGATAATACGGCGGATAGGCCACCGGCCTGGTTCGAGGAGGCAAAAGTGTAAAAATCAGCGGCGCACAGCATAATCCCACAAATACAACTTTCACCACCAGACGCAATCCGCGGAGCGGCAGCTCCATTTGATCAAGCAGGATGAGAAACAAACTTACGCCGTAAATAAATACCAGCGGCGTCAACAGCACCAAAAGATTTTCAGAATTAACCACTGGCGACTCATCCGAAAGCTGCGTTTGCCCCATTGCCTGTACTCCGATGAAGACCGCCAGACACATCAGTAAAAAATAGCGCATCCGCCGCACGGCCACGCTGCGGAAACTCAACAGCAGACCCGTCAGGAACAACATACTCACCCAACTACCACCCAGTTTGGGCAGGCTGTCCTGCAGGATGGTGTGCGTATTGACCAGAAATTTGCGCACATAAAGTCCCAATCCCAACGCATCCGAAAGATGAGGATTAATGGAACGTTCCAGTTGAAATCCGGGGAACGCACCTGTCCCTTCGACGATGGCAAACCCTGCTGTTCCGAACGGCGTGCCGCTGATGGTGAAATTGCGAATAATCCAGGGCGCCAACACCAGCGCAAAAGCGCCGAAAGCCGCCAGCGCGCACCAGGCCCGGCGCGGCCCGCCAAAGAGAATAAAAAAAACGGCCACGGGAATTATCACCCAGCCAAAAGCATATCGCGTAAGCGCGCCTGCGCCGGTCGCCACCCCGGCCGCTATGGCCAGACCCAGCAGCCGGCCAAGCGACGCTTGCGGATCACGCGCTACCTCTTCCAGACGCAGGATGCACCAGATCAGTCCGAAGAAAATGATGATCAGCAACATCGTGGACAGGCCGGACACACTGAACCGCCACAACCAGTCACACCCCAACACCAAAATGGCCGAAAGCTTCGCCACGTTTGTATCAAACAATTTTCGAGCGAGAAAAAATGTCTGCACCACCACCACCAGCAAAAGCACTTCATTGAACAACGCAATCAGAAAGTCCGGTTCGTAACGCCAGAAATTTCCGCCGCTGCTCCAGAAGGCGCTTTTGAGGTCGAGCGGGTAATGAAACGGCAGCACCTTCATCAGGCCGGCCAGCACGAGCGGATACACCGGCGGGTTGGCCAGGTCCGGGTGCGCGGTTTTGACTTGCGCGAAGTCCGTGCCGGCGCTGGCCAGCGCATCCGCCGCCTTGGCCTGGTTATGGCTCTGCATGAGATACAGGCTGAAAGGACGGATGAACAGCGTGGTATAACCCCTGCCCTCCGCGAGGTTGCGCGCCAATTGCGCCGAGTCCATCGCTTCCGGCGTGGCGAAGTTGCGGTAGGCGAACCAATTGTAGACGAGCATCAGGAACAGAATCGCGACACAAAAGGCGGCGGTCTTCAAATGACGCGCGCCGCCGCCTTCTTCGAGTTTGTGAATCCAGTCTTGTAAGGATGGCATAATTAAAATCCTTCCAGGTGATACGTGTGCAGTTTGCGATGAAATGTCCGTCGACTCATGCCGACTTTCCTGGCGGCCAGTGTGCGATTACCATTTGTCTCTTTCAAGGCGTGAATGATTAATTGTTTCTCCGCCTCCTTCACTGTCAAATCATTTCGCGCGAGCAAGGGCGTCTCGGCGGCGCGCCCGCCGGAACCGCCGCGCACCGAAGGCGGCAAATCGCGCGCCGAAATTTTTTCGCCGCGGCACAACACCACCGCGTGCTCGACGGCGGCGCGCAACTCGCGCACGTTGCCCGGCCAGGCATAATGCGTCAGCCATTCGAGCGCATCCGCGGTAAATTCGTTCACCGCCTTGCCGTTCTCCTGCGCAAACTCGCGCAAAAACCTTTGCGCCAACAGCGGAATATCACCCGCCCGCTCGCGCAACGGCGGCAGATCAATTTCCACCACACGCAGCCGGAAGAACAAATCCTCTCGAAAAATCCCGCCTTTGACCAGTTCCTCCAGGTTTTTGTTCGTCGCCGTAATGAGCCGGACGTCCGCCGTCAGCGTCTTGTTCGAGCCGACGCGCTCAAATGTCCGTTCGCCCAGAAACCGCAGCAGTTTTACCTGGATGGCCGCGTCAATCTCACCGATTTCGTCAAGAAACAACGTGCCGCCCTGCGCCTGTTCAAAACGGCCGATACGCCGCTCGTACGCGCCGGTGAACGCGCCCTTTTCGTGGCCGAACAATTCGCTTTCCAGCAACGTCGGCGCCAGGGCCGCGCCATGCACAATCACCAGCGGCTGCTTCGCGCGCGGACTGAGTTGGTGAATGGCCCGTGCCACAAGTTCCTTGCCCGTGCCACTTTCGCCCGTGAGCAAAACCGTGGCGCGCGACGGCGCCACCTGCTGGACAATCTCAAAAATTTCCTCCATCGCCGGCGATTTGCCGACGATGTTTTCCAGGCCGAACCGGGTGTCGAGCTGTCGGCGCAACGAAACGTTTTCTGTTTCGAGGTTTTGCCGGCGCAGCGCGCGCGCGATGCGCATTTCCAACTCGTCAATTTGCAACCGGCCCTTGGCGATGTAATCGTCCGCGCCGCGTTTCATCGCTTCCACGGCCAGCTCCTCCGAGCCATAGGCGGTCATTAAAATGCAGATCGGCGGCCGGGCGAGTGATTTGGCGCGGGCAATCAATTTCATGCCGTCCTCGCTCGGCAGGCGGAAATCCGTGAGCAGCACGTCGAAGTTTTCGCGTTCGAGCAGTTCGCCGGCGGCCCTGGCATCTTCCGCCACATACACGTCATAACGCTCTTCGAGCGCCGCACGCAGACCGTCGCGAGTCGGCTTCTCGTCGTCCACAATCAGCAAGGTCGGTTTTTCCGTCACAGATTTCAGCGTTAAGTTTCGGTGGTTCCTTCCGGCAACAATCGCGGCTGGCGCTCGTGCAGCGGCAGCCACACGCGAAATGTCGTGCCCCGGCCCGGATGGCTTTCCAGTTCAATCCGGCCGCCGTGCGCGCGCACGATGCGCTGGACAATCATCAAACCCAGGCCCGTGCCCTTTTTTTTGGTCGTGAAAAACGGCTCGAAAATGCGGTTGATTTGCTCCTCCGGAATGCCACCGCCGGTGTCGGCGACACTCACCCATACGCCGTCCGCGCCTTCGCCGGTCTGCAGCGTCAGCGTGCCGCCCCGGGTCATCGCCTGCATCGCGTTTTTGATCAGGTTCACCAAAACCTGCTGCATTTGTGTCACGTCCAGCGGCGCCGCCGGCAACCGGCGCACCAGTTTCGTCTTCACGTTCAAGCCGCGATTGACCAGTTCCGGTTGGAGCAAGTCCAAGGTTTTTTCAACTACGTCGTTCAAGGAAGCCGGTTTTAATTGCGGCGCCACGGGACGAATCGCTTGCAAAAATTGCGTGATGATGTAGTCAAGCCGGTTGATCTCGCCCTTGGCCACGTCGAGGTATTGTTCCAGTTTTTGTGACGGGTGACGGGTGACCGGTGACGCGATCTTCCCGGTGCTCGTCACGCGCCAGTCGCCGCTCTTAAATTTTTTCAATTCCCGCTCCATGAGCTGCAAATGAATGTGCAGGGCGTTGAGCGGATTTCCGATTTCATGCGCCACGCTGGCCGCCAGCAACGTGAGCGCCTGGACGCGCTCGCTTTCAATGGCCTCGAAGGTTTTCTGCCGCGTCTCGGTGGCATCGTGCAAAATGAGCGCGACGCCGGAACTGCCGGTAGCTTCGCCATCGAGCGGCGCGGCGTAAAGACGCAAAAAGCGCGGACGCGGATAATCCACTTCAAATTCGTGCCGGGCGACGTGCCCGCCGCTCTGGCGGTCAAAGCGCGAGAGTTCTTCCCAGTCGAGTTCGGGCAGAAAACGCGTGACATGGTGGCCTTCGACTCCCGGCTGCATGCCCAGCAGGCGCGTGACCGCCTGGTTGAAGTAAAGGATCCGGCCCTGTTCATCCACGACGAGCACGCCGTCTTCAATAGTGTTAAACAGCGTCTCAAGAAAACTGCGTTCCCGTGCCAGCCGTTGGACCACCGTCTGCAAACCCTCGGCGTCCAGCCGTCCGATGCGGCCAAGCACTTTGTCGAGAAAACTGGATTTGGGCCCAGCCATTGAACAGAATCAAGGTTTCGAAGCGACAAAATGGCACAAAACACAAGGCCGTCAATTCAAAAGAAAGCGTTGCGGTGGCACAACTAAACCGGGAGGGACGGCGTGACGACGCAGCTGGAATCAGACTTCGTTTTTGTTCGTCGTCAGCATCAGAAAGATTTCTTCCAGGGCGCCGGACGCGCCGCTTAATTTGCGCAGCTCTTCACGCGTGCCTACAGCAATCAATTTTCCGCCGTTGATGATGCCGATGCGGTCGGCCATCTCTTCGGCCACACTGAGTTCGTGCGTGGACATCAGCACGGTCATGCCCGCGAGCGACCGCTCCTTGAGCACATCTTTCACCACGCGCGCGTGCTGCGGGTCGAGGCCGACCATCGGTTCGTCAATCACAAACACTTCCGGATCGTGTAGCAGCGCGGATACGATGGCCACCCGCTGGCGCGTGCCGTGTGAAAGGCTTTCGAGCGGAAGATTCGCAAAATCGGCCAGATGAAAACGCGCGATCAACCCTTCCGCGTTTATTTCAATTTGCGCGTCGGCCATGCCGAACAATTGCCCGGTAAAACGGAAAAATTCCCGTGCCGTCAGCTTATCGTAGAGGAAGGGAAAATCCGGCACGTAGGCGAGGCGTCGGCGCGCTTCGAGCGGGTTTCCCTGCACGTCAAAGCCGCAAACGCGCGCATAACCGGCGGTCGGTTTCATCAGGCCGGTGAGAATTTTCAGCGTCGTCGTTTTGCCGGCGGCGTTGGGGCCGAGCACGGCAAAGAACTCCCCGCGCGGAATGGTCAGGGTCACGTCGTCCACCGCGACGAGGTCGCCAAATTTTTTGACGAGATGGACCATTTCAATCATGGCGTGCGTTTCAAGGGTTGCCCAGCTGATCGAATGAGGCCATCACGCCGCCGGGCAGCTCGACGCGCAGGATTTCGCCGAGTGTGCTGGCGTAAATGACAATGGGACGGTCAAGGACGCGGGTTTCCAGGCAATAGGCCGGTACGAGTTCCCGGCCAATGGTCAACCGTTCAAGATGCGCCTCCCAATGAATGTCGGGCGCAGGCACGCCGGGGGTTTGGACAACAATGGGTAAATCGAGGTCGCCGACCCATTCGCCGCCCAGATTCCCGGCGAACGCATGCCATAATGCATTCGGATCTTTAAAATCGTCAAAGCTGAACACGCGCTCGGTGCTGATGTCGTCGCTGGTGATGGTCAGTTGAACCGTTTGTTCGTCGGCCAGGGAGTGAACCTCGGCGGTGGCGGAATGCGAAGATACTTTCAGATTCAATTCGCGCCACTCGCGCTTGCGCGAAAATTTGAGGAGACCATTAAACGTCAGCCGGTTGGTAAAATCGCCAAGGCCCACGTTCCCATTAAATCGAATTTGATAGCCCGCGCGGGCATTGATGGTTTCGGGGACGGGTTTGCCTTCATCCAACGAGGCCATTTCCTGTTCGATACTCGTGGAAAATTCGCAGAAACCGACTCGCTGGCCATCTTGAAAGACCGTCAGCGAGGAAATGTCCGGCGCAGTCAAAATTTTCTGCCAGACCAAAGCCGCGGGCACACGAACACCGGCGCCATGCGAAACGTATTCGGCGCGCCAGAGAAGCACATTCATCGCGATCCAAAACACGGCGATTAACAGGAATGTAATGCGTGGTATCATGTGGCGGTCAGGGCGGGGGAAGGTTCAAGACCTGGCCGACGCGCATCCGCCGGGGTTCCAAACCCGGATTGGCGGCCAGCAGGGCATCCAGCGAGATACCATACCGGCGCGCAATGCGGACGGGTGTTTCCCCGGCGGCAACCATGTGCGTGCGCGCGGTTGCCTTTGTCGCCGTCAATCGCGGCGAATGATCTTCGCCGGGTTGGCTGGCCGGAGCAGTGACATTTTGCGCCATTTGCGGTGAAACTGGATTTGCGGAAGCCTGCGCCCCATCAGGACCCGGCGGCGGAGAAGCTTGATTCTTAGCCGCCAGTTGACTCGTGTAATAGGCGCGCCATTTGTTGACCTCGTCCTGCAATTGCTGATTTTGTTCGATCAACTGGTTGATTTGTTTTTGCGCGGCGGGCGTGCTCGGCAATGGCATTACATCGGCGGCCAGCTCTTGTTTGCAACTGGTGATGTGCTGTTTGATAATTTCAGCGTTACCCGCGTTCGGATTGAATTTCAAGTATTGCTGATAATGATAAATCGCCGCCGCCGGATCGGACTCCTTGTTTTCGTAAAGCATTGCCAGTTGAAAATGCGCCGCTGCCGAGCGCGGATTTGTCTCCAACGACTCTTCAAACGCTTGAATGGCGCCCTGATAATCCATCGCATTGACGCGGCTCAGGCCGAGAACGTAATGCGGCTCTTTTTCCTCGTCCGACTGGTTCTGGCCCGAGGGCAGGCAGCCGCCCAGCGCGATCCCAACCCAAAGGGCAAGCACGCCGAACCAGAAGCGATTTCCACATGACATGATGCGAACCTAAACGAACCCTTTGATAGGCGCAATCGCGCGTTGGCTCAAGGCAAAAGCGGGCTTGAGATTCCACGCCCCGGGGCGCAACCTGTAGTGGATCGCGCGCGTGGCGGAATGGCAGACGCGCCAGACTTAGGATCTGGTCCCGAAAGGGTTGGAGGTTCAAGTCCTCTCGCGCGCACCAATTGAACGGCCCTTCGAATCAGTGTTCAGCGTATCGACAAACCCATTCACAGCCGCAGGAAAACTTTTCTTTGATACAGGAAACGTGCGAGCCAGAACGCCAGCAGCAATCCCGTTACCGAAATCATTAATTGCCCGAAGCCTTGGGCCACGCGTGCGTCGAAGAATGTTTTGATGTCCCCCCCTGCCAGCCGCTGCGCTGGATTGGCAAATGACCCAAGGATGTTGTCGGTCATATAAAGGGTGATGGAATTCATCCCCATCCAGACAAACGGCTGGCACCAGCGCTGCCATTTCCACACGTCCACAATCTGATAAAACGCGCCGAGCAGGATAGCGCTGTAACCGCCGGCCACTAGAACGTAAGAAGACGTCCAGATTTTTTTGATGACGGGGAACTGCAATCCCCAAAGCAAGCCGAGCGCGACGCCAACGACGCCGAATGACAGCAGGTAAATCACCTTGCGTGGATCCTTGATTTTTTGGTCCTGCAAGAGCAGCCCGGCGAACACGCCGAGCATGCAGGTGCCAACGGCGGGAATCGTGCTCAGGATGCCTTCGGGGTCCCACGTGCCGTCCCATTTGAAGCCAGGCAGATATTTTTGGTCAACATAGTTGCAGAGGTTCACGCCTTCGATGAAAGTTCCCCGGATGAAATGCGTGCTGGTCATGCTGAGCTGGCTCACATTCGTAAAGCCGCTTTCCCTCGCGATGGTTTGGGTTTGGGGCGTTGGCCGGACATCGGGAAACGGAACAAACGTCATCAGCGCCCAATAGCCGATGAGCAGCCCCACACAAATGGCCGCCAGCGCGCGTGGGCGGAAAAAGCAAAAGCACAGCCCGGTGAAGAAATAAGCCAGCGCGATGCGCTGCAGCACTCCCAGCAACCGGATGCCGGGCCAGAGATTGTCGAAGCCGCCGTATTCAAAAATTCCAAGCCCATACAGCAGGATGCTGCGGATGAAGATTCGCTTCAGCGCCCGGGCACGACCAACGTTCGCTATGGTTTTGCTGAGTGAAAAAACCAGTGAAACACCTGCCATGAAAACAAACAGCGGAAAAATCAGGTCGTAGAAATGAAACCCTTCCCAATTGGAGTGGTTAAGTTCATAGGCAAGAAATTCGGTCGGCTTGCTTTGGCTCAGTCGATTCAAGGCGTAAACCAGCGAATCGGCGCCAATGATCCAGAACATATCGAAGCCGCGCAATGCGTCCAAGGACATCAAACGCCGGCTGACGGAAGAAGTTTGAACTGGAACACCTTGCGAAGGCACAGATTTGGTCTTTGCTGGCATAGCCAATAGTTCGAATCAACACCATGTCCCAAATCGCCCACACGTCAAAGATTTTTTGCGGCAATCTATGGAACTTTCCCAACAAGCCGTGTGCCTCCCGGTTGGGTTGGCCTCATTTCCTTTGCCGGATACAGTTGACGTGACTCCACTTTTCGGGCCGCCGGTTGTGACAGTCTGTGCCTTAAGAAAGCCGGCGGGATCTGAACACCAGGGCGCTTGAACAGCTAACAGCCCGGCCGACCGCCGGAAAAATTTCATCCGCCCCTCCGTCGAATCTGCTCTTTTTTCTCTTCCAATTCGAATTGAAGTTTCTTGCGTTCCGCAACCAATTGTTCCTGCAGCGTCCCTGCCTTCTCCATATCGCCGGCCTCCCGAACCCTGTTGATTTCATCTGCCAGCGCAAGTTCACGCCCGGCGATTTTGGCGGCATATTGGGAATCCAGCTCCGCCAGTTGTTTTTTCTGCGTTTCGGTTAATTTTTTCGACGGCACGTTTTTCTGCAAACGCTCCATCGCGAGTTCATAGGCGGTTTTCATATTGGAAGCAAACCGTAACCGGTTAAATCGGTTAAATGAGTTGTAAGACCTTCCAATGTTACTTTCAACCCATTTAACCAATCACTCATTTAATGAATCCTAACTTCACTTCTTCTTCCACGGCTGGCTGGGAAATTTAACCGGCGGTGGCGGCTTGGGCCGTGCCATCGGCAATTCGGCATCGCCTCCAGCCTTCGCGTCGGGTTCATTGGCTTTGGCAGCGTCGGCGCGCCATGATTCGATTTTTGCTTGCAGTCCGTGATGCTCCGCCTTTTGTTTGTCACCCGCCTTCATGTAGAACAACGAGAGGTTCGTATGAGCCAGTTGCTCGCGCGGTCGCAACTGTTCGGCCTTGAGGCCTTCGGCAATGGCAGTGGCGTAGTCACCCCGGCGATAATACGCCATGCCGAGCGCCAGTTGCGCGTCAAAATGGCCGGGGTCAGCGGCCAACACTGCTTTGAGCCTGGCAATGGCATTCTGGAAGTCGCCACGGCTGAAATCAAACATGGCGTCATCGTATTGTTCCTGCAAAGTCATGGTGTCCGGTGGACGCTAGCCTACACGGTTATTGACATGCAAGTAGCTCATTATGACAAAAGAAAACTTCCACCGCTGGGATGGGGTTATAAATTAAACTGATATTAATTTTTACCGCCCGACCCACTTCCATTCAAATTGATGTAAGTCGCTTTCCGTGAGATACATAAACACATGATTAGAATTTGACACGGTCGCTTTTGGTGGCTTACTGTGACAAGGCAACGGTGTAATGCGGCTTTCACTTTCAGTGGTGCATCTCACCTTGCTTGGCTAAAATTTGGTTTGGTATTTATTTGTGAGGGTTCATGAGTGACACAATTACAACCGCGTCGTCCCCTGGCGGCGCGCCGAAAGTTTCGGAAATTAATGAAGCGGTGATTCGCATCGCCGGCAATTCGCAGGACGGCATCCAGGCCATCGGCGGTTTTCTGGCACGGTTGGCCGGACGCAGCGAACAGGAAGTCATGACCTTCATGACGATCCCGGCCACCATTTCCGGCGGGCCGTCCATTTTTCAGGTCCGCATCGGTTCCGGCGAAGTTTTGAGCGCGGGCGACGAGGCCGACGTGCTGCTGGCGCTTTACCAGCATTCCTACGAAGACCACATCGGCTCGCTCAAAAAAGGGGGCATCGTGCTTTTTGATGCCGACCACGTCGAACCAAAGCCCGAATGGCAAAAGAGCTATCACCACGTCGGCATTCCCATTTCCACGCTGGCCGTCGAAGCCATCGGCGGCACGGCCAAGGACAAGGGCAAAAACATTTATGCCCTCGGCCTGATCGCGCGGATGTTCGACCTCAATGTGCCGAAATTGGAAAAACTGATTACTGAACGTTTTGGCGGCAAGGATGAAAGCATCGTGAAAAATGCGCTGGTGGCGTTTCACGCAGGTTATGCCTACGACACCGGCAATTTGCTGGAGACTTTCAAATTCACCGAAGGCCCGGGCAAAGGCGGCCATCAGGTCGTCATGAATGGAAACGAAGCCCTGGGTTACGGTCTCATTGCCGCGGGGGTGCGTTTCGGCGCGGGTTATCCCATCACGCCCTGGTCGGACATCATGGAACTGCTGCGGCGTGAATTGCCGAAATATGGCGGTACGTTCGTCCAATGCGAGGATGAAATCGCCTCCATCTCCATGGCCGTGGGCGCGAGCTATGCGGGCCGGGTGGCCGTCACCGGCTCCAGCGGACCGGGGATTTCCCTGAAGAGCGAAGCGCTGGGCTGGGCGGTCATGGCGGAAGTGCCGCTGGTGATTGTGGACGTCCAGCGCGGCGGGCCGTCCACCGGTCTGCCGACCAGCGTCGAGCAGTCCGATCTGAACATTGCCCGCTTCGGCAGCCACGGCGACTCGCCCCGCGTCGTGCTGGCGCCGGCGAATGTCGAGGATTGCTTCTACACCGCCATCGAGGCCGTCAACATTGCGCGCAAATACAACGTCCCGGTTTTCATCCTGAGTGACCAGGCCATCGCCACGCGCATCGAGGCATTTCCAGAACCGAACCTCGAAAAACTCTGCCAGGATATTTCACCTGATCTTTCGCCCATCCCCGATTTCAAACCGTATGATTTGACCACTCCGGACGGCGTGGTACCGCGCGCCGTGCCCGGCACGCGCATTGCCAGCGGCAAATATCCCGTCGCGACCGGCCTCGAGCACGACGAAGCCGGCCACCCGACTGCGGCGCCAAAGATGCACCAGGCCATGGTCGCCAAGCGGCGCCGGAAACTGCTGGCCCTCCAGACGACGGTGCCCGTGCCGAAGGTTTACGGTCCGCCCGAGGGCAACGTCCTGCTCGTCGGCTGGGGTTCAACACAAGGCCCGATTCGCGAAGCCGTGGATCGCGCCCGGGCGGCGGGCGACAGCATCTCGTCGCTGCACATCAAACATCTCAACCCGCTGCCGAACGGTTTGGACAACATTTTCTCCGGCTTCCATCACGTGTTCGTGGTGGAGATGAATGATGAAGGACTTTACGGTTATGGACAGCTGGGCGGTCTGCTGCGCGCCCGTTTTTGCGATCCCCGGATCCGGGGCATCAACAAAACCGACGGCCTGACATGGAAGGTGAAAGAGATTCTCGCCGCCGTAAAAATGAAGTTATCCTCGAACGGTGAGGCCGCCAAAACCGTCTAAACCTTTACAGTTTTGAATGATTTATTTTTATGAGTGAAGCCATTGCTGAAATTCCCCAGCGCGTCCCGCAAAACGGGATTGCCCCGGCGCCGCTGGCGCCGGGCTCCGAGCGCAAGGGCCTGACGAAAAAAGAAATTGCTGCCGACCATCCGACGTGGTGTCCCGGTTGCGGTGATTTCTCGGTGCTCGCGCTTTACTTCAAGCTCATCGAGAAGCGCAAAATCTGGCACGAGAAGATTACGACCATCGCGGGTATCGGCTGCTCCAGTCGGTTCCCCTATTTCGTCCAGGCGCACGGGGTGCACTACATTCATGGGCGCGCGCTGCCATTTGCCACGGGCATTTCCCTTTCAAGGCCGGACTTGCACGTGTTCGTTTTTGGCGGCGACGGCGATGCCTTTTCGATTGGTGGCAACCATTTCACCCATACCTCGCGGAAAAACGTCAAGCTGACCTATGTGGTCATGGACAACTGGGTTTATGGCCTGACGAAAAAGCAGACCTCGCCGACGTCGCCGCTCGGTTTCAAGAGCAAGACCGACCAATGGGGCGCGGTGGATTATCCCATCAACCCGATGAAACAGGCGATTGCCGCCGGCGCCACGTTTGTCGCGCGGACCACGTCCTCGAACCCGAACCACGTGCTGGCGATGATGGAGGCCGCAATGGACCACGACGGTTTCGGCTTCGTTGAATGCCTGAGCGAATGCGTGGAATTTTACGAGGGCGCATTTGATGCCGCCAATCCGCGCAAAGGCGGCGTGTTCAACGAGGTCCCGAAGGATCACGACGTGACCGACGAGCTGGCTGCCTACAAACTGGCTGGAGCGGATTTCCCCGGCTACTTCGGCATTTTTTATAAAAATAACAAGCCGACCAAAAACGCGAAAGAGGCTGAAATCCAGCGCGGCATGATGGAAAAGGTCAAGGGCCTGAAAGACTGGCAGATTCTGCAAAAGAACTTCGACCGGATGAAGTGATTTGCGATTTACAATATACGATTGACGAGCCTCCAAATTTCTGGAGGCTCGCTTTTTTTCTGGCGTGCGTAAATCGTAAATCGTAAATCGTAATTCCGATGCCGATTTACGAATTTGCCTGTCCGCAGTGCCGGCGGGTTTACAGCTTCCTCTCCAAGCGGGTAGCGCCCGACCGCCTGCCGGTTTGTCCCAAGTGCGGCAACAAAAAAATGTCCAAGCAAATCAGCCGCTTCGCCCTGACGCGCAAGCTGGCCGAACCCGCGGCCCAAACCGGCCCTGAATCCGGCGAACCACCGATGCCGGATATGGACGATCCACGCATCGGGCGCGCCATGATGGAACTCGAACGCGACATGGAACATCTGGACGAGAACAATCCCCGGCACATGGCGCACATGATGAAGAAGCTGAAAGACCTCATGCCGCCGGGTTCCGTGCCCAGGGAACTGGACCTGGCCATCAAACGGCTCGAGGCCGGTGAGGACCCGGAAAAAATCGAGGCCGACATGGGTGACGTTCTCGGTGATTTCATGGGCGGCGAAGAAGGCGGCGCCGGCGGCTACACCCGGGACAGCGGATTGTATGATTACTAAAGGCGGGCGCGAAGTTAAGCGGACTTGCTTTACGTTCGAGGGATTGAGCTCCTTCGCAACCTCTCTCAATTCCTATTACCTGTATTTTTACATGCGGGATCAGTTTGGTTTCGGCAACAAGGAAAATCTCGCGTTCGCCGCCCTCAATGGCCTCATCTACACGATTTCAGCATGGCAAGCCGGGAAATTCGCCCAACGCCATGGCTATTTTACCGCGCTCAAAATCGGGTTTGGCGTGATGATTCTCGCACTCGCTGCCGGCTCGCAATCTCACCACGCAGCCGGCGTGATTGTTGCCACCGGCCTGTTCAACGTCGGTATGTGTTTTCTGTGGCCAACCATCGAGGCGCTCGTCAGCGAAGGCGGTAACGCTGTCACCCTGCCGCGCGCCGTCGGCACTTACAATCTCGTTTGGGCCTCCACCAACGCGCTGGCCCTGTTCAGCGGCGGTACCCTGGTGGAAGCATTCGGATTCAAAACCATCTTTTACCTGCCGCTGGCCCTATGTATCGGGCAATTGGCGGCGACGTTGTGGCTGGAAAAACAGGTAAACGGGGAACGATCAATGGGAAGCGCGCCCGCGCCGGTCATTCCGCCCGACCCCCACCGGCCGTCGCCGGTCAGGACCCGGGCGTTCCTGCGCATGGCCTGGCTCGCCAATCCGGTGGCTTACATCGCAATTTACACGTTCATTCCCGAATTGCCCGGCGTCGCGGCAAATTTTCATCTCACGCCGATGTTCGCCGGATTTGCCTGCTCGTTGTGGGGTTTCGTGAGGTTCGGAACGTTTCTGACGCTCTGGCTCTGGACCGGCTGGCATTACCGGTTCCGGTGGCTGGTGGCGGCGTTCGCGTTGCTCATCGTCTCGTTCGTTTCCATCCTCACCGTGCCGAGTCTGCCGGTGTTGATCGTAGCGCAGATATTTTTCGGCGGCGCCATCGGGCTGATTTATTACTCGTCGCTCTTTTACTCGATGGACGCCGGTGACACCAAGGGTGAGCACGGCGGCATCCACGAAGCGGCCATCGGCATCGGCAACTGCATCGGCCCGGCGACCGGCGCGCTAACGCTGCAATTCCTGCCGGGGCTGGCGCATGGCAGCGCCTTTGCCGTAAGCGGTCTGCTGTTGTGCGGTTTCGGCGCGCTGCTGGGAATCTGGAAAACTGCTCGGTAGGTTTGAGCAACAAAGTCGCGAAGACGCCAGGCAAAATTGTTGCGCATCCTGACGCAACTGTGCAAGCGTGGCGCAGATTGGCAATCTGCCGTATCGCCGAATGGAATTCGGCAGGGCGATGGCGGTTCGTGGAGCCAGCGGATTGCCAATCCGCGATACAGCAGACTATCAGTCTGCGCTACGGCGGCACACGAATCACCCCTTAAAACAGTTCCAAACGCTTTGCGTCTTTGCTTCCTGGCGTCTTTGCGTTAAAAAGAAAAGATGGAATCCGAACGTAAAACTCTGGACGACCGAGCGAAGATGACCGAGCTGGAGCGCATCCGGCATTCCGCCGCGCATGTCATGGCCACCGCCATTCTGCGCCTGTGGCCGGAGGCGCAATTCGCCGCCGGCCCGCCGGTCGAAAATGGATTTTATTACGACGTGGATTTGCAGCACCGCATCTCACCAGAGGATTTCGCCGCCATCGAGGCGGAGATGAAAAAGGAAATCAAGGCCAACCACCCGTTTGAGAAAATCACCGTCACGCGCGAGCAGGCGCTGAAGGATTCGGAGAGCGGGCGCCTCGGCGGGCTGACCGAGCGTCCGGGCAATCCGAGCAAGTTCAAGCTCGGCAATCTCGAAGCCATTCCCGAAGGCGAGCCAATCACCTATTTCAAGAACGGCGATTTCGTTGACCTGTGCGCCGGGCCGCACGTGATGCGCACCGGCAACATCGGCGCGTTCAAGCTCACCAGCGTGGCCAGCGCGTATTACAAGGGCGACGAGCGCAACCCGCAGCTCCAGCGCATCTACGGCACGGCGTTCAAGAACAAGACGCAGCTCGACGAGTATTTCAAGATGCTCGAGGAGGCCAAGCGCCGCGACCATCGCAAAATCGGGGCGGAGATGGGGCTGTTCGCGATTGACACCGAATACGTCGGACCGGGCTTGCCGCTGTGGCTGCCCAAAGGCACCGCCATCGTCGAGGAACTGGAAAAGCTGGCGAAGGAAACCGAATTCGCCGCCGGTTATGTGCGCGTAAAAACGCCGCACATCGCGAAGGAAAAAATGTATTTAACGTCCGGTCATTTGCCGGTGCTTTACGCGGAGTCAATGTTCCCGCCGATGAATCTTTCGCTGGAAGGAGAGTCGAAAGAAAAGTTCAATAAACTGGTCGAGAATAGAAATCAATTGCTGCTTTCGATCGCAAGCAAGCAAGAGAAAGACAAGGCTGCACTCGAAACGCTTGGCCGCTCCATTGAGTCTCCGTCGAAAACAGGAGAATCGGTAACTATGCTCAACGAGGCTCTTGATACATTAAAGATGAGTTCAGATGCTTTTTTGGATTTCTCCAAGCTGAACAAGATGATTGAAGAGTTTGGCGAAACAGAGCGTTACTACCTCAAAGCGATGAACTGCCCGCATCATCACCGCATTTTTGCGGCGGAGCCGCGCAGTTACCGCGATTTGCCGTTGCGACTGGCCGAATACGGCACCTGCTACCGCTACGAGCAGTCGGGCGAATTGTTTGGCCTCATGCGCGTCCGGTCGCTCAACATGAACGACGCGCACATCTATTGCACTCCGGAACAGTTCGCCGCCGAGTTCAACGCCGTCAACGAAATGTATCTGAAGTATTTCAAGATTTTCGGCATCGAGAAATACGTCATGCGCTTCAGCATGCACAGTGCGGAAGGGTTGGGCAAAAAATACGTCAACGAACCGGAACTGTGGAAGCAGACGGAAGACATGGTCCGCCAGACGCTGATTGATTCGAAGATCCCCTACGTGGAAGTGCCGAACGAGGCGGCGTTTTACGGGCCGAAGATTGACGTGCAGGTCTGGAGTGTCATCGGCCGCGAATTCACGCTGGCGACCAACCAGGTGGACTTCGCCGTGCCCAAACGCTTCGGGTTGGTCTATCGCGACAAGGACAACACGGACAAGACGCCGTTGTGCATCCATCGCGCGCCGCTGGGCACGCACGAGCGGTTCATCGGCTTTCTCATCGAGCATTACGCCGGCAATTTTCCGCTCTGGCTCGCGCCCGAGCAGGTGCGTGTGCTGACCATCGGCGAGGAGGAGCCGTTAGTGAACTACGCCAAGGCGATTGTGAACGAGCTGCGCGCCAATTTCGTCCGTTGCGAATCGGATTTTTCGTCGAACAAAATCAACGGCAAGATTCAGGAAGCGGAACAGGCGAAGGTCCACACGATGCTCGTCATCGGCGGCCGCGACATGGAAGCCGGCAACGTTTCCGTCCGGTTGCACGGCAAAGGCAACATCGGCGCCAGACCGAAGGGCGAAGTGATTGCGGACATTTTGCAGAGTATCAAAGAGCGACGGGCATGAAGGTCAAAATCACCCACTATCTTGATGTGGTTTCATCCTGGTGTTATTGGGCGGAACCGGCCTGGGCGGAATTGAAGCAACGTTTTGCCAAGGCTCCGGTCGAGTTCGACTGGAAAATCGCCCTGCTGGACGAGACGGGCATGTCAAAATCACGCGCGCAGTGCGACTGGTTTTATCGTCGCAGCGGGAGCATCGTGCGCTCGCCGTTCATGCTGAATTCGGGCTGGTGGGAGCCGCAGATTATAAAAGAATGTCTCGCGGCAAATTGCGTTGCGGAAGCCGCCAAGGATTTCGGCGTCACGGATGACCGCGTGTGTCTGGCACTCATGGAAGCGGCGATGCGCCACGGACAGAAGGTGGGGAATTGGGAAATCTCGGTTGCCGTGGCCGCGAAAGCCGCCGGGCTGAAGCCCGCCGCGCTACTCAAAAAAGCGCGGTCAGCGGAAATCGAAAGGCGCGTGCGAACCACGACGGGGGAATTTCACGCTTTGCAAGTCACCCAACGGCCAACCTTCGTGTTGAGCAGTGATATTGGAGATCGCGCCGTTTTTTCCGCTTTCTGGCGGCTTGAACCAATGGTGGCCACGGTTGAATCCATGCTGGCAGATTCAGCCGCTTACCAATCATGGAAAGCCCATTTCGGCGATCCACCGGCGCAGTAAGTTTTTGCGTTCGTCACGGCGTGAGACCAAGGTTGACTCACGGGACGCCGAGCGGTCGGAGTTTCACGAAATAAACGTCATTCTGCCGCAGGGCGAACGTGCGAACGAAGGACTTGCCGGTTTCAATCTGGATGATTTCCACCGATTGAGGGTCGCCGTTACTTTGTTCACGGAGAATTTCGACCTGGGCCGGCGTCAGTTGCGACGGTGAACCGAGATCCAGATAGCCGGTGAAAACGTCGTTCGCGCGATAGCCGGTCTGGTAAATCTCCATACTGTAGCTTCCGGCGGGCAGGTTGGTAAGGTTGAGCACCACCCGGCCAACGTCCTTGGCCGGAATTTCGTTCTTATAGAATTGTTGATCATTCTCTCCCTCCGGCGGCACGATGGGCGTGTAGTCCCAAAACAAGGCCTGGACGGAATGGTCCGGGTTTTTGCAGACCCAGGATGCCGGGTCGGCGTTGACGAGCTCGGACGGCCCGAGTTCATTGAGAAATTTGAATGCGTAGAAGGCCGGTTTTTTCAAATCCTCGTAATTAATCAGGCCGAAACCGCCGTGGAATGGACTCATCCGCGGGCCGTTTTCTTCAAAGATATCGGTGAACACCCAGTAAGACATCGAGTCCACAGAGCGATAGGCACCCTTGACCTTGCTCAGGATGAAGGCTGCTTGCTGGTAGGTATCGTGGATGAAATCGGTGGGAGTGTAGGCCGAACTCCATTCGGTGAAATGCAAAGGCATGCCGGGCATCGGGGAATGATCAATCATCTTCCGTTCACCGACCATCCGGCCGATGACCGAATTGGGATCGGAATCAATCACCGTTCCGCGCTGGCCGGTTTCATCCAAATACCCGCTTTTGACGCCATAATTGTGCGAGGAAACAAAATCGAGCGGCACGTTGTTGCTGTGACAAAAATCAATGAACGATTTGTCCCACTGGCCAATCGCCGTGGCCGGGCCGCCGACGCGATAATCCGGCGAAACGCTTTTGATGGCCCGGGCCGTGACGTCATACAGCTTGAAATAATCGTCCCGTGTGCCAGTCCAGAAGCCATCGTGCAAGTCGGGTTCGTTCCAAACTTCAAAGTACCAGGTCTTCACTTCGTCATGTCCGTAACGCTCCTGAAAGTGGGTCACCAGATGGCGAATCAGGTCGGCCCATTCGTCATAGGATTTGGGCGGCGTGACGTTGCCCTTCCACCAGAAGACGGTTCGGCTGCCGCTCGCCAGGTCCTTGGGCATGAACGAAAGTTCGACAAACGGTTTGATGTCAATGCTGAGCAGGAAGTCGTAAAGCCGGTCAATGTATTGCCAGTTGTAGGAGGGATTGCCTTGTGCGTCTTCCCTGTAAACGCCCATGTCATCGGTGAGCAATCCGTGCATGCGAATGTATTTGAAGCCGCATTCGCGCTGCGCCTCGCGCAACTGATCCTGCCAATCCGCGCGCAGTCCTTCGTTGGCCCGACCGGCGCCAATGCATTTCTTGAATGACGTATCCAACGGTCCCTGGACTGCATTCACATCAATGGTGATGGTCCGGACACTCGCATCCGGTTCCGCTGCCCGCGCAAGCGGTTGGCTGAACGCAGTCGTCGCAACCACCATGGCCAAAATGCAAGACCTGGGTGAAATCAGATTGTTTGTCATAAAAGGTGTCCTGAATGCTTTCGCTTCCAAGCTTGGATTCCCGATCGTTCCTCGTCGACCATTTAATTTAAGTGTTGGCGGCGCGCGTGACATCTACGCCTCTTAATTGACGAGAATCCTTTCTGTGGTTCGCAGCGTCACCGGACCGAGCAGGCCTGACTCCAGCAACGGCGAATCTTTTGTGTAGTGATGCCAGGTTGTAAAGGTCAGCCGGCCGGTGGGGCTGGGCCGGCCGTCCAGCAGCCACTGCGGCCACTCTTTGAGTTGCTGGCCGTTCCACTCGCAATCCGGCGGCAGTTGCTCGTCGCCAATCAACCGGTTCGGCCAGAGGTTGGTCACCTTGACGACCAGCTCGTTCACACCCGGTGTCGCGGCTCGGGTGATGTTTACCCGGAACGGCGGTTTCCACAACACACCCAAGTCCTGTCCGTTCAGGGAAACTTCGGCGAAATTTTTCACCGCGCCAAGGTCGAGCCAGAGTTCGCGATCAGGGCTCAACCGGTCGGCGGGAATCTCAATTCCCTTTTCGTAAGTCGCGGTGCCGGAAAAGTAACGCAGTCCATCGTTTGTGTGGTCGGTCCAGGAAATCAATTGTTCCAACGTGACCGAAGGTGGCGCGCCCCAATCCGGCGGAAGATTCAATTTCCACGGGCCGGTCACGGTCTGGGGCGCAGGGACGTCGGAAGCGATTGCGCTCAAAACCTTTCCATCCGCAGTGCGCAAGGTGACGCGGCCATTGCTCCAGGCTGTCACGACCGGCGAACCGTCGGCGGCAACGCTCGTTTCCCATGCCGGCGCCTGGCCGATGGACAGGGTTGCCGGCAGGGTCAGCGTGTCACCTTCACGGACGGTTTCCTGGCCGGGCTTGCCGTCGAGCGTGTAGTCCACGCGCAGTTCCTTGGGGATGCCGAACGCCGGGTCACGGCCTGCCAGTTCGTTGTTCACGCTGACCTCTAATTCCTCATGTTTCGCCAGATCGGCAAGTTTGCGGGTCACATCCACAGTCTGATCGGCGGAAGCGGTTTCCGCGCGCAGATCGCCGTAAAGCGCCTGAACGATTTCCGCTCCGGCGGGGATTTCGAGGGTTTCGCCTTCCTGCACTTCCGCCGTCTGCTGCCCGCCATTGAGAGAAAATTCGACGCGCAGGCGTTTCACGATGTTCACCGCCGGATCTTCTCCAGCCATTTCGTTATCGGCCGGAATCCGGCGTGTTCCGCCTGCCACGAGCGCCTTCACCCTGGCAGTGACATCGAGCCGGCGGTCGTTGCGGCTTGGGACCGGACGATAGACTGCTTTGATTATCCGTAATTCCACCGGTTTCGTCGTGGCGACTTCAGGCCCATTACGTTTGACGGCAACAAGATGATCTGCACCGTCCGCTGGATGACGAAAAATAACGAAGACCGATCCAGCAGGATCAAAATCCAGTCGCACCGTCGTGCGTCCAGCTGAAGCAGACCAGACCGGCGCGGGTTCAATCACACCGGTGTCAGGATGCCACAGTTCAGGCACCTTGCCGCTGACGCGGAACGTGCATTCGGCGGAATCAAATCGCCACCGCTGGTTGGACACGAAATAAATGTCCGACGCGCCAGCGATCCGGTGGGTGTAGGCCAGATGCGTCGCGGCGGACGCACCCTGGAATTCAAAATCGGGCTTCAGGCTTTGCGACGCCAAAACTTCAGCCAACGATTTTCCCCAAACGATCCGGCCCTGGCCGCACACATTTTCCTGGACGGTGCCGCCGTTGCATTCGCCCCAAAGCTCATCGGCTGCTTTTTTTACCTGCGCATCGCATGGCGGGTAACCCTGGAGGCTCGGAGAATGCCGTGGTCGCGGGCCAACCACCGTCGCGCCGGCACGAACCAGCTTGCGAAGGCACTCCAGCATTTGCGGCGTCATGTTTATGTCGTCAGGCGGGAGAATTAGTACGGCGTAATTCGCGCCGCTGGCCAGGGTGAGCCGGCCATCCTTGACCGTCGCACCGTGGAGCAGGACATCAGCGTCCACGGCGTCGTAGTCGTAACCGGCGGGCAGTGCGGGATTGTTCGCGCGCATTTCCACGGGTGCGCTTTGTCCATCGAAATACGCGGCGTCAGCCACGGCGCGGCCTTGTTGCAGGAGAAACTGGCAGCGCGTGATGTAATCAATCCAGGGTTTTCCCTGCGACCACCAGGTTTCGGTGCGCTCAAAGTGAATCCCCCAGGGACCCATCGTCATGCCCGGCCAGCGATTCGTCCACGGCTGCATGGCGTAACGGTGGAAGGTGTAACGGTTCACGCCCTGGCAGAACATCAAATCGCCGAGCGTCTTGAGTGAAAACGGGTCGTTCTGCCACCGCCCGTGTTCGGGGCTCGCGGTGAACGATTCGGCGCCGACAATCGTTTTGCCGTAAATATGGGCGACGGACGCGGCGAGCTTGACGGAGGGATCGCCCTGGCTGCCACTCCAGAACTCACCCATGACGACATGCAGCGGCGCGCCGCATTGGAGCGATTCAAACGGCCCGGTGTACGGTTCAACCGCACTCATCAAGCCATGCTGCCGGCAAAGTTCGTCGAAGTGGCCGTAGTAATTTTCGGCAAACAAATCCGCGATGGTCCGGCGCACGTCCCAGAGAAAGCGTTCGGACACTTCGGGATGGTCCACGACGCGGCCGGTGAACGCAGGCAGAAACTTCAGTGGATCGTAACCGCGACGTTTCCGGAATTCCTCGCGGAAATTTTCCGTCCAGTTCTGGCCGCCGACTTCGTAGCTGTCGATCAGTGAACTGTCAAGCGTCTCACCCGCGAGCGGGCCGAGGTCGTTGAGGATTTTCTGCATGAAACCCGCCCAATGCGCATCGAGTGCCGCCTGGCTTAACTTATCACATTCCAGGCCTTCGCCTTCCCGGGGTGCGGGGTGATTGTTCACGCCGGTTGGCGTGTAGCCGACACGCAGAATGGTCCAGCGGCCCTTCGGCACATCCCACTCCAGCCGGCCTCCTGCCTGCAATCGGCTGGTCAGGTCCACCATCGCCTCGCGCCGGATCACGGAGCCAAGCGCGTTGGGAGTGGCCGGTGAAGACATGACAAATCCCCCGTTGTCGCCGTCCTTGGCTTCAAGGTCTTGAATTTTCTCGCCGCCGGCGGGCGTGGGAAACGCCAGCACGGCGATGTCGCGATAGAAATCCAGCCTGGTCGGCGGCAGCGGCAGCGCGGCGGTGAAGTTCGTTGGACCAGTCACGGCCACTTCGCTGGACACCACGTGTTGCATCGCGTGCTCGGGCGTGATCCAGGGTCCGCCGCTACTGGACCAGCCGGCGCAATTTTCCACGCAGAGTTTGAGTCCCACCCGATTCGCTTCCTGCACGGCGAATTTGAACCCCCCCCGCCATTCCGGACTCATAAACGTCACCGGACCGCGCGGGATGCCGCAATCCACGTTCACAATCGTCGCACCGCCCAGGCCGATTTGCTTCATCGCCTCGAGGTCGGCCGTGATGCCGGCTGGCGTAATGTTGCCATTCATCCAGTGCCACCACGTCTGCGGCCTGGCGGAATCCGGCGGATTAAGAAAGCCCGATTCCAGCGAATCCGCCGGCCTGGCATGACCGGCGAGCACAAACAGAACCGATGCCAGGACCGGAAGCAGAGATTGATTCGTTCTCATACGAGTGTCGAAGGAGCAAGGCCAAGATGGCCACATGCCAACGGTTGAGACAAGCTTAAACCAGGTTACGCTGGTGAAGATAGCGGAGATGGTGCGGAGATGGTGCTTGCGATTGAAGCGAAAAGAGCGTGAAGTCGAAGGCGGAAGCGGCTATGGCTCCCGCCAGACGTGACTGGCAGTCAAAAAATTAAACCTGTGAAGGCATTTCTACAGAAGGCCTCAGGAATTTTGATCAACCGGGCCAGTGATGGTCCATGGCGTTCCAAATCCGTTCTCACCGCATTGGCGGTGGTCGTGGTTGGTTTGGGGTTCTGGGTTTCCGACATCAAAAACGGCCCGCCGCAAAGCGAGACGAGCAACACCGTGACCCATGCGCCGACCGTTGCCTCGCCTGCCAATGCGCATTGGCATTGGAGCAAGCCGTTCCCGTTTTACGTGCCGATGGGCGCCAGTTACGTGGCGGGATTTTGCATCGGCTGGGTTTTTCGGAAGTTGATCCGGATCATTCTGGCGTTCACCGCGCTGGTCATCGCCCTGCTCGCGCTCGGAAAATTTGCGGGCTGCGACCTGACGACCGCCCAGGAACGGGTGGAGCGCACCGGCGCATGGGCGCGACACGAAGTGACGACCGCAAAGGATTATCTCCTGCATCTGCTGCCGTCGGTGGGTGCGGGCGGCGCCGGAACTTTCCTGGGTTTCCGGCGGCGCGGCCAAACGGTCGCGTCCAAGCCCGCGGATTCCCGGACTGCGAACCCGCCCGAACCGGAATAAAACCGAATCCGGGCGCGGCCGCGGCTACGGTTCTTTTGATTCCTGATCGCGCTTTCGCCGGTTCACAGCCTGGCGCAGGAGATATTCAATCTGGCCGTTGACGCTGCGTAATTCATCGCCCGCCCACTTTTCCAGTTCCTTCCACAGATCGGGAGGGATGCGCAGCAGAAATGGTTTGCGTTCTTCACCGGGCATGACGTTTATTGATACAGCGTGCCGGTGTTGATGACGGGCGCGGCTTCGGTTTCACCGCACAGGACGACGAGCAGGTTGCTCACCATGGAGGCCTTGCGTTCCTCGTCGAGCTTGACGACGCCCTTTTCGGACAATTCGCGCAGTGCCATGTCCACCATGCTGACCGCGCCGTGGACGATTTTCTGGCGCGCGGCGATGACCGCCTCGGCCTGCTGCCGGCGGAGCATGGCTTGGGCAATTTCGGGCGCATAAGCCAGATGCGTCAAGCGTGCTTCTTCAATGACCACGCCCGCCTTGTCAAGCCGCTCCTGCAATTCCTTCTTCATGGCCACCGCGACTTCGTCGGCGCTCTCGCGCAACGTGGGCTCATGTTCTTCGCCACGGTCATAGGCGTAGAGGCTGGCAATGTGGCGGATGGCTGACTCGCTCTGAATGTGGACGTAGCTCTCGTAATCGTCCACGTCGAAGGCCGCTTTGGCCGTGTCTTCCACGCGCCAGACCACGACGGCGGCGATCTCCACCGGATTGCCGCGCTTATCGTTCACCTTCAGCCGCTCGCTGTTGAAGTTGCGCGCCCGCAACGAGATTTTGGAGCTGAGTCCGCGCTGAAATTGGATGGCGAGATTGGCGCCCGCCTTGGAGGGTTCCGGTGCCGCGAAGCCGCCCGGCCGGGCCGGGCCGCGAAGCCGTGAATAAAAAGGATTGGCCCACCAGAAACCACTTTGGCGCACGGTGCCTTTGTAGGCGCCAAAAAGAATCAAGACACGCGCCTCATTGGGCTGCAGAGTAAAATGCCCTTTAAGTAGAATGACCGCCAGGACTTCAAGCAGAATGGGTGCTGCCAGGAGAAGGCCGGGATCCTCGTGGGTATTCCCCGCCCGCACGACCAGCCAGATAAACCACCCGGCGGCGCCAAACAGGAGCGCCAGATTGAAGAACAACATCATCCAGCCGTTGAACGCGTAGGTTTGACTTTCAGTGCTCGCCGATTTCACAGGGTTTGTATTCATAATCAATGCCTTCTCATGTGTTATCTATATGATATCATATTGCTATCTCAGTGCAATGGTTTTATCTGTTTGACTGCGTTAAGGTTGCAGGTTGAACGGAGAAAACATCCTTCCCGGCTTACGATGGGGAGCATCGTTCCGGCGGAAGACTGATTAGAATGCCTACTGTAGCGACACTGATTTTTTATGTTGATCCGCAGGGAGTTTACGAGTCCAATGTTGCCGCTATCTGAGGCTCAGATCGGCGCGCGTGAAATTCATTCACGGATCGGCTCGGTCGAAATCGGAGCGAGTTTTCGGGAATACTCCCTCTAGAGGTTCCTGCGTCGTCCGGGGCGGTTGGCACGCCCCTCGCTTCCTTCACCCTCAAACCTGGAAAGGTTGTCCTGTATGAAAGTGTTTCTGATTTACGTCAACGACGAAAATTTTTACCGGCTGCTGCCGGAAGAGTTGGGCGGCTCAAAGCCGGGGGACGCGCGCATCAAGGTGATGGGCTTTCCGCCGCTGGGCATCGAGACGCTCGCGCCGGTGCTCCGCCAGCACGGCCACCAGGTCCGGATGTTCGACACCTGCCATCCGGAGATGAAGGAACCGGACATCGTGCAGGCGTTACGCGACGACCCGCCGGAAGTGGTGGCGCTGTCGTTTTTGTCCACGACGACTTATCCCGGAGTGAAGAGCATGGCGCAGGTGGTCAAGGGCGTTATGCCCGATGTTCCGATTATCTGTGGCGGCGTTTTTGCCACGATGAACCAGGATCGGATCCTGAAGGATTGTCCTTACATTGACGCGGTGGGCGTCGGCGAGGGCGAGGAACTGCTGCCGGATTATCTGGAAAATCTCGCCACGCCGGCGAAAGTGGCCGGCCTTATCTGGCGGGACGGCGAAAAAATCGTCAAGAACCTCGCGCGCCCAATCATCAAGGATTTGAATCAGTTTCCATATCCGGACCGGATGTCACTGCCGATTGATTATATCGAATCGCTGCCGCTCGATGTGCCGGCGGTGTTGTCGCTGGAAAAATTCTGCACCATGCAGACCTCGCGCGGTTGTCCTTACACCTGCATTTATTGCGATATCCCGGCACTGACCAACGGCAAGTGGCGCTTCCGTTCGCCGGAGCACGTCCTGGGGGAAATGAAGCAGCTCAACGAGCAGGGTTACCGCTCGATTTACCTGACGGACGACCATTTTCTGCTTAAGCGCGACCGCATCAACGCCATCTGCCAGAACATCATTGACCACAAGCTGGAGTTCAAATGGGGCTGCGAAGGCCGCGTGGACTCGGTGGCGGTGGATCAACTGCCCATCATGGGCAAGGCCAACTGCAATTTTCTCGCGTTCGGTGTGGAATCGGGTACGCAAAAAATCCTCGACCGTCTCGACAAGAACCAGACGCTGGCGCAAATCGAACACGCCGTCAGCGAGGCCAAGCGCTGTGGCATCGAACGGGCGCACGGATTTTTCCTGGTCGGCTCGCCCGGCGAAACCGAGGAGGACATTCTGGAAAGCTTCCGCTTCTGTGCGCGTCTCAAACTCGACACGTTTGGATTCAACCGGCTGTGCGTCTATCGCGGCACACCATTGTGGCACGAGTATCTCGAACGCGGCATTCTCGACGACGAACGCGACTGGGACAAATGGTTCAAGTGCTCGGACATTGACCCGACGGTGCTGCCCAGCGAAGTGGTGAACCGCGCGCGACAGAAGGGTTATGCGTTGCTCTTTGCCCACCGGCTCCTCTTCCGGCCCATCCAGACGGTCAGGCTTCTCCGCACCCTGGGCCGGCACATGAAATTCACTGACATCCTCCGGCTGCTGAGCAGTCCTTTCCGGAGACGAAAGTTGAACCGCAAACCCGAATTGCCGGCCCGGATGATCGAACTGGGATTGACCGCACCCGTCCGAACGGGCGTGCCGGACCTTCCCAGCGTTCCCGCGTAGCGCGATGCCGGAGGATTTTTCTGGCGGACGGCGAAGACGGGTCGCTATTTTTCGACGGTGATACAGCATTATGGGTCAGTTTTTGCCGAACTGATTGAAACGCCCTTCGAGCATATTACGCTGGTTTGGGGCATTGTACCGCTTTACTTCGGCTTACTGCTGAATGAGTTAACAGCGGACAAGGCAACCTTCCGGACGGCCGTTCAGTCCGGTTTCAGCTTCCTCTGGGCAGGCGCGCAATGGTTATGGCCGTATTTCTCGCATCAAATCGACATGCCACAAATCCGGCTCGCTTCCCTGCCTGTGAACCTGCTGGTGACGTTTTTTACCATCGCACTGGGCGTGATGGCGCTCGTCAGCGGCATTCGCAAAAAGTTTCCCAAGCACTGGCGCTTCATCGGCCACACGCGGTTCGCGAATTATTTCATGATCACGATTTTCCCGATCCAGTCGCATTACCTGTTATGGACGTGGGACCGGCTGGTCGCGATCGCGCTGTTTGCCGTGCCCGTCTGGCTGGTGTTGCACTTCGGCCTGATGCCGGTCCGAAACCGGTAATGAATCCGGTTGGACGCGAGCCGGCTGCCAAGCCGCAGTAATGTCGCTCAAGACCAAAGAAGAATTGATTGCAGATATCACGACAGCAACTAGAGTAAACACGCATGTCTTTCAACGAATTGCTGTTCGATTTCGTGACCTTGTGGGTGACCGTGGATCCAGTGGGCACGGTGCCGCTTTTCTTGTCGGTGACAAAGGACATGACAACGGCGGCGCGCAAGCGGGCGGCGATGCGCGCGACACTCATTGCGTTCTTCCTGTTGGCCGGGTTTCTTTATCTGGGACAATATTTGTTGGAAGCGATGCGGATTGAGATGCTCTCGTTCCAAATCGCTGGCGGGATTGTTTTGTTCCTTTTTGCACTGACGATGATTTTCGACAGAGGCTTAACCCGCAGCACCTCGGTGGACGCGGGGCATGACGTGGCCATTTTCCCGCTGGCGATGCCGTCCATCGCCACGCCCGGTGCGTTGCTGGCGGTGGTGGTATTGACGGACAATAACACGCACAGCTTTTCCCAGGAAACACTTACCTGTCTGGTGATGGCTCTGGTACTCATGGCAACGCTGGTCTTGATGTTGCTGGGCGACTGGATTATGAGGTTGATCGGGCCATCGGGCGCAAACGTGCTCAGCCGGGTGATGGGGATGATTCTCGCTGCTGCGGCGGTACAGATGGTTTACAGCGCCTTCCATGGCATACTAGGACCAGGTTAAAGCCTTCCGTACGCATAATGTGAAATTGAATCCGCCCCGTGGGATGTGATATTTTCAACGCATGGGGCGCCAATGGTTGCATGCCAAACGTCTCGTGGCCGGATTGAAGAAAGGCCGCGCGACCAGTAAACTTGTCCGCGAAATTTCGGTCGCCGCCAAAATGGGCGGCGCGGATCCGACGATGAATGCGCGGCTGTTTGCCGCCGTGGAGAAGGCGCGCAAAGAAAGCGTTGCCAAGGACGTTATCGAACGCGCCATCAGGAAAGGCGCCGGCACCGGCGATGAAAAGCTGGTGATGGAGCACGTGGTTTACGAGGGCTATGCACCGCACAAAGTGGCGGTAATCGTTGAAGTGTTCACCGACAACGTCAACCGCACAGCGCCGGAAATCCGCGTGTTATTCAAGAAAGGCCAGCTTGGTGCGGCAGGCAGCAACAAGTTCCTTTTCGACCTCGTCGGCCTGGTGGAGGCGCACCATCCTGACACAAATATCGATCGCGAGGCCGCGGCTATTGAAGCCGGGGCGAATGAGGTTGAGCCGCTCAAGCCCGAGCAGAATGATGACATCCCGGAAGGCACGGCCGGGGCGCGCTTTATTTGCGATCGGACGGCGGTCCATGCCGTCTCCAAGTGGCTTTCCCAAAACGGTTGGACGGTGGTGACCAGCGAGCCGGGCTATCTGCCGAAAACTCATCCGGAACTTACCGAGGTTCAACGGGGGGAAGTGGGCGAATTTCTCCAAAGCCTGGACGACCACGATGATGTTCACCGCATCTGGGCCGCAGTTAAATAACGGGCTGTTCAGCTCAACCGCATCGGCATGACCACGTAAAGGAAGGGCCCGTTTATCTTCAAAACCCCGGGGCTGAGTTCGTCCGTCAATTCAAAGAAAACTTCGTCCTCGGTCAGCGCATTGAGCGGTTCAATGAGAAATTTTGGATTAAAAGCAATGGCGATCTCCTTGCCTTTATAGTTCACCGCAAGGCTTTCCCGGGCTTCACCGACCTCTGGCGAATTGGCGGTAATGGCAAGGCTGTTCTTGCTGAAAGTCAGCTTGACGGAGTTGGCCTTTTCGCTGGTCATGATTTCGGCCCGCCGCAGGGCATGTAGAAACTCTTCGCGTACCAGCGGGACCCGCTCTTTGGTCTCATTGGGAATGACCTGACGGTAATTGGGATAATTCCCTTCAATGAGCTTCGTGAGGACCAGTACGGAAAATCCCTTGTCATCCTTCAATTTGAACGCCGCTTGATTCTCTCCAAACTTGATTTCCACATCTCCTTTTTCCTGGAGGAGCCGGGTTAACTCATTAACCGCCTTGGCCGGGATGATGAATTCGCCCTGGCTTTTTTCTGAAATTTCCACTTCTTCGTCCGCGAGGGCTAATCGGCGGCCATCGGTTGCCACCACCGTCATTTTATGATCCTTGAGGCTGATGAAAACGCCGTTTAAAACATAACGGGATTCATCTGTGGAAATGGCAAATGCCGTTTTCCCCAGCATCGCTTTGGCCGTCTCCTGGGTCAGCGTGACTTTCTTGTCATCCTTGAACTTCGGCATGGGAGGGAACTCATCCGCTCCAATTCCATGAATTTTATAGAAGGAATTTCCACTACGGACGCTGCACACATTCTTGTCATCCACTTCCATGTCCAACTCCCCACTGCTCAACTCACGAACGATTCCGAAGAGCTTCCTGACCGGGACCGTCGTCACTCCGCCTTTCTTTACCTTGGCCTCTACTGAACAGGCCACGGTTACATCCAAGTCTGTTGCTGTAAATTCGAGCCGTTCTCCCTCTGCCCGTAACAGCACATTGGAAAGAATGGGAAGCGTCGTCCGCGAGCTGACAACATTTTGAACCGCCTGCAGGCCATTGAGAATTTGCTCTTTTGTTATGGAGAGATTCATGAGCGGTTAATAGTTTCTTTCTTTATAAAAAAGTATCAGTATTAAGGCTTGTGAATAAGGCAAACAACCATTTGTGTCAACGTTTCACCAAAGGAAAATAAGGGAAGGCAAGACAGGTTTGGAAGATAAAAAGAGAGAAAGTTCCAAAAGTCGGGGTTCTTAACAAAAAAAACAGGATATACACAAAGAGGCGGAGACTTATTGGCCACGTTGTGCACGCAGGGCCACCTTGGAAAAAACATGGCAGACAAAATCAACGTCTTTCAGAGAGGAATCCCGCCCTAGAGAAAAACGAACAAGAGAATTGGCCCAATCCCGTTTTCCCAGGGCAAAAATAACGTGGGAGGGAACGAGCGAGCCGGCAGAACAAGCGGAACCACTGGAAGCGCAAATTCCCTCGATATCCAATCCACCCAGCAGGGCGATACTGTCAGCGCCTTTTACAACAAAGGAAGCCGTATTTGCCAACCTTTCTTCGGAAGAGCCGACGAATTCCACACCTTCGATTTTTGAAAGGCAATCAATCATCCGGCGAGTCAGGGGAAACAGGAGATCAAATTTAAAGACCGGAGGGGAAAGAAATCTTTCCATGGCTTCGACCAGACCAATGATCCCGGCCAGATTTTCCGTGCCGGCCCGCCGTTCATTCTCATGTCCACCGCCAAAGGCAATCGGATCAGGATGGAGCGGGGATTTGATGTAAAGCAATCCCGCTCCCTTGGGCCCGTGAAATTTGTGAGCGCAAATAGAAACCAAATCCGCGTTAAACCGGCCGATGGTTTCGAAGGGCAGCTTGCCAAACCATTGCGCTGCGTCCGTGTGAAAAACAATTCCGTGCTCGCGACAAATCGCTCCCAGTTCCGCCACCGGCTGAATCGTGCCAATTTCATTGTTGACCGCCATGATGGACACAAAAATCGTGTCTGGACGAATCGCCTTTTTGAAGTCATCCACGGAGACCCGGCCCTCGGAATTCACCGGCAGCTTTGTAACTTCAAATCCCTCTTTCTTTTCAAGATAATCAAAACAATACAAGACGGCATGGTGCTCAATGGCGGACGTAATCAAATGCCGGCCTTTGGGCTTGAGCAGGCGCGCCGTGCCGAAAATCGCCAGATTATTGCTCTCCGTGCCTCCGCTCGTAAAAACAATTTCACTCGGTTTGCCCCCAAGGACTTTGGCCGCCCGTTCGTGCGCCTCATCCAGCAGTGTCCGGGCTTGCCGTCCGACCCGGTGCACGCTGGAAGGGTTGCCCCAAATTTCGCCGAGAAGCGGCAGCATCGCGTCGCGCACTGCCGGATCCAGCGGCGTGGTGGCGTTGTAGTCGAAATAGATCGTCCGCGGCATTATTCAATGAAAAAAAGGCGTGAAACGTGGAGGAAGCGTCATCGTCTCCTCACATTCCGCGCCCATCGTAATTCAAAAATCGTAAATCGTAAATGTTTGCGTGGTTTGACACCCCAGAAGGCCTGCTTATCTTGTCAGGATGCAGCCGAAGCGGTCGGGCGCAAGTCACCGCCAAAAAACCGCAAGCTGCCGACAGCAAAGAATCGCCGCCGCAATTAAATTATTTATCAATGACAACGAACAGGTCAACACCGATGCCGGAAACCCGTCTGGACGCGCTGCCGCCGCGGCAGTGCGCCGTGGTGCGTCGCATCGAGACCGATGGGGACGATGTGCAACGCCTCAAGACGCTGGGAATTTGCGTCGGACGTCGGCTGGAGGTCGTCCGGATTGGCGACCCGCTTGTGGTCCGCGTTTTCGGGTCGCGCCTGGGTTTGTCGGCTTCACTGGCCTCGCGGGTCTGGCTGGAAGTCTGCACGCCTGACCATTGCGCGATGCGGGAAGCGCACGAGCATGAGTGACTTCCCGAAATTCGGGTTTGCGGCGTCCTGCTGTGACGAGGGACAGGACGCGGTTCAACTGCCACATCACGCCTTCACGCTCGCGCTGCTCGGAAATCCCAATGCCGGCAAGACCACCCTGTTCAACGCGCTGACCGGGCTTCGCGCCAAGACCGCCAATTTCCCGGGCACCACCATCGAACGCCGCGTTGGCCGCGCGCATATCGGCGATGGCCAGATTGTGGTGGTGGATTTGCCGGGACTTTATAGCCTGGAAAGCTCTTCGCCGGATGAAAAAATCGCCAGCGACGCCTTGCATGGGCGGCTGGACAACCACCCTGCGCCCGAGGCTGCGCTGGTGGTCGTGGATGCGACTAATCTCGAACGGAACCTGTTTCTGGTGAGTCAGGTGCTCGAATTGGATTGTCCCGTGGTCGTGGCGTTGAACATGATGGACACGGCCCGGCGCGACGGCATCCGGATTGATGTCGCAAAACTGCGCGACGAACTCGGATGTCCCGTGGTCCCCATTTCCGCGCGCACCGGCATGGGGCTCGGCGAGCTTAAAGGAGAGATCGAGCAGCTCGCCACCGGCAAGGCAGCGAACGCCGCTGCCCACGCCAAGCCCGCCTGCACGCAGGGCTGCAGCGGCTGTCCCTACCAGGCCCGCTACGAATGGACGGAACAGATTTCGACAAGGGTGATGGACGCGGCCGCGGCGCGCCGTTCGGCCCGGACCGAAAAGATTGACGACTTGTTCACGCACCCGGTTGCGGGCGTCGTCGTTTTTCAAATCGTCATGCTCCTGCTGTTCGCCCTGATTTTCTGGGCGGCGCAAATTCCGATGGACCTCATCAGCCGCCTGTTCAGCACCGTCGGGACCTGGATTGCGGCACACACACCGGCGGGCGATTTTCAAAGTCTGCTGGTCAACGGCGTTATTGGCGGCGTCGGCGGCGTGTTGGTGTTTCTGCCCCAAATCTGCATTTTGTTTTTCGCGCTATCGCTGCTGGAGGACACCGGCTATCTGTCGCGCGCGGCGCTGGTGATGGACAAGATCATGCGCCGGCTCGGATTGCCGGGCAAGGCGTTCGTGCCGATGCTGTCGGCGCACGCCTGCGCGATTCCCGCCATCATGTCTGCGCGCGTCATCGAAAATCCGCGCGATCGGCTGGTCACCATCCTCATCACGCCGCTGCTGACATGCTCGGCGCGAATTCCGGTGTATGCCATGGTCACGGCGCTGCTGTTTCCGCACGCGCCGCTCAAGGCCGCGCTGGTTTTCACGGCGGCCTACGTGACCGGTGCCTTGGCGGCGGTGCTGGCGGCGGTCGTGTTCAACCGCACTATTTTGCCGGGCGGCAGCCGGCCGCTGTTGATTGAACTGCCGCCGTATCGTCTGCCCAGCCTGTGGTCGGCGCTGCTGCACACGCTTGACCGCGCGAAAATTTTTGTGAAGCAGGCCGGCACCATCATCCTGGTGGTTTCGCTTGCCCTGTGGGCGCTTTCGCATTATCCCAAATCCGCGCCGCCGCCCGCCGCGGTGGCGCTGACGGCGCAGGCCGTGCAACTGGACAAATCCGGCGACCCGCAGAAAGCCGCGGAGCTGCACGCGGACGCCGACCGGCTGTCAGCGCAATTTTCACTGCAAAACTCTGCTGCCGGCAAGATGGGCCGTTTGCTGGAGCCTGTGCTCCAACCGCTCGGTTACGACTGGCAGATTGGCATCGGTATCATCAGTTCGTTCGCCGCCCGCGAAGTCATCGTTTCCACGCTGGCCATCGTTTACGGCGTCGGCCAGGACGCTGCGGAGCACCACAGTGCGTCACTTTATGATTCGCTGCGCCGCGCCACGCGGTCGGACGGCACGCCGATGTTCACCACCGCCACCTGCGCCAGCCTGTTGGTGTATTACATCCTCGCCGCGCAATGCCTGTCCACCACGGCGGTCGTGCGTCGTGAAACGGGCGGCTGGAAATGGCCGCTGTTCCAGATTGCCTACATGACCGGCCTGGCCTACCTCTGTGCATTCATTGTCTATCAGGTCGTCAGCCGCTTCGTTCATTGAATTTACGATTTATCATTTATGATATAGGATTGCTTTTGTGATTTGCGCAGCGGGCAAATCATCAATCACAAATGAGTGTCCGAGTCAAAATTTGCGGCGTTACCAGTCTCGCCGACGCACAAGTCGCGGTCGAGTCGGGGGCGGATGCGCTGGGGTTTAATTTTTATGAAAAAAGCCCGCGATCCATCCCGACTGCCGCTGCCGCGGAAATTTCGCGCGCGCTGCCACCGTTCACGCTGCGCACGGGCGTCTTCGTGAACCCTTCCGAGGAACTCGTCCGGCGCGCCATCGGCGAATGTGGCCTTAATTTGCTCCAATTTCACGGCGACGAGCCGCCGGACTTTTGCACGCAATTCGGGTTGATGAGCATGAAAGCTTTCCGCATCCGCGATGCCGGGTCGCTGAAGGAATTAACAAAATATCAGACCGACGCGTGGTTGCTGGACGCCTGTTCGTCCGACACATTCGGGGGCACCGGCGAAAAATTTAATTGGACCCTGGCCATCGAGGCGCAAAGACCCGGCAAGCCGGTCTTTCTCGCGGGCGGCTTGACCCCGGAAAACGTCGCCGAGGCCGTTCAACAAGTGCAACCGTTCGGTGTGGACGTTTCGAGCGGTGTCGAATCTTCACCGGGCAGAAAAGACCCCGCCAAGGTGCGCGCCTTCATTAAGGCGGCTAAGACGACGCGACAGTGACATTTTAAAGGATAATTCATCCCGCATATAAGGCGGAACAATTCCCGTACAAAGAAAGGCAACATTTGAGTTAACAGCGGAAACCGGCTGTGATAATTTGCGCGCCACGTTTTTTGTGAAATGAAAATTTCCGTACCCAAAGAAACGCATCCGGGTGAAACCCGGGCGCCCCTCACACCGGACAGCGCCGCCAAGCTGGTCAAGCTCGGCGCGCAAGTGGAAGTCGAGGCCGGCCTCGGCGCCGCCGCCGGATTTCCCGACGACGCCTACACCAAAGCCGGCGCAACGATGGCCACCGACCGCAAGGCACTCATCAGCTCCGGCGACATCGTGCTGCGTCTGCGCAAGCCGCCGGTGGAGGAAATTGCGCTGCTCAAGTCCAACGCCATCCACGCGAGCCTGCTCGACCCGTTCAACGAGAAGGAGCTGGTCAATAAATTTGCCGAACGCGGTGTCAGCGCCATCAGCATGGAATTCATCCCGCGCACCACCCGCGCGCAGAAAATGGACGTGTTGTCGTCACAGGCGAACCTCGGTGGCTACGAAGCCGTGATTCTCGCGGCGCGTTATTCCAACAAGATTTTCCCCATGATGACCACGGCGGCGGGCACGATTCTGCCGTCCAAGGTGTTCATCATCGGCGTCGGCGTCGCCGGTTTACAGGCGATCGCCACCGCCAAACGGCTTGGCGCCAAAGTCACCGCTTACGACACGCGGCCGGTGGTCGAGGAACAGGTAAAGTCGCTCGGCGCGCAATTTCTGAAGATTGACATCGGCGAAACCGGCCAGACCAAGGAAGGCTACGCCAAACCCCTGACCGAGGAGCAAATCCAGAAGCAGCGCGATGCGATGCGGAAGACCTGCGGTGATTCCGATGTCGTCATCACGACCGCGCAGGTTTTCGGACGCAAAGCGCCGGTGCTCGTCACCGCCGACATGTTAAACGCCATGAAGCCCGGCAGCGTCGTGATCGACATGGCGGTTGAGACCGGTGGCAACGTGGAAGGCGTGGTTTACGACCAGGTGACCGACCGCAATGGCGTGAAAATCGTTGGTATCGCCAACCTGCCGGGCCGCGCGCCGCTGCACGCCAGCCAGGTTTATTCCGCGAACCTCTTGGCGCTCGTCGAGGAATTCTGGGACAAGCAGAACAAAGTATTCGTGCTGAAACTCGACGACGAAATCATCAAGGGCTGCCTCGTCACGCACGGCGGAAAAATTGTGAACGAAAAACTCATCGCCAAACCGAACTGATTTATGAGCGTAGAAATTCTCGTCCTGTTCGTCTTCGTGCTCTCGATTTTCGTGGGCTTTGAAGAAATCTCGAAAGTGCCTTCGATGCTGCACACGCCGTTGATGTCCGGGACCAATGCCATTCACGGCATTATCCTGCTCGGCGGCATGTTGGTGCTCGCCGCCGCGGACACGCCGCTGGCGCGGACCCTCGGCTTCATCGCGGTGGTTTTCGGTTCGGCCAACGTCTTCGGCGGCTTCATGGTCACGGACCGCATGCTGCAAATGTTCAAGAAAAAGAAGAAATAGCCATGAGTTCCACGCTTGCCCTCATTTTCATCGGTGTCGCGGTCCTGTTCATCCTCGGCATCAAATTTTTGAGTTCGCCGAAGACCGCGCGCTACGGAAATCTCCTCGCCGCCGCCGGCATGGTCGTTGCGTTCTTCGCCACGATTCCACTGATGCAACTGCACGAGTGGAATCTCAACTGCACGCTCATGGCCGTCGGCATTGTGATCGGCCTCGTCATCGGCGCGATCGGCGCGTATTCGGTCAAGATGACCGCGATGCCGCAGATGGTCGCAGCGTTCAACGGCCTTGGCGGCGGGTCGGCGGCGCTGGTCGCGAGCCTGGAATTTCTGCGGCGCTCGCACAGCCTTGAAGGCGTCACGGTGTCCGCCGCGGTTCCGATGTTGTTCGCCACGCTCATCGGCTCGTTGTCGTTTTCCGGCAGTATTATCGCGTTTTTGAAACTGGAGGGGAAATTCGAGAGGCCGCACACGTTTCCCGGCCAGAACTTTTTGAACGGTCTCGTGCTGCTCGTGATTCTCGGCTTGTGCGGATACTTGATTAGCGGCCAAACCAACTCCACGGCGTTTATCGTCATGTTTGCGCTGGCGCTCTTGTTCGGCATCGCGATGGTCATGCCCATCGGCGGCGCGGACATGCCGGTTGTCATCTCGCTGCTCAACTCCTTCACCGGTCTGGCTGTGGCAGGAGACGGTTTTGTCATCAACAACCTTTCGATGATTGTCGCCGGCACCCTCGTCGGTTCGTCGGGCACGCTGCTGACGCTGCTCATGTGCAAGGCGATGAACCGGCCGGTGACGAATGTCTTGTTCGGCGCCTTCGGCTCCGGTGGCGGCAGCCAGGCGGCAGCCGGCGGCATCGCCGGGACGGTCAAACCGATTCAAGCCGACGAAGCCGCGTTGCTGCTCGCTTACGCGCAGCGGGTTGTGATTGTCCCCGGTTACGGCATGGCCGTGGCGCAGGCGCAGCACCAGGTCCGCGAGCTTTCCGACGAACTCGGCAAACGTGGCGTCGAGGTGCAGTTCGCGATTCATCCCGTCGCCGGCCGCATGCCCGGCCACATGAATGTGCTGCTCGCCGAGGCAAATGTTCCCTACGATCAGCTCCAGGAAATGGAGGCCATCAACCCTTCGATGGACCGCGTGGACGTCTGCCTGGTCATCGGCGCCAACGACGTGGTCAATCCCGCTGCGCGCGAGGAAAAATCCAGTCCGATTTATGGCATGCCCATCATCGAAGCCGACCACGCCAAGACCGTCATCGTGATGAAACGCTCGATGGCCAAAGGCTTTGCCGGCATCGAAAACCACCTTTTCTATAAGGACAACACCCGGATGCTCTTCGGCGACGCAAAGGCGTCGCTCAATGCGCTCGTCGCGGCCGTGAAGGCGAATTGACATGGAGGGAAGCGCTTCGTTGCTTCCCTGATATTCAGTACTGACGAAGCAGTGCCCTCCAAAATAAATTCCTTTGCGTCTTTGCGTCTTTGCGTGAGAATTGCGGTATGAGCTCAGTTGCCGCAAAAAATCTTCCTGACGCCCGGGGCCATTTCGGACCTTACGGCGGGCGTTTCGTGCCCGAAACCCTGGTCCATCCGTTGCAGGAGTTGGAAGACGAATACCGCCGCGCGCAAATGGACCCCGCGTTCCAGCGCGAGTTCGAGTATTACCTGAAAGAGTTCTGCGGTCGGCCCACGCCGCTATATTTCGCCGAACGCCTTACTCGCGAACTTGGCGGCGCGAAGATTTATCTCAAACGCGAGGACCTGCTCCACACCGGCGCGCACAAGATCAACAATTGCATCGGCCAGATCCTGCTCGCCAAACGCATGGGCAAGACCCGCATTATTGCCGAGACCGGCGCGGGCCAGCACGGCGTCGCCACCGCCACCGTCGCCGCCATGTTCGGGCTGAAATGTGTTGTTTACATGGGTGCGGTGGATTGCCAGCGGCAGGAGCTGAACGTTTATCGCATGAAAATGCTCGGCGCGGACGTCGTGTCCGTGAAGGCCGGGCAGCAGACACTCAAGGAAGCCATCAACGAAGCCATGCGCGACTGGGTGACGAATGTCCGCACCACACATTACATCCTCGGCACCGTCTATGGCGCGCATCCGTATCCGGAGATGGTGCGGAACTTCCAGCGCGTCATCGGCGACGAAGCGCGCCGGCAAATTCTGGAACAGGAAGAGCGTCTGCCCGACCTGCTGATCGCCTGCGTCGGTGGTGGTTCCAATTCGATGGGCTTGTTTTATCCGTTCCTCAAGGACAAATCCGTGAAGATGGTGGGTGTGGAAGCGGGCGGCCTGGGCATCAAACCCAACCAGCACGCGGCGCGGTTTCACGGTGGGTCGCTCGGCGTGTTGCAAGGCACGCGCAGTTACATTTTGCAGGATGAATACGGCCAGATTCAACTGACCCACAGCGTCAGCGCCGGTTTGGATTACGCCGCCGTCGGACCGGAACACGCCTGGCTGCACGACCAGAAACGCGTGGAATACACATATATCAAGGACGACGCGGCGCTGGAGGCGTTCATGAAGCTCGCGCGGTTGGAAGGCATCATTCCCGCGTTGGAAAGCGCGCACGCCATCGCCGAAGTCATGAAACGCGCACCGAAGATGCGCAGGAATCAGCTGATCATCGTGAACCTCTCCGGTCGCGGCGACAAGGACGTGGCGCAGGTGGCGGACAAGGTGAAATTGGAAATGCCTAAATGAACGGACGAAAATGAGCGCCGTAGGCGCGACAGCGTTGTAGATTTCCCATCGCCAGAAATCAAAACCTCCGTGGGAGGGACATCTTTCCTATGCCGCTTCTGACGGAGCTTTGGAATTTTTGATCGTTTGAGTCTACAATGATTTCGCCTCTAACGGGGCTTGTTTTATTTTGTTCGTTCGCCCACAGCTCGCGTCGTGGGCTATTTTCTTCCGCTGCCTCGCACTTACGCCTTGCCGCCGAAGGTGCAGTGGTCGTCGAGGTCGAGGTAGTCGAACCAGGTGTGGATGTCCTCGCGTAATGCGCTCAGTTTTCTCAGTTGTTCGGTGATAAATTCCAACGTTTCGATGTCGCCGTCCGGCGTGCGGTGCTCATGATATTCGCCCCACGCGGCGATTTCCCATGGTTGGTGCTGGTGTTTCGCGTTGGCCTGAATCCAGTTGAGGATTTCCCAATCGCCACCACCTTTGGCGAGTTCCTGTTTCAGCGCTTCGTGGTCGAGACCGACGAACTTGAAGAAATGCCGGTCCATGCCTTTGCCGGCGTAGTGGTACTCGCCCAATTTGCCGGCGAGCGCCGCGCGTCCTTTGTCGAGGATGCGCGGCAGCAGAACAAAACCACCCAGCCGCACACGCGGGCTGCGCGGCGGGCGTTGTGTGAGGTCAGGTGCAATAACGGATATGCTCATAAAGATTCACATCAATATGCACGCGTTTGGCAGCGACTCAACGAAAACCACCTGAGACCAGAAATGTTTCGCCGGTGATCCAGCCGGAATCCGCCGAGGCCAGGAACGTCGCGACCGTCGCGACGTCCTGCGGCTGGCCGATGCGGCCCAGAGGCGTTTGTGCTTCAGCCTGTTTCTGGAAATCGCTCCCGATGAAACCGGCGGCATGAACGCCTTCGGTTTCAATCATGCCAGGGTTGATGGAATTCACGCGGACTTTCCTCGGTCCCAATTCCCGGGCGAGCGATTTGGTCACGGCGTCCACCGCCGCTTTTGTGGCACTGTAAACCGTTGCGCCGGGCATCGGGTTTACGCCGACCACGGAGCTGATGTTGATAACGCTGCCGCCGTCGCCGTTGAAGTGTTTCAACGCTTCCTGCGTCGTGAGAATCAGGCCGAGCACATTCGTGTTGAATTGTTTGTAGAAATGTTCCTCGCTGATTTGTTCGAGCGGGCCGAATTCGTACACGCCCGCATTGTTGACCAGAATGTCGGTTTGGCCAAATGCCTTCCTGGTTTCGGCGAACAGGCGTTCGATGTCCGCTTTCTTCCCCACACTGCCCTGCACGGCGATGGCTTTGCCGCCTTGCGCGGTGATTTCGCCAACGACCTTGTCCGCGCCCGCCTTGCTGGAGGCGTAGTTGACGACGACGGAGGCGCCTTCCGCGGCGAGGTGTTTGGCGATGGACGCGCCAATGCCTTTGGACGCGCCGGTGACCACGGCGACCTTGCCGGTCAGTTTTTTGTTTGTGCTCATATTCTGTTCTTTCTCCTTTAGTTTTGTTGTTTTGTTTTTGTGACTTAAAAAGTAACAATTATGTGCAAATTTTTTTAGTTCTTGTTCACCTGGGAAACGATCTGCTCAAGGGTGATGTCGTCCAGGCTGGTTTCCATGGCTTTCTGGGTTTTGTCCAGGGCCCGGTCGAGCGCCTCCTTGATATGGCAACTCACGGGACAGGCTTTTTGCTCGGTGTAATGGTGGATGGAAAACGCCTTGGGCGCGTCCACGGCCCGGTAAATGTCCAGCAGCGAAATGTTTTTCGCATCTTTGGCGAGCCAGCACGCACCGGTCTTGCCGGTGGCCGTTTCCACCAATCCCGCCCTGGACAATTTGGCCAGTGTCCGCCGCACGAAGCTGGGGCTGGTATTGACGCTTGTCGCCAACTGCGCCGAGGTCGTGTCCCGGCCGGAACGGTAACCAAGAGCGGCCATGAGGTGGACCGCAATCGGAAACTGGGTGTTGATCGCCATAACTGTTACTATGATAGTCACAATTAAAAATAACGCAAGTGATCTTTTGAAATATTTTTTGTCGTCAAAATACAGCCCAGAACGCATGGTTTTCGACCGTCGCGACGCGTCCGAAGTAACGTTCGGAGCGGCTCGCGAAATTGAAATGTTGTAACATCCTCCCAATCATGTACGTATTATTGGCATTGAACTTTTTATATGGCCATTGAGTCGAATAATCGCAAAGGATGAAAGGAGAGTTATGAAATGCCGATATGCAATTGGTGTCGCAGCGTTGTCGCTCTGCCTCGGCGCCGTCGTGGCGCAGGCGCAATATTATTCTTATCTGCCCGAAGGCGCCGGCCCGACGTTCCGCGTCGGCGTGGGACCGTCGTTTTTCCAGGACAGCCAGATCACCCAGTTTTCAACTCCCGGGGTTGCACCTACCGGGCCGGTCCCCAGCAAGGTGGATTTTGATACCGGCCTGGCCTTCGACGCGGCCTTCGGCTGGGCCTTCAACCGGTATGCGGCCCTGGATTTCGAGACTGGATTTATCGGCGCAGAAATCAACAACGTACCGGGATATCTCACGGACAACTCGCGGATCTATAGCGTGCCGTTTCTGGTTAACGCCACGTTGTCGTATCCAATTCCGCGCACCAACATCATACCCTACGTCGGCGCCGGCGTTGGCGGCGCTGATATGGTCTTTGATACCGATAATTTTCAAGATAGCGCCGGCATAAACGGGGTTGTCGGCAGTGAAAATGACGTCGTGTTCGCCGGGCAGGTTTTTGCCGGCGTGCGTTTTGCGTTGACTCGCCACCTGATGCTCGACCTCGGTTACAAATACTTTGCCACGGGCAATCCAACCTTCACTTATCCGCCGGACCATTTCGACGTCGGCTTTAAAGGTGCCCGGACACATTCCGTTTTGTTTGGGCTTACGTTTGATTTCTAACCGACGGAAAGGTGCTTCGCGCCTTCTTCATCGGATAATGACATCATTTGAGCAATTCGGTGGGGCGAGCGTCCTCGCGAGCCGCCAAGGCAAAAAGGCAGCGGCTCGCCGGTAGCCTCGCCCCACAAAATCATGCCATTACCCTTCCCGCGTCAGGCTTTTCAATCCTAAGATGCCCGGTTATGTTAGCCAATGATGGATGCCACACGACCATGGCCGCGGTGGGCACCGCAAGGCTGGGTAGGATTATTCCTGCTGGCGGTGTGCTGGCCGCTGAACTGGACATTGCCGGGTATGCGCACGGCCTACCTGTTCTTCCCGTTGTGGCTTGGTTACATCCTCCTCGTGGACGGGCTGGTCTGCTGGCGCGCCGGCGCCTCGTTATGGACGCGTTCACGAAAAGGGTTCGTCCTGCTTTTTATCCTGTCCGTGCCGGCCTGGTGGCTGTTTGAAATCATCAATGACCGGACGGGGAACTGGGAATACCTCGGCGCCGGCACGTTTACGCCGCTCGAATACTACGCGCTTTGCACGCTATCATTCTCGACCGTCATGCCGGCGGTCTTTGAAACCGCTGAACTGGTGCGGACGTTTCGCTGGGTAAAGTCACTACGGCCCGGCGCACGAATTCCGGACACGACCCGAGTGAATTTGCGAATGCTGTTCACCGGTCTGATCCTGTTGGTGCTGACGTTGGCCTGGCCAAAGTTTTTTTATCCCTTTGTCTGGATTTCACTGGTGTTGATTTTCGAGCCGGTGAATTGGCGGCTGGGTCGGCGACATTTTCTGGAGTGGTTGCAACACGGCGACTGGCGGCCGGTGATTTCACTGTCGCTCGGTGCACTCATCTGCGGGTTTTTCTGGGAAATGTGGAATTACTGGTCGTGGCCGCAATGGATTTACCACGCGCCGGGCGCACAATTCCTGCACGTCTTCGAAATGCCGTTGCTGGGTTACGGCGGTTACATCCCATTCGCGCTGGAACTGTTTGCGCTGAAAAATCTTCTCTGGCCGCGCGAACCTCGATTGGCACTTTGAATCAAACCCTTCAGCGACGGGCCGTCTTCGTGGGTTCGGGTGGCAGATTGGTGATGATGCGGGCGCCGCGTTTGTAGGCAAAGTACGAGTAGGTCCATTGCAACAGCACGGCCAGCCGGTTGCGGAAGCCGATCAGAAAGATAAGGTGGACGAACAACCATGCCAGCCACGCTGGGAAACCGGAAATTTTCAACCGGCCAATCCATGCCACGGCGGCGGACCGGCCGATGGTGGCCATCGTTCCCTTGTCCCAATACTTGAACGGCGGGCCGGGCAATTGGCTCGCGCCGGCGTTCAATTCTCCTTGGATGACCCATGCCACGTGCCGTCCCATTTGCATCGCTGCCGGGCAGATGCCCGGAACCGGTTTACCGTCTTTCCCGATCACCAGCGCGAGGTCGCCGATGGCGAAAATTTCCGGATGGCCGGGCACGCTTAAATCCGGATTCACCTTCACGCGGCCGGCCCGGTCCAGTTCCACGCCGAGTTTCCGTGTGAGCGGCACGGCGGAGACGCCCGCGGCCCAGACGATGTTTCCGGCGCGGAGAATTTCGCCGCCGGCCAATTCCACTTCACCGGCGCGGATGTTTTTCACCGGCGTTGAAGTGCGGACCTGCACGCCGAGTGCTTCGAGCTGGCGTCGGGCGCTGGCCGAAAGGTCCGGCGGATAATTCGAAAGCACCCGCGGTGCGCCTTCGATTAAAATAATTCTTGCCTGTGTGGGATCAATCCGGCGGAAGTCGCGTTTCAGTACCGTCCGTGCCAGTTCGGCGAATGCCCCGGACAGTTCCAGCCCGGTTGGCCCGCCGCCCACGACGACAATCGTCAACAGCTTGTCGCGTTCGGCCGGGTTTGTTTCGTTTTCGGCCCTTTCGAACGCAAGCAGAATGCGGCTGCGCAGGCGTAGTGCGTCGTCGAGCGTTTTCAAGCCCGGGGCGAATGACTCCCATTCGGGGTGGCCGAAGTACCCTGTTTGACTTCCCATCGCCAGTACGAGGAAATCATAGTCCAGCGTGCTTTTGCGCAGGATGACCTTCCGGTTGGCGAGGTCGAAATCCGCAGCTTCATCCAGCAACACGGTGACGTCAGGGCGATTGGCCAGGATGGAGCGGATGGGCTGGGCGATTTCCGGCGCGGACAGCCCGGCGGTGGCGACCTGGTACAACAATGGCTGGAACAAATGATGGTTGGTGCGGTCCACCACGGTCACGCGCGCATGGGGGTGCCGGAAATGCTTGCAAAAGAACAGGCCGCCAAAGCCTGCTCCCAGCACGACGACGTGAAATGTTTTATCGCCCGCCACAGGTTTAATTTCGATGAATCAGAGGGAAATGCAAAGCGCCGTGTTGACCAAATCCGGATGACTTTTATTTGGGCGCGTGTTCTAATGGCGCGACGGCAAGCATGAATCGAGTCCTCGGTTTCGCCACCAATCTTTTTCCGATCTGGGTCCTGGTCGGTGGCGCGCTGGCGTTGGCGCATCCGGTCTGGTTCAGGTGGTTTAGCGGCGATTTCATCACGTGGGGACTGGCGGTCATCATGCTTGGCATGGGCATTACACTGAGCGTGGGCGATTTCAAACGGGTGTTGAAAATGCCGCGCGCGGTCGGCATCGGGTTTGTCGCGCATTACGCCATCATGCCATTCCTCGGCTGGAGCATTGCCCGCCTGCTCCGGCTGGAAACCCCGTTTGCCGTCGGGTTGATCCTGGTGTCCTGCTGCCCCTGCGGCACGGCGTCGAATGTCGTCAACTACATCGCCCGCTCGAATGTCGCGCTCTCGGTGTTGATGACCATGTGTTCGACGCTCGGCGCGATTGTGCTGACACCATTGCTGACGAAGTGGCTGGCCGGCCACTACGTGCCGGTAGACGCGTGGGGCCTGTTCTGGAGCACAGTGAAAATCGTGCTGGCGCCAGTGATCATCGGTGTGACATTGAACCGCTTCACACCGCGCTTTGTAAAATTCGTCCTGCCAGTATCCCCCCTGGTTTCGGTGCTGATGATCACGCTGATTTGCGCAAGCATCATCGGCGGCAGCGCCGATGATTTCAGACGGTCGGGTGGCGAACTGATTCTCGCGGTGTTTTTGTTGCACACCGGTGGATTTTTTCTTGGTTACGTCGCCAGTCGTCTTTTGCGCTGTGATGAGTTGACCAGCCGGACCATTTCCGTGGAAGTCGGCATGCAGAATTCCGGATTGGGCGCGGCGCTGGCGAAGGAGCATTTTGCCGCGATGCCCCTGACCGCCCTGCCCTGCGCGATTTCCGCGACGTTTCATTCGGTCATCGGCAGCCTTCTCGCCGGCATTTGGCGGTTGCGCCCGGCTGCTTCTGGACGGGAGATACTGGATTAATTTCAGTTGTCGAGGAACGCGCCAATTTTTATGGTTCGCGATTCCATCATGGAACCGAACACGAGAGAAAAGGAAAGAATTGCCGGCGAGTTGTGCGAAAAAGGATTATGGCGTGAAATGCTGGCCTTTGCCCAAAAGTGGCGCGAAACCGACCCGTCCGACCCGCGTGCCTATTATTATCTTGGGGTTGGGCTTACCGGGTTGCGGCGCTTTTCCCAGGCAGAAGTGGCGTATCGGCAGGCGTTGAGACTGGACCCGGCCGATTTCGAAGTATGGAACAGTCTGGTGGAATTGCTTTTAAGAAAAATGCGGCTTCCGGAGCAAGGCCTCCAATGTTTGGAACAGGCATTGGAGTTAAATCCCGGCCATACGCCGGGGTGGTTGAGTCTGGCCAAATTGCACGGGCGCATGGGGCGACATGAACAGGCGCTGGCATGCGCCGACCGCGCGCTCTCCCTGGATCGGAAATTGGTGGAGGCCCATCTGTCCAGGGCCGCCGCCGCCCGGGCGCTGGGGAAAATGGACATTGTCCAGGAAGTCTGCCACGAACTGGGTACCCTCGAACCGGAAGCCTTCCGCCGGGTACCCTGAACCCAGCGGCTTGTTTCGAGACCGGTCATCCGTTAATTTTACGCCGTGATTTACGACGCGTCATTGGACGAGTTGTTGCAAAAAGTCTGGGACGGCCAGCGCATCAATCAAGCCGAGGCCCGGCAGCTGTATCATCTGCCGTTGGAGGAACTTGGGGCGCTCGCCGACCGCCGCCGGCAACTGGCCAAGGCCAGGGATTTCGACGGGCGCGGCAATGACTTCGTCACCTACATCGTTGACCGCAACGTCAATTACACGAACGTCTGCAACGTCTATTGCAAATTCTGCGCGTTCTACCGCGTGGAGAAGGACGACGACGCCTATGTCATCAAGTTCGAGGAGATGGACCGGAAGATCGAGGAGACCATCGCGCTGGGCGGCACGCAGATTTTGATGCAAGGCGGGCACCATCCGAAGCTGACGAAGCAGTGGTATCTCGATTTGCTGTCGCACATCAAAAGCAAGTTTCCCGGCTTCAACATCCACGGCTTCAGCCCAAGTGAGTTCATCCATTTCCGCGAAGTGTTCAACGAGCCGCTGGATAAAATCATCGGCGATTTCAGGGCGGCCGGGCTTGGCTCGATTCCCGGTGGCGGCGGGGAAATCCTGGTGGACCGCGTGCGACAGCGCATTTCGCCGCTCAAGGCGATGAGCGACGACTGGCTCGAGGTCATGGACGTGGCCCACCGGCTTGGCCTTTATTCCTCAGCCACGATGATGTTCGGGCACGTGGAAACGATTGAGGACAGGATCGAGCATTTGGAACGGTTGCGTGCACAGCAGGACAAGTCTTTGAGTTACGCCAATGCGCCCCTCGCCCCGCAGGGCGGGGAGAGGGGAAATTTAACCGGCCATTTCACCGCGTTCATCGGCTGGACGTTCCAGGCCGAGCACACGAAGCTCAAGGCGCCGACCGTCGGGGCCCACGAATATTTGCGGACGCAGGCGCTGGGCCGGATTTATCTCGATAATTTTACCAATGTCCAAAGCTCCTGGGTCACCCAGGGCCAGGAGATTGGCCAGGTCGCGCTGAAGTTCGGAGCGAACGATCTCGGCAGCATCATGATTGAGGAAAATGTTGTGAGTCAGGCGGGCACGACCTTCCGCATGACCGTTGCTGACATGCAACGGCTGATTCGCGACCTCGGCTACGAACCGCACCAACGTGACAACTGGTATCAGCTGGTGAATTGAAGTTTTCTAACATCGCCATCTAACGGCCACTGCCCGTGAGTTTTGGATTGAGCCATACAATTTTAGAGTCCAGATTGCAGTCGAGAGCCAGCCGCCGGTGGCCGCGGTTCAGCTTCTGATACTTAGGCCGCATCTACATGCTATCGTTTTGGACAAAGCGAATCGAGGTGCCTTGGCTAACACCATTGATAGCATACTGCATTGGTGTTTTGGCCATCATGTGGGGCGTAGTTGGTTTAGGCACAGACAACGAGATCGCAGCGGCTTCGACCGTCAAGGTGGCTGAGTATGTGTTTCCTGTCACGGGCGTGATTTGGGGCGTTCTCATCTGTGTTGCGACATGGCTCCGATATCGAGGTGGTCTTTGGTCTGCTGTTGGAGCCTTTTTGGTCGGAGGGGCTTTCGTTGGCACTGTTTCGATCGCGGAGACGCACATACGAGGCTGGCACTTTGACTCACCAGTTGCATTTTATACCAGAATTGCCGCTTGTTGGGTAGCGGGAGTGGTTTTTTAATTACGGGACATCGGCGCCACTGCAGAAAGCAGCAAGTGCTGCCTCCTATGGCGCAGGAATTGAAGAAGCTCAAAATCGTCGCGTTATTTGGAATGGTCTTCGTAGGTGTTCTCGCTTTCACTCTTTTACTTGGACACGAATGGAGAAGAAGTCATCCCGTTGTATATCCTTCCGTTGTGCCAGCCGGTCAATGGAAACGGTTTACATCGGATGAAGGAAGATTTTCCATCCGGTTTCCTGGCAGGCCGGAAACGACCAACGTAGTTCTCGACATTTTTACGAACTATAGCATCACCCAACCTTGCTTCTTCGTCTGGGCCGACAGGCAGACGGAATACGCGGTAAATTACGCAGACTACCCCAAGGCTCTGCAGAAAAATCTCGAAAAATTAGGCCCCCAAAAACAATTTGATTTGAGCCAAGCTGCGGTGGCCGCCGCGTTTGGGAAAATAGTAAGTCAACGGGACATAAAATTTAGGGATTTTCCAGGGCGTGAATTCGAATTCATCGCTGGCGGTAAGGCCAATTTTTCTGGAAGGGTCAGACTTATTGTTGTCAATCAGCGGCTTTATCAGATTATGGTCATTTTTCTAACGAGAAATCCGCATCCGGATGATTTCAAAGTTTTCTTTGCTTCCTTTTCCATCCCCAAAAGTAGAAACTAGATTTTCTTTCCTATGGCCACTACGCCGACAACGCGTGCGGTTAAAAACCCGAAGACGCGCTTCAATTGGCGCGTGAGCGATGTCACGGTGGTTTGAACTGACGACAGTGCTACTGGACGTTCAATTGGAGCACGGTGACGGAGTCGGCCGGCAGCGTGTAATCGAATACGGGCTTGATGCCCGAAACTTCGGCGGTGACGGGCGCAACGTGCGTTGGATTGTCAATCGAGTTGTTTGCGTCCGGCGCGGCCGCCAGCGTGGTCGCGGTGCCCGTGGGTTTGAGGTCGGGGACGCCTTGAATATCCAGTTGAAGCGGTTGCGGCGTCGCTTCGGGGTTTACCAGTTTGATCACAATTGCCCCGCTCTTGCTGTCCTTCGTCACCGAGTAATGGACCACTGGAGAATCAAGCGAGGCTTTCAGAATTTCGTCGCCGACGTTCCGGCTGAATATTTTGAAGGCATAGTAGCTGGGCGAGCCATAAGAGTGGAGTGTGTCGTAACCGATGAAATCAGGCCGCCATTGCCTCGCGCCCGGGTTCACGTTCACGAACAACGGCGCGTAACATTGCATTTTCACGAGGTCTGAGTTCCGTTCCATGGCCGTCATCCAGGCCGCATCGGCCAGTGCAGCCGTCATGTTGGCGGTAGGCGGTTCCTTGGCGGAGCGCCCGTTCCAGGGAGGAAATGAAGTGTCGTAAGCGGCCCATTCGCCGACAAAGATTTCCGGACCTTTGCGATCGTAATTATCAAAATGCGCCGAATCGTCCAGGAAGGTCCGGGCGGAACGATAATAGTGCTCGTCGAGCATGTCCGGCTGGCGACTGTGAACGCGTTTCGATTCCGGTTGTTCCGTGCCGACGGTGGAGATGCATTTGAGCCGGGGATATTTTGCTTTGATCGCGTCGGAAAATTGCGCGAAGCGCTGGTCGTAGGAACCGGACCGGTCAAACCAATCCTCGTTGCCAATCTCAACATAATGTAAGGGGAACGGTTCCGGATGACCGTCTTTCGCGCGCTCGGCCCCCCATTTGGTGGTCACCGGGCCGGTGACGTATTCAATTTCGTCCAGCGCATCCTGCACATAGGGTTCAAGGTCAGGGCCGGGATTAACATGCTGGCCGCCGAGTGAATACCCGGCATAGACCGCCAGCACCGGCTCGGCGCCCATGTCTTCGCACCAACGGAGAAACTCCAGCAGTCCCATCCCGTCGCTGGAATGGTATCCCCACGGGCAACGATGACCGGGCCGCTGGCTGAGCGGGCCGATGGTTTTTTTCCAATTGAAGCGGGTCGCGATGGTGTCGCCTTCCACATAATTCCCCCCGGGAAACCGCAGAAACTGAGGTTTCAAGTCCGCGAGCATTTGCATCAGGTCGGGGCGAAAGCCATTCGGTTGGCCTTTCCACGTCGGCGGAAACAGGGAAACCAGATCAAACCAAACTTTGCCGGGGTGATCCAAAGACAGGACGTAACGGGCTTGGGCGGTCGGTTTCACCTTGCCGGTATCCATGGTGACCTCGTATGGCTTCCAGTCCTGCGTCAGTCCGGACACCTCGCTCTTCGCGTAAACCGTACGGCCATCATCGCTCTGAATGGAGACGATGACCGATCCCTTGAACCCGGGCGCGGCCTTCGCATAAAACGACGCGTGATACGAGGTTCCTGGCTGCACAGGAATCCCCCAATAACCATCGTTGGCAATGCCGGCGGGATGGCGTTTGGAAACCTTGCTCACTTCCACTTGCAGGCTGACCGGCAGCTCATCGTTGAGCGGCTGGGACGGATCCAGCGTCATAGTTGCGGCTGAATTCTTGTCCTGCACGAGGGACCAGTGCACGGGCACATTCGTGTTGTCCATAAAAGCCCGATTCTGGACCAGTTCGGCATAGAGGCCGCCGTCATAGCTGTGATTAATTTCCTCGGTCATCAGCCCGTAAAGCATGGGACTGACCCTGGCGGCGGGGTTTCCGGCCTCGATGGTGAGCGTGGGATTCGCAGCGCCGATGGATCCGAGCGCGCCGATTAAAAGGAGAGTTAAAATTGATTTAGTCATCTTGGCGTCAGTGTATTTTATTCGTTGCTCTTTTTCACGTCGGCGACCGCTTATGGTCCGACTTGAATCAAAACCGACCACGGTGAATCGGGGACTACGTATCACTTTTGATGCTTCAATCAAGAGTTTTTTTGATCGTAGAGCAAAACATTAACACCCGGTATTCAAGGTTACCGCGCACGAGAATTATTTATGGATTTTCAGCGGATTTTTGCGAAACTGATGCTGCGATGAATCCGTTAATTAAACTTTTGCTCGAAGGCGGCGGGTTGAGCTCGGCGCAAATGGCCCAGGTGCTCAATCTCTCGGAGGCCGAGGTTAACCGCCAGTTGGATCAATTCAAAAAGGACCGGCTCCTGCTGGGCTGGCGGCCGGTACTGAACCTGGCGGACGAAGACGCCGGCGTCGTGCGGGCCGTCATCGAAGTACGCATCACGCCTGAACGCGGCGGCGGTTTCAACCGTTTTGCTGAGCGCATCAGCCGGTTCGACGAGGTCGAGTCGTGCTATCTCATGTCCGGTGGCTACGACCTGTTGGTGTTCGTGAACGGCTCGAGCCTGCAAAAAGTCGCCGCGTTTGTTTCAGAAAAGCTTTCGACGATTGAAGGCGTGCTGTCTACGGCCACCCATTTCCTGCTGCGCTCCTACAAGGAACAGGGTTTTCTCCTGGACGTGAAAGCCGAGGAAAATGACCGGCTGAAGGTCACGCCGTGAACAGACAGGAAAACATCCAACTCTCAACATTCAACATTGAACTTCGAATGAATGCCGAATCGCGCCCCTTGGACGTTGGGCGTTAAATGTTGAATGTTGAATGTTTCCATTTAATTGATTTTCCATGGACAATACCCGTTTCATCGCCCGCCACGTTGTGAACCTGCCCCGCTCGGGCATCCGCGACTTTTTTGAAGTGGTCTCAAAGATGCAGGACGTGATTTCGCTGGGCATCGGCGAACCGGATTTCGATACGCCCTGGCATATCCGCGAGGCGGCCATTTACGCACTCGAAAAAGGCAAGACCCATTACACCTCGAACCTCGGTTTGATCGAACTTCGGCGGGCCATCAACCGGTATGTCGAAAAGAATTTCGGCATCAGTTACCGGCCTGAGGACGAAATCCTCGTTACGGTCGGTGTTTCCGAGGCGCTCGACATCGCGTTCCGCGCGCTGGTGAATCCGGGCGACAAGGTGATGTTCCACCAGCCCTGCTACGTGAGTTATCATCCGAGCATCACGCTGACGCACGGGGTGGCCGTGCCGGTGCCGACCTATGCCAAGGACAACTTTGCGCTGACGGCCGAGGCTTTGGCGGCCGCGTGGCAGCCGGGGTGCAAGCTGCTGATGTTGAACCTGCCGTGCAATCCCACCGGCGGCACGTGCGACCGGCGACAAATCGAGGCCATCGCAAAGTTCGCTGTGGAAAAAGATTTGCTCGTTCTGAGCGACGAGATTTATTCCGAACTGACGTTCGAGGGCAGCCACACCAGCATTGCCAGTTTGCCGGGCATGAAGGAGCGGACGGTTTTTCTGCACGGTTTTTCCAAAGCGTTCGCGATGACGGGCTGGCGCATCGGCTATGCGTGCGGACCGGCGACGTTGATCGAGGCGATGATGAAGGTACACCAGTATTCGATGATGTGCGCGTCCATTATCAGCCAGGAAGGCGCCATCGAGGCGTTGCAGCGCGGCGAGGACGGCATGAAGGCCATGCGCGAGCAGTATCAGCGCCGACGCGATTTCATCGTGCGCCGGTTCAATGAAATCGGCCTGAAATGCCATCTGCCGCGCGGGTCGTTTTACGCGTTTCCGTGCGTGGAGAAAACGGGGCTGAAGGAAACGGATTTCGCCGTTGGCTTGCTGCAGGCCGAACACGTCGCCATGGTACCGGGCTCGGCCTTTGGTGCGAATGGCGCCGGATTTTGCCGCGCGTGCTTTGCCACCGGTTACGATCAGCTTATCGAAGCCGCCGACCGGATTGAACGACACGTGCAGAAGCTTGCGGCCAAACGTTGAGGCCGGGAGCGCTGGCGTCTGGCCGGCGAGTTCATGGCTTTAGCTCCCAACACGCCGGCGAGACGCCAGCGCTCCCGGTAAAGGTTTTTCTTGCTGGCGGCGGGGTTTGTCGGAGACTTCATGTTTTCAAAGTTTGTGGACAAATCGCCTTTGCCATTTTTCACCAAGACGCGCCAACGCTGGCTGTTGCTGCTGCTGACGGCGTTCACGTTTTTTATCCTGCTGGGCAGCCGCGCGCTGAACGAGCCGGACGAAGGCCGCTACTCGGAAATCGCGCGTGAAATGATCGAGACCGGCGACTGGGTTGTGCCGCACCTCTGGTATCTTCCGCATCTCGACAAACCGCCGATGACCTACTGGCTGGTAGCGGTTTCGATGAAGCTGTTCGGCCAGAACGAATGGGCGGCGCGCCTGCCGCTCGCGCTCGCGGGCATCGGCGGCGTGTGCGCGGTCTGGTTGCTCGGCTGTTCTGTTGGCGGCCGGCGGGTCGGTTTCTGGAGCGCGCTGATCCTGCAAACGAGCCTGCTTTACTTCGTCCTGGCGCGGATGCTGACAACGGACATGTTCCTGACCCTGTTTAACACCTGGGCGGTTTATTTCTTCTGGCGAAGCTGGCAAAGCCTGAAGTCAGAAGTCGGAGGTCGGAAGTCAGAATTTTTTGGGTGGCATCTGGCCGGTTGGGTGGCGATCACGCTTGGGTTTTTGACGAAGGGACCGATTGCCCTGGCCATCCCGTTAGTCACGCTGGCGGCGCTGGTGATATTTCGCTGGAAAAGTTTTGCCTCAAAAAAAATCCTGTCGGGCGGAGTGGTTGCCGGACTGGTGCTGTTTTTGGTTTTGTCCTTGCCGTGGTTTCTGGCGGTTTTTCGGCGCGTGCCGGAGGCGCTTAATTACATGACCGTGTATCAGGCGGCCGGCAGTTTACTCGGCACCACGATCAAGGATCGCAAAGGCAGCCTGTTTTATTTCTTTGGAGTTCTCGCCGTCGGGCTTCTGCCGTGGACATTTTTGCTGGGGTGGCTGTGGCGCCGGGCGTATTGGCGGGGTTGGGATTCGAAATCAAAGGATGGCTGGATTCTGCTCAACACAATGGCAATTTTCGCCTTCGCGCTGTTTTCGTTTTCACAGGCGAAATTGCCCGCTTACATCCTGCCAATTTTTCCGGCACTGGCGGTGATGCTGGCCTGGCGATTACCCGATGAACAGCTGAAGACCAAATCTGCGCCCGCTTTCGTGTGGCGGGTTTGCCTGGGCAGTTCATTGCTGTTGCCGGCGGTTTTTCCGCTGGCCGTGGTTTACACCTTCCACAACCCACTGCCCGAATGGATGAAATGGCAAACAGCAGTCATGGCGGGAATGATTCTTTTGTTGCTGTGGCTGGCGCGAAAATGGAAGCCGTCCGTATGCGCCGCCCTGACCGTGGCACTGGCGCTGTTGAGTATGGTAATGACGGTGGCCGAAATTCCGCTGTTTCAGAACAGTCTCAAGCGCAATTCGCCGCTCAAACCGCTGGGCCTGACTTTGCGGGAAAACTGCCGGCCAGGTGATGTCATCGTTTGCTGGGGCCAGTTCCCCGAAGGGCTGCCCTTCTCTGCCTACCCGGCTATTTCCGCGACGAACCGGCCGTATTTCGGCGACATGAACCTGGCGCAGGTGCCGTTTGAATTTCCCGGCAATCAGCAACGGCTTGGCGATTTACTGCTGCCGGACGAAAACGCGCTGGCAAATTTGCTGGCGCAAAACCGTCGTGTTTGGGTCGCCGGCTTCAACGACGAGGTGGAGCATTTTCTGCAAGACCACCCGGCCACGCCGTTGACCTTGGTGACGAACGCCGGCCAATGGAAATTGTTTGTGAATCGTTGAACCTCTCGAACGAGGAAACGGTGCATTTTTCTTGCTGGCTCAGATGATTTGCTCAAAAATTTCGGGAATGACAAAAGTTCTCCTTCTCGGATTGGGCCGCTGGGGCGCCAACCATTTGCGCAATCTGCATTCGCTCCCGATAGAATTGTATGTTGCTGAAGTTGGCGAAAAGCAGCTCGAACCGGCGCGCAAACTTGGCCTGCCCGCCGAGCGGCTCACGACCCACTACAAGGATTTCATCGGCAAAGTGGATTGCGCCGTCATTGTCACGCCGGCGCAACATCATTTTGCCCTGGGCAAGGAATTCCTGGAAGCCGGCAAGGACGTGTTTGTTGAAAAACCACTGACGCTGGCCGACGGTGAAGCGAAGCAGCTCGCCGAACTGGCCGAAAAAAGCAAGCGCATCCTGCAGGTCGGTCACATTCTGCGCTTCGATCCGGCGACGTTGTGGCTGCGGGACGCGGTGCAGGCCGGACAATTCGGCCGCGTGAACATGGTGCGCGGCCATTTCGGCGGCTTCAAACGGCCGCGCAACGACAGTGGTGTGATGTTCGCCGACGGCATTCATTTTGCCGACCTGTTCAATTTCATCCTTGGCGCGCTGCCGAAGAGTGTGCTGGCCATTCACCACGATTTTATGGATCGCGGCATGGACGACGTCTCGTTCGTCTCGCTCGAATACAACACGCCGTACGGCAAAACGTGGGCGACGGTCGAGAACGACTATTTCATTCCCGGCAAATTTCGCGAGGTCATCGTTTGTGGCGACAAGCTGAGCGCGGTTTGCGATTACAACGTCGCGCAATACAAAATCAAGACGTACGAGAATAAGCACGTCCGCGACGGGAAGGATTTCAAGGGCATTGAAGGTGCGGTACACCAGATCGAATGTCCGCCGGAAGAGCCGTTACTGGCCGAGTTGCGCGCGTTTCTGGATTCGGTGCAGACGCGCAAAGCGCCGCGCGCCGACGGTTGGGCCGGTTACGATGCGGTCCGCGTGATGAACGCCGCGCTGGAATCCGTGAAGACAGGCAGGGCAATTGAACTGAAATAAACAAACACGGATTTCACGGATTAACACTGATTCAATCCGTGAAAATCCGTGTAATCCGTGTCACAAAATTTATGAGCAAAATATCGTTATCCAAATGTTTCGTGAATGCCGAAGTCGAGGAAGCCGCATTGCGGGCCATCCGTTCCGGCCAATACATCCTCGGCAAGGAATCGCAGGAATTTGAAAAAGAACTCGCCGCGCACACCGGCACGACGCAATGCATCCTCGGTTCGTCCTGGACGATGATTGTCTATCTGTTGCACCAGCTCCAAGGCGTCGGGCCCGGCGACGAAATCATCGTGCCCAGCCACACGGCGTTTCCGACCATGGAACCGCTCATCCACCTCGGCGCGCGGCCGGTGTTCGTGGACATTGACGACACCTATTGCATGGATCTGGAGCAGGTGGAAGCCGCCATCACGCCGCGGACCGTTGGCATCATCCCGGTCTATCTTTACGGACATCCGGTGGACGTGGACCGCGTGCTGGCCATCGCCGCCAAACATCATCTGTGGGTCATCGAAGATTGCGCGCAGGCCCAGGGTGCGAAATACAAGGGCAAGACCGTCGGCAGCATGGGGCATTTCGGCGCGTTCAGCTTTTTCCCGTCAAAAAACCTGACTGTGCTCGGCGACGGCGGTTGCATCACGACGAACCACGCGCAAATGGCCGACCGCTTGCGGATGCTCCGCAACCACGGACGCCAGGGCAAATACGACCACGAATTTCCCGGTTACAATGTGCGGTTCGACGAAATCAAGGCCGCCATCGGCCGCGTGATGTTGAAGCATCTCGACGGGTTCAATGAGAACCGCCGCAAAATCGCCGCGCGTTACACCGAACGGCTCAAAGGCGTCGTCCAGACACCGCCCGTGCGCGAATGGGCGACACCGGTGTACCACATGTATGTCGTTCGTTGCGAGAAGCGCGACGACCTCCAGAAATTTCTCAAGGCCAGGGAAATTGATACCGGCATTCATTATCCGAAACCGAATCATCTGCAACCGGCGGTCACCGGCCTGTTCCCCTTCATTCCCAAACTCCCGCGCACGGAACAGGCGGTGAAGGAAATCCTGTCGCTGCCTATTCACGGTGAAATGACCCTCGACACCGCAGACAAGGTCTGCGACGCGGTTGCGGAATTTTACGGGAAGAAATGATGGCCGACGCACTCGAACTGAGCCTGGTGATTCCCTGCTACAATGAGCAGGACAATTTGCGCGCACTCATCCAGGCGATCCGCGAGGCGGTGGACCCGCTCAAGCTGCCGTACGAGGTCGTCATCACCGACGATTACAGCAAGGACAAGTCGTGGGAGATTCTCAAGGAACTGGCGGCGGGCGATCCGCGCATCCGCGCGCAGCGGTTTGCGTTCAACTGCGGTGAAAGCGCGGCGAGCTGGGCCGGCCTGAAGGCGGCCCGCGGCAAGTACCTCGTCACGTTGGATGCCGATTTGCAGAATGATCCAAAAGACCTGCCAAAATTTCTGAAGGCGTTGAAGCATTTCGACTGCGTTTGCGGCACCCGCGTGAAGGCGCGCGGCGAAGGCGACCATTTCATCCGCGTGGCGTCATCGCGCATTGCCAACTGGGTGCGGAATAAACTCTCCGGCGAACAGATTGCCGATGCGGGCTGCACCTACCGCGCGTTCAAGCACGAATGCCTTGACAACCTCAAGTTTTTCAAGGGAATGCACCGGTTCCTGCCGACGCTGTTCAAGATTGAGGGCCACACGGTCACGGAAATCGAAGTGACCAACAATCCACGGTTTGCCGGCCAGAGCCATTACGGTGTGTGGAACCGGTTGTTTGCGTCGTTTTACGATTTGCTCGCCGTGCGCTGGATGAAGAAGCGGATGTTCAAATACCAAATCGCAGAGCGAATCAATTGAATGGCAGCGGCGCTCTGTGAGCGCCCGTTTTCGGCGGTCATAGACCGCCGCTACAATCCGATGCAGCGATTTCTAATCATCACTGCGAATTGTGCGTTGCTGGCGTTGCTGCTCATCGGCCTGCCGGCGGCCACCCACGCGCAATGGGGGGACTGGCAGATTGCCTCCATTTCGACCGGACGACGTCTGTTGTTTTGGGGATTGGCCAGCGCAATGGCCGGAAACATCCTCGTCGGGCACACCGTCGTCAAAGGCCGCAAAGGGAAAATTCTCTGTTGGGAATGGGCGGCGGTTTTTGCCGGGTTACTGCTGGCATGCTGGGGGTTCACGCGTCACTATTTTAATTTCGACTGGTTGAAACAAATGTTGCTCTGGCTGCAAAATCATTTTTGACTGCGGCTGGACGGCAATTTTTGCTTACGATTCGACAAAGCTCGTGCCCATAAAACCAATTGATGGCACTTCTCCTGCTGATAGAATATGAGATGTGGACCATCCCAAGGTGTTATCACGCGATAAAAATGGTTAAAAAAGGTGAGTCGTGCCGGCACTTTTGTATTGCAAAGTTGGATAAAATCTATTAATTGTAGCTTTATGCTGACGGAAAAACCACTGGCGAAAAACGGGGAATGTTCTGGTTCAAGCCCGGTTTTTGTGGTTGGGGTTCTTCGCTCCGGCACTTCATTGCTGTATGCCTTGCTGAACCAGCATCCCCAGGTGGCTTTGATGTATGAATGCGATATCTGGAATTTCCCGGAAGCCTTTTCCCGGATGCGGTTTAAGGGTAATTGGCTGCGGCGACAGGAGTTTTACAACCAGGCGCTCTCCCGTCATCGCCTGACCTTCGGTGACAGCCTGCGCGGGCTTGAAAACGTCCGCGCTCCCGAGGATTTGTATCGTGTTTTCAGTGAAGGCAAAGACAAACCGCTTTTTGGAGAGAAATCGCCGTTTTATTGCGCGCATCTCCAGCGGCTCGTCCGGCGTTATCCGGGAGGCCGCTTTATCCTGCTTTGGCGCGACCCGGTTGAAATTTATCGAAGTGTGCTCCGGGCGGGGCGCAAAGAGCGTTTCTTTCGACGCCGTGGCATTCTGAGCCGGCTTATTTTTTATCGGGAACAAATGATTCGACAAGCTGCCGAGCTTGAGCGCGCCGGTGCCCGGCTTTGTCATGTCACCTACGCCGAACTGATGGACGATACCGAGGAGACCTGTCGACGACTTTGCCGGTTTTTGGAAATCGAATTCGACGAGAAGATGCTCGATCTCGCCAGTGCGGATTTGACTGCCGTCTATCCCGGACCGGAGCACAATCATTTGCGCAGCGGCCGGATTGAGCGCCAGCAATTTGCAGGCAAAACGAAAACTGAAGACGTGAATCCGGCGGCCCTCAAAAGACTGCAACGATTTGACGCCCGCTGGCGCCGACTGCAAAGCCAATGGCTCAGCAACCAACCCGACGCCATCGCTGAATCGGAACCCTCCGTCGTGGAACGTCTTTACTGCAAAATGGCGGGCATGTTCTTTCACGCGGTGGATGACGGAAAACGCGCGCTTTTTGAATTTCTGCCGCTGGCATGGCTGGGCACTTACCGCCAGACCAAAAAATGGTTCCTGGCGCGCCGCGCCGAATTGCCCGCCGACCGGCGCTCGTTTGGCGAACAATTCCGCGCGCACTGGATCACCATCCTGGCGAGCGCGGTGGTTATGGCGATGGTGGCGTTCGCTGACATCGTTACCGGGCCAGACGTCACGTTGCTGCCCTTTTATCTGATTCCGTGCGCGGCGCTGACGCTGGTGGTCAATTACCGCTGGGGAACATTTGCCGTGGCAACGGTCATGGTGATCTGGAGCGCGATTCAAGCTCATCAAAATCCGAACTTGAATCTGGAACATTGGAGGACGCTTGTGTGGGACGCGGGAATGAGATTTGTTGTGTTCCAAATCATTGTGTTGCTCCTGAATCGCGTTCGCATCGAGGCCGCCCAGGAGAGCGAAGGCGCCTAATTTTCACTTCCCAGTTTCCGGGTTCCAGCTAATAATCGGGGCATGTTAGCCAGGGTCTGTTCCGCGGCTCTCCATGGCATTGAGGCGTATCCGGTCGAGGTGGAGGTCAACGCTGGTTGGGGTGACACGCTGATTGTGATTGTCGGTCTGCCGGACGCCGCGGTGAAGGAATCGCGGGACCGCGTCACCACCGCCCTTGCCAATTCCGGCTTCAAATTTCCGATGGGCCGCACCACCATCAATCTCGCGCCCGCCGATGTGAAGAAGGAAGGACCGAGTTTCGATTTGCCCATCGCGCTGGGGATGCTGGCCGCCAGCGAACAGGTTGAAACCGACCAGCTCGACAATTTTGTCATCGTGGGTGAACTGGCACTGACCGGCGCGGTGCGTCCCTGCAAGGGCGTTCTGCCGGTGGCGATTCATGCGCGGGCGGACGGGAAAACGGGCGTGCTGGTGCCGGCGGAAAATGCCGCCGAAGCCGCCGTGGTTTCCGGTCTGCAGGTTATTCCGATTCAAAACCTGCGGGAAGCCGCCGGCTTTCTCGAAGGCGAAATCAGGATTGCGCCTTCAAAAGTGGACATCGACAAGATTTTTGACCAGCCGCCGGACGATGAACTGGATTTTGCCGAGGTCAAAGGCCAGGAAAACGTAAAGCGCGCACTGGAAATTGCCGCCGCCGGCGGGCACAATGCGCTGCTGATCGGCCCGCCGGGCACCGGAAAATCCATGCTGGCCAAGCGGCTGCCGACGATATTGCCGCCGTTGACCCTGGACGAAGCGCTCGAAACGACCAAGATTCACAGCATCGTCGGCTTGCTGGCGCCGGGCCAGGCCCTGGTGACGCGGCGTCCTTTTCGCGCACCGCATCATACCGCCAGCGATGCGGGCCTGCTGGGCGGCAACGTCAATCCGACGCCGGGAGAAATTTCGCTCGCGCATAACGGCGTTTTATTTCTGGATGAACTGCCGGAGTTCAAGCGCAGCGTGCTGGAAACGATGCGCCAGCCGCTGGAAGAAGGCCGCGTTACCATCTCGCGTGCCGCCGGGACGATGACCTTTCCTTCGCAACTGATGCTCGTGGCGGCGATGAACCCGACGCCGGACGGAAAAATGCCCGGCGAGTCGCGCAGTTCACCGCGTGAAATTCAAAACTATCTCGGCCGCATTTCCGGGCCTTTGCTGGACCGCATTGATCTGCACGTCGAGGTGCCGCCCGTGAAATTTCGCGAAATTGCCGGCGATCGCACGGGCGAAACTTCGGCGCAAGTCCGCGAGCGCGTCGTTGCCGCGCGCCGGCGCCAGCACGCTCGTTTCAAGCTCAAGCCCAAAATCACCTGCAACGCGCGGATGGGCCCGCGCGAATTGAAACAATTCTGCGAATTGGATGAGGCGACGAAGGAGCTGCTCAAGAACGCGATGGCCGATTTGAATTTGAGCGCCCGCGCTTATGACCGGATTTTAAAAGTCGCGCGGACCATCGCGGATCTGGCCGGGTCGGAAAACATTCTCAGCGACCACATCTCCGAGGCGATTCAATATCGGTCACTGGACCGGCAGTTGTGGGCTTAAAACAACCTCGCGGCGATTCAATGGGGGGCTGAAATTCAATTTTTCGGTTCTGCTGGAGCGGCGATTTCGGGTCGTGCCGGAAGGCGATTGACGAGGGCAAGCAGGGTTACCACCGATGCGGCCTGTCGTTCTGCATCTTCAATGCGGGCGAATTCGCCATAGACTTCGGTGCGCACGGGACCATCACGTAACGTCAATTCCTGTCCGCTACCCGCGCGCATGGCATGCAGAACATGATAAGCAGTGATGGCCGCCAACGGGCGGGCGGGCACGAAAGCGGATTCTGCACCGGCGACCTCAGTGACCAGCCGCGCGGCAAGGAGGGTTTGGAGAATCTGTTGCACCAGCCGGCTGGGAATGTCGAGTTCAAACGAAATGTCCTGGAGTGTGACGGGTGGTTGGACGCGTTGAAAACGTTGTCCGATGCACGTCATCAACCGCAGGGCGATAAATTCGCGCCCGCGTTGGTTCACATTTTCGACCAGTTTGTCCTGCAAGTACGCCCGGCGGTTTTGAAAGGCATAGGCGACCTGCGCGCCAAATAACAGAATCAGCCAGGAAAAATACAGGCCCACCATGAACACCGGCACTAGGCCGAGGCTGCCGTAGATTTTGCTGTTGGTGACGACGCGCGAGACGTAAAGAAAACCAAAAATATTATTCAGGTGCCAGAGCGTGCCGCCCACCATGCCACCCGCCAGCGCCGCGGCAAAATGCACTTTTGTGTTGGGCATGAGCAAATAGACCAGGGCGAAGGTGAGCCACAGCACGACCAGCGGCAACAAGTCAAAAATGAATCCGCCAACCAACGGCATGCGGTTGACCAGATTTCGGGCGGTTACCAAATGCGGTCCGCCAGCCAGTCCCAGCGCAGCAATCAAGAGCAGCGGGCCGAGGGTGATCGTTGTCCAGTAAAGGACGGTTCGCCAAAGCCAGTTGCGTCCACGCGTCACGCCCCAGATGTCGTTGAAGGTGGCTTCGACGCTGGCCAGCATTCGGATGGCAATGAACACCAACAAAACCATGCCCGTGACACCGAGCGCGCCGCTGCGCGTGGTCTGCACGAAATCTTGAATATATTTTGCCGCCTCCTTTTGAACTGTCGTGATGCGGGTGTCGTTGCCGGGCGCCGCCGGTGTCCCGCTTTGCGGGATCTCGTTCGTTGCGATCACGGCGGAGTTGGTCACCATTCCGGCGGTTTCAGAGTTTGTCCGCGTCAAGGCGACCGACATGCCGGGGCTCAGGTTCAGCGAAACGGCCGGGCCGTTGGTGTCAAGCTGTGCAGGCGGCATGACGCTGGAGACAAACCGGTCAATCACCCCGTAAATTTTCTCTTCCCCTTCGCTCTTAAGGAGGCTGCTGGTGACGCTGATGACCACCGCCAGCAAAGGAATCAGTGCCAGCAGGCTGGTGTAGGACAAAGCCGCCGCGCGCACCGGGCAGCGGTTGCGCACAAAACTTCGTCCGACCAGCACCCAAAAGTGTGCGAACCGTTCCAGTCGGTTCAGCTCGTTTTCCGCGCCAACCCATTCCTTCTCCGCGTCGGCGCGGAGACCGGACAGAATCTTGACGAGACGCGATAACGACCTTTTTGCCATGACCAATCGCACGCTAGCGGGAGCTGCGGGGCAAGTCAACCGGCGGCGCGCGAATCCGCTTTATCGTGGTCAGGAAATTGGCAGACTGGGATTGGGCGTCCGTAGCTCAATTGGATAGAGCTTCTGACTTCGGATCAGGCGGTTGCAGGTTCAAGTCCTGCCGGACGCGCCATTACTTTAGATATATCCTCAAAATAGCAGTCCTCCAATGAGTACAAATGGTTGACTTTAATCTTGAGAATAATTAAACTACTGAATCAGCGGTTGTTATCTTTAGATGTGTGAGGGATATCGAGCCTGCAATCATTATGAGAACCAAGCTCTACTCTTTCTTGACCATTATCGCCTTCTTTGTCGGCGTTTTGCCTGCGTCGGCGGGTTTGCTGAGACTGGGCATTGTCTGGACGAATAATGAAGTCCTGCTCTATTGGCCTACTAACGCTTTGACTTTCAGCTTTGTATTGCAGAGCAGCACGAATCTAGCTTCCACCAATTGGGGTTTTGCCACCGATGCCGTCCCGGCGACTTACGGTTCGCAGACCGCCGTGACTGTAAGCAATACCTTGGCATCGAGGTTTTTTCGTTTGATAATGGTTTCGACCACCACAGCCGACGGTATGGCTTTCATTCCCGCCGGTTCGTTCACGATTGGTGACACGCTGGATGGGGAGAGCGATGCGATACCCACGAATGTTTATGTGTCAGCGTTTTACATGGACACGAATTTGGTGAGCTTGAGTCAATGGATGGGGGTTTACAGCTACGCCACCAACGACGGCTACAGTTTTGTGTACGCCGGCGCTGGCAAGGCGGCCAATAACCCGGTGCAGACGGTGGATTGGTATGACTGTGTGAAGTGGTGCAATGCGCGGTCACAGCAGGCAGGTTTGAGGCCGGTGTATTACACGAATGCAGGGTTGACGCAGGTCTATATGAGTGGGGAGACGACGAATGTTTTTGCGAATTGGACGGCCAATGGCTATCGGTTGCCGACGGAAGCGGAGTGGGAGAAGGCGGCGCGGGGTGGCTTGAGCGGGCAACGGTTTCCGTGGGGTCTCACAATCTCTGAAACCCAGGCGAACTACGACGGAGACACCGCCATTAGCTATGATTTGGGGCCGAACGGCTACAACGCCCTCTTCGATGCCGCGTACCCCTACACGAGTCCGGTGGGCTATTTTGCGGCGAACGGGTATGGGCTTTACGACATGGCTGGGAACGTGGATGAGTGGTGTTGGGATTGGTCTGAGGGGACGCCGTATCCGACCGGCAGCCCTTATTTGGGAGGCAATGACCCCCGCGGACCGGCAACAGGGACCTTCCGTGTTTTGCGCGGCGGCTATTGGGGCTACCTCGCCATCTACTTGCGGTGCGCCGATCGCAGCCTCGGCGACTACCCGTCGAACGGCGACGCTTACAATGGGTTTCGGTGTGTGAGGGGGCTTTAGTTTCTCCTGTTTTCCGCTAACCCTATATTGAAGCAGAACCTGTCAGGTGTCGTAAAGGTCTTGGTCGCATTAGATGGGAGACAAAGTTCAGATCTATCGCAATGATATTCTGCGGGTGAAACCTTCCGACCAGCCCCTTCAAGCTAAAGATATTAATCGATCCATACCCAACGTAACAGAAACCGGAACAGTATTTCCGGCTGATTTTCGGGTATTAATTTGATCCATTGGATTGATCGGGGTCCTTCGAACAAAAGGTCAGAAGAATTCGGACACGACCCCTGTAGGGACAATGTGGCACAAAATTGTCGACTTTTTGCTGTTCCAGTTTTTGTTACGTATCTGGAAGTTTTTGGTTGTGCGTGGGCGTCAAATACCCAATAAAATGAAGGTTTTTATCGAGTTTTTTGGGACTTCGGATCAGAAGGTTGCAGGTTCAAGTCCTGCCGGACGCGCCAGTTTTGTCGGGGTTATGCTTCAAAATCTGAACGTCAGATCAAACTGGTAAATGTCGAAGTCGTTGATGGGATTTATTTGGGGGATGTCTCCCGTATCGCTGCCGCCGGTGCCCAGCAGGCTGTTGATCCGGCTGGCGTGGCCGTAGCGAAAGGTTACAATGGAGTTGCCGGTGACAGCATAGGCCAGCGCCACGTAAACCCCCTGCAAATTCTGGGCGCCTTCAAAAAAGTCTATATCCGGCAGATTGGGGTCCAACGCGTATTGTTCGACGTGCTGCCAGTAGGTCCTGACCTCCCAGGCATGTCTTTGCGAAGTCGTGCCTGAGACCAATCCTCGACCGCCTTCGCTCGCCAGATCGAGGCCGATTTGATAGGCCTTCACGTCATGCGTTTGGGCGGGAAAAGAATGGGCCAGCGATGCAGGATTGATTTGAGCCTGCAGGACGACTTGATAGGCGGCAGCGGCCTGCTGTGCGCGTTGAGAGCCGTCCAAGTTATAGGCTGCGTCGCCAAATATCTGCGCATCGAGCCGGCTGATTTTGAAATTGAATTCAAAAGGGATTTCCACCACCCGCAGGTCGTTGAGGCCGACCTGATTCAAAGGATAACTGAGGCTGGCATAACCTGGCAGACTGTTGAACTGCTGGCCCGGGTTGTAGCCGCTGCTGCCGACGGCCGGGTTCGGAGGGTTGCCATTGTTCAAGCCGCCGCCCAAATAAGAAGCACCTTCACCAATATAGGGATCGCCAAAGTATGGTGCCAACGAACCCAAGGTGTTGATGGAACTTCGTTGTAGTCCAATGTAATTGTAATACGTGGCTGCAATTTTTACAGAAATATTGGTGGTAATGTGATAGTTGAAACCGCCTTGCCAGGTGAATAGGAAAATATTGTCGGTTTTCTGGCCGAGCCCCGAGTTGATTCCCAATCCGGCAGAGGCGGAGTCAGGGTTGAAATCCGCGTAAAGAAATTGTCCGAACGTGGCAAAGAAGTCCGCCGGGCCCACGGTGTATTTGAGGCGCTCCGCAAAGCCTTCGGGACTGATATTCGGGCTCCAGACCATGGGGGTGGTGTAGAGCGGATTGGGCATCTTGCCGGCCGTCAAATCCACCCAGTCCCACGGTCGCCAGCCCAGATAGACCTGGCCAATATTGATGCCCGCGTTGGCCCTGCCAAAGGGTCCCTGGTACGGCCCGCTGCTCGAAGACGTGCCAAAGGTGACTGAAGGGGAACGTGGATTTTGGCCGGTGTCCAGCCGAACACCATAATAAAAGTCATCAAACAAGCTGCCGCGCAAACCCAGCCTTACCGCGTAACGAAAACGCTGCTCATCAATGCTGTTGCCTGAGGGGTCCGTCGCCGAACGATCCTCGTAGCGCAGCCGAATGTCACCAAACAATTCCACGTTCTTGATGCCTTGGCCGATTTTCCATTTCGACGGCGGCGCCGACGGCATTTGTGCTCCATTGGTGCGGAGCGCGGCTGCCTCGGTCTCGACCTGTTCGGCCTCCTGCTGCGTCACAAAGCCCTTCTTGATGAACAAGTCCAGCAGGGGGTCGGTGGTATTATTATTGGTGATGGACGAATCCGCGCACCAGCCCGAAGTCGCCGTGCCTACGGTTACCATCAGGATGATCCCCGCTGCCCAAGTTGTCCGGCACCCTGCTTTGACGAATCGCATGAGGCGGGAATACTGCCGGTTCAATGCGGCGATTTTGTGGCGCGCCGGTTACAAATCGGTTACAAACCGGCTTCGCATCCGGAAGCCACCCCTTCCCAGGGGGCCAATCGCACCGAGCAGGTCACCAGCGCAGAACGCGATAGTATCGTTGAGATGCAACGGCGGGATCCATCAATTGCAGTGTGCCGCCGGTGCCGGCCCACAGCGGCAGGGATTGCCAGACACTGTCCGAGAGGGAATTATTGTATTCCAATTCATAGACCCTTCCGTTTTGCGTCGGCAGGGACACGTTGAAACCGTTTGTCCCGAAATTTGGCTGAACGAGCAAGGCCCGTGTCACCAGCGGGCCGCTCCCCACCAGGGCCAGACTATGCACCTTCCCGGCGGCAATCTGCACCACATTGCTTAGGTTGACCGGCACGTTGGTTTGCCCGCAATCCACATAAGTATTGGTTCCCGCGCCGGCGCCCCACGCCACCACGGTTCCATCGCTTTTGAGCGCAAGGTTGTGCCAGCCGCCCGCCGCGATGGCCACGACATTACTCAGACCTGCGGGAACATTGGTTTCACCATAGGTGTTCAGCCCCCAAGCGACCACAGTTCCGTCGGCTTTGAGAACCAGGTTATGGGCAGCCCCAGCCGCAATGGCCACGACGTCGCTTAAACCGGCAGGGATATTCGTCTGGCCGCTGTCATTCCGTCCCCAAGCAAGCAAGGTTCCGTCAGCCTTCAATGCCAGGCTGTGCCAGCCGCCGCCGGCAATCGCAACCACGTTGCTTAATCCGATGGGAATGGTCGTCTGACCGTAATTGGCGGAACCTGTCGCGCCCCAGGCGACCACCGTGCCGTCGGACTTCAACGCCAGAGAGTGGAAAAATCCACACGCAATGGCCACCACGTTGCTAAGATTGTTCGGAACATCCGTCTGGCCATAAATGTCGCCGAGGCTGAATCCCGCCGCCGCCACGGTGCCGTCCGATTTCAGGGCCAGGCTGTGCCACCAGCCGCAGGCGATGGCCAGATAATTACTGGCGCCCGCCGGATAAAAATCCGTCTGTCCTTGCGAATCGTCACCCCAGCCCTCCAATGTACCGTCAGCCTTGACTGCCAGGCTGTGCCACCAGCCGCCCGCCACCATCACGGCGTTCGTCAGATCGGTCGGAATGATGGATTGGCCGTAGTCATTGGTGTCCGCCGAATTGTAGATCATTCCCGCACCCCACGCGGCCACGTTGGGACCGGCATTAGTGTTCGGGGTGAAACGAAACAGCGCCAGCAGCAAAACCGGCAGAATGAAAAACTGTCTGCCGTTGTTCCCGTGCAGGCGCCGGCGGTCGCTCATCGTGGCCATCATTCATACCTATAATTGTCGCGACTCGGCTCTGTCAAATGCATGGAGCAGCGTTCCATGTTACAAGTAGGTGACGGAACCAGGCTTTTGAACCAGCCAAAGTTACCTTTTCGAGACAAGGCCGGCAAAATCCCATGTCCAGGGGGTGTTGCGGTTTTAACTGATTTTCCTAAAACAGGTTACAACTTCATAATCCAAGTCTCAAAATAGACAAGTCATGTCCTCGGACATGAAGCGGTTTTCAATTGACCCATGATAGAGTGGGGGCCGTCAAACCACTTTTGTGTGGGAGGCCAAGAGCAAGAGTTCAAAAACAGAAACAAAAAATCGGACGCAATTTTATGAAAAAACTGACAACAGCAGCATTACTATTTGGCGGGGCCATTTTGGTTTCCCAACCTGCGCTCGGGCAGTTCGTGAATAACGACTTGTACATGGGTTTCCAAAATCAAGCCGGCGGCGGGACCGAAGATTACATGATCAACCTTGGAGCGGCATCCGGCATCGTTGGCAGTTCTTCAGTGGTTGATCTCAGCAGCGATTTTTCCTTGAGCGACTTTAACGGGGTTCTGGGCACTTCAACCAGTCTGCTCGGTGGCGTGGTGGCCGGCTCAAATAACAACCAGGCGCCGGATCTTTATGCCACCCAGTTCCGCAGTGGCGGCGCGGGAATCCCATCGGTGCCCGGTTCATCTTCCCCCGGAACTTTCTATAAAGGCGATCTTTTTCTTGGCTACAGCGATATCGGGCAACTTGCATTGGTTGCTCCCGCTGCGGGCGCCGGTGTTCTGGACACCTCCAGGTCATGGGAAAATTATGTTGAGCCAAAAAACGCCAACGGCACTTTTCTGGGGGACATGGGCATCAATCCAGATGCCCCGGTCGGCCCTTCCACTGTCCTTTACGAGGACCTCTGGTATAACAGCAACAGCTCATCCACTACGAAGATACCTTTCACCTACAAGGGCTATTTCACACTCGACCTCACCGGCAGCAGTCCGAGTCTGACCTTTACTCCGTCCGCCGTGCCTGAGCCGACCGTTCTTGGTTTGCTCGGCGGTGCAAGTCTTTTACTCCTTTCGTTCCGCCGCCGGTTGGGTGGGAAAAAAGCCTGATCCGGTTTCGAGTTCACCAAACCAAAGAATAAACAAACAAAACAAAAAACAACCAGACCAACAAGAATATGAAAATAATCACCCAACTCAGTGCTGCGCTGCTCGCCTTGGGAATTGTCTCCCAGGCCGGCGCGGATCCGGTCGTTTATCTGACCGGTTCGACGGCCTTCCGTTCGACGATCATGACGGCGATTTTAAATAATACCGGCACCAACAACGGCGGTGTTTTTGATACCGGCACAGTTACCTATGTGACGTATGGCAACTCCGTTCCCACCAGTTGCAACTTCGCGGCGGTCCATGGCAACATCAACGGCAGTCCGGTCTATCTGGATTGCGCCTGGAGCGGTTCCGAAGCGGGCATAGCCTCGGCGTGCAACACGTCGCTGCAAAATCAGGACCGAAACGGCAACTCCATCCCCTTGGCCGGTTCGCCGGAAACCTGGCTTAATGTGAGCAATGTCACGTTGAACGGCGCCGCCATCTCCACCAATCCGCCTGCCAGTGTGATGGAAAGCAGTTCCCACGGAGCGGATTTGGCCCAGGCAGACACGTCCCAGGCGATTTCCTGGACCCCGTTTGTGGCCAACACTTCGACAGCCCTGAAGGACTACGGCGTGGAAGGCATTGTTACGTTCACCATCACCCGAAATAACCAAAGCGGAAACAGCGGTTCGGGGATCCCGACCGGGGCTTCGAACGAATGGGTGGATTGCGGGAACATCACCCTGCCTCAGATGAATACGTTGCTTTCTCTGGGTGAAGTGCCGGCCGGCTTTATCAGCGGCAATACGAATGACAACGACTTTAGCGTTTATTGCGTTGGCCGCAATTTGGGTTCCGGCACGCGCATGAACATGCTGGGTGACAGTGCTTACGGCGCCCATCGGCCGGTGCAGCAATACTCCATCGGCTATGGCATTGAAGAAACACCGCATCAAAATGCGCTCATCCTCACCAACGAGGGCAACGGCGGTTATGAAAGCGGCGGTGACGTGGCCAAAGCCTTGGGCATTATTACGCCGGAAGGCAGCTGCCAACAAGCGGATCCGTTCAACAGCGGCGTGGGCTGGTTTGCCATCGGCTATCTTGGGCCTTCCGATGCTCTTAACTTTTCCGGAAATTTCGGTGGTGAGCCGACCAATTGTTGGGTGACGGTGGATGGTGTTCCGTCCAACAACGGCACAATTGAAAATGGCCAGTGGTGGTATTGGGGCCATGAACATCTGTTGGGCAAATATCAGATCAGCGGTACGCCCCTTACTGTGGGGAATCTGCTCTTTCAGGCGGGCGAACTGACTCTGCAAAGTCAAAATTTCGGAGCCGTTCCCGGTGGCCATGATCCTGCGATTCAAAACTCGCTTATGCGTGTCCACAAAAACGGAGATACTGGTTTCCCGTTGCCTGGTCAGTAATTGAAAGGCGGATCCTTGTCACGGCCAGCGCGGATGTTCTCCGCGCTGGCTTTTGGATTTGGCGGTCGGTTGGAAACGTTATGAAAGCGACATTGAAAGTTTCCATTTCGCTGAACCTGGTCTTGCTCGGCGGAATGATTTTTATCCTGGCAAATCAGCGGGAGAAAAGATCCGCTGCTGCGCCGGTTTTGTCCGAGTCCAAACCACCGGCGGAGACAATGGCCACTTCCGTTGTGCCAGTGCCGGCAAGCGTGGAGCCGGCGCCATTTCGTTGGAGCCAACTGATGTCGGGGAAGGATTACCGGGTGTACATAGCGAACCTGCACGCCGCCGGCTGTCCGGAAGCAACGATCGAGGACATTGTCCGAGGTGACACCGAGCGGGCGTTCGCTTGGGAGCGCAATCAACTGAGTCTGGACGGTACCGGCCACGGTCCCTGGTCGCAGGCGCGGGAAGCGCAACTCGTGGCCAGCCTGTTGAGCGGTCAGTCATCAACTGAAACCGGGGCCTCGGCGCAAAGCACGGAGAATCCCGGGCAAGGGAGCCATGACAGCGAAGTGGCCCAAGCCTCCGGACCGCCACAAAACGAGGGGGCGGCAGCACCTGCTTATCCCTTGTTCCTCCAAAACGTGAACTGGAGCGGGTTGGGATTCACAGCTGACCAGCAGGCCGCCATTGCCCAGGTACGACAGCAATACTTGAGCCAGACAAGTCACGCAAACCCGGATCTCAGCAGCGCGGCAAATCAGAATCCCGGATCAGCCAGCCAAAATTCAAATCCGACGGATGAGAATAGTTCCCCGGTGAATTCCGATCCCGAGAATCTGTTGCCGGCGCTGCTCGGGGCCCAAGGTTATGCTGCTTACCAGCAGCAGCAATATTATGCGTGGTACCAGCCCCAGGTGTTGGCCAATGCGGGCGGCGGGAATCTGAGCATCGATCCTCATGCATTTTCATTGAAATGAATAAGATTCCGATGCGAAAGATTCGCTGCCAGGGGGGTTTTGGGTTGAACAAGTTACCTTTCAGTGACAAAGCCCGACAGCCGCCGCTTTTAATGGAAACAGCTGCGTTAAGCTAATTGTTGACAGGGTCTTACGACATTGATTTCCAGGTCTTGAAACAGACAAGTCATGTCCTATATCTGGCAGCAAGGCCCTGTTGGCTCATGATAGAATTTCGTAACTCGATTTCGGAGTGAGATAAAACGCAAAACAATGGCGTTGTAAACGAGGTTGACCCACGGGGCATTTAGCACGCCAACCATTTTTGTAGAAAAACAAAAGCCAAACATAAATACAAAACAAAATGAAATTATGAAAAAAGCCGTGAAAAATTTGATTCCAGCAGCAATCGTTATCGGCGGAGCCCTCATGGCGTCACCATCCGCATTCGCGCAGGTGTCTTTAATTTCGGACGACCTGTATATGGGTTTCGAAAATCAGGCTGGCGGCGGGACTGCAGATTACATCATCAACCTCGGACCCGCGTCCGGTATTGTCGGCAGTTCCTCCGTGGTCAATCTCAGCAGCGACTTTTCCCTCAGCAGCTTTAACTCCGTTTTGGGCGCTTCCTCCAGCATGTTTGGCGGTGTGGTGGCTGCCTCCAATGGCAACCCACCGAATCTATATGCCACCCAGTTGCGCAGCGGCGGCGCAGGAATCCCATCAGTGCCCGGTTCAACTTCCCCGGGAACTTTTTACAAAGGCGATATACTGCTTGGCTACAGCGATGTCGGGCAACTTTATCATTTGCCCGCCGCGGGCGCCGGTGTTCTGGACACCTCCAAGTCATGGGAGAATTATGTTGAGCCGGCTAATGCCAACGGCACTTTCTACGGGGATATGGGCTTCAGTCCGGATTCTCCAGTCGGCCCTTCCACTGTCCTTTATGAGGACCTCTGGTATGTGAGCAACAATTCATCATCCACGAAGATACCTTTCACCTATGTGGGTTACTTCACGCTGAATCTTACCGGCGGCAGCCCGAGTCTGACTTTCACGCCGACCAATGCTCCCGCGCCGCTCACAAACCCGGTCATCGTGTCAGTCGCCAAGACGGGGAGCACGGTTACCGTGATTTCCAGCAACGCCGCGCCCACCCACATGTATCAATTGCAATACACCGCCAGCCTGAATCCCACCAACTGGGGCAATGTGGGCAGTTCGGTCGTGGCCGGCAGCGCGATGGTGACGAATACCGATGCCACCGCGACAACCTCACCGCGGTTCTATCGGGTCCAGGCACAGTAACATCCCTCTTCAAAATCCAACAAAATGGCCAGGGCGGACAGGAAACTGTCCGCCCGTTTGATTGAATAGGGAAAACGAGTGGTGCGCATTCAAAAAGGGCGCAGTCTTCTCAGAGATTGGATTCAGTTTTGAAGCTTCGGCGGGCTGGCGGGCCGGTCGGTGTGTGTTTGAGTTGAAATTCGCCCGCCATGCGTTTGGCCTCGGCGATTTGTTCGGGCGTGAGTGCATGGTTTAACTCAATTTCCATGGCATCGTGCCGCCCTCCTGCGTCTCCCTGTTGTTCGCTCAGCCAGAACCATTTGTAGGCCTGTACCAAATCGCGGGGAAGTCCGGCATTCGCATTCTCATACATCTGACCCAGGTTGTCCTGACCGGCCGCATCTCCTTTTTCCGCCGCCCGGCGATTCCATTGAAGCGCTTGCGACCAATCATGCCCCACGCCGATGCTATATTGATACATATACCCCAAGGTGCTCATGGCTGGCGCATAACCCTCCTCCGCGGCCCGGCGAAACCATTTGGTTGCCTCAGTGAGGTTGACATGATTTGTGTCACCGGGATATTCACCACGCAAATAATATTGGCCTAACGCATTTTGCGCATAGACCTGGCCCTGTTCGGCGGATTTTTGCCACCACGCAATGGCCATATCAAAATTGGTTGCCGTGCCGATTCCATGGGCGTAGGCGTAACCCAAAGAGTATTGGGCCAGCGAATTTCCCTGGGCTGCCGCTTGCTGATACCACTTAAGTGCTTCCGAATAATCCTGTGGAACACCCAGACCCCGCGCGTAATAAGCGCCGAGGCCGGTTTGGGCGGGAGCGTACCCTTGTTCGGCAGATTTGCGGAAGTATTCCGCTGCTTTGGCATAATCCTGCGGAACTCCATTTCCATTCGCGTAGCGCAGGGCCAGCTCATACTGCTCCCGGATGTCCCCTTTCTCCGCCGCCGATTGGATGGATTGCAGACGGGCGTACGGCGAGGAGACACAGCCGCCGATGGCCAGAATCTGAAGTATTGACACAAACCGAGTGACCGAAAATTTGCGGATGTTTAGCCTCATAATCTAAGCGGGATTGAAATTATCTGGTACCATTACCGAAGGATATTGACAATAACGGCAAACGCGGCCGCACACTCACTTTAACTCGCCTTGGGCAGAATAACTGTGACTCGGCCGACGGTTCGAGCCAACCCGGTCTTTTTCTTTTTCTTGTCGTCATCATTTCCGTTGTCATTGCCGGCGACCTGTTGCTGGGTCTGGCTGCTGGCCTGCCCGGCGGCACTTTGGCTGGCGGCCGTGGCCGTGGCGGAGGTTCCCAACGTCGAGGTGGCCGCGCCGCCGTTGACGGAGACGTTCTGGCCCAGCAGCGTGGCGCCGGCCCCGATGCCGCTGGCATTCACACCCGCGCCACCAATGATAGTGATGCCGCTGCCGTTGCCGGAGCTTTGGGCGGAGACATTGGCAGAGCCGCCAGCCAGCACCGTCAGGCTGCCGACGGTTTGGCTCGTGATGCTGGCGTTATGCTTGGAAACCGCCAGACCGGTTATGGTGCCGGTAGCCTGGGCAATGACCGTTTCACCAATCACACCGACGGTCCCCAGTGAAATGTTGCCGACAAAAATCGGCGGCCCAGCCAGGTTAAGATAATCACCCGGCACAAGGGGCGTGCCGGCCGTCAGCGTGACCACGGGGGTGGTGGAGGTGGTTCCGTTGAGCGCCTCCTGCTTGATGCCGCCCTGATTGGCGTTAATGTCTCCCTGGGGAGTGAATACCGTAATGTTGCCCGGGGTCGTTGCACTACCGGGAACAGCGGAGGGATTTCTCAAGGTTTCAGCCACAATCCCATTGGCATAAACCTGCTCGACAACGCTGGAGCCATCAGGGGAGAAAACATTGATCGGAATGACAAAGGTGGAGCCGCCGCTGCCAGCGTTCACATCGCCGGTGTCAGATTCAGCAAAGACGTCTCCGCCGTTGAAGGTGCCAATCCGGGAACTGTCAACGTTGATCGTGCCAAGGCCGGTCACATTCACATCGCCACCGCCCGTGGTGTAAATGCCCAGCGCAAATCCCGTCTGGTGCATGACTGAGGCTAGAAAGGGCGCCAATTCCTGGGAACCCAAATCCATGGAAACGCCGACGCCGTGACTGTTCAGGGGACTGTTTGGAATCTCGCCGGTGCCGGTCACGTTGACGTTGCCGCCGCCAAGGGCCGCGATAACGGAGCTGGGCGTTTCCAAATAAGCGGCCGTGACATTGATGCTGGCGCCGGAGGTGATGTAAGGAGCCAGAAAGGAATAATCCCTGCCTAGGCCCGCGACAGAACCACTGCCGACGGAGAGAATTCCAAAGGAATTGCCAAGTGAGATGGAATTCGCGTTAACATTAAATGTGCCCGTGCCGCCAACGATGAGGCCGCCGTTGTTACTCGTCAACGAGGTTGCTCCCAGACTTTCAGTGTTGAGGTTTGCGATTTCGGCGTAATTGGCGCTGTTGGCCTGTGTCCAAGGGATGGTATCCGTCAAGAGGTGACCGTAATTGGGATTCGGTTGGGATTGGCCGTTGACGTTGATCGTTGGGTTCAGGTCCAGCAAAGGCTGGCCATTTGCACCGTAAAGGACCACCGTGAGAGTCGGAGATGTCAAGGCGGCCAGGAAATCCGTCCCCGCCAAGGAGCCGATGGCAGTCAGCATTTTTGTATTGGGATCGTAAACCAGGTTTCCACCGATGCTGCTAATGTCGGTAAACAAACGAGCGTTGTTGATATCCGTAGCCAACTGCGCCTGTGACACACCTATGAGCGACCCAGTGGGCAGTTTGGACGTATCAATAGCCACTCCCAACGGCAAATACCAGCTACCTAACGAAATGCCCGGGGGAAGCGCGCTGACGGGTTGAAAATCCGCCGCCGGCAGGGTCGGAAACGCTGTGTCCAGGGTGACAAAATTAAAGGAACCCGCATCGAAAATCTGGCCGCCCACGGTGATGGAGGTTGTCGAAGCCGGGCCGGTAGCTTGCAGATTCTCACCACAAAAAGTAAATCCGACCGTGTCGCTGCCGATGTTGATCTGGGCAAATTTGGAAACCTGCAGGGTGAGGTTTTCGATGCTGCCGGAGATGTTCAGAAGAACGGGGTCGGTGTTGTTCATCTCGGCCGGGTTGCCGCTGGCGTGGTCCGTTTCACTGAATGGCAGTGTGCCGGAATTGGACCAGTGTGTTTGGCCGCTATCGGACATCAGCAACGTGGTCGAGGAACCATCGGCGTTGTCGGTATTAAACCCGCCCCCATCGGTGGTGGTAATTTGAAGATTTTGGTAGGCCGAAGGAAACAACGTGATGTCGGAGTCTGACAAAGTAACAATGTCGTTTGGATTACCGTCAGTCGCGGTTGGAGTTTGTAAAACAACCCCCCCATGACCGGCACTAATAATTACGATTGGAGGCAAAAGCATGGGGACAGCGGGGTTATCGAACCGCGGAAGTTCATTGCCGGTTATATAAACACCGTTGCCGGCCGTGAGCGAAACCGAAGCCTGTGAGCTGTAGTCAAAAAGATGATCTCCAGGGGTAACGTTGCCGGAACCGGACCTTATATTATTGAAGACACCATTGGGATTCCGCACTTCCTGCAAATAGATATTGTCCTGCGCATTCAAGTTCCAACTGCCTTTGGCCAGGCTCAACGTCACATTATCAAATATTGCGCCGGGAGAGGGCAGCGCACCGATGTTTTGGGCGTTGATGGTGCCCGTGCCGTCCATCACCACATAACAACCATAAACATTGCCGCTGGCGTTGATCGTTACATTTCCCAGTTGCGACCCAAAAGCGCCCGTTCCGGGATCACCCGCCGCGACTGTGGTGGTGGGAAAGCTGATGACGTCGCCACCGGCATTAATGGTCACGTTTCCACCCGCTACCGTGCTGATGCCACCGAGAGACGAGAGAGGAGTGTACCAGGGCGCCGTTTTCAAATAATTAAACCCGTTGGCGCTCGTTCCGGCTTTGACGTCTCCATATTGGGCCGTCACATCAATATTTCCGCCGCTAACGTTTCCGCCGCCAACGGTCCGGATGGCGCCACTATTAACAATAACTTCGTTGGCGGCGTAAAGATTGATGTCGCCGTACTGACTTTGAATGGAAGCACTGCCACTCAAATAAATTCCGTCGTTGTTGGGAGTTGGCGCTGAACTTGAAGGAAGGGTGCCGGCGGTCATATTGATGTTCCAATTGCCGCTGGCGATCAACGAATTCTTCAGGGTGATGTTATTGCCGGCAACCAGGTTCACGTTCGCGGTGTCTAAATTCCATTGAGCATTCAGCACGATGTTATAAAGACAGATTTGCGAATAGGCCAGGAGGTCGCTCACATTCAAGTTTTGGCTTGAAGCGGAAGTGCTGCTGGTTGACAGCGTCAAATTGTTGGGATTGATAAAAAGAGCGAATGGGTTGCCGTAGCTTGATTGAATGCTGCCTTGAGTAATGCCATTGCCAAAAATTTCAATGACTCCGTTTTGTCCTCCACCCGCACCCGTTCCGCCGGCAACGTTAATCTGCGAACCAAGTGTGTCACTGAACGCATTGTCCGCCTTCAAAACCACAAACCCTCCCGAACTTGGAGTGCTTAAACCCGGTTGACCAATGGCTGAAATGGCCGAACTGGCGCCCAAATTCAAGCTGCTGCCGGCCTCAACTTCAATGGCTCCATTGGCGGCTCCGACTGAATTGGCCTGAAGGGTTCCGTTCAAATTCACCGTGGCTGCCCTTATGGCAATCCGCCCGGCATCCGCTTCAATCCCAGCGCCGTTGTCCACCGTGATGGTGCTTCCGGCAAGCAGTGACAGCACACCGTAGATGCCGGTCTCGGAAGCGAGATTCCATAGCGAACTCACTTCGATGTTATTGGCTGCCTGGAGATTGATTTGCGAAAATCCCGAAGACAGAGAATTGACATTGAGAGCGAGCTGGCCAGCCACCGGGCTGCCGTCAGCGTTTAACGTAATATCTGCCGTGTTTATGGAAAGACTGGCGTTCGCATAATTGGCGCTTGCCTGACCGTTGATGATCGAATTAATGGCGCTCATCTGTGGAGCCGAAATTGTGACCTGTCCGCCGCTGCCGCCTTGGGTTGCGCCGGAAACGTTGATGGTCGAACCGGATTGATCCGAGAAGCTGTTGCCCGCTTGGACTGTCACCGAGCCGCCAGAACTGGCAATGGAGGCCGTTGAATCGCCGTTGGCTGAAATCGTTGAACTGGCGCCGAGATTGACGGCGTCGCTTCCATCAATTTCGACGGTGCCGTTAGCCGCTCCGACTGAATTGGCCTGAAGGGTTCCATTTTGATTTACGGTGGTTGCGGTCAAGGCGATCTTTCCGGCGTTCGCTTCAAGTAGAGAACCGCTGTTCAGATTAACTGTGTCACTGGCGTCAACTTCAATAGTGCCGCTGGCATTCTGAATCGGATTGGCCTGGAGCGTTCCGTTCAGATTCACCGTTGCCGCGTTGAGGGCGATCTTTCCGGCATCTGCCGTGATTTTCGAACCATTGTCGAAAGTGAGTGTGCCGGATTGAATCGTCACTGAGCCGCCGGCAGCGGCATCCGCAGCATCTCCATTTGCCATAATGACGGAGTTGGCGCCCAAATTGACCGCGTTGATTGCGTCAATTGCAATGGTACCGCCGGTATTCAGGACTGAATTCGCCTGGAGCGTTCCGTTCAGATTCACCGTTGCCGCATTCAGAGCAATTGCCCCGGCGTCCACTGTGATTCCTGAACCGGGATCAACTGTAATCGTGTTTCCTGCCGACAACGCGACCGTGTTAAACACGCCACTGCTGGGATTAAACAGGCCGCTGTCAGGAGCCAAATTCAACAACGAACTCAATTCAATATTGTTCAACGCCTGCAAATCAATTTGTGAATATGCGGATAAATCGCCCACATTAAGATTGGCGTAGGGATTCAAGTGCAAATTATCGGCGGGCTGAGTGGTTGCTGTGGTGGCACCGGAGGAGAGGTAAATGTCTTCGGGATTGATTAAATAGGCGTAGTAACTGCCGCTGGGCAGAACGTTTGCCGAAGGACACAAAATTTCGACGATGCCGTTTTGTCCTCCGCTTGTCCCCGTTCCACCGGCAACGTTAATGGTTGAATTGGCGGCCTCGGTTAAAGTGTTGTCTGATTTCAATACGACAAACCCGCCGGGACTGGGATTGGCAAACCCGCCGGGGCCGGGACTTGACGGGACTCCCTGGGCGGAAATGACGGAATTGTTGCCCAAAGTCATGCTGCTTTGGCCGCCGCTGGCCACCAGTTCAATGGTGCCGTTGATGCTTTGGGCGGAATTAGCCTGAACCAACCCGTTTTGATTAATGATCTGGGCGTGGGCGACAATGCTGCCCGCGTCGGCAATCAAATTGCCTTCGTTGTCCACCGAACCTTGCGGTAATGTGACTTGCGCGCTTAAGCCGCGGCCATCGGGCGAAGTGGAGACGAGAACCGTTTGACCGGCATAGAGGCCAATGTTTCCTCTCGGCGCTGAAATGGTGCCGTGATTTTCAATATCATTGGCGATCAGAAAAGCCGAACCGCCGCCGGCAATGTTGATCTGGCCATAATTGATGATCTGGGCGGTGGGCGGCGGCGCATTAAAGGACCACGGGCCACCGCTGGAAAGGTTGAGGGCCGGAGTGGAAGCTGTGGTCATGACCAAACCATGGGCTGTGATGGAAGCCTGGCCACCCACGCTGAAGCCGTTGGGGTTTTGCAAAATCACGTAGCCGTTGGCGGTGAGGTTGCCGAGAATTTGCGACGGGTTTGCATCGTTGATTTGATTCCAAGCTACGGAAGAGGCCGAGGGTTGATTAAAAGTTGTGGTTTCCCCGCCGGCGATATTGAAGGTTTGCCAGTTAAGGAAGGCATTGGGGGATGTTTGATTGATGATAAATTGCGAACCAGAGCTGCTGAAGGTGGCTGCACCTTGAGTCACCGTGCCGCCCGTCGGATTGGCCTGGAGGCGGGGAGCATTCCCGCACCACATCAGCAGGAGAATGCCCATGCCGATGCAACTGCGGTAATGAAGAAAAACACGCTTCATGGCAACTCGTCCTTTATCCGCCAATATATGGCCGGAGCGATTGGAATAAATTTGTTTTTTGTGACATTCAGGTGACAAATCAGAATTGTGCCGTCAGTGAGAAATTGAAAAATGGCTGGTAAGCCGTCGTGCTGCCGGCACTCAACAATGGCCAGGAGAAAAGAAATTGCGCCTGCCAGTGCGACCCGGCCGAGGCGGCCATCCCAAACCCCGTGCCGCAAAGTGGCGTGCTCCCCTGACGCCCTTCCGGATCAATCAAATAAACACGGGCATAATCCATGTAGATCGAGCCACGGACAGTCAGCGGCGTGTTGTCGCGAATCATGCCCACGACATACGGTGGCGTCTGTTGCTCCAGCGAGAGATGCCAGCCGGTGTCACCGAAAACCTCGCCTTCATGGTAACCTCGGACGCTGTTCACGCCGCCCGCGCCAAACTGTTCGGGGCTGATGACCGGTTCGCTCGCCCATTGGCCATCCGCGCGGAAACTCGTTATCCAGTTGGTGTAAATCTGAAACTGCTGCGAGAAGCTGGGCCGTAGAATCACCCAATGGCCGGTGGATTGGGCTGAGCCGGTAATGTTGGTAAGACCCGCAAGGTCATGAAGCGTGGGAACGTTAGTGCTGCCGGTGGCGGAAGAGTAGGCGCTGGAATACCAGAGATTGGCGCTGAGGCCCAAACCCCAGGTGGCAGGTCCAAAAGCGTCTTGCACGCTCGCATCGTACTCCAGTTGCAAAGGCAGATAGTCCAGGGTCGATAACGTTGTTATCGGAGAAGGCACCGTGGTAACTAACGGCGGAAGGGGATTGCCGTTTTGATCGAATGTAACTTCGCTGGTGATGAAAGAATTCGTTTTGTAATTGTTTTGAGAATATCGTTTGAGATCCAGCCCACCGGACAGGGTGGAGCGGACATTATCAGTTTCCGGCAGCGGTTTGGTCAGGCGGAATCCAGCCGCTTCGTTAACCGTAATACCCTGCTGAACCTCCTGCTGGCTGATGGTAAAAATGTTATTGGGAGCGGCGAAGATGGTTGAACTGGAGAGATTTTCCAGACCGGTGTCAATGGTGGCGCGGCTGGCGTACAGAGTCAGTTCCGGCTGTCCGGAAGGCGGCGGCAGACGGAATTGGCGCGTGGCTTCGCTGTAACCAAAGCTCCCGGGGTTGTTCGCCACGACGTTCTCAATCGGTTCCGGATTGCCCAGCGGCAGACGGTAAAACCCGCTGTAGTAGGCCACAATCGGCTGGTCGTAAGAATTCCACTGGTTTCCCTTCTTGTAAACCTCGGGTGCAAAGCCATATTGCACGCCCAGTGAGTGTTCCAACTGCCAAAGATTGTCATAGACGGCTGAGGTGTTCACGCGCATGTCAGGCGTGCCCGGCGAATTCTGGTTGTTGAATTCGAGCTTGAAGTGGAACGGCAGGCGGTCCTTGACGTTGAGGGTGAGTTCACTGGTGCCTGGTGCGGGACCGGGGCCGATGACGGGATAGATTTGCCGGTCCTGATTCGCGTTGGCCCGGTTCAGTTCGGCGTTGAAGATCGGGCCGTTGAGCACCATGTTCGTGTGCAGGCTCGGCAACGAACGCATCACGTTATTGGAGCTGAAGTAACGGTTGCCGGCCACTTTGATGTCCGCCAACCGGCCTTCCAGCACCTGCAATTTCACGGTCGCATTGGTGAGTTTCTGCTGCGGCACGTTCACGGCCACCGTCACGTAACCGCGTTCGTGATATGCCTTGCCCAGTTCGGTCACTACCGTTTCAATCCCGTCAAAGCCGACGTTGGTGCCGAACGCGCCGTCAATGTTGGTAATCGCTTGGCCGACGGCCGCCGATGGCAGGATGGTGTTCCCGTTGACCTGATATTTCTTCACCTCGAACCGGGGTCCGGTGTTCGTGGAAACCACGTGAACCCGCGTGTCACGGGTCTGGATTTCCAGTTCGTCCATCTTCAGGTGCAAGGCGGTCATCGCATCAACCATCTCCTGGTAGGTGGCTCGCCTCGTCGCCAAATTGGCCGCCAGCGGAACAGTGTTCATGGGGGTCAGGGAAACAACATTGGTGCCCGGCACAGCGGGCGGTTTTGGGGCGGCGACCTTCGGCCGGGAGACAATTTCCAGGCCGTTGCTGAAACTGAGGCAACGCTCGCCCGCCACCACAATCTGGGGAATCGCCGTTTGCGCAACGTTGAATGTGACGATGCCGTCGGAGATTTGCTCCGGCACGAAGGCGACGGTCATCGCCGGATAACCCTGGTCGCGATAGGCCGATTGCAGGTCCGAGGCCGCTTTTATAATTTCCTCCAGGCTGACGTTCGTGCCGGTGTATTTGGAAAACAAAGGAGTCAGAATGTTCGTGGAAAGCAGTATGCCCTCGACGGTGTAGCCCCGGACATAAAAGTGCGGAGTGACGTTGGCGGTTGGAGGATCCGGGGAGACAACGGATTCATTTGCCGACACTGTCAACGCCGTTCCGCATATCCAGCAGCAAAAAATCAAAGGCAGCAAAGCGGCGCGGCTGCGTCCGGGCATCATGAAAAAAAGGGGATGCCGGTTGGTCATATGCGCTCGTTCGGACCCATAATCCGCAGTGTCAGGACGGAGGCGTGTTTCATGGTAGGTTGCTGGTTATTGAGCTGCCCGAACCGTTGCGCCGACGATTACAGTGGATGCCGCCCGCAGGGACTTTGGGCGGAGCCGTTGGTGGACAAGACAATTAAATTCATGGTTTACAACAACCCGTTGTCACATGGTTCTCCCGTACTTTGCTCTTTTGTAAAGCCGGCATCATGGTGATTGAACCACCCGGCAAAATTCCCTGACGCCACGCCAGCCGCGAGCAGCCGGAAGGCGGGTGTTTGAAATTCACGTCGGAGAAAGCTGGGCCATTTATATTACAGGTCGTTGTCGGAATTGTGACAATCCGGAAACAAACAGGCGTGCCGGAAATTGCGAGAGAGTCTGAAAATGAACGGGCTGTGGTTTATCCCGTCACCGAAAAACTTCCGGCGACGATTGCCTGGATCAAGGAATTGGGGAAATCAGTTTTCAGTCATTTTTCACAACCGACACCGGTTTGTAACATTTACTTCCTATAGTCAGTCGTCGCCGCGAGGCCGCCCCGCACCTGAAGCAGGCGTCGGGACAGGCAAAACCGCGCTGGCACCGCGGGATGCCGGGAACCCGCCAAAAATACAATTTGAGTCGGCAAAGAATTTTGGGAGATGGTGAAAATATGATGAAGCCGGAACGTATCTACGAACCTCATCTGACCGTTCGGGAATTTTCCGTGCCGCCGGGAGGCGAGTGGAAGCCGCGCTCACCCGGCTGGTCATTGATTCGAATCGAACAAGGCACCGGTTATTTCCTGCAACCGCAATCGAGCCTGGAACTGGAAACCGGAACAGCGCTTTTGCTCGCTGGCCCCGCGCCCGGGACTATTCGTGCCAGCCAGTTAGGCGGGTTGTCCCTGTACATCTTCAGCGTGATTCCGGCGCGTCTGACCGGATTGATTACGCTGGGGGAGCAGGATTTTCTCGAGCAAGCGGCGTCCCGGAAAGATTTTCCGCTCCGCATTCTTCCCCCGGACAATCCGGTGGCCTTGAAAATGAGGGAGCTGTGCGCCGGTGGAAACTTCAGCGGGTTGCTGTTCCGGTTGCGTCTGCTGCAATTCTTTGTCGAAGCTTTTGGCAACGAATTGGAGCAGGCCGCTTCCCATTGGGAGACGGCCGATGCGAGGGAGCGGCTGCGCGTGTTGCTGGAACGGACGCCGTCGGCGGAGTTGCTGGAGATGAGCTTCGGCGAATTGGCGCGGCAGACTCATTGTACTTCACGGCACCTGAGCCGCCTGTTTAGTGAGTTGGTCGGCATGTCCTTTCGCGACAAGCGCGCCGAACTCCGATTGACGCGGGCCCGTGACCTGCTGGCCACGAGCAGGTCCAAAGTCGTGGAAGTGGCCCTGGAGAGCGGCTACAAATCTCTTAGTTTGTTCAACCTGATGTTCACACGCCACTTTGGAACCAGTCCCGGCCGGTGGCGGCAGAAACATCAGAACAACGGAGAGAGCAAAGGCCTTCGGAGCAAAAGAGTCCAGCCCTTTGCAGCCTGGAAGGAACGGCCGGCCGGTTTTTCAAGTCAAGCTGCCTGAATCCGCCGACAGGCGGCTGGAGTGCCGGCGGCCCCTGCTCGATGAAGGTAGCCCGCCGGAGAATATCCTTTCCAATCAATTCATCAGGTTGTTTCAAAATTGTCGCAATTCCGACACATGTCAGTCACACCCCGCCCTTAATTTTCAAGGTGATGATTGGTGAGCGACATCTCATCCTGCAGGAGTTGACACTGCCGTCCTCCGCCGAATGGCTTCCCCGTTGCGGCGGGTGGTTGATCGTGCGCGTGGCCGAGGGCACCGGTTATTGGTTGCAACACCAGGCGGCTCATCGCCAATTGAACCCCGGCGACGGTCTGATTGTGATTCGCACCGCCAACGGGGTCCTTCGCGCCAGCCAGCTGGGCCTGCTGAAACTGCAATTGTTTATTGTCCAGCCGCAATATCTCAACGGCCTGCTAACGGTGGCGGAATGGCACCAGCTCGAAGTCGCACCCCATCGTCCCTGGTCCCCCGTGTCCGTCTTTGCCGCCGGAGAACCCCTTGGCCAAAAATTTACCCGGCTGACCGATCAGGCGTACAGTAACCGGCTCCCGATGCGTTGCGCCTTGCTGCAATTGTGGGCCAGCGCCGTCGCCGGTCTGTTGCCGGCGCCGCCTCCATCCGCCGGCGGCAATAAACTTCGTGATCATATCCGGGAACGGGTCGGACAAATGACTGAAGCCGAGCTTTCCGAACGTTCCCTGATGGAACTGGCCCGACAGTTGCATTGCAGTGAACGCCATTTCAGCCGCCTGTTCCGCGAGGAATTCGGCGTGCCGTTTCACGCACGTCAGATTGAATTGCGCCTCCAGCGCGCCCGCCAGTTGCTCGTTGATTCCAATGCCAAAATCATCAACATCGCCTGCATCAGCGGCTACCGGCACCTTGGTTTGTTTAATGCCACGTTCAAGAAGCGCTTCGGCCTGACCCCGGTCGAATGGCGCCGACAGAACTCCCGTAAAAGCCTTCCACCCGCCCAACAAAGCCATTTCTCCCCTTCAACGGAACCTGCCGGTGCAGATGCACAGTTGCCCTCCGCACCAATTTGAATGTCACCTATTTGTAACCTGCGTCCAACAATCGTTGGGATAAACTGCGGGAGCAATGTTATGTGTGCGGGCCAACTCAACATCGGGCTTTGTAAACCGTCGCCGGAATCCGGTGATTCGGGTCTGCTTCCCATGGGTAGGTCCATCCGCAATCTTGACCGGAAGTGTAACAACCGGGAATTGTTCTTGAACCAAACCGCAACCAAACCATTCTAACCACCATGTTTGTTCAACCCCTGTTTGCCGCCAACTCCTTCGTGTTCGCCATCAAGAACGCGACGACAGAAGGTCTCATCACGGTCGTCGTCTTGGTCCTCTTGTCGATGTTGAGTTGGACGATCATCATCACCAAGTTCCGCCAGTTGTTCATCGCGCAGAAGGCGACCAAAAGGTTTCTTGTCGCCTACAATTCCACGCGCGATCCGCTGGACATCCAGCGCCGGGGCGAGGAATTTGACGGTGCGCCCGCCTACCAGCTTTACATTCGGGGCGCGGATGAACTGGCATATCAGTTGAAAAATAATCCGGTGCAGGTCGAAGGTGTTGCGCCCCAAAATCCAGTGGAAGGCGTTGAACACACCAACACCGATTTTCTCGCCCGGTCCATGGAGGTGAAGGTCAGCATGGCGTCATTTGATGCCGTCAAGGTGATCCTGGAGGAAGCGGCCGGTGGGGAGGCGATGGCGTTGGAGAAGGGGATGATTGTGTTGTCCACCGCAGTGGCGGGCGGGCCGTTTATCGGGTTGCTGGGCACGGTCTGGGGCGTCATGGCTACGTTTTCGGGGATTGCCGAAAGCCATGCCGCCACGCTGAACGCCATGGCGCCCGGTGTGGCCGCCGCCCTGGTCGCCACGGTCACCGGCCTGTTGGTCGCCATCCCGGCCATGTTCGCCTACAATTTCATGGTCACCACCATCCGCAATCTTACCCAGGAACTGGACGGGTTTGCCAGCCGTTATGCCAACCAGATTGAACACGTCTATGTGGATCACCGCCCGCTGGCCGAGGAAATTCGGAGCGCCAACGAAGTTCTGGCCGGGCGCATCGTCGGCGCGTTGCGGAACAATGAAAGGACCGCGTTGGTTGAATCATGAAGAAATGTTCGAAATCGGCGCATGATTCGTTGACGCAGTTGAACATCACGCCGCTGCTGGATTTAGCGTTCGTGTTGCTGGTGATCTTCATCATTACGACCATTCCGCCGGTCCATAATCTGGATTTGGAGCTGCCCACCGCAGTCAAGCATCTCAAAGACGCGCCGCGCAAGGCCAATTACATCGAAGTCCAGGCCGACGGCGCGATGTATTTGAACCAAAAAGAAATCGCCAATGTCTCCGACATGCTGCAAACCCTCATTGGTCTGCGCACCAAAGACCCGGACCTGAATATCATCATTCGCGGTGATAGCCACACCAAGTACCAACAGATTCGCGCCGTGCTCGATGTTTGCCAGCAGGCCAACGTGCCCAAGGTGGACCTGGCCACCGAGGCACTGAACGCAAAATGAAAAAGGTCGAAGGCCGAATGAAGAGTCTGACCTGGCGCACAATGTGCGCTGTTTGGGTTCAGCCTTCAGCCTTCAGCCTTCAGCCTTGATAAAAAATGCTGCCGCACACCCAGCCGCGCAAAAAGCGCAACTCGTCCAAGGTGAACCTGCTCATCTCGTTCATCGTTCACACGGTGATTGTGGCGGCGGCGTTCTATTTCGCCGCGCGCCAGGGATTCCTCGGCAAGCAGTTGCAGAAAATCTCCGTCCAAATGGTGAAGGAAAAACCGCCGGAAAGGCCCAAGCCGCCCGAGAAACCGAAGGTCGAACAACCCAAAGTGGCGGTCGCGCCCAAGGTTGAACCGCTCAAGGAAGCGCCGCCCCCGGCGGAGAGTCAGCCAACGGTCGCGCCGCCGCCGGCCGAACTGCCATCCTTTGTTTTCGAAGGCGGCAAGACGGTGGAAACCAGCTCCGATCCCGTGCAGTTGTACAAAGGATTGCTCGAATACACCTTCCGTTCAAGATGGGACCGTCCGCAGAACCTGCACGACGACGATTACGTGGCGGAGGTGCGGGTGACGGTGGATCGCAAGGGGCACATCAGCAATGTGGAGTGGCTTAAAGGCTCGGGCAACACACACTGGGACGATTCGGTGCATCAGGCGGTTTCCGCGGTGACGAAAATGGACCAGCCGCCGCCCACCAATTTCCCGCCCAACGTCGTCATTCGCTTTTACGTGCAACAGGAAACGGAACCCGTCCTCCAGTGATTTTGTGAAAAAAACGTCCCACAGCCATCACAGTTCGCTCAGCGAGTTGAATATCACGCCGCTGCTGGACCTGGTGTTTGTGCTGCTGGTCATTTTCATCATCACGACGCCGCAGATGATGAACAATCTGGAAATGACGCTGCCTTCGGGCAAGCCGCCGCCCAAGACCAACCAGCCCAAGCCCAAGATCAACCGGATTGTGGTGGACGCACAGGGGCAGACGTTTATAAACGACCAATTTGTCACCATCCCGCAGCTCAAGGACAAACTGGAACAATTACAGGCGGACAATCCGGACCTGAGCGTCGTAGTCAAAGGCGCGGATGCGGTGGATTACCAGAACATGATTTATGTGCTGGATGTGCTCCGCCAACTGGACATCACCAAAGTTGGCCTCGCCACCGAGGAGGTGGCATCTCCATAATCAAATTATCCAGCAAGTCAGTTTGTTGGTTAACCTCGTGGCTTCAATTCCCAATGAAGAACCGCATTGGCTGAAAGTGGTCCGCCTCTTTCACGGTCAACTGGCCATTGGCGAAGGACCAACCGGAGGTTGAACCAGCCATTGCGTCCGGGGTCAAGCGGGGCAACTCAATTTTTTGAGACGGATTGTCGCCAATCTCGAGCGAGACACCTTTCGGTTCGTTGCCGCTCCATAGTTCCAGAGCCAGACTGCGCGCCGCCGGGCGAAAAGAGCCTTCCGGCGCGGAAATTTCAATGGTTGTTCGCCCGCCATTCCGAAGCTGGTGGAACCGGCGTTTCATGAAGTCGCCGTTTCGGTAAGCGGGCGTTCCGCCATCGTCCTCGTAAAGCGTGGATTCGGATTCTTTGGCCGGGGCCACCAGAACTTCCAACGTGTTTCCCGGCATTTCGTCGGTGGATTGAATAACCGGCTGACGGAAAATAAAGCCGCCACCGCGCACAAACATGGGGATCGAATCGAGCGTGACCGGCATGTGAATGGTCCGATGCCCCACGAACCGGCGGCCCGTCCAGTAATCAAACCAGTCGCCCGCCGGCAGATAAACGTCGCGCGCGGTTGCCCCTTCGTGTAGCACCGGCGCCACCAGCAGGTCGGCGCCAAACAAAAATTCATCGTCCATGCCGGTAACGTGTTCGTCGTCGGGAAATTCAAGAAACAGCGGGCGCATCGCAGGCACGCCGGTTTCACCGGCCTGTTCCATCACGTTGTAAATGTAAGGCAGCAGTTCGTAGCGTAATTCAATGGCGCGTGTGTTGATGGCTTCGTCGCGATAACCAAACGCCCACGGCTCTTTTCCCGGCGACTTCGAATCGCTGTGCGCCCGCATGAATGGGGAAAACACGCCGAATTGCAGCCAGCGCGTGTAAAGCTCGCCGGACGGCGCGCCGGCAAAACCGCCGATGTCCGACCCGACAAACGGAAAACCGGAAAGGCCAAGACCCAGCAAGGTGGCGACGGATTGCCGCAACGATGACCAGTCGGACGTGCTGTCGCCGGTCCAAATGGCGGCGTAGCGCTGGCCGCCGGCGAAGCTCGCCCGGGTCAGCACGAAGGGCCGTTCGTTCGGGCGCAGCCGCGCCAGTCCTTCGAACGTCGCCCGGCTCATCAACTGGCCATAAACGTTGTGAATTTCGCGATGGGTCGTTGGTTGGCCTTCGTTGTCAAAAGCCACGTCTGACGGCATGGTTCCATTCGCCGTCTCGAATACCGCCGGTTCGTCCATGTCGTTCCAGATGCCGGCGATGCCAACGTCGAGCAACCCGCTGTAAAGCGAGCCCCACCATTGGCGGGCCGCCCGCTTGCTGAAATCCGGAAAGGCGCTCGGGCCGGGATTTTCCTTCGCGAGCGACGGCCAGACCGGGGCTTCGTACACCGAACCATCGGGGTTTTTCACGAAAAAATTTCCCGCGATGCCTTCATCATAGGGCGCGTAACCCTTCTCCACTTTGGGATGCGGATCCAGGATGGAGACCACGCGAAAATGTTGTGCGCGCAGATCCGAAATCATTTTCTTCGGGTCGGGAAAACGCTCGTGATCCCAGGTGAACGGCTTGTAGTTGTCCAGGTAATCAATATCCAGCCAGATGACGTCGGCGGGAATTTTCTCCTCCCGGAACGTGTTGGCCACCAGCCGTACGCGGGACTCCGGATAATAACTGTAACGGCATTGGTTATAGCCCAGAGACCAGAGCGGCGGCAACGGCATCCGCCCGGTCAGCGCGGTGTAGCGCTCAATGACCTTTTTCGGGTCCGGGCCGTTGATGAAATAATAATCCAAGTCGCCGCCCGCCGCGCCGAAAGTCAGCAATCCCTCATCTTCATGGCCGACGTCAAAAAAACTGCGCCAGGTGTTGTCGAGAAATATTCCATGCGCCTCTCCCCGGCGGGTTATAAGGCCAAACGGCACCGAAACATACATCGGGTCCGTGCTGGCATCGTGGGCGTAGGTATCCGAGTTCCACATGACCAGACTGTAACCGCCGAGTTTCCAGCCGCGCTTGTCAAGCTGGCCGGCCTTTTCACCAAAACCATAAACGTGTTCGTCGTCGCGCAGGCGCTTGGCGACCCGGAAGGCATCCCCGACGAAAACAGTGCCTTGCAAAGGATCATCGGCATCCAGACTCTCACCCGCGGCGTTGGCGAAGGAGATTCGCAACGGATTTTGCCGGATCAGCACCGTGAGCGTAGCCGTCTGCAAAGCGGTTGCCTCGGCGCCAATTTTGACTTTGGCCTGCGTTGGCCCGAAATCACGATTGATGACGGCGTACGAATGATCGCGTCCGAACGATTTTGCCCTGGTGAAATGCACCCGCACAATGTCATCCGACAAAGCGGTGATGGCCAACGTGCCCTGGTCGTTATGAAATTGCAGCGTCTTCCCGTCCCAAACCGGAGCCGGCATCGCTCCCAACGACGACCAGCCGGTGTTGGTGCCGGTTCGCTCCCAATCCGCCGCGCGCAGCGTCCCGGCCTGCAAAATTATGGCCGCCGCGCCCAGGGACAATCCCATTGCCACCAGCTTTGGTACCCACCCTGAACCATTCAATGTTCCGGGTTTTTCAATGGAAGCAGGCATTCGATTTTATAATGAATTCGATTGTATTTAATGAAATCTCAGCGGCAACATAAAAGGAAATTTCCGGGAGCTGAGCGAAAGGCATTGTCATAAATCAAGCGATCACCCTCAGTGCGCCTTGATTGAGTCGGGATTCAGCATATCGATGTTGCGTTAAAATGCACTTGCGCCGCCGTTATTGCCATTCCTGCGTTCCCAGCGGCGCGGCGCGCGTTCGGGCGGGGAAGTGTCCACCTTGGCGTAATAGGTTTCCTCGCCGAACCGCGCGTCTGCTTCCTGCTGCAGTTCCAGCGACGGCGTGACACCGAACCGCTCGTTGGTGTCCATGAATACAACTCCGCCGCCGGGTTGCATGAAACACAACAGCAGCGGACATTTACCCGGATGCGCGGCGACCAGTTCGCGCACGGCGTCCAGATGTTCCGCCTTCAAGTGCGCGGTGTGCAGTCGCAAATGAACCTGCCGGGTGAATTTTTTCGGCGCGTCCGCCAACGGCATGATTTCCTGCGGGAAAATCTTTGGCCGTTCGTCGCCGGTATTGACCTCGCCTACGACGAGAATCGCCATGTTCGGTTTCAACAACTCGCGGTATTTCTCGTAATTCTCGTTCATGCAGAGCACTTGCACGGAGCCTTCGAGGTCTTCGAGCGTGACCATCGAATATGGCTTGCCGCTCTTCTTCGACACGCCGTTTTGCACCGCCGCAATCAATCCGCCGATGCGGGTCAGTGAACGGTTGGATAATTCGGCCAGTTTGGCGGTGTTCGTCAGCGCATATTGCTCCAGAATGGGCGCGAACGGCGTCAGTGGATGGCCGGTGACGTAGAAACCGAGCAGCTCCTTTTCGTGCGCGAGCAGTTCGTGTTGCGGCCATTCAGCCAGGTTGCTGATGGTTTCCGGCATCGGTGATGCTTTTTCCTCCAACGCGCCGAAAAGCGAGCTTTGTCCCTTCTGCTTGTCGGACAAAATACTAGCGGCGCGCGCCAAAGTGCGTTCGATTTGGGCGAACAACGTTGCCCGTGTCTGGCCGAAACCATCGCAAGCGCCGGATTTGATGAGTGCTTCGAGAATTTTCCGGTTTACCGTCCGGCCATCCACCCGCTCACACAAATCCGAAAGGGAGGTGAACTTGCCACCTTCGTTCCGCGCTTTCAAAATCGTTTCCACAGCTGTTTCGCCGACGCCTTTGATGGCGGCCAAACCAAACCGAATGGCCTTGCCCTCACGTGCCGGCGCAAAATGAATCTGGCTCTCGTTCACATCGGGGCCGAGGACTTCGATACCAAAGTTCCGCGCTTCGTTGATGTACTGGCTCAGCTTGGCGGTATCCGCCATGTCATTGGTCATCATCGCGCAGAAAAATTCGACCGGGTAGTTTGCCTTCAGATACGCGGTCTGATAAGCGACGACGGCATAAGCGGCGGCGTGAGATTTGTTAAAGCCGTAACCGGCGAATTTTTCCAGCAAATCAAAAATCTCGTTCGCCTGTCGTTCGGGAATTTGATTTTTTTGCTTGCAGCCCTTGACGAAAACGGCGCGTTGCTTGGCCATTTCCTCCGGCTTCTTCTTGCCCATGGCGCGGCGGAGCACATCTGCGCTGCCCAGCGTGAATCCGGCCAGCACCTGCGCCGCCTGCATCACCTGCTCCTGGTAAATCAAAATGCCGTAGGTCTCCCGGGCGATCGGTTCCAGCAAGGGATGCTCGTATTCGATCTTCACTTCGCCGTGACGGCGCTTGATGAACTCGGGAATCAGTTCCATGGGGCCGGGCCGATACAACGCCACGAGCGCAGTAATGTGCTCGACGGAACTGATTTGAAATTTTCGGCACAAATCGCGCATCCCGCCGGATTCCAACTGAAACACACCCAGCGTTTCCGCCTTGTTCAACAAATCGTAAGTTTTCGCGTCGTCAAGCGGCAGATGGTCAATATCAATTTCAACACCTTGTGTGCGTTTGACCATTTCGCAGGTGTTGCGAATGACGGTGAGCGTCTTCAGCCCCAGAAAGTCCATCTTCAGCAGGCCAAGGTCGCCGACGGGATTCATTGCGTATTGGGTGACGAGTGTGCCGCTGTCGTCCTGCTTGAGCGGCAGCAGGTTCACCAGTGGCTGGTCGCCGATGACGACGCCCGCAGCGTGAACGGAGGCATTGCGCGTGAGGTCCTCGAGAATAAGCGCCGTGTCAATTAACTCACGCGTGACTTCCTCGGTTTCGTAAGCTTCTTTAAATTCCGGTGATTGCTTAAGCGCTTTTTCGAGCGTCATCTTCAAGTCGAACGGAATCATTTTGGCCAGCCGGTCGCATTCACCGTAGCTCAGGCCCATCACGCGGCCCACGTCGCGCACGACGGATTTCGCCCCCATGGTGCCAAACGTGATGATTTGCGCGACGGCGTCCCGGCCGTATTTTTCACGGACATATTCAATCACGTCGGCACGCCGGTCGTCGGCGAAGTCAATGTCAATGTCCGGCGGGTTGACGCGCTCCGGATTCAAAAACCGCTCGAACAGCAGGCCATAGCGGATCGGGTCCACGTTGGCGATTTCGAGCAAATAAGTAACCAGCGAACCGGCGGCCGAACCGCGGGCGACGCAGGCAATGCCGTGTTCGCGGCCATAGCGAATGAAATCCGCCACGATGAGGAAGTAACTGATGAAACCGGTTTTCTCAATGACCGCGAGCTCCAATTTCAGCCGATCCATGACGACCTTGAGGGCGGTCTGGAGGGCAGCGCTTTGTCGCTGCTCTGAATTTGTGGGCACTGACGAACCAGTGCCCTCCACGTTATCTGTCGGCAACCGCTCGGGACGATCAATGCCTTCGACGACAAATTCCTTTCCTTCAGCTTTGGCATGAATGGTGTAACGGCGGAACAAACCATCGGCGAGCAGCTTGCGCAGATAGCCTTCGCGGGTAAAATGCTCCGGCGGTGTGAAGACCGGATAATGCAGCTTGCCGAATTCGATTTCCAAATTGCACTTCTCCGCGACCTCCAGCGTATTTTTCACCGCCTCCGGCGTGTCGGCAAACCGCGCCTTCATTTCGTCAGCGGAGCGAAGGAAGAATTGTTCCGCCGGGTAATTCGCGCTCATCCGTTTGGGATTGCTCAACAAATCCTGCGTGCCAATGCAGACCAGACAGTCGTGCGCGTGGGAATGGCTTTTCTCGATGTAATGGACGTCGTTCGTGGCGACGAGCTTGAGGCCAAATTCCTTCGCCCATTGAATTAAGTGCCGGTTGACTTTGGCCTGTTCGGCAATGCCGTGATTTTGCAGTTCCAGATAAAAATTGTCCGCGCCGAGCGTCTGTTTGAACCAGTCAATCGCCTCGCGCGCCTTGGACAACTGGTCGCGCATGATCCAATCCGGTATTTCGCTGGCGAGACAGCCGGAGAACGCAATCAATCCATCTTTGTGCGCTGCCAGCAGTTCTTTGTCTATGCGCGGCTTGTAATAATAACCCGTGAGATGCGCCTCGGTGGTGAGCTGGATGAGGTTTTTATAGCCGGCGGCGTCCTTCGCCAGCAACAGCAGGTGATGATACACGTCGCGTCCGCCGCTGCTGGTTTTCTTTTCCAGCCGACTGCCCGGCGCGACATAGACTTCGCAGCCGATGATGGGTTTGATGCCTTTTTCGCGGGCAGCCTGATAGAAATCAATGACGCCGTGCATGGCGCCGTGGTCGGTGATGGCCAATGCGGGGAACTTCAGTTCATGGGCCTTGTCCACCAGCCGGTCCAGCCGGCAAGCCCCATCGAGCAGCGAATACTCGGTGTGGAGATGGAGATGAACAAAGTCCGCGTGCGACATGGCAGCAAACTACTTCACTTGGTTGGTGCGGAGCAAGCGGGAGCTGCGGTCGGAAAATCAAGGTAACATTTCGATGCGATAAAATCTTTGCGGATCCGTGGGTGCCGCATCCGTAGCGGTGACGGTGTTGGTGGTGGCGTTAATGACACCGCCCAGATTGATCCAACTGGTCTGAATCAGATTCGTCTTGTACTGCAGTTGATACGACAATCCGCTTATGGCCGTCCACGTGAAATTGACTGAGCCGCCTGATTTGGCCAGGGCCTGGAACGCCGGCGCCCGCACGGCAGTCACTGTGATATCGTCAAAGGCAAAATAGTAAGGGTCGTTTCGGAAACCGAATTGCAACACGGTGCTGGTTCCTGGAGCGGTGACAAGATATTGCAGGTTCGTCCAGCCGGAGGTCAAAGGCATGTTGATTTGGTTGAAGAGCGTGGTGGCGCCCCAGTCGGCCAGAAATTGATTCGGGCCATCACCGTTGTAGTTGACGAGCCAGAAACTGATCAGGTAAAGCTGGCCTGGCGCAGTCGGAAGCGTTTGCGTCAAATAATAAAGCGAACCACCAGGTCCAATCTTAGCGCCGTAGTTGCCGGAGTGAATAAACGCGGGATCCGTGACAACAGTTTCGTAACTATCAATGTTTCCCGACTGCGTCCAATCGGTGAAGTCGCCGGTTTCAAACCCGCCATTCTGGACGAGTTGCGGTGGACTTGCCTGTAATGTGAAGGACCGGCTTTGTACAAAATGATCGGTCAGATTGGTGAACCACAACACCGCCGTGTAAGTGTCGAAAGGCAGGTTGGTGGCGGTGGAATTCAGGCTGACCGCCACGTTGGCGGCCGGGCCACCCGGTGTCAGGCTGCCGCTGGTCACAGAGGCGTTCAGCCATGATGAGGTGTTGCCCAGCGACCAGTTCAGGCTCGAAGCACCGACGTTCGTGAGTGTCAAAGTAATGGATGCCGGGGTGAACGGACCACCTGCGGTTCCGGTGAACAGCAGGCTGTTGGTGTAGGAAATAAACAGGGCGTCGGAAGAATAAACGAAAGTAACCGGAGCCGAAGCGTTTCCGTTGGCAACCGCAACCAGAGAATAAATTCCCTGCGGAAGATTAGCCGGCAATGTGAAGTCGGTGCTGACGGGATTGGTGCCCGTCATAACACTGGTGCTGCTCCAATTGTAGGTTCGCGCGTAATACACGTTGCCGGCGGAATTGGTCAATCGCACGAGCGGATAATCGCTGCTCATTTGCGCGTCGTCGCCGTAAGCCGCGCCCTCGGAAATGCCGTTGAACAAGGTGCCGGTGAGGTGATATGAGCCGTCGCCATTGGTTGCAAGAGCGGTGATGGCCGGTTTGCCGGCGGCCAACGGCGAACCGTCCGGTTGATAGACGTAAAGCTGCGGGCCGGTGTCGGAAAACAATGCCGTGCCGTCGGGCAAATCCAGCATCCGCATGGCAAATGAGGCCTGGTAAAAAACCAAACCCGCCGGCCCGTTCACTTGCGTGAAGGCATTTGCCACCGGATCGTACTCATAGAAACTCGTCGGTACGGTATTCGTTGCGGAAGAGGCCGTCGCACACAGAATCTTGCCGTTGACCATCATTGCGCCGGGCGCGTCCGCCGCCACCTGGCCATTCGGAATGACCGGCCCCGCCTGCCAGACGCCCGCATTCGTGTTGCCCGACGGGGTGTAAAGGACGGTATTGCCGGTGCCCCCCAAAAAAAAGGCCCGTCCATCCGGCAACAGGAAGGCCGCGCCCATTTCGCCCGCCACGGGATCATAAATCGCCACTGGCACCGTGGCATCGCTGATCCATTGGTTGAGCGAAGGAATGTAACGCTCCGAATTGGTTCCGAAGGGGTCGATGGTCAGGATGCTGTTGTCCGGCAATTTAACCCAACTGGCTTCATCCTGATAATAATTATTGTTCGCCAGAGTCGGACCGACCATCCACACATTCGACGCGATGTTGTATATGACCGTTTCGCCGTAGGCAGCCGGAGTCACCGGTGCCACCAGCACGTTGCCATTGGATATTATCTCTGAAACCGAATCATGAAATCGCACTTGTCCGGCCGGTGGCGGCGGTGTCACGGTCCAGGTATTGGCCACCGGATCGTAAATTTCCGCCGAGTTGGAGCCCGAGCCGTACTCGCCGCCGGCAACCAGCACCCGCCCATTCTGCAACACTTGCGAGGAATAATAAAGCCGGGTGTAGTTCATGGGAGCGAGTGTTGACCAGATGCCGTTGACGTAACTGCCATTGGCATCGGGCGTCAAACGGTACCAGGCATTGCCGGTGCCGCCGCCGCCCGGTTCGCCGCTGGCGGCCATGACCGTGCCGTCCGAAAGCAAAAGCATCGTGTCAATGTTATCCGGGGCTTGATTGGTCAACGGAACCCATGTCCCCGCGGCTTTTGACTGCCACGAAATCAAAAGTCCGGCCAGTAAGACCAACCGCAGCCAACTCCAATCCCGGTACCAGGCGGAAAGCCGCCTCCATTGAATGAGATGACACATAGGGAAGACCTTCTTTTGATTCGCACTGAATTTTTCCGTGCCGGCATAAACCAGAATAAAAGCGGAATACCAACCGGCATTTGTTTAATCCAGGCCACCGGAAGATTCAAGCTGAAAATAATTATTTCAACTGAACAAAAGAACTTAAGCTGATGACATTCGCGAGGGGGGAAACAGTCATTTTGACCGACTTGGGGTGTCGCTCGCGGCGCAGCCGTTTGCTCAAAGGTGAATTTCCAGATACCTGAGCAAATCCGAATTTAACCCGGCGTCGGCCTGGCTTGCCGTAATTGTATTTTATTCCTGGTCTGTAACCGTGTCGTGGAATTTGAGGATGTCGCCTTTTTCACCCTTGAGTTCGGCCTCTTTGAACTTGATGGCGGTTCGCGGATGCTGGTTCAACATCCCGGTCAGCAGGTACGGCAGGTCGTAGCCCCAAAGTAATTTTGCGCGCATCGGCTCGATATGATTTTGCACGCAGTCGAGCACGGGGCGGATTTTGTATTTCGGGTTATGCAGGAAGGCGAGGAGCAGTTCCATCGGACAATTGCCGGCGCCGCGGCCGAGACCGGCCATCGTGGCGTCCAGAAAGTTCGCGCCTTCAATGATGCCTTCGATGGTGTTGGCGTAGGCCAGTTGCATGTTGTTATGCATGTGGACGCCCACTTCCTTGCCCGACGGCTTGCAGTGATGCAGATATTTCCTTACCAATTCATGAATCCGCTCGCTGTAAAGGGCGCCAAAGCTGTCCACGACGTAAATCGCCTTGGCTTCGGACCTGGCCAGCATTTCCAGGCCTTCCTCCAGTTCGCTTTGCGGCACGGTGGAAACCGCCATAAGATTAACCGTCGTTTCGTACCCCTTGTCGTGTGCGTCCTTCACCATGTCCAGCGCCACCGGAATCTGATGAATGTAAGTCGCCACGCGAATCATATTCAGGATGCTGTCCTTTTTGGGCAGAATGTCCTCGTGATAATCGCAGCGCTCGGCGTCGGCCATCACGGTGAGCTTGAGCTCGGTCGGATTGTCACCGACGATGCGGCGCAAATCGTCCTCCACGCAGTATTTCCAACAGCCGTGTTCACCCTGCTTGATGCCTTTCCGCGACGCCTTGTAGCCGAGTTCCATGTAATCCACACCGGCGGCTACGCAGGTGTCATAGACCTTCTTCACAATTTTGTCGTCAAAATGGTGGTTATTCATCAGGCCGCCGTCACGGATGGTGCAGTCGAGCACTTTGATTTCGGGCCGATAGGAGAGCCAACGGCTGGTGGCGGAGTCTTTGGTTTTTGCAGTTTTCATGGTTGCTGATCAGTCGGAAACATGCCGAGCCTGCATTATGCCCTGAATATACCGTGGTTGGACAGCAGAAACTGGCCGTACTTCGATACGCTTTTTGCCGCACGCTGAAGCAAGAAACGTCCGCCTACTTGCGGAAAAAGTCCTTGATGACCTCCGCCACACGCTGGATTTGCGCGTCGGTCAGTTCAGGATAAATCGGCAGGCTCAGGCATTCGCGCGCGGCCTTTTCGGCAACCGGGAAATCACCGAGCTGGTGGCCGAGGCTGGCATAAGCCTTCTGCAAATGCAGCGGAATTGGATAATGGATGGCGCAGCCAACGCCATTGGCTTCAAGATGTTTTTTCAATTCGTCCCGGCGCGGGTGGCGCACGACGTAGAGATGATAGACACTTTCGGCATAGCCGGCTTCGCGCGGCAGTTGCAGCGGCGTATCCGCCAGTAATTCGTGATAACGATGCGCCACCCGACGGCGTTCGCTGGTCCATATTGCCAGATGTTTTAATTTCACGCCGAGGACCGCACCCTGGATGCCTTCCATCCGGTAGTTGTAGCCGACTTCGTCGTGATAATAACGGACGCTGGAACCGTGTTCGCGCAAGGCGCGGGCGCGTTTGTCAAAAGCGGCGTTGTTGGTCACCAACGCGCCGCCCTCGCCGCAGGCGCCGAGGTTTTTGCCGGGGTAAAAACTGAAACCGGACAGGTCCCCGAAGGTGCCAACAATTTTGCCTTTGTATTTTGCGCCATGCGCCTGCGCCGCGTCCTCGACGAGCGGCAGCTTCCGTTTTCGGCAAATCGCCAGGATCGGGTCGAGGTCGAACGGCTGGCCGTACAAATGCACCGGCATGACGGCCCGGGTGCGCGGCGTGATGGCGCGTTCAATGAGTTTCGGATCAAGATTGAACGTGGCGTCATCAATGTCCACATAGACCGGTTTGGCCCCGACATAGGAAATCGCCCAGCTCGTCGCCACAAACGTGAACGGCGTGGTGATGACCTCGTCGCCCGGGCCGATTCCCAGCAGCAACATGGCCACGTGCAATGCCGAAGTGCCGCTGTTGAAACCGGCGCAATGGTCCGCGCCAACATATCCGGCAAAATCCTTTTCAAACTGCGCCACGTCCGGGCCAAGGCAGAAGGAACAATTGTCGAGCGTGCGCGCGATGGCGGCATCGAGGTCTTTCCGGAGACCGCGGATTTGCGCCGGCAAGTCGAAATAAGGAATCTGATTCATCCGGGCCAACTCCGAATTCTAATCTGAATAATCAGCATAAGTTCGCGGGCAATATGCCGTTGCCACACAACCAACGCGAGCAGTTTGTATCAGCGGCCAATTTTATGATGGACTGAAAGATCGCTCCAATTCAGCAGTCCATTTGCGGCAAAGCCAGAGCGGAATGAATCCGAGAATGCCAAACGAGCAGTCAATCAGCCGCCACGGGAACGGAATGCCTCGCCAGCCGCCGAACATCAGCGCATAAGGAATCACCAGTACGCAGGCAATCAAGCCGAAGTCAAACAGCCACCGGTTACGGACCGGATCGCGCACGGCGCCGATGAAGCCAATCGCGATGACAAAATGCCCAAACGCAAGCCAATCAGTGCCGTAGAAAAGAAACGGATACTGTTGCTGGGTTTGCGTCAAAGCGTCTGGCACGCGCATCAGCCACTCTCCCGCCGCCGGCCCAGGGAAATTCACCAGCAGATTCACTTCGTTGGGCAACGGAATGGCCGTCGCGCCGCTCACGACCAGTCCGGTCATGAACAGCCCTGTCAGTGATTTGATGCGGCGACGGAGACGCAGTTCGCGGTTCATGGGAGTTTTCGATTAAATCCGGCGGCGGCAATCGGGAAATTTCCGGCCGGCCGAGCTTGTTTTCATACGCTCGCCGGAAATGGCGAAGCGCAACGCACGGGCAACGCTCCGGTCGCGGTTTGTGCGGACAAACGGCGGCGAAACGCGAGATGCCGCACCCGCGTCATTTCCACCAGTGGCCGCCAGATCGCGTGAACCAGTTGATGCTTGATCAGAAAACGCCAGAGCCGATTTGAACGTTTGTAGAGATAACAACCGGCAAAATAGGCGGGCAAAGCCGACAGGCTCGCCGGTTTCCGTCGCCAGATGGAAGCATGAGAAAACAGCCGGCGGTAAAGCCAGTCGTAGCCCAGCAACAATTCCTCGGGCGTCATCTGCTTCGGCTGGAAGACGACGTGCGCGGTGTCATATTTTTCCCAATCTCGGTGCAGGAGCCGGCCTTCAACCTCCAGTTGACGGAACAGCGGTGTTCCCGGATAGGGTGTGAGAATATGAAATGTGGCGCATTCCATCCGGTTCCGCTCGATCCATTGAACCAACGTCGTGAACGTGTCCTTCCGGTCGCCGTCGAAACCGACTACGAAACTGCCATTTACCTGAATGCCATGTTCATGAAAAATGCGGACGCGCCGGGCATAATCCTCTGCGCGCGGAGTGCGTTTACGGGCATCCACCAGATTTTGATCGGTGAGCGATTCAAAACCGATGAATACGCCGTTGCAACCGGCCAGGGCCATTTCCCGTATCAGAGCCGGCTCATCGGTCACGTCCAGTGTCACCGCCGCGCTCCAAATTTTCTGGACGGGCCGGAGCGCGCGGCAAAGCTCACGCAGATACTCACGCCGGGAGCCGAGATTATTGTCGATGAACACGGCATACGGCTGGCCGTCGGCTTCCCATTGCCGGCGGATGTCTTCCGGTTCGCGCACCCGATACGGCATGCGGAGGCCGTTAGTGGAAAGATAACAGAAGCCGCAACGGTTGTGGCAGCCGCGCGTAGCGATGAGGCTGGTGGTTGTCAAAAAACTTTTTCGGGACAGCAAATCCCGCCGTGGCGGCGGGTCAAGCGCGTAAGGCCGCTCGTAGGTTGCTTCATAACGCGGCTTCAGCCGGCCTCGCTCCACGTCGCGCAGAATTTCCGGCCAAAGCTGGACACCATCGCCGATGGCCACGGCATCCGCGTGCGGAGCCACTTCGTCCGGGCACGATTGCGCGTGCAACCCGCCGAGAATCACCCGGCTGCCTTGGGCGCGATACCACGCCGCCAGTTCATAGGCGCGCCGGGCGAACGTCAGATGCACCGTGATGCCCACCACTTCCGGCAAGGGTTCCGACGGCGGCAAACCTTGCAGAAGATTTTCGTCCCAATAACGCACCTGCCAGTGGGCCGGCGTCGCGCCCGCCAGCGAAGTCAGGGCGAGCGTCGGCGTGAGGACGTGCTTGCCGAAGCTGCCATGCGGCGATTTGGCGTAAAACGGGTTGACGAGCAGCGCCGTCCGTGGCTGCGGCTGGCGTCGGGGCGGCGGTGACGGCAAAACCGGCGCATTCAACATTTCACGCGGCAACCAAAGCGGCTTGCGCGGCGCATAAAACGGATCGTCCGGCACGTTTTCAAGCAGTGTGGAAAGCCAGTCCATTTTTTACCTCGATTTCATTTGTCACTGGTCCGGCCGGCAACCCAATCGAGCAACAGAAACACGGTGGCAAAAAATGGAAACACACCGTAAAGCGTGTCGCTGACCGAATGGGATTTGCGGTCAATCGCCAGGAACACCTCTGCGCAAAAAGCCAGCGCTGCCACGGTGATGACCAGGCCAGGCAGGGAGACCGGAAGATAAAACCAGCCCAGCCGTTTGAACCAGATTGTTTTCATAGTTGTTCGCCTTTCATTTTTGGATTGAATTGCCCAGCAGCTCCCAGTGGGTGACGCATCGGGCCGCCCAGTCATGGATCGCCTGCTCAACTTCAGCAATGACTGTGTCCGGCGTGGAAGTCCCGGCGGTGATGCCAATTGTGTCCTCTGTGTGAAACCAATCTTCACGCAGGTCCGACGCGGTCTGGACGTGATGCACCCGCGTACAAAAACGCGAACAGGTTTTGACCAACTCGCGTGTGTTATTGCTGTGCGTGCCGCCAATGACGACGACCGCATCGCATTGGCGGGCCAGTTCCGTCGCCGCGTTCTGCCGCTGCTTTGTCGGCTGGCAAACCGTGTCAATGAAGCGCACTTCCGATTCGGGAAACCGTTCCCGAATCAAGCCCACCAGGTGCCGGACGCGGTCGATCGGTTGTGTGGTTTGGGCCACAACGCCAAAGCGCGGCCGCTTGCCAAGCCGGGTTACGTCTTCCTCGTTTAACACCACGTCAAAGGCTTCAAGGTCCCCGGTCAGGCCACACACTTCCACGTGGTCGCGTTTGCCGATGATGACCGGATGAAACCCTTCGCCGACCAGCCTTGCCAGCGCGCGATGAGCCACATGCACCAGGGGACAGGTCGCTTCGACCACCTTCAGCCCGCGCCCGCGCGTTTCGTTCATTGCGCGTTCCGAGGCACCGTGCGCCGTAACCATCACCGTCCGCGTGTTGATGTCAGCCGGTTGTTGCGCCGCGCGGACACCCGCCGCCCGCAATTCTGCCACCACCGTTTCGTTATGGACCAGATCGCCCAGGATGGTGAGCGGCTCATGGCGCGCGGTTTCGTAGGCGAGCGCCACGGCGTCCTTGACCCCAAAACACATGCCCAAATGTTCGGCACGAATGATCTTCATTTTACTTCTGAATTCGGCTTTGGCGCCGGGTTCGGCGTGGTTCACTCATGGAACAAAAAAATTCCAGCGGCCAAGGCTGTTCCCGCCGTCCACAGCAACCAGCGGTATCGCCGCCAGACCGTCTGATAATCGGATAATTGGATCAGGAGGTCGGCCGCATAGGCGGCGCAATACAGCACGTTCGCCAACACCGCGGCGAACAACAAGCCGATCACCGGTGGCCAGTCGGGCACGGCCAGGGACGACGGGTGGCATAAGAATGAGCCGACGACGACCAGGCCGAGGACGAAATTGAAGGCGATCCGGCGCGGCTCCCAATAACGCAGGCTGTCACTAACAATGTCTTTCATACGTTTAAAACAAGGTTGACGATTTAACTTTGTGATACAAAGTAAAAGACCAGGCTGGTTTTGTTTTGTTCAAAGAAAGTTCATTTGGGCCGGTTTTGCTGGACGATTCGCTCCAGCAGGTTGATGTATTCAGTGAAGGCTTTGCGGCCAGCCGCCGTGAGTGAGCAGGTGGTCAGCGGGCGGCGGTTTTGGAACGATTTGGCCACGGCCACGTAACCTTCCTGCTGCAACGCCCGGATATGGGTGGTCAGGTTGCCGTCGGTCATGGCCAGTGCGTCGCGCAGTTCGGTGAACGACAGTTCGGGTGAGGCGGCGAGCATGGACATGATGGCCAGCCGCCCTTTCTCGTGAATCACGCGGTCGAGCTGTAAGAAGGGTTCCGGATTCACTCCGCATTCTCTCTTTTCTCGGTCAGATACAGATACGCGCCGTAAGCCAAATGCAGCACACCGAAGAAAAAGCCCATGAGCCAGTGTGCGGAGGGTAAAAATTTGACCGATCCCACAAAAAGTGCCCAAGAAAGAACGCAGCCGCTAAAGATGAATACCCAACCAAAAAATTTGATTCCGCGAGGCATGAAAAACCCGGCAGCATGAAGCGCACACCCGTAGAAAATGATCCAGACGATGACCGAAAGTAGAGCTTCGTCAATTCCTATGCCAAACAAAATAGGAATTACACCAAGAATTAAACCCGCCAGCAATGGCGGCACCAAAGCCAGGGCCACCCGGCGGGTCGGCGGTGACCAGAACGGCTCATGTTCCTTGAGCGCCTGCCGGCGGGCGATAAGAAAGGCCCCGGTGACAGCAACCACAGCCGTGCCCAGCCACAGGAAGCCGAAAGCGCGTATCGAGTTCAGTTGAAACAAAAGTCCTACTGCCGTGCCAATGACACCCAAGGTGCCAGCGAAAAGCATGATCGGCGCCAGCGCATGACGATAAAGCGCGGAACGCTCCATCAAGGTGCGGATGGTTTGGAGATGTTCAGCAGCCCAATTTGATTCCATGACATTAACTTTGCATCACAAAGCGTATGCCGTCAAGCCTGATTTTCGGACTGCGCTGGCAAAGCGCGGTGACGACAGCGCTTTCGTAAAATGGCGGGTGTGAATTCCAAAGCGGCGTCGTGCTCCGCTTGCCGCCGCAGCCCAAGACCCCCGAAACCGAAATTATCTGTGTCCATCTGTGTCCATCTGTGGTTAACCTTTTGGCCGATGCCGCCGCCGAAGAAAATCTCCGCCCGCCAGCGCGTGCTCGCCCAATGGCGGGGCGTGGATTTATCGCCGCTGGAGACGGCGCGGGCGGTGCGCGCCCGCGCCGTCAGCGACGTGTTGCCGCGCATCATGTCGGATTTTCGCCTGGACGATCGCCGTGCCGAAGCGGAAGTCGTCAAGGTCTGGAATTCGCTGATTGATCCCAATATCGTTGCCCATGCCCAACCGGCGGGTCTGCGCAAAGGCACTCTGTTCGTGAACGTGGACAGCAACGTATGGCTTTCCGAGATTGTCCGTTATCGCCGCCGGGAAATTCTCGACCGTCTGCAGCACAGTTTTGGCAGGAACATCGTCCAGAGAATTTCGTTCCGCGTCGGATGAAAACTTTGCTCGTAGCAGCCGACGTAAGTCGGCTCTGACCTTTTCATCGGAAAGAATGAGCGGACTCACGTCCGCGGCTACAATTTCAATTCATCCATTTCATCTGTTTGGGCGTGAGCAGCCACGCGAGGGTAGCGCACCGGCCGAAACGCAAAGACCCGGTTTCCAATTTACACAAGCCGCCTTTCTTCAACTCCACCCCTGCCATTTCCCCGCCTGAAATCAGCAACGCAACCAGCCGGCTCAAATAAGGTTCGTGACCGACCAGCAGGATGTTCTCCGGCGCGGGTTTCAATTCGTGCAATTGTCGGATTAACGCCTTCGCGTCGGCGTGCGGCGTCAGGGCATCCGAAAAGGCGAGGCGTTTTTTCAACTTCAATGATCTGGCGACGATTTCGGCGGTTTGCCGGGCGCGCAAGAAAGGGCTGGAAACAATCAAACTGAAATCCAAGCCCATAGATTGCATGGCGGCGGTTGTTTGTCCGAGTTGGCGTCTGCCTTTGGGGGTGAGCGGCCGGTCGGCGTCCGATTTGAACCCGGGTGCGCCGCGTTCCACTGCAATGCCATGCCGCAAAACATAGAGATTCACGGAGGGAGAATACCGCTCCCGGCACAGGGCGCAACTCCGTCAAATGTAACATTTTTTCACTTGGGTTTTAAGCAGGTTGCCTCGTAGTTTTGTCGCCTCATGGAAACTGTGCGGCGCGCCGTCATTGATGTCGGCACCAACTCCATCAAACTGTTGGTGGCCGACGTGTCGGGGCACGAAGTGCGACCGATCCATGAGGAGAGCCGGCAGACGCGCCTCGGCAAAGGATTTTACGCCACGCATCAACTTCAGCCTGAAGCCGTCGCGCACACCGCTGCCGTCGTCTGGGAATTTGCCCAGATTGCGCGTGAGAAAAACTTCGACACCCTTCGCGTTATTGCCACCAGCGCCGCGCGCGACGCGGTGAATCCCGGCGACCTCACCACGGCCATCGAACGGGCGTCCGATCTCAAGGTCGAAATTATTTCCGGCGAACAAGAGGCCGAATGGGCCTTTCAAGGGGTGTGCACCGACCCCGAATTGGCCCGACAACGCCTGTTGCTGCTGGATGTCGGCGGCGGGAGCACGGAATTCATTTTGGGCCAGGGCGCGCAGAAACAGTTCGCCCAAAGCTTTCCGCTGGGGACGGTGCGGTTGCTCGAAAAAAGTCCGCACAGTGACCCGCCGAAGCGCGGCGAATTCACTGCCTGCCGGGATTGGGTCAAAAACTTCCTGCAACATGAAGTTCGCCCCAACCTTGAACCGGCCCTGCACTGTGAAACCAAACCCGGTTCCGCGACCGGTGAGATTCAACTGGTGGGAACGGGAGGTACGACCAGCATCCTCGCGCGCATGGAAAACAAATTGGACCGGTTTGATCGGGAACGCATCGAAAGCACGATTTTGAACCGCGAACAGGTCACGGCCCATCGGAAACAACTGTGGAGCCTGCCGCTGGCCCGCCGCAAGGAAATCCCCGGCCTGCCAAAGTTACGCGCGGACGTAATTCTGACCGGGGTCGTCATTTATGAGGCGGTGATGGAGGAGTTCGATTTCAAACAACTCCGCGTCAGCACGCGCGGCCTGCGTTTTGCGGCGGTTATGGACTGAAATCATTTACGATTGATGATTTACGATTTACGATTTGCCTTGGAGTCCCGGTAACGGAGAAATCATCAATCATCAATCGTAAATCATAAATGAGATGTCTGATTGTCGGCTGCGGCTATGTTGGTTTGCCGCTCGGGGTGGAATTCATCCGGCTCGGCCACCAGGTTTTTGGCTTGCGCCGGAATGCGGCGGCGCAAGGCGAATTGAAAGCCGCCGGTATTCAACCGCTTATCGCCGACGTCACCCAACCGGAAACCCTGGCGAAACTGCCGCGTGAGTTTGACTGGGTCGTCCATTGTGTCGCTTCCCGCGGTGGCAGCGCGGAAGATTATCGCCGGATTTATCTGCAAGGGACACGCCATTTGCTTGAATGGCTCGGACCGTCGCTGTCGAAGAAATTCGTTTATACCAGCAGCACAAGTGTCTATGGCCAGACCGACGGTTCGCCCGTCAAGGAAACCAGTCCGGCCGAGCCGGTGACAGAAACGGCGAAGGTACTGCTGGAGACGGAACAGGTTTTGCGCGACGCATTTCAGCAGAATAAATTCCCGGCGGTGATTTTGCGCGTGGCCGGGATTTACGGCCCGGAGCGCGGCCATGGGTTCAAACAATTCGTGAAAAATGAGGCCCGCATTGAAGGCGACGGCTCGCGTTTTCTGAATATGATTCACCGCGACGATGTGATCGGCTGTATCATTGCGGCGTTAAAGAACGGCCGCCCCGGAGACATTTACAACACGGTGGACGATGAACCGGTGAGCCAGGCAAATTTTTTCCAATGGCTGGCGGAAGAATTTGGCAAGGATCTGCCACCGTCAGCCCCTGCAAATTTCGATGAAGACCGCAAACGCGGCGTGACGAACAAGCGCGTTTCGAATCGGAAGTTGAAAATGGAGCTAGGCTACCAGTTCAAGTATCCGAATTTTCGCCTGGGGTACAGTGCCGAAATCTTGCGGCTGGAACGCGCGGGCGAACTGCGCGTCACGCCGGATAATTTATAGATTCAATCTTTCCCTTTCAGGTCAGACCTTCCGGATTGCCGCTTTGACCCGATCCGGTGTCATGGGCAATTGACACAGTCGCGCACCGGTGGCGTCGTGGATGGCATTGGCGATGACCGCCCCCATCACGACGATGGCCGGCTCGCCACCGCCTTGCGGAGGATGGTTTCTGGCGTCAAGGATCACCGTATCCATCTTTGGCACCCAAGTGTAGCGTGGAATTTCGTAGGTGTCATAGTTCGTGTCCAGGACTTTCCGGCCTTTAAAATGGATTTCCTCCGTGAGGGCATAGCCCATCCCCATGGTGATGCAGCCTTCCATCTGGATTTTAGCGCCTTCCGGGTTGACGACCAGGCCCATGTTCTGGGCACAAGCAACGCGTTTGACCTGAACCGCACCGGTATGGGCATCCACGGCAACCTCCGCGATAGCGGCCACATACGTCCCCGCGTCGATGCCGCAGGCAACACCGTAACCGCGCTTGCTCGGGGCTTTCGCCGGCGTCCACCCAAAGGTTTCGGCGGCGGTTTTGAGAACACGCACCATACGCGCGTCACTCAAATTGTTCAGACGGAATTCCACCGGATCCATTCCCGCCGCGGCCGCCATCTGGTCAACGTGCGATTCACGGGCAAACGTGTTGGTATTGTTCCCCGGGGCGCGCCACGCCCCGGTACGAAACGGATGCTCCGGTCCCTGCCAGCCGCGGCCATGTCCGGAAGTGCGGTGATTGGGAATGGTATAGAACTGTTGCGAGCCACGGTCGCCGGCGTAATAAACATCGTAATCCCAGAAGGCCATCTTCCCGGACGCATCCACACCGGAGCTGATCTTGACAATGGCGGCCGGTTGAAATGTGTCGTAGAAGAATTCCTCTTCGCGGCTCCACATCACCTGCACGGGTTTGCCGGTCATTTTCGCCAACTGCGCCGCTTCCACGGCCTGCTGGTTGTAAGTCTTGCCGCCGAATCCGCCGCCGACAAACGGGGTGATGACCCGGACTTTTTCCGCCGGGAATCCGAGGGCCCGGGCAATTTCTCCCTGGGCGCCAAACGGATTCTGCGTTGAAGCCCAAACCGTGGCCTTTCCGTCCTCGATTTGGGCCAGTGCCGTGTGGGTTTCCATGGCCGAATGGGCGACGTAGCCGTCCAGGTAGGTGGCTTCGACCGTTTTGACGGCCAGTTTCCGGCCGGCCTCCAGATCGCCGTCCGAAGTGAGAACATCGGCCGGTGGTGCAACGCTCAAAAGATAGTCAAAAATATTTTTGTCATCCACTTTGGCCTCAGGCACGTCGAATTCAGCCTTGATCTGCGCCAGGGCGTCTTCTGCCACATCGGGAAACTCGTGGAGAACAGCGATCAAATTATCCGTTTGAACCACTTGCACGCCGGGGATTTTTTTGGCGGGCGCGGTGTCCACGCTTTTCAATGTGGCATCATGGGCAGGCGGTCGCAGGATCTTCGCGTAGAGCATCCCAGGCAGGCGAAGGTCGCCCGCGTAATGAGCGGCGCCCGTGACTTTGGCCCGGCCATCCCGGTGCAACTCGGGCTTGCCGACGACCGTAAATTGGGAAGGATCCTTCAATGCCGGTTTGCCTCCGATGTGTCGTTCAATTTTTTTCCCTTGAGTCAATTGACCGTAACTGACCCGCCGTTCCGGATTCTCCTTGTCAAAAATGGAGCCATCTTTCGCCGCCAATTGTGCCTGGGGAACCTTGAGCGATTCCGCTGCCAGTTCCAGCAACACCACTTTGGCCTCCGCCGCGGCCGCTTGCAGGGCAGGTCCAAACATGCGTGTCGTCATTGAACCGAATGTGCCCATGTCCCAGGGACACAGGTCGGTGTCGCCCATGACGATGTCCACGGTGTCCAAAGGCGCGTCCAGTTCCTCGGCCAGCATTTGCGGCAACGAGGTGATCGGCCCCTGCCCCATTTCGATTTTGCCGGTATAACCGGTGACGCGGCCATCCTCGCCAATCCGCAGGAACGCATTAAAATCAGAAGGCAATCCACGGCCAAAACCCCGGAAGCGCCGCGATTCCTGGGCCTGCGCCGCCACGAACTCGCTCATCACCACGCAAACAATGATGCCTCCGCCCAAACGTTTCAGGAAATCCCTCCGGCTTTGCGGGTAAAGGTCCGAGTAATCCTTGATGTCCTTGAAATTCAGCGCCAGGTAATCGTTCGTATTCATTGGGCCGGCCCTCCCTGCATTTCCGCGGCGGCGGATTGAATGGCGTCAAGGATGCGGGTGTGCGCGCCGCACCGGCAGAAGTTATTGTTCATCCCTTGCACGATTTGTTCCCGCGTCGGCTGCGGATTTTTGTGCAACAAACTGACGGCATTGAGAACCTGGCCCGGGATGCAGAATCCGCATTGCAAAGCGTCGTGCGCCATGAACGCCTTCTGCACCGGATGCAGTTTTCCGTCCTGTTCCAGACCTTCAATCGTTACGACTTCCTTGTCCTTGACTGAACTGACGGCGACCAGACAGGAACGCAATGCCACATTATTCACCAGCACCGTGCAGCAACCACAATGTCCCTGGCCACAACCAAATTTGGGGCCGGTCAGGCCCAGATCCGTGCGCAGCACCCAAAGCAACAAGCGATTGCCGTCCACGTTCAGGCGCGTGGGTTTGCCGTTGAGTTTGAAGGAAATGGTGTCAGTCATGTCAGCCTCCGGGTTGAGGACTCGTTCAAGGGATACCTGGTCGCTTTGCGTTCATAACCTTGCCTTTCTATCTCATTAACCGGGAGTGTCGAGCAGAATTGCCGGCCACCGAATGCTTTTCCCTCCCGTCCCATGAGCCGCGTAGCAACGGATGTGAGTCCGCTCCAGTTTTCATTCGAGAAGTCAAAACCGGCTCACGCCGGGCGCGACGGTTCAGGATTCCGAGCGCGAGACTTACACCGCGCTGTCGCCGCGTTCGCTGGTGCGGATGCGCCGGGCGTCGTCAATCGTGGACACAAACACTTTGCCATCGCCGATTTTCCCCGTCTTGGCGGCGTTGAGGATGGCTTCGATGGCGGCTTCCACCTGCTCGTCGGGCAGGACGGTTTCAATTTTGACCTTGGGCAGGAAGTCCACGGTGTATTCACTGCCACGGTAGATTTCCGTGTGACCTTTTTGCCGGCCGAAACCCTTGACTTCGGTCACGGTCATTCCGTGGATGCCAATTTCATTGAGCGCCTCTTTGACGTCGTTCAGCTTGAACGGTTTGATGATCGCTTCGATTTTTTTCATAAATCAACCTTTATTCATTGTAGGCGCGCTCGCCGTGTTGAGAAAGATCCAGCCCCAGGCTTTCGTCTTCCTGGTCCACGCGCAAACCAACGGCGGCATCCACCAGCTTCAAAATAATAAATGTGGCGATGGCTGCGAGCGCCACCGTGGCACCGACGCCGGCGAGTTGATTCCAAAACTGGTGCGTGCCGCCCGCCAGCGAAACCGCCACGCCGTTCTTTTGAAAAGTGGTGGCAATCAGCGGATTCACCTCCGGGCTCGCCAGAAAGCCGAGCATCAACATGCCCGTCGTGCTGCCGACGCCATGCACGCCGAATACGTCCAGCGAGTCGTCGTAGCCAAAGGCCGCTTTGAGTTTGGTGACTGCCAGATAGCAAACAACTCCCGCGGCCAGCCCGATGCAAAATGCCGCCGGCACATTGACAAATCCCGAGGCCGGCGTGATGGTGGCCAGTCCCGCGACCATTCCCGATACCGATCCCAGCACGCTGGGTTTGCCTTTGAGGTACCATTCCGTGCAGGTCCAGCTCAACGCCGCCGCCGCCGCCGAGAAATGGGTGGCGGCAAACGCGCTGGTGGCAAGTGACCCTGCGTTCAGTGCGCTGCCCGCGTTAAAGCCGAACCAGCCAACCCACAACAACCCGGCCCCGATCAGCGAGAGGACGACATTGTGCGGCATGATCGGTTCGCGCGGGAAACCGTCGCGCTTGCCGATCACCAGCGCGAAGACCAGCGCCGACACACCCGAACTGATGTGAACCACCGTGCCGCCGGCAAAGTCGAGCACGGGGATTTTCCCGCCGTTCGCCCAGTTGAACAACCCGCCTTTGCCCCACATCATGTGGCAGAGCGGCAGATAAACGACGATGGTCCACAGCACCATGAACAGGAGATATGCCTTGAACTTGACACGTTCAGCGACCGCGCCGCTGATCAGCGCCGGCGTGATGATGGCGAACATCATTTGAAACAACATGAACGATTCAGCCGGAACGGTGCCCGCGTAGGCGGGGTTCGGCGCGCCGCCGACGCCTTTGAGGAAAAGATGAGTGAGCGGATTTCCAAAAAATGCGTTGCCTTCGCTGAATGCCAGGCTATAGCCAAACACCATCCATAACGTCGAGATCACCGCCATCAGAATCAGGCTGTGCATCATGGTGGAGAGGACGTTCTTGGTGCGCACCAATCCACCATAGAAAAGAATCAACCCCGGTGCCGTCATCATCAGCACCAGCGCGGCGCTGGCCAGCAGCCAGGCGTTGTCGCCGGAATTGATGGCAGCGGAATTGGCGGCGGCGGATGTCGGTTCCAATTGGGCCACAACTCCAGACGGGTTGTCTGCGGCCTGGGCGCAGTTTACAAAAGCAATTGCCAGGGTGAACAACAAACAAAGTGTAAGGATTAAACGGCCAAAGCGGTGAAACGGAGTCATGCAAACAGCTTGTCTCTCAGAAACACTTTGTCAACCGATTAACAACTTCTGAAAACTATTTGCCAAAAAAGGGAGAAGGCCGGGGTCTTTCCGGGACCGGCCGGCTCCTACGCCAGCCGCGAAATTTCGTTTCGACGCGTTTCAACTTCCTGACTATCGTCTTGCCGATGGCCGCCGAAGCCCAACTCACACCCATGATGGCGCAGTATCGCCGCATCAAGGGCGAATTGCCCAGGGACGCGTTGTTGCTCTTCCGGCTCGGCGATTTTTACGAGATGTTTTTTGAGGATGCACAAACCGGGGCGCAAATCCTCAATCTCGCCCTCACCGCCCGCAACGGCGTGCCGATGTGCGGCCTGCCGCATCATGCGGCCACCGCCTACATCGGCCGGCTGCTCAAGGCCGGGCGCAAAGTCGCGATTTGCGATCAACTCGAAGACGCCCGGCCGGGCAAACTCGTCAAGCGGGAAGTCACCCAAATCCTCTCGCCCGGCACCCATTTCGATGAACGGATGCTCGTGGCCGAGCGAAACAACTTCCTCGCGGCCGTGTGTCCCCGGGGGAAAATTTTTGGCCTCGCGCTGGTGGATTTGACGACCGGAGATTTTCTGACGACGGAATTGGAGGCCGGGTCGGCGCTCCTCGCAGAATTGGAACGGTTGCGGCCGGCGGAGATCATTTATCCGGGCGAGGCGGTGAACGTGCGCGAGTTGCTGGGCAGCCGCCGATGTGAATCGGCGGACTCTTCGCAGGGCGCGGGAGTCCGCACTTTCACAAGTGCGGCTACAGGGCAAGGATGGATTCTCAACGGTTACGAAGACTGGACCTTTGCGCCCGAAACGGCGCTGTACACCGTCCGCGACCATTTCAAAGTGGCCTCGCTCGATGGTTTCGGACTGAAAGATCGCAGCGCCGCCATCGGCGCGACGGGAGCGGCGCTGCATTATCTGACCCAGCATCTGCGCCGGGACGTAAAACATCTCACGCGCTTGTCGTTCTATCAGCGCCACGATTATCTCGCGCTGGATTACACGACGCTGCGGCATCTGGAAATTCTGGAGCCGCTGCATCAGGACGCCCCGCGCAACGCCTCGCTTTACGGCGCGGTCAATCGCACCGTCACCCCGATGGGCGCGCGGCGATTGCGCGACTGGCTGTCGCAGCCGCTGGCCGCCATCGAACCGATCCGCCGCCGGCAGGAAGCGGTGCAAATGTTCATGGAAAATTCCGTTTCGCTGGACGATTTTCGGCGACAGCTCGCAACAGTCCAGGATTTGGAGCGCACGGTTGGCCGATTGAGTTCCGGCAGCGGCAGCGCCCGGGATCTGGTCGCGTTGCGGATGGCATTGGAACAGATCCCGGCGGTAAAGGGAATTATCCATAACCTCGTAGCCGCTGGCGTCAGGAGGATCCATTCTCCCGAGGCCAGTGAGAGCCTCCTGACGTCGGCGGCTACGGATGAAGTGAAGAATTCGCAGCCGCAAGCGGTCGCGTTGTTGAATGAATTGAATTCCCAACTCACCGAAGCGCCCGACCTGGTCGAATTGATTTCCCGCGCGATTGTGGACGATCCGCCGCTGGCGGTGAAGGAGGGCGGGATGATTCGCGACGGTTTTGACCCGGCGCTGGACGAACTGCGCAACGCCACCCGCGGCGGCAAGGATTGGATCGCCAGATTGCAGGCGGACGAAATTACCCGCACCGGCATCCCGTCGTTGAAGGTGCGGTTCAATTCCGTTTTCGGCTACTATATCGAAGTCACCCGGGCGAATCTCGACAAGGTGCCACCGCACTACATCCGTAAACAAACGATCGCCAACGGCGAGCGCTACATCACGCCGGAGTTGAAGGAAATGGAAGGCAAAATCCTCGGCGCGGAGGAACGCAGCGTGAAGCTGGAATACGATTTGTTCCAACGCGTGCGCGAGGAAGTTCTGGGTCAATTGCCAAAAATCCAACAAACCGCGGCGGCCCTGGCCCAACTCGACGTGCTGGCGTCCTTCGCGGAAACGGCTCGCTTGCACAACTATTGCCGTCCGCAGGTGTCCGATGAAGGCATGCTGCAAATCCGCGAAGGGCGTCATCCGGTTCTGGAACAAAGCCTGCAGGATGAACGGTTCGTGCCGAATGATGCCGGGCTGGCGAGTGTGACGAACTTTGCTCCTCCCTCTCCGTCGCAAAACGAGGGAGCGGGCCGGGATGAGGTGGCGCAGGCCCAATCCCCTCACCCGGCCTCCGGCCACCCTCTCCCCGCGCAGCGGAGCGAGGGCGGAAATGATGTGTTTCCGCAAATCGCGCTCATCACCGGGCCGAACATGGCGGGCAAGAGCACTTACATCCGGCAGGTGGCGCTCATTACCTTGTTGGCGCACACCGGCGCGTTCATCCCGGCAGCGGCGGCGCGGATTGATCTGGTGGACCGCATCTTCACACGCATCGGCGCGAGTGACGACCTGACGCGCGGACAATCCACGTTCATGGTGGAAATGACCGAGACGGCGAACATCCTGAACAACGCCACGTCGCGCAGCCTCGTCGTGCTCGATGAAATCGGGCGTGGCACGAGCACCTTTGACGGCCTGAGTCTGGCGTGGAGCATCGTTGAACACCTGCACAACCAGGTCGGTACAAAGACACTCTTCGCGACACATTATCACGAGCTGACCGAACTGGCAGCGCGGCTGCCGCGGCTGAAAAATTTCAACGTGGCTGTGCGCGAATGGCACGACCAGATTGTTTTTCTCAGGAAAATTGTCGAAGGCGGCACGGACAAGAGTTACGGCATCCACGTCGCGCGGCTGGCGGGCGTGCCCAAGGCAGTTTTGGAGCGCGCCAAGCAAATACTGGCGAATCTGGAGGAATCCGAACTCACGCCCGAAGGCAATGTGCGGCAGACACGCCGCCAACAGGACCGCGACAAACTCAAGCAACTGGCTCCGCCGCCGCAGATGGACTTGTTTGGATCATAAGACTGGCGTCGCGCCAGTCTCTCATCTTCGAGTTGGAAACAGGTTGCAAGCGTGTCCGGCGTTGTTCACTCCTGCCAGACCGTGACCCCGGCCGTGGGGACATCGGCGGATCCGATCAAAACCTTTGCGTTCTTCGGGATGGGAACGCGCTGGCCCTTTTCGGTGAAGTTAGTGGCCACCCAGAATCCGTCGCGCCAATCCACCAGAAAACCATTGGCGAAATTTTCAACCGGCACTTTGGCCCGCTGGAAAACGCCGCGGATGAGTTGGGCTTCGAGCTCGCCGGTTTGCGAGTCCACGCCGATGTAAGTCACGGTGCCTTTGCCGAGACTGCGTGTCACCGCCGCCACGCCGCCCGCGTAATATTGATCAATATAATGGGCCAACGCCGTGGTGCCGGATTGCGGTTCGAGCACTTCGGCCCATGTTGCCCAGTCGTAGGTTTGTTGGCCGGCCTGCACCTTGCCCACATACGGCTCAGGCAGGGTGTCGTAGAATTTTATCTTCGCGCCGATGAGATCAAGAATCGGCGCCGCCCACGGACCTTCCCACAAGTGGCCGTTGCGATCCTTCTGCCCGGTGCGGCACGTGAGAACCAGATGCCCGCCCTGCTCCACATAATCCTTCCAGCGTTGCACCAATTTTTCGTCCACCAACTGGCAGGCCGGCACGACGAGGAACGGATATTGGTTGAAATCCTTCTCTTCCGTGATTACATCCACCGGGCAGCCGAGGCGTTTCAGCGCCCGATATTGTTTGAGAATATGCTCCATGGTGTCCCAGCGCACCGTCTGCTTGTGATCGTCAATGTTCCAGCGGCTCTCGACATTGTAGAGCAAGGCCGTCCGGCGCGCGGCATAAGCAGCCGGCTCCTTCGCGTAGGGATTGAAATTTTTCCGCAATAACGTCATCTCCTGCGCGGCCTGCGAATATTCCTTGCCACCGGGCGTCGGCGAGACACCGTCCGTGCCCACGAGTCCGTAATGATATTGCTCGGGGCCAACGAGCGGTTCGCGATAGCGATAGGTGCAGACGATTTTTGCGTCGGCCGCGAACGCGCGCATGATCCAAAGGTGAACCGCGCCCGGATACGGTTGCGGGTTCACATCGCCCCAATTCACCTGTCCGGGCTGCAATTCCATCAGACCTTCAAAGCCATTGATTCCGCGGTGAAAGTCATGGGAGAACGACATCGCCGCCGCGCCGCCGAGGCGGAAGCCGAGCGGACCTTCGTTCAGATTGCCGTGGGCCGGGTAATGTGTCCAGGTGATGATCTCGAAATCGCTGCCGTTGAGCACCGGATTGACCGCGGCGAACATATGCATGAAGTTACTCGTGATCCATTGGCGGCGGCCGCAATACTTCCGCAGGATATTGGCCTGAAAACGAAGGTAATCGGCGGCTTCATCCGCAAACCAGCGCCGCGCGTCCAGCTCCGCGTGTTCGTTGACCTGGGCGACGAGTTCCTGGCTGTTCGGAAGGCGAATCTGGTCAAAATTCTGATAAACCTGCGACCAAAAGGCCGTGCCCCACGCCGCGTTTAATTTATCAATCGTGCCGTATTTGTTTTTGAGCCACGCCCGGAATTTTTTCTGGCTGGCCTCCTCGTACGACGGCTCATTGCCGTAATGGCTCAGCTCGTTGTCGAGCTGCCAGCCCCAGACGCGGGGGTCGTTGCCATAACGCTTGCCGAGTTCCTCCACGATTTTGCCGACGTATTCGCGATACACGCCCGAACTCCAACTCGCCTGCTGCCGGGTGCCATGCCTCATCGTCCGCCCGGCGGCGTTCACCATGAGCATTTCCGGATGTTCCTCCGAAAGCCAGACGGGCGGGGTGGGGCTCGGTGTGCAGAGAACCACTTTCAAGCCTTGTTGGGCGCAGAGTTCGATGTTGCGGTCCAGCCAGGAGAAATCAAACTGGCCTTCCTCCGGCTCCATGAACGCCCAGGCAAACTCGCCCATGTGGACGAATTCCAGGTGCATCTTTTTGATGTTGGCGATGTCGCGCGCCCACTCGTTCGACGGCCACGCCTCCGGATAATAATAAACGCCGATCCGCATGAGATCGGCCTGGGGAAACAGCGGGCTGTCGGCGGCGGCAAGTTGGATGGCCGTTGACATCACAAAGGCCGCCCCAAGGGTTGGAATTTTCATAGGGTCAGTTGGTTGGTTCTCTAGTAGCCGAAATTGGCCATCCTGGACAAGCAAAGACGAAACGGGGTGGAACGCTTTGTTTTCCATTGCCGGGTCCGGTTCTGGCCGAAAAATATGCTTTTCCCGGTTGAACGCGATGACTTTTTGCTTATCTAATCAAATATATGAAAACTAAAGCATTACGTGCATGGGCGGTTGTTTGTTTGTCAGCGTTGACGGCGACGGTGGCGTACCGCGCGTCGGCGGATGACGCTTCGGCGAACGCAACGGCTGCAAAACCAGACAAAACCTATACCGGTACGATTGTTTCGATCGACCCGAAGGAACACCTGCTGGACGTGAGAGGGTTCCCGTTCAGCAGCAAGAAGTTCAATCTGGGTGACACCTGCGCCTATACCATCGTGGGCCAGGACACGGGAGCGATTGGCGACCTGCGGCCCGGCCAGAAGGTCATGGTCGGTTATCAGAACGTCCACGGCGTGCTGGTGGCGGACCGCGTGACGCAACAGCCAATGCGGGATGAAGGCATGGTCAAGGCCATTGACCCAACGACGCAGATGTTGACGCTGCACCTGGGTGTGATGGACAAGAAATTCCAACTCCCGGCCGATTGTGAAGTCACGTTGCGCGGCGACAGGGCCGGCACAGTGGCCGATATTCAGCCCGGCAATCACGTGCTGATCACCTATGAAGTCCCGAACGGGAAACCCACCGCGCGGCAAATCGCGCAGACCAGTGAGACGTTCACGGGTGACTTGACGGCGATTGACTTGGACCAAAAGACGATGAAGGCCAAAGCCATGTTCGCCACGAAGAAATTCAATGTGGGTGATGACTGTGCTGTGGTGATCAACGGCAAACCAGGCGGCAAATTGACCGACCTGAGGCCCGGTGAAAGCCTTATGTTCAGTTACGACAACGTCAATGGTGTGAATGTGGTCAACCGGATTGCCCCGGCCAACAGGTCAGGCAGTGCGGTGGCGGAGAATAAATAATTCATTAACCAGACCCAGCCGGCGAAACCGGCCAAATCATCGGGCGCATCCGGTTCAAGGACGCGCCTGTTTTTTTAATTTCTGCTTGTGCCGGGTCTGACTAATGGACGAGTTCGTCAGTCAATTGCGGCAATTTGTGTCCGGGAACCGAGCAGGTCGGCGCGTTACTGACGGCGCCAATCGTATAAGTGCCGCCGGCGGGGCAGGTCGGGAAAACACCGTTTTTGAAAAATGGCTTGAGATCTTCAGCCGTCGGTACGTCACCGGGCTTTTTACCATTTTCCAGGGCCCATTGCTGTTTGGCGGCGTCAATTTGGTGAAGGTTGTTGATACACGCGTTTTGCATTGATACGTCGCGCGCCTTGACGAAATTGGGAATCGCAATGGCCAGCATCATGGGAATGACCACCACCGCCCACAAGATTCCCAGATAACCCGTTACCAGCCCCGCGATGGCCAGGCCCTGGCCCGTGAGTGCGCCACCGGACTGCTTGATTCTGGAGAGTGCCTTGTGGCCGCAAATCACGCCGGGAATGGCGCTGAAGATGGAAAAACAAGAGAGGCTGAGGATGCCCAGGACGAGGCTCCAGATGGCCAGTGCGGAATTTTTGGGTTGAGGTGCGTTGCCGGGGAGCGGAGGGATGGTTTCGTTCATAAGATTAATCGGTTTTTGTTGGTTTGGGAACGCCTGGATCGACCATTACAATGACCGGCGTCTCAATTTCAATGATTTTCCGGACATATCCAACCCGGCAAACCTGCCCGGCGGATGCTATTTCCTCTCCTTCGGCCAGTCGTGAGGACACGGGTGGGGTTGGCAAACTGCGGTATAGCGCTGCGGCTTAAAAACTTTTGTGTGAACCCACAAAAAGCCTGCACGGGACGACTATCGATGTTAAATCTCCCTGGTTTATGAAAATGGACAGCCTTCCCGAGCACTTGCGGAAATATGAGATCCCCGGTCGGGTCACCTTTGCCAGCGGCAACGGCGGTCTGCCAAAAATTGACATCACGTCCGGCGTGAGCACGGCGGAAATTTATCTTCACGGCGCCCACATCACCGGATTTCGAAAAAAAGGTGAACCACCGCTGCTGTTCATGAGTGCCCAAAGCCATTTTGCGCCGGGTCAACCGATTCGCGGTGGCGTGCCCATTTGTTTTCCGTGGTTTGGTCCGCGCGAAGGCGAACCGGCGCACGGCCTGGCGCGCATTCTGGCATGGGAATTGACAGGGACTGCCGCCGCCAAAGACGGCAGCGTAACCGTTCGTTTGCGGCTGCCACAAAATTCCGTGAAACCGGAATGGTCGGCACTGCGGGCGGAGTTTATGGTGACGATCGCGGACCAGCTGACGATGGAACTCATCACCACGAACGAATCGGCCGATAAAATTTTGGAGATCGAGAATTGTTTGCATACTTATTTTTACGTCGGCGATATCGCGCAGGTTTCCCTCGCCGGTTTGCAGGTCCGGCCGTTTGACGACTTCGCCGCGGGCGCCACCGGTGCGCGTAAATTGGAAAATGATCCGGTACTGCGCATCACGAAGGAAACCAACCGCGTTTATCCCGACACGACCGGTACGGTGGAAATCCGCGACGAAAAGCTGAGACGGACGATCCGCGTGGAGAAATTCAATTCCCATTCGACCGTCGTCTGGAATCCGTGGACCACGCAGAAACTGCCGGACGACTTCGACCCGGCGGAACACCGGCAAATGATCTGTGTGGAATCCGGCAATGTGAAGCGGAACAAGCTTTTGGTTGCACCGGGCCAAACCGCGGCGCTGAAGGTGATTCTCAGCAGCAGCCCGTTGACAGAACGGTTATAATCTGATAATCTGATTTTATGAAAAAGACGACCATTACGGTTACGGAAGCCGCGCGCCATTTCGCCGATTGCCTCAACCGCGTTCGTTACCAAAATGCGAGTTTCGTTTTGATGAAGAACGGCAAACCCCTGGCGCGTCTCATTCCGGAAAAAAATAAAATCTGCACCGGAGGTGAACTGGCGGCGGTGCTGGCGGACACGGAGCTTTCGACTGATGAAGCCCGCGCGTGGCGAAAAGATTTGCTGAAATCACGCAAGACGCTCAGAGTTCCTGAAAACAAATGGCGATAATTCTGGATGCCGATGTCATCATTCGCGGTGAAAAGGGAACGTTTGACCTTAAAACCTGGCTGGCGTCGCGGCCGACCGACGAATTTGAAGTCGCCGCCGTGACCGTCGCCGAACTCTGGCATGGAGTGGAGCGTGCGACAGGGCGGCAACGCGCCATCCGCCTGCATTATCTTCAAACCATTCTGAACGCGCTGCCGATTATTTCTTACACGGAGCAAACGGCGTATGAACATGCGCGCATCCGGGCACAATTGGAAGCTGCCGGGAAAATGATCGGCTATTACGATCTCATCGTGGCGGCTACGGCCATGGAGAGCGGAGCCGGCGTCGCCACGTTCAACAAACGACATTTCGCTTCGGTGGCCGGATTAAAAGTCATCGAGCCGAAATAGCCTGGAATGATTTCCGTTATTGAACATCAACCCGCCGGGGCGGCCACCGACCTGGTGAAGCAGGTCGAGGGAATTTTTTCCCCGGCGGGCTTGCTGTCGCGCGCGCAAAATTTTGAATTCCGCCCGCAGCAGCAGGAAATGGCCGTGGCGGTGGCGCGCGCTTTGCAAAACCGCGAGCACCTTGCGGTCGAAGCCGGCACCGGCGTTGGTAAATCGCTCGCGTACCTGATTCCGGCGATTTTGTTTGCCGTTGCGCAAAAGAAGAAGGCCATCGTTTCCACGCACACCATCAATCTGCAGGAGCAATTGACGGAAAAGGATCTGCCCATGCTCACCGGCGTGCTCGGCGCGCTGCCTGAACCGGTCAAATTCAGCTACTCCATGCTCAAGGGCCGCGCGAATTATCTCTGCACGCGCCGGTTGCAAAAGGCGATGCAGCAATCAGGCAACCTCTTTACGTCGTCCGAAGCCGAGGAGCTCCAGCGCATCTACGAGTGGTCGAAGGAAACCCGGGACGGCAGCCTCTCGGACTTTGACGTCGAGCCGGACCCGAAAGTCTGGGCGCAGGTTTGTTCCGAACGGGGCTTGTGCTCGCCCAAAGTGTGCGGCTTCCCGTCTGATTTTGCCAAAGACCACGGCGTTTGTTTCTTTCAACGTGCGCGGAACAAATTCCTTTCCTCGGACGTACTGGTGCTGAACCACACGCTTTTTTTCACGTTACTGGGCGGGATTGATGAGGAAGTTGACGGCGGCATTTTGTTTAAGAACGACTTCGTGATTTTCGACGAGGCGCACCAGATGGAGCGCGTTGCGTCCCGGCATATCGGGCTGAGTGTGTCGAGCGGCCAGATGCGCTACGCTTTGAACCGGCTGTGGAATCCGCGCACGGAAAAAGGCCTGCTCGCCACCTTGCGCAAGGGAGGCGCGGTGAAGCTCGCGGCTGACATTCTGGAGGAAGCCGACAAGTTTTTTGAAAATGTTGAAATCGCCTGCGAAGAGATCCAGAAGTCAGTTGGTAAAAACCGGTTTGGCGCTGGCGAAGACGGCTCGCGAGGACGCCCGCCCCACCAAAGCAAGCGGGCATGGACGGAGCTGCGCATTCGCCGCGCCGAACTGGTGAAGGACAATGTGACGTTGCCGATTCAACGCCTGCGCGAGGCCGTCAGCGATTTGATCAAACTGAGTGAAGACAAGGACATCGGACAGGAACTGATTGAATGCAACCGGCGGCTGGACGAGTTGCGCGAAGAAGTGAAAGCCTTTCTCGAACAGGGTGCGCCGGACCACGTTTACTGGGTTGAACGCACCGGCAAAGCGCAGAAGAACCTCGCGCTGAACGCCGCGCCGATTGACGTGGCGGAGTTTCTGCGCCGCCGGCTGTTCGAGAGCGACACCAGCATCATCATGACCAGCGCCACTTTGGCCGTAAAGGCCAGGGTCGAGAGTCGAGAGTCGAAAGACGAGAGCCGGAGGAAGCCCTCGACCCTTGACCCTCGACCCTCGACGTCGCCGCTAAACTACTTTGCCAAACGGGTGGGAGCCGAAGCGGCGACACTTTTGCAGGTCGGGACGCCGTTCGATTACGAGCGGCAGATGAAATTGTTCGTAGCGAAAAAGATGCCCGACCCGCGCGAAACCGGTTACGCCGAGGCGCTGGAACATTGGATTGCGCACTTCGTCAAACAAACCCACGGCAAGGCGTTCGTGTTGTTCACCAATTACAAGCTCATGCGGGAACTCGGCGAGCGGATGGAGCCGTTTTTCAATAAGCTGGGCATTGCCTGTCTGGTGCAGGGCACCGGCACGCCGCGCTCGACCATGCTGGAGAAATTCAAGGACGACGTGGACTCGGTGCTCTTCGGCACGGACAGTTTCTGGCAGGGCGTGGACGTGCCGGGCGAGGCGTTGAGCAACGTCATCATCACGCGGCTGCCGTTCGCCGTGCCCGACCATCCCCTGATCGAGGCGCGCATCGAGGCGATTGAAGCGCGCGGCGGGAATTCCTTTGGCGAATTTTCCCTGCCGGAAGCGATTCTGAAATTCCGCCAGGGTGTCGGGCGTTTGATTCGCACCAAGACCGACACCGGCATCATCGTGGTTTTGGACAACCGGGTTTTGACGAAGCAATACGGCCAGTCCTTTCTCGACGCGCTGCCGAAATGTCCGGTGGAGATTGTTTGAACTTTCAGAACGTCCGCAGATTGCGCCGATTTCCGCAGAATTCTCATTAACACCGAGGCTTCAGCCCGGTGACTGGTGGTGGCGAAAAGTTTTAACTGTTTCAACGGTTTGCCGCGTGCGTAAAACCGTTGCAACGGTTTTGTCCCTCACTGCTCAAATTCACCCGGCTGAAGCCGGGTGTTAATGAGAAGTAATTTAATCGCGGCCATAGCCTGTGAGTTTGCGCGTGGACATATCCGGTGGGCCGGAAATACAGCCGCAAAGGTCTTTGGTTAAATCATAAAGTGAAATGCGCCGTTTGCGGCTGGGTCGCTTGTTGCGTTTTTGATTCGCCTTCAGAGAAATCTTTTTCATGCAACAAAATTGCTCCGCGTCTGAAAGCATGTCAACACCGGCATCATCGTGGTTTTGGACAACCGGGTTTTGACCAAGCAATACGGCCAGGCCTTTCTCGACGCGCTGCCGAAATGCCCGGTGGAGATAGTTTGAAATCCAAGTTATGCGCAGAAAGCGCTGGCCCTGACGGATAAACTCGCCTCTGATTCCAATTCCTTCAATGCTTCCAAAAGAGATTCCAACGTTGGAAGCTTGGCCTCAACTAATTCTGCTCCCGCTTGGCCGCCGATCGGAACAACTTCATCCGGTTGCCTTGCGCGTTCCGGGTCATAAACGGCACTGCATCCGTCATCAGTTTGGAGCAAGTGTTTAGCAATCAATTCTAACTGTTCTTGCGATAGCGCGGACGGATTTACCTCCAACGACACAACCGGTGCCGGGACGTCAATTTTGTTGCGCCACGAGTTAACCTGGTCAATTTTGATTGTTATCTTCATCAAATGGCTCAAACAGTTTTTCGTGTCGTCGCCTCGAAATTCCAGAATCTGGAAGCGAACGTAACACAAGTTCGATTTCATCACTCGGATACTTAAAAATCTTCAGAGCGTCCGCCAAAATTTTTCTCTTCCGAAGGTTTGGAAGATTGGTCAACGCATAGTAAGGTGTATTTCGGATTTTTTGAGGATAGGTGCTGTTACCGCTTTCGCGGATTAACTTTGGATCCCGTGCAAAATTGACTCGCTTCCCGCGGCCATATTGTTCAAGCACCGAAAACGTGTCTTTATCTTCGTGATAAAGAAATTCCAAAACGGTAAAGTATCTCCGCTTTCCATCGGCCATCAAATACTCCGGACTTTGAACAAGCTGAACGAGTGCCCTTGACTTCGGTGGATTATTTGGCGGTACTTTGTCTGCCTTCAGTTTTTCCGGAACCTGGTTTCTCATCGCGCCCAATTCTGTCAAAAGGCGTTTTATTACTTCGTTCGGCGAGTCATTAAAACCGCGCCCCCTTGATTCCAAGGCCGCGAACACTTCGTCTTCAATTTGAATTGTTTTCATCGTTTTAATCATATTAACACAGTGTATTGGATATTCTATTAAAATCTGCGTTTGTATTTGATTTAGCACGAAGTAGTTAGCGATTTATGCAGACTGCCGGAAGCCTGTCCTACGCTTTTGCCTCCAGCGGAAATTTTTCAGGATGCTCGATGCGCTCCAAGTCCAAATCCACGTCCAGCTCCGGCCAGTAAAAATGATTCCCGTGGGAAAACTCCACGTTGAACAATTGTTCCAGAGACGCCTTCCGAAACCATGGGAAATCGTCGAAGCCGAGAAAATACTCCTTGCCCGCGACGAACAGCCAGAAGCCGTGCGGCGAGACGTTCAGTACCTCAGCTTTTGAAGTGTCGTTGCCAACTTTCGCGGATTTCATATCGTCGTTTTCAAAGCCCGTAGGGCTGACATCTTTGTAGTTTGACGATAGCGATGAATCAAGCTCCGTCAGGAGCGACATCGTCGGGTAACGCCGAATAGGTCACTCCTGACGGAGTTATATTTGTTTTGAGCTTGGGTTCTTTCCATGAACCGGAGCGCCGGTCTCCGACCCGGCGTGTTGAACAGAACTTCCTTCCGTATCGCGCCGGGTCGGAGACCGGCGCTCCAACCACCACGGTTCATGGCTACAATGCGCTCCCCAAAAAGGGATTGGAGGCTACAAAGATTTCGCGCCTACGGCGCTGGCTGCATTTCTCGACGTTTTACAGAATGTCCGGTCGAAATCAGCGCACCGGCAAATCAATGCGTTTGCCGGTTTTGGCGGACTCGCGGGCGGCATCGAGAATTTCCATCACGGTCAGGTTCATGCCCAGGGAAGAAAGCCCGGAAGGTTGGATTTCCTTGCGCACCACGGCCACGAGATACGATAGATAATCGGCCTGCACGCCGGTCAACGGAGGAACCGTGGATTGAGTCTCCAGACCATCATTTTTTTCCGTCACGCGCAACGCACTGCTTTTGGGGACGAGCACATAGCCGTGGGTGCCATAAATTTCCATATCCTTGCGGCTGTACGGCCAGTTCCAGGAGGCCTGGATGATTCCCTGTGCTTTGGGATAAGTCACCACGATGGTTGCTTCGTCTTCCACCCTGGGATACACGTCGGGTTTGAAGTGTTGCGTCACGGCGAATACCGAAGTCGGTCTTTGGCCCTGCATCAGCCAGGTCATCAAGTCGGCACCGTAACAGCCGAAATCCATCAATGCGCCGCCGCCATCCAGTTTGGGATCGGTGAGCCAGGCCAGAAAGTCCTGCGAGCAGCCGATTTCCTTTGGCCCGTAATGCCCGTCGTTCACCTCGATTTTACGGATGTCGCCGATGGCCTGTTGTTTGCAAACCAGATCGTAAGCGGCCTGGTTTCCCGGATACCAGGTGGTTTCATAGTTTACGATAATCGGGATGCCATATTTCTTTGCCATGGCGGCAATGGCGCGGCCGTCTTTCAAACTTACCGCCAACGGCTTTTCCATCATCACGGTCAAGTGATGCGGTGCGCATTCTTCGACGACGCGCGGGTGGTCGTACGTGCTGGTGAAAGTCGCCACGGCATCCACATTGGTTTGGGCCAGCAACTCGGCCAGCGTGGCGTGGAACAGATTCGGGTCCAGATGAAAGGACGCGGTGATGCGCAGGGCGAGGTCGTGATTGGGCTCAACGATGCCGACCAGCTGAACATCCTTGCTTTTGAGCACATTGGGCAGAAAACCCTTCACGTGGTCGTGAACCAGACCATAAATGGCCAGATGCACCGGCGGCGGATTGGTTCCGGCGGCGTCAACCCGGGTGAGCCCGAGGGCCATTAAACCAATAATGAACAGAGGGAAGTTTTTCATAATTCAGAAGTTCAAACCGGATTTTCCCGCGATTGGAGGTCTTGTTTCCCCTTTTTCAGGCATTCGGGGCACATGCCATGGGAGGTTTGCGTGGCGAATTTCGAGTTGAAATATTTTTCCATGGTGAGCCATTCCCCTTCGTGGCATACCCTGCGGCACCAACTGCACACCCGCAGAAATTCTTCCAGGTAATGCAACCGTTTCAACAATCGCCGGGTCGCCAGATGGACCCAGGCCCAGATCAATGAAACCACAATGGTCCGGAGCAGCGCCCGGTGCCAGTTGGCAGCGAAAGGCTCGCCGAAAATAAAATGAGGAATCCGCATTATTTCCGTCAGCCAGGAAAGCGCGATGATCAACGAGAAGCCGAAGGCTTCAATCCAAAGGATCGTATCCGATTTTCCCTTAACTTGTTTCATGAATTTTACTGTGCGTGCGCGGGCACATTTTGTCCAGAAAAAGTGATGCCGGGTCCGGCGCCGGAACCGGAGGCACCGGGAAGGACTGCCCGGCCCGGGCAAATCGTTTGAATCGTCACGCACTTGAAACCAAATCGTCACTTGCCAAAGTCACCGACAGGGTTAACTTGGGAGCGTAGTTCAAGTTTAAGCGGCGGGCGTTGGATACAAGTCGTTTTTGTAATTTGTATGTTACTCAACGCCCGCTGCGCTTTTCTCCCCGGTCCTCGACAGCCGTGTTCCCGGCCGTTAAACTTTCGGCGCATGACGCGCACCGAAAAACTTTTGGCCGAACTCATCGCGTTGCCCAGCGTCAATCCCGGTTTCGTTCCGCAAACCGGAACTTCGGCGCGGCAAGCCCGATTGATGGCCGGTGAACAGCGCGTTGCGGATTTTCTGGCATCGGTCGCCACGCGGGCCGGGCTCGAAGTCGAATTTCAAAATGTGCTGCCCGGGCGCTCCAATTTGATCGCGCGCCTGCGGCCGCGAAATAAAATCCGCCGGACGGTCCTGCTCGCGCCGCACCTGGACACCGTCAGCGCCGATGATTCGCAATTCATTCCGCGGCGAAAGAATGGTCGCTTGCACGGGCGTGGCGCGTGCGATACGAAAGGTTCCGCCGCCGCCATGCTGTCCGCGCTGGGCGAACTGGCGGAATCAAAATCACGCCCGCAGGAAACAGAGATTGTTTTTACCGGATTGGTGGACGAAGAGCACGCGCAGGCCGGTTCGCGCGCATTGACCGCCAGCGGGCTGCGGGCAGACCTCGCCATTGTCGGCGAGCCGACGCGATTGCAAGTGGTAACCGCCCACAAAGGCAGTTTGTGGCTGGAACTTGTAACCCACGGCAAGGCCGCCCACGGCGCAACACCCCGGTTCGGCCGGAATGCCGTCCACAAAATGGCGCGCATCGTGGAAATTTTGGAGACGGATTACGCAGCGCGATTGCGAAAGTGCCATCACCCGTTGCTCGGCACACCGACGGTGAACGTCGGCACCATCTGTGGCGGCACGCAGCCGAACATCGTGCCCGACCGCTGCGCCATCACGATTGACCGGCGGACGTTGCCCGGCGAAACGAACGTCCGTGTACGCCGCGAAATCGCCGTGTTCCTGAATTCAAAAAAGATGCGTGCGAAAATTTCCAGCACCAAACTGGCGCCGGCGCTGCCGTTGGAAACCAATCCGAAGCTGCCGCTGGTCCGGCAGTTTCTGCGGAGCATTGGCCAGACGCGCCCGATGGGTGTCGATTTCTTCTGCGACGCAGCGGTATTGTCGGCCGGCGGCATTCCCAGCGTCGTTTTCGGTCCCGGCGACATTGCGCAGGCGCATACGACGGACGAATGGATTTCGCTGGTGTCTTTGGAGCGCGGGAAAGGGCTGCTCCTGAAATTCCTGAAATCGCTTCCGTGACCCGGCCGATTTTCGTATCGTCCAACGCCCATGCCCGCAGAAACAACCGAACCCGCGCCGATGGCGGCCGAAACCCGGCCACACGCCGCCTTTTTCCGGCAGAGCGGCTGGCTGATGATTGCGAACGTCGGCAGCGGCGTGATGATGTACGCAGTTCATCTGTTGAACAAAAAAATTCCGCCGGAGCAATATGGCATCTTCGGCGTGCTGCTGGCGGTGGCGATGTTCGTGCCCAGCATGCCCTTGCAAATGGTGTTGGCGCAGCAGACGGCGCAGGCGCTGGCCACGGACCGGAAGCGGGAACTGGCGGGAATAATCCGGCTGGCGTGGCTCGGCACGTTCGGCTTGTGCCTGTTGCTGGCGCTCGGCACGTTCATCTGGCAGAAGGACATCCTGGCGGGCTGGCAAATCACCAATCCGGCCGATTTGTGGATCACGGTGTTCGTCGTGTTGTTCTCCTTCTGGCTGCCGATGTTTTGGGGCGTGCTCCAAGGGCAGCAGAATTTTCTCTGGTTCGGCTGGACCTACATTTTCAACGGAATCGGGCGACTGGGCATCGCGTCGTTCCTCGTGCTGGCGCTGGGCGCTTACGCGGGGGGGATGATGTTGGGCGTGTGCCTGGGATTGGCCGTGGGCGTTGGCGTGGCCGTCTGGCAAACGCGGTCACTGTGGCTGTTGCACGCTCAACCTTTCGACTGGCGCAGCCTGCTGAAACAAATCATTCCGTTGATGCTGGGATTTGCCGCCGTTCAGTTTTTTTTCACGGCGGACACCATGTTCGTCAAAGCGTATTTTTCCGGCGATGACGCGGCATTTTACGTGAGCGCCGGGACGTTGTCCCGCGGGCTCATGTGGCTGGTGGTGCCGCTGGCCACGGTGATGTTTCCGAAAATCGTGCACAGCGTGGCGCGGTCGGAAAAAAGCAATCTGCTGGGCGTGGTGCTGCTGGGCACGGCGATTCTGGCGGCGGGCGGCGCGGTGGGATTGACGATTCTGGGACCATGGGTGGTCAAGCTCGCATACTCGAAACAATATGTTTCCGTCGCGGCAGCGGTCCTGCCATGGTACGCTTGGGCGATGGTACCGTTGTCACTGGCCTATGCGCTGGTCAACAACCTGATGGCGCGTTCGCAATTTGGCGTTGTGCCGGTGTTGTTGCTGCTTGCCGCAGCGTATGGCATTGCGCTGACGCAGTTTCACGACACCCTGATTACGGTGCTAAGGACGCTCGGCGTTTTCAATCTGCTGCTGCTCGGCGCCTGTGCTTTATTCACGTGGGGCATAAAAGGAAAAGCGGTGACAGAGAATAGAGAATAAAAAGAAGCGAAACGGCCGGCACCGTTCTCCGTTCGCTATTTACCATCCTCGGTCCGTTTGGGATCCGGTCCGGGCAAAGGGGGCGGCTGTCGTAGTTTTCCGTAAATCCAGCCCTCCAATGGCCGCAAGGGTCGCAACAATTTATAGAGCCGCGGCCAATAAATCAAACGGACCCGCACCACGGACAAAAACATCGTCAGTGAAGTTTGGCCCAGCACTACTTTCGAGCCGCTCTTGTCCGTCCATTCGGTCGGCACTTCAAGGATGCGGAAGCCCGCGCGGTGCAAGGCGACCAGCAGGTTGATGTCAAACGCCATATCCGCGATGCGCAGGTAAGAATGAATCGTTTCGATGGCGTCACGTTTCATCACCTTGGCACCACATTGGGTGTCGTGGATATTCAACCAGAAAAACAGTTGCACGATGAGATGAAACGCGCGACTGGCAAACCGCCGATGGCCGGACTGCGATTGATGAATCACCGCACCGGCCAGCCAGCGCGAGCCAATGACACAGTCCGCCCCATTAAGGTGCCCGACCAAATCAAGAAACGCGTGCGGCGGCGTGGCGCCATCGGCGTCCGCGTAGCCGATCAAATCGGCGAACGGCGCCAGCTTGAGGCCTTCGATGAGGGCGCCGCCCTTGCCGATGGGGCCGGGAAAATTCAGGTAGCTGACGCTGGCAAAATCCTTCGCGACTTTTTGCACGACCCCGAGCGTGTTATCCGTGCAGCCGTTGAGCACGACCACGATCTGGAATTTGCCTTGATATTGTTCCTGGAAAAAGCGGGCATAGTCGCGCAACATCGGTTCGATGCGGCGCTCCTCGTTATAGGCCGGAATCAGGAGCAGCAGGCTGGGATCAGGCACGCGCACTAAGTAGCAAAGAATTTCAAAATTGCAATGCTGCCTGCACCTTTCGCTTGCAGCAGCCATCACAAACCGTTATCCAGATTACATGGATTCCCGCGAAGCCCTGATCGCGTTGAACCTGATCGAACACGTCGGACCGGTGCGCGCCCGGTTGTTGCTCGAACATTTCGGCGAAGCCCCCAAAATTCTGGCTGCGTCCAAATCTGCCCTGCTCCGCGTCCGCAACATCGGCGATGAAACCGCCGAGGCGATCTGTCATTGGGAAAAATCGGTTGACCTCACGGGCGAATTGAAACGCATTGCGGAATCCGGCTGCCGCGTTTTGATTCAAAGCGATGACGAATATCCCGTGTTGCTCCGCGAAATTTACGATCCGCCCATGGCGCTTTACGTCAAAGGCGGGTTGACCGCGAGGGACAAAAATGCGGTGGCAATGGTCGGTTCGCGGATGACCACGCATTACGGGGTCGAGGCCGCGCGCAAATTCGCGTACCAACTGGCCTATGTCGGCGTCACCGTGGTCAGCGGCGGGGCGCGGGGCATTGACACGGCGTCGCATCAGGGCGCGCTGGCGGCGAAAGGCCGGACGGTCGTGGTGCTCGGCACGGGCATCAATGTCGTATTCCCGCCGGAGAACCGGGAGTTGTTTGAACGGGCGGCCGCCAACGGCGCGGTCATCACCCAGTTCCCTTTCAATCGCAACGGCGACAAGCAATCCTTCGCCATCCGCAACCGGATTATCGCGGGCATGACGCTGGGCACAGTCGTCGTGGAGGCGGACCTCAACAGCGGCGCGCTCATTACGTCGAATTTTGCGACGGAATATGGCCGGCAGGTGTTCGCCGTGCCGGGACGGATTGATTCGCCGCGCAGCAAGGGCTGCCATGACTTGATTAAAAAAGGCGCCAAGCTGTGCGAAGGCGCCGAGGATATTTTGAGCGAGTTTGAATACCTGTTTCCGGGGAGCAACCGTCCGGCGTCGCCCGGCGAGACCGGCGTCCTGCCGGCGTTGGAATTATCCGACAATGAAAAGCTTGTTTACGATTCCCTGAGCCGCGAGGAATCGGCGATTGACGAAGTCATCCGGCGGAGTAGCCTGCCAAGTTCGGCGGTTTCGGTGGCGTTGTTAAGCCTGGAAATGAAGCGGGTGGTCAGACAATTGCCCGGGAAATTATTTGTGCGGAACACATAATTTACGAAGTGGAGCTTGCCCAAAGGCGGCCAACCGACTAGAACCACGTCAACCCAGCACATATATGGCAAACTACAAAGTCATCGGAAGCGACCTGAAACAGTATGGACCGGTTTCGGCGGAGGACTTGCGCCAATGGATTGTTGAAGGCCGGCTCAGTGCTCAGACCAAGGTGCAGATTGAAGGCACCGACGAATGGAAATTGCTGGCGGAGGTTCCGGAGCTGGAAGAAGCGCTGAGAAACCGCGTCCCGCCGCCGACCGCCCCTGCCGTCCCTGCGAAAACGAGCGGCATGGCCGTGACTTCACTGGTTCTCGGGGTTCTGGGCGTGTTCACCTGCGGTATCACGGCATTGTTCGGACTCATTTTCGGTATCATTGCCCTGGTCAAGGTGTCGAACAGCCGGGGCGCCTTGCGCGGCGGCGGCATCGCGCTGGCGGGCGTCATCGTGTCAGGGATTTTTCTGTTTATGATTCCGATTTATGCCGCGTTGCTGCTGCCGGCGCTGTCGGCAGCCAAGCAAAAGGCCCAGGAAATCAATTGCGTCAATAACGAGAAACAACTGGCCTTTGCGGTCAGAATGTATTCGAGCGATCACAATGGACAATTTCCCCCCGCAGCAACCTGGTGCGACGCGATCAAAACCAGCGTCGCCCGGGAAACGCTTTTCAAGTGTCCGGCCGCCAATTCCTCCAGCCGATGCGATTACGCGTTCAACGCCAAACTCGACGGCATGGACGAAAACAAAATTGATCCCCAGACCGTAATGATTTTCGAATCGGACGCCGGATGGAATGCCGGCGGCGGTCGGGAATTGATGATTTCCCGCGCCCGCCACGAACGCGGGCGGGTATTCGTCGTGGCTTTCGCCGACGGCAGCGTCCATGAGCTGTCTGAATTTCAAATTGGCACATTGCGTTGGGACCCCTAGTTGGAATTCGAGGCCGAATTGGCAGGCACTTGCGTGTTTTTTCATTGGGATGGCAAACAATTGTCGGAAAACTGTTCTTCCAAAACACGTCATTTTCAAACCGGAGCTTGCGTAAAGGCCGCCAACCGATTAGAACCCGAGGAAAATCAGAGGAATTATGGCAAACTATAAAGTCATAGGAGGTGACCTGAAACAGTATGGGCCGGTTTCGTCGGAGGACTTGCGCAAATGGCTTGCCGAAGGCCGGCTGAACGCACAGTCGCTCGTGCAATTGTACGGCGACATTGAGTGGAAGCAACTGTCCACGCTTCCCGAGTTTGCCGATGTGTTCGCCGGCAAGCCCACCACCCTGAGCGCGCCGTTGCCTGTGCTGCCTCCAACCGACTGGCTGAAGCTTGATTACGAACTGGACATCGGCGGGTGCATCAGCCGCGGCTGGGAGTTGTTCAAAAACAATGCCGGGCTGCTCTTCGTGGGCACGCTCATTTACCTGCTGATTGAAGGCGCCATTGCCGTATTTGCCCAGATTCCTTTCGTCGGGCCGCTGTTTTCGATTGTAAACCTGGTTATTGCCGGACCATTGATGGGCGGCGTCTTTTACATGTTCCTTCAGGCAATCCGTGGCCAGTCGGCGTCGGCGGGCGATGTGTTTGCTGGATTTCGGCTGGCCTTCGGACAGCTTTTCCTGGGTTACTTGGTCCCGGCTTTGCTGGCCGGTCTGTGTCTGATCCCCTTCGTGATTGTTTTGGCGGTGAAACTCATACCGCTGGTTGGTCACCTCAATTCCACCACGCCGGACAGTGCCGAGCTTCAAAATCTGCTGCCGGTCATCAAAGGAACTTTTTTGACCTGTCTGCCGGTCTTGTTGGTTTGCCTGATTCCAATGATTTATCTGCAGATAGGCTGGTTGTTCACGCTGCCGTTGATCATTGACAAGCGAATGAGCTTTTGGTCCGCGATGAACGCGAGTTGGAAGCGGGTCAACCAGCATTGGTGGCAGGTGTTTGGGTTGGCGGTGCTCGTTGGCCTGATCAATATTGGCGGACTGCTGTTGTGTTGTGTGGGCATATTGTTTACTTTGCCCATTGGCTTGGGGGTGTTGATGTATGCTTATGAAACCGTTTGTTCCCCGGCCAAACCGCAAGACGGTTAGCCGCACCGCCGCCCGGAATGCCGCGTTGGTCAATCAATTCGCCACACCGGGTCTGGGCTCGCTGATGGCCGGGCGCTGGATCGCCGGAATGGGCCAGTTGCTTCTGGCGGTGGCGGGTTTTGTCCTCGTCGTCAGGTGGTTCTTTGAAACGATGATCCAGACGTATGACCAAATCGTTGGCGACGCCAACCCGCATTCCGCCGCCGACATTGGCGAAACGGGGGCCGCGCTGTTCATCATCGCCTGGTTTTGGGCCCTGGTGACCAGCGTCAGTCTGATGCTGCGGGCAAAATCAGAAGAAGCGGTCGTGCCGCAAACGGGTTCATCGCCACCGGCAAATCCGCCCGCTGAACCGCCGATACTTCCGGAATGACAACCAAAATTGGAAAGGCCTGTTATGTATAAAATCATTGGAGCCGACGGCCAGCCCTATGGCCCCGTCAATATAGAACAACTCCGGCGCTGGCTGGCCGAGAACCGGGTCAACGCGCTGACACTGGTTCAAACCGAAGGCGCACCCGATTGGAAACCACTGAGTGCAATTCCGGAATTGGCGCCGGAATTGAAGATAATCCCGCCGCCCATGGCGCCGCCGTTCGTCTTCGCCGCGCGCGCCTCCAACAAAATCCCGGCGGGCATCTGCGGAATACTGTTGGGCGGCTTCGGCGTTCATAAGTTCATCCTGGGTTACACCGGCGCGGGTCTGGTCATGCTCTTGGTGTCCCTGCTCTCCTGCTTCATTCTTTCGCCCGTCATGCACCTGATCGGCCTCATCGAAGGCATCATTTACCTGTGCAAGTCCGACGAGGAATTTGTGCGCATTTACGTGGACGGGCGCAAAGAATGGTTCTGAAATTTGCCAAATCGCCATGTGCGAACGATGGTAAGCCATGTCAAAACTTAACGCGTCTGAAATCAAATCTGCGCTGGTTGCCGTGCCGGCATGGACCCGAAAAGGCGCGACGATTTCGCGGACGTTTCAATTCAAGGATTTTCCGGCAGCGATTCATTTTGTGAACATCGCCGCTGAAATCGCTGAACGGGCGTGGCATCATCCGGACATTGACATTCGTTGGAACAAGGTCACGCTCGTGCTGACCACGCACGACGCGGGCGGCTTGACGGAAAAGGATTTTGACCTGGCGCAAAAATTCGACCGGTTGCCCGCCGCCGAAGTCTAAAACACCACTGGCACGCCTTCCTCAAGCATTCGCGTCTGGGAGGTGAGCCCTTCTTTATCGGCGATCTGCCGGAGCCAGCGGGGCGGCTCATCCATGTCTTCGAACGATAATTTGAATGTTCCGTAGTGCATCGGCACCAGCCAGCGCGCCCGCAGGTCCTTGAACGCCTTTACCGCCTCATCCGGACCCATGTGCACGCGGCGGAATGATTCGGGGTGATAGGCGCCAATGGGCAGTAACGCGATATCCGGCGAAAATTTCTCCCCGATTTGTTTGAAGCCGTCGAAGTACGCGCTGTCGCCCGCGTGATAGATCTTCCGGCCTTGATATTCCAGGACAAATCCGCCGTAGCCGCGATGATGGTCGGCCAGCGTGCGCGCCCCCCAATGCCGGCTGGGCGTGAACGTGACCTTCCAATCCCGGTGCGAAAAACTCTCCCACCAGACCATTTCGATGACGCGGGAAAAGCCCAGGTCAAACGCCAGGTCGCCGACGCCCCATGGCATGAGGCCGATCTTCGGGTGCGGCAGCCGGCGGAGCGTCGGTTTGTGGAAGTGGTCAAAATGCGCGTGCGTCAACAGCACCAGGTCAATCGGCGGCAGGTCGCGGATTTTCAGGCCGGAACGTTTGATGCGTTTGAGCAGGAACAGCCAGTTCGCAAAGTTAGGGTCAATCAGGACGTTCAGGTCCGTGAACTGGATCAGAAACGACGCGTGCCCGATCCAGGTAACGGCGACCTGACCGCGCGACAATTTGGGAAAGACCGGGCGGCGATGGTGCCCGGTACGCCGCGTCAGCAAGGCCTTCAAAACCAACTCCCGAAAAAATGTGCGCGGGTTGAAGTGCCTGGAGGGCGTCAAGTCTTTGAACGAGCGCGGCAATCGTCGCGGCGGCAACGCGGGACGTTGCGAAAATGGTTTCGTCATACAACGATTGCATTTTACGCCCGCCGCCCGGTGAATGAAATGGAAAATGCCGCATCAATTTTTTTGAGTATTCCGCTGATTTTTTCAATTCATTCCCCGGTTGCCTGCGGCGTTATCTTGTTGGCAAAAGAATGCAAACCGGCTTTTGTACGCACATTTGTGGCTTGCCAGCGATCGGCGGCAAGGCGCACATTGCCAGAAACCAAGTCGCATCGCCGGTTGAAAGGCAAAATTTATGGAACCCGTAATTGCTCTGGTCGTCTTGGTCGTTTTCGGAATCCCGCTCGCCTTGGCTGTTTGGCTGATTGTCCGCGCCGTCAACGCCAAAAGTCGTATCGAAGAACTCACTCGCCGGCTCGGCGCGCTCGAAATGGAGATTTTTCAGTTAAAACGCGGACGTGAACCGGTGGCGCCGGCTAAGGCTGCGCCCGAGCCCAGGGCGGAAATTATTACACCACCCCCGGTCCAGCCGGTGGAACCCATCGTCACTCCGCTGCCGGTTTTATCGGTACCTCCGCCCATGGCGATGCCGCCACCGATGACTGCTGCGACCGCCTCGCCGGAACCGCCACCGGTCTTTGAATCACCTCGCGAGTTCGCGCCAAAAATCAATTGGGAACAGTTCATGGGCGTCAAGGGCTTCGCCTGGCTCGGCGGATTGGCGCTGTTTCTCGGTGTCGCGTTTTTCGTCAAATACTCATTCGACAATAATCTCGTCCCCCCGCAACTGCGCGTCGCCATCGGGTTCCTCACCGGTCTCGTCCTGCTCGTGGGTGGCGTGGTGCTGTCGCGAAAAAATCTCCCCGTACTCTCGCAAACGTTGTGCGCGACCGGCGTCGTCATTTTATATGCCGTTACTTTTGCCTGCCGCTCGATTTACCATTTTGATTTTTTTGGGCCGTTGCCGACCTTTCTCCTGATGGCGCTCATCACGGCGGCGGCCTTCCTGCTGGCGGTCCGGCTGGACGCATTGGTCGTGGCCATCCTCGGCATGTTGGGCGGTTTTCTCACGCCGATTCTGCTTTCGACCGGCCAGGACAATCCGCTCGGCCTGTTCGGTTACATTGCCATTCTGGACACCGGCTTGATGGTTGTCGCGCTGGTTCGTCGCTGGCATTTTCTGGCCGCGTTGGCGGCGTTGGGGACCGCCATCCTGCAAATCGGCTGGGCGGGAAAATTTTTCGTCAGCGGACAATATTTTGCCGACAGCAATATTTTCGTGGCCCTGGCCGTGCTGCTGGGGTTCAACGCGCTCTGGCTCGTGGCCAACGGGCTGGCAAAAAAACGCAGTCAAATCAACCAATGGTTTTCCGGTTCGTCGCTCGGTCTGGTCGTGGTCGCCCTGGCGTTCACTGCGTGGTTTTTGGATTTTCCGCCACTTGCGCAACGTCCGTGGCTCATGTTCGGTTTCGTTTTCCTGATTGATCTGGTCGCCATCGCCGTCGCCTGGCTCGATGAAATCATTTCCCCGGTCCAATCCGTTTCCGGCTTCGCCGTGTTCGGATTGCTCGCCTTCTGGACCGCAAATTCCTTGTCGAACGAATTGCTGAGCGCCGGCCTTGCGTTCTATTTCATTTTTGCGGTTCTCCATTCGGCTTTGCCCGCGTGGATTCAGCGCCAGCGTGGTGCAACGAAGCAGAATTGGGCCAATCACCTCTTTCCAATACTCGCGCTCGGGCTGGTGCTCGTGCCCGTTTTCAAACTCGCCGAAGTTTCGTTCATTGTCTGGCCGTTCATTTTACTCGTGGATTTGCTGGCCATCGCGCTCGCGGCGCTGACCGCCACGTTGCTGCCGGTGCTCGCGGTGCTGGTGTTGACGCTCGCCGCCACCGGCGCGCTCATTTTCAAAATCCCCGCCGACCTTACCGGCCTGCCGACTTCCTTCTTCCTGCTCGGCGCCTTCGTCGTCTTTTTCGTCGCAGCGGGCATTGGGCTTGTCCGGAAATTTAAACCCGATGCCCTGAAAGCCGGAATTAAATTTGGCGGCGACCTCACGGCGCCCGGCGATCTGGCCGCCATTCTGCCCGCGTTTTCCATCGTGCTGCCGTTTCTGTTGCTCATCATGGCCACCTTGCGGCTGCCGCTAATCAATCCGTCGCCGGTATTCGGTCTGGCGCTGTTGCTGATCATGCTGCTGTTCGGCGTGACAAAATTATTTTCGCTCGACTGGCTGCCCGCCGTCGGTCTGGCGTGCGTGACGGCGCTCGAATGCGCCTGGCATTTCAACCGTTTCGCCCCGGCAAACCTGAACCAGCCGCTCAATCTCGTGCTGGCGTGGTATTTGATTTTCTTCGCCGGGTTCGCGGTTTTCCCGTTTTTGTTCCTGCGGCCCTTTGAAAACAAAGTCGTTCCCTGGGCCGCCGCGGCGATGGCCGGGCCGCCGCAATTTTTCCTCATTCACCGTTTCGTTGCCGCCGTTTATCCGAACCAGTTCATGGGATTGTTGCCCGCGGCGTTTGCCATTCCCGGACTGTTGAGCCTCGTCATCGTGCTAAAAACCATTTCCGCCGAAAGCAAAGCGCGCCTGACCCAATTGGCCTGGTTCGGCGGCGTCGCGCTCTTTTTCATCACGCTCATTTTTCCGATTCAATTCGACCGCCAGTGGATCACCATCGGCTGGGCGCTCGAAGGCGCGGCGCTGCTATGGCTTTTCCATCGCGTGCATCATCCGGGCCTGCGGCTGGTCGGTGTTGGCCTGCTGGCCGTGGCCTTTGTCCGGCTCGCGCTCAATCCCGCCGTGCTCGATTATCATCCGCGCGCCGCCACGCCCATTTTCAACTGGTACCTGTACGCCTATGGGATCGTGACCGTGGCATTGTTTGCCGGCGCAAAACTGCTCGCGCCGCCGCGGAATCGAATTTCAACCATCAACGCGCCGCCCATTCTCGCCGGGCTGGGCACCGTGCTGGCGTTTCTCCTGTTGAACATCGAAATCGCGGACTATTTCAGCCAACCCGGCTCGACGCTCACGTTCCAGTTCAGCGGCGATTTTGCGCGGGACATGACTTATTCCATTGCCTGGGCGCTCTTTGCGCTCGGAGTGCTCGTTTATGGCATTCTCAAAAATACTTCCGCCCCGCGCTATGCGGCGATGGGCCTGCTGTGCATCACCTTGCTCAAGCTTTTCTTCCACGACCTGGCGCGGCTGGGCCAGCTTTATCGCATCGGCGCCTTCGTCGGCGTGGCCGTCATCGCAATGCTGGCGTCGTTCGCGTATCAGAAGTTTTTCGCCGCCGGCGCGAAGAACAAGGAATCGAAAGATGAAACGACTCGATAATTTTCTGGCGAACGGGATTTTGGGATGCGTGTTCCTGGCGGGTTTTTCCGCCGCCGGCGCCAATCTACCATCTGATTGGCAGTACGCGCAGACGCTCAATATCGCCACGACCGGGCTCGTGAAAATCAATCTGCCGGTCGAAACGCTCGATGCTGCGCGTCCCGCGCTTGAGGATTTGCGGCTCTACGACGACGCGGGCAATGAGGTGCCGTATTTGATCGAGCAACCAATCCCGTCACCGAAAACGGTCCGGAGTGCGAAGTCAATTCAGGTTTCGCTCAATGCGAACACCACCGTCATCGTGCTGGAAACCGGTCTGGCGCAACCGCTCGGCGCCGTGACCCTGGAAACACCGGCGATGAATTTCATCAAGGCCGTGCGTGTGGAAAGTTCCAACGACGGCAAAAATTGGCGGATCCTGGCACAGGGCCGGCCGATTTTCCGCCAGCCTTATGGGGCGGCCAATTTGAAAATCTCATTTCCGCCGGTCGTTGCACCATGGCTGCGGCTGACAGTGGACGACCTGCGCTCACAACCGGTCCCGTTTACCGGCGCGCGGGTCCACGCCGCAACCGGCGAACCGGCGCCGGTGGAAACCGTTCTCGCAACCATCACCGAGCGCGACGAAAATCCCGGCGAGACGCGGCTGGCACTGGATCTGGGCGCGGCGAATCTGGACGTCGCCAGTCTGCAGATTGAAACCGCCGAACCGCTCTTCACGCGACAGGTGTCCATCGCCGTTCCGCAAATTTCCGAGGACGCCATTCGCGAGCAGATGATTGGGCAAGGCGTGATTTATCGCGTTGCCATCGAAGGCCAGCCCATGTCCGAAAATCTTTCTGTGCCGCTGGAAGACCGGGTCCGCTCGCGTGAACTGATTTTGTTCATCAAAAACGGCGACAGTCCGCCGCTATCCATCAAAGCCGTGCGGATTGAGCGGCGTCCGGTTTATCTCGTGTTTCTGGCACGTCAGCCGGCTTCCTTCCATTTGCTGACCGGCAATGCCCGGTGCGCCGTGCCACGCTACGATTTGGCGGCGCTGGGTATGAATCTGAAATCCGTCCCGGTCACAGTGGTTCAAATTCCGCCGCCGTCGGACAATCCGGACTATCATCCGCCCGAAGTCTTGCCCGGCCTGGAAGTGACCGGCGCATCACTCGACATTTCGGAATGGAAATTCCGCAAGCCGGTGACCATTTCCGGCGCCGGCGCGCAGCAAGTCGAATTGGATCTCGACGTGCTGGCACACGCGCAGCCGGGCCTTTCTGATTTGCGCGTGATGCGTGGCAGCAACCAGGTTCCTTACCTCATCCAGCACACCTCCATTAGCCGTTCGCTGGCATTGACGGTCATGGCGACCAACGACGCGAAGGATACCCAATTGAGCCGGTGGATTGTCAAATTGCCGCAAGCCAATTTGCCGCTGACGCGCTTGACGTGTACTTCGCCAACACCACTGTTTGAACGTTCGTTGTCGCTATACGAGGAACTGGCCGACGACCGCGGCGGTAAATATCAGCATCCGCTGGGCGATGCGACATGGACGCGGACCCCGGACAGCAAGTCGAAGGAATTTACCCTGTCGTTCGACAGCGCGCCGCAGAGCGACGCGTTGTTTCTCGAAACGGACAACGGCGATAATCCGCCGATTGAACTGGAAAAATTCACGGCGGTTTATCCCGCGACGCGGATGTTGTTCAAGGCGAAAGCGGACGACGAACTTTTCCTTTACTACGGCAACCCGCGCGTATCGCCGCCGCGCTACGATTTAAGCCTCGTCGCCGGCCAATTGCTGGCCGCGGACAAAAGAATCGCGTCGTTGTCCGCCGAACAACAACTCAAGAAACCGTCATGGCAGGAATACGAAGTGCCGGGAAAAGGCGGAGTGCTGTTTTGGGGGATTTTGGCGGTGGTGGTCGTGGTTTTGCTTATCATCATTTCCCGGCTGTTGCCGAAATCGTCGCCTCCGGCGAAGTAATGCGGAGCGCGGGCGGCCCGCCCGCGAGTTTTAGGCTCTGCTTCAGGCGGACGATCCGTCCACGCTCCATTTATCCGCGACATCCGCGTAATCCGTGGTTAAATTTCCCACGTGAAAAATACGGTGAAACAGCTCGATACGTTCCTGCGCCGAAAACCGAAGCTTGGCCAGAGCGTATATCTGGCCAAAACCGCCGTTGTAATCGGTGACGTGACCCTCGGCGCGCATTCCAGTGTGTGGTATGGCGCGGTGCTGCGCGGCGACATCAACCGCATCGTCGTCGGCCACCACTCGAACGTCCAGGACAACGCCGTGCTGCATCTCGCGGACGATTTTCCGTGTATCGTCGGCAATTGGACCACCGTCGGCCACAGCGCGATTGTCCACGCCTGCAAGGTAGGCGACGAAGTGCTGGTAGGGATGGGCGCGGTAATTTTGGATGGCGTGGTCATCGGCAAGCAGACCATCATCGGCGCGAAGGCGCTGGTGACGCAGGGAATGAAAATCCCGCCCGGCTCGCTCGTGCTCGGCGCGCCGGCAAAAATTGTCCGCAAACTGACGCCGAAGGAACGCGCCGGCCTGAAATGGTGGGCGGAAAAATACGTGGACAACGGGGCTTACTGCTTGAAGCATAAAATCAACGTTGGCGGACTACTGCGGAAAATCTAGCACCGTCAAGTGTCCGTTGTCACTTCGTAGAAATCTTCGGAAGCGTATCCAATTAACCAATTCGAAGCTCGATGCCTTTCCTGTGTAATGCTGGTAAGGCCTCTCCAAATATTTTCGGGCGCTTTGGACAAAGGCTGTCCACCGATTTGAATATCCTTTTCACTCAATTTCAAACCGAAGCGAAGAACAGGTTCCCCCCAAGCCTTTTTCGCCAAAGATTCAAAATCAAAAGTGCGATGGTTAAGTGAGAAATCTCGTATTCTCCAATGCACATTGAGGATGAATTCGTTATATTCGTTCAGCTCTGCTAGTGGGCGCAGAGACGTTTTTGCCAAAACTGTTTCCGATTCTGGTTGAAGAAAACCCAACACGTTTGCCGTTGCAGACGGGTCACACTGCACATCAAAAGCAGGCAAACTGACGCGCCTAAGTGCCCACGCGAGAATCACCAATCCTTCGGCGAGCCACGACGCATTTATGCGGTCACGCTCTTGTAGTTGCCCGAATTCAGTGGACAAGATTTTGCGCTCCCAATCGCTCAATTCCTCATCCAAACCCAAAGCGAAAAGCCAATCTTTGGCTTTTTTCGCGAGACTGCTTGCACCTGACGCGTTTGCCTTGTCATTGTCTATAAATCCACGACACGAAACAGTTGCTAAAATGAGCGCTCTTCGAGCTACCGTTGATGCGCTTGGTGGTGGAGGTTCTTGATATTCTGTGTCCTCCATAGGTTCTGTAATATTTTTACTTTCGTAACATCCCCGGCAAACCGCCGCCCATCTTGGCCATCATGCGCTGGAACTTGTCCATCTTCTTCATCATCTGTTGCATTTGGCCGAACTTGTTCAGCATCGTGTTCAGCTCCGTCACGCTCACGCCGCTGCCTTTGGCGATGCGGCGGAGGCTTGGCCTTTCGTCTTCCTCAAAGTTTTTCCGTGGGCGTAAAGGGCAGGCCGCGCTGGCCGTTGAAGAGTTTTTTCAGCCGCCGGTCGCTGGAGCTGCGCTGGCGCCGGTTGATCCCAGGGGCAACTCGTTGGCTCAATTCGCGACGATACCGCCGGCCTTTCAACCAGTCTTCCCAACTGATCGAGCCTTCAATCGGAATCCAGGGGGCTTTTGATTTTAAGTTCATTGGCTACTTCGCGCACCAGCGCTTTGCACTGTTCTACATTACGATATTCGGGCCGATTGGCAAAACTGGAACAAATTTCATCTCCGCAATATTCCCGGCAGACCGCCGCCCATCTTGGCCATCATGCGCTGGAACTTACCCATCTTCTTCATCATCTGCTGCATCTGACCGAACTTGTTCAGCATCGTGTTCAATTCCGTCACGCTCACACCGCTGCCTTTGGCGATGCGGATGCGGCGTTTGGCGTTCAGGATGGCCGGATTTTTGCGTTCCTGCAGTGTCATGCCGCAAATCATCGCTTCCATGCGTTTGAATTCCTTTTCCTGTTTCGACAAATCGCCCTGCTGCTTCAAAATCTCCGCACCTCCCGGGAGCATGCCGACGACGCTTTCGAGCGAGCCGAGCTTTTTCATCTGGCGCAATTGCTCCAGAAAATCCTCCAGGGTGAATTGGCCTTTGCGCATCTTTTCTTCCAGGCGCTTCGCGTCGTCCAGGTTCACGGCCTCGGCGGCCTTCTCGACAAGACTGACGACGTCGCCCATGCCCAGAATCCGCGACGCCATGCGCTCCGGGTGAAACGGCTCGAACTCGTCCAGTTTTTCACCCATACCGGCGAACTTGATGGGCTTGCCGGTGACGGCTTTCAGGCTCAACGCCGCGCCGCCGCGCGCGTCGCCGTCCAGTTTGGTCAGGATGGAACCGGTGATTTGCAGCGCCTGATCGAAATGCGTGGCGACGTTCACGGCTTCCTGGCCGGTGGCGGCGTCGAGCACCAGCAGGATTTCCTGCGGTTTCACCAGCTCGCGCAGACGAACCAGTTCCTGCACGAGCGGCTCGTCAATCTGCAACCGGCCGGCGGTGTCGAAAATCAGCACGTTGCGGTTGTTCGTTTTTGCGAAATCAAGCGCTTCCCGGGCGATTTTAGAAACGTCGGTTTCCCCGCGTTTCACGAAGACCGGCAGTTCAAGTTGTTTGCCGAGCGTGTCCAGTTGGTCCATGGCCGCCGGGCGATAAACGTCCGCCGCCACGAGCAGGGGCTGGCGGCCCTGCTTCTGGAGCAGTCGCGCGAGTTTACCGCTGGAAGTGGTTTTGCCGGAGCCGTGCAAACCGACCATCAGGATGCAACTGGGATTGGCACTGAGATTCAGTCCGGCGTTTTGTGAGCCGAGCAGGTCCACCAGTTCGTCGTGGATGATTTTGATGATTTGCTGGCCCGGCTGAATGCTTTGGACGACTTCCGCGCCGATGGCCTTGGTTTTGACGCGCTCGATGAAGTCGCGGGCGACCTTGAAATTCACGTCCGCCTCCAGCAACGCCATGCGGACCTCGCGCAGGGGCTCGGCGATGTTGGCCTCGGAAATTTTCCCGAGCCCGCGCAAGTTGCGAAAGGCATTCTGGAGCTTGCTGCTTAACGAATCGAACATCCCTTTACTTTAACGCAGACCCAGGCTCCGCGTAAAGACTTCCGCCTTCGCTGGAAGCTATGGCGAGACGGGGACGCCGAGGCGAGGACGCAAAGACGCGGAGAAAAATTTTCCAGAAAACCTTTCGGGGGACATTTCCCGGCCGAACTTTGAACTTGAGACAGATGCGGCGCTTTGGCTTAATCTGCACTCCCCACGTTTCGGGACGGTCGGTAGGTTACCCAAGTGGCCAACGGGGGCAGACTGTAAATCTGCTGGCTTACGCCTTCGATGGTTCGAATCCATCACCTACCACCAGCCTTTGCTCGGAGCGTTGCGGAGAGCGAAGGCTGTCGCGCCGTAACCGAGTAAAGGCGGACGGCAAGACTTCTATTCGCGCTGGTTCTCAAAGAGCACAGTTTATGTTAAAGACCCTCAGCCGGCAGGCCGCGTTGGCGGCGGTTTATGCCGAGAGATACGGGTTATCTCTCGTCTATCTGTGCTTTGCCGGGAACGAATTTCATAAACTCTGGCTCGTCTGGCTCGGACCTGCCAGCTCCTCGGGCGCCGCAGCGGTGGAAGCCGCCCGCCATGTGATCGTGCTGACGCTGAATTTCTTCGTGGGTATCCTGTTGTTGCTGGGACGTCGCGCTGATGTGCCGCCGCAAAACCTCAAGGACATTCTCATTCCTTTAGCCGCGTCGTTCTTCAACCTCACTTATAACACCACCCACTGGTTTCCGGCGTTGTTGCTGAAAAGTTTTTGTTCGCCTGATTGGCAGACATCGCTCACCGTCACCGGCTTGTTTCTCGGTCTTCTGGGACCAGCGGTGGCCATCTGGGCGGTCCTGTATTTGGGGCGTTCCTTTGGAGTTTTTGTCGTGGTGCGGAAAGTGATTCTGGACGGACCTTACCAGTGGGTGCGCCATCCGATTTACCTGGGTTATATCTGCATGTTGGCCGGTCTGGTTCTCGTAAACTTTTCGGCAGCCTACTTCATGCTGGTCCCGATCCATATTGCCTTGCTGCTCTATCGGGCGCACCTGGAGGAAGTGCGGCTTTCCGATCACAGCGCGGAATATCGGGAATATATGAAGTGCACCGGCTTCATTTTCCCGAGACTCCGCCGCCCGGCCCTCGATTAGCCGGAATGCGGCTGAACACGGCCTGTGATAGCGTGTCAAAACTTGTCAGAAATACCCGAACGCGCGGCAATACGGAGCCAGTCGCTGTTCAATCGGCGCCAGCGCTTCGGCATAATGCTGCCAGCGGCCCACGCCCCGACCATGGACCGGCCGGGTGACATCATTGTAGGTCGGGGCAAAGACAAATTTTTTGCGGGCGGCCTCATGATAATTTGCCTGGCGTTCATGCCAGGTTAAACCCAGAAATTCCGTGACCCGCCGCCCCTCGGATTCCAGATGGGTCACCACGTCCTCGTAGCGCGATTCCAGCCAGTCGAAGCCGCCCAATTCCCGCAACCGCAACCAGACGTCCATGAGGTCGGCGAAGTGCGTGGCCGTCCGTTCCAGGCTCAAGAAATTTGCGTTCGTCGCGTTCAACATCTGTTTCTGAAAGAAACAACTGACGATCACGTCGCGCGGGTCGCGCAGGGCGACGAGCACTTTCAAATCGGGGAAAAGCCGCAACCACAAGTGCAGCGAGGCCGTCGGTGACGGATTTTTGTCCAATAACACTTCCACGTCCGGCCGGCTCGCGTTTTCGCGTAGAAGGCTTTTGAGGTACCGTTGCTGGTAATCGGCACGCTGGGCGGCAGTGAGGGCGTCGAGCGCGTTCAGGGTCAATGGAGACACTGCGTTCAGCGGCGCGAGTTTTTCGAGAATCTCATGCACAAAGGCCGGTGGTTCGTCAAAAGCCGCAATGGCCGGATGTGCCCCAAGGATTTGTTCCAGCAACGTCGTGCCGCTGCGCGGATGCCCGCCCAGGAATGCCAGCCGGGGACAAACTGACGAGCCGGTCCCCTCCCGGCGCCAACGCCGGATTGTCTCTGGTTTCAGTGTGGCCAATAATTCGCGCCGCCGCTGATCGGCGCGGTCGTAGTCCTGCTCCATTTTAACCACGTTGGTCGTCTGGCGGAGGGCGGCCTTGGCTTCGTGTAACTGCTGCATGGCCTCGGGATATTGCCCGAGCGCATCCAGAACGACGGCCAGTTGGTGACGGACGGCGTAAGCCACATTCAAATCCCGCAGGCCGGTCTTGATCAAATCGCGCAACAGTGTTTCCGCTTCTGTGTTCCGGCCTTGACGGTGCAGGAGCAGCGCCTTGACGCACAGGACCTCCGGGTTTTGTGGATGCCGCGCTGTGCAGGACTCCACGCAGGCCCACGCGTCGTCCAGCCGGCGTTCGCGTTCAAACCAGTCGGCGAGGCTGAGTTGCGCCGGGATGGAGGAAACGTCCGCTGCCGCCGCGCGCTCGAAGCAAGCACGCGCCTTGTCCAGCCGCCGCAACTGGTGATATTGCTGGCCGAGCAGGATCAGCAGGGAGACATCTTTCGGTGCGAGTTCGGACGTGCGTTGAAAGGCGCGATCAGCCAGGTCGAAATCCAATTGTTTTGCCGCCGCCAACCCCAGCTCAAACCACAAACCCGCCACGCCGGGAAATCGTTTCAACAGGTCACGATAGATCTCCAGTGCCGCCTCGGGCTGGCCGTTGAGCAATATCTGCTGCGCCTTCTGCCACCGGACGACGTGGCGTGGCGATTGTTGCAGTTTTTCAAGGTCGTTCAGCATGGGATTTCTTCCAAAACTTCGTCTTTCCCCTTCGAGACGGCATGAGTAACTATTTAGTTACAAATAAACCGGTTCTCCTGCGCGCAAAAATAGACCAGCCGTGGCGCGCTGGCGACATCAAAGAAACGGCCCACCCGGTCAAGTGTCTCACCGGAATTAAACCGGTCATTCAACGGACGATAAATCGGGTTGAGCATCCTCTCCCGAATCCTTGCCGGCCATCTTCACCAGTCCAAAATTGGTTTCCTGACCAGCCGTTCTTCCTCAAAGGGCGGATGTCGGGACCGTCATGCGTCTGATAAATTGACGACAGGAATGCAAAAATCAAAAGACAGGGCTGCCGGGTCAGTTTTGGAAAGGGTCCGCCCTTTGCGGCGACCTGCCGGGCGGAACCGGTGGCTGACAGCGCAAAGTACTCCCGTTGCCTTGTAGCTGCGGCCATCACTTGCGGCTATCGGTCCAGCCCTTTCAACTTTGGGTCGTTCTGCCTGCACCCGCGCCACCAGGAAATTGTCGCGCGAACTGCCGGCAAATAACCAAAACCGAAGCCGGTCGGTGCGGGTGAAGAGAGCAGCTCCTCATCACGGTTGGATGGGATCCCGGTAGGTTGCCTCCAGTTAAAACAGAAAGAGGCCGGATTGCTCCGGCCTCCCAATGAGAACTAAGCGCTTAAATTGTTGTTCGTAGCCGCGCCACCACGAACGTTTTTGTCGGATGCGGCGCTGCAGACTTTCGCCTTGCTTCACACACGGTAACTGCATTTCTGCATCAACGACGTGACCAATCTACTCGACACCCTGTCCACCGCCAGTCACCAGTTCTGGTTACATGACGGGCCGGGACTATCAGCTTCACAAACCCACATTGTTTGCTGCATAGACATTGGAGTTTTTAAATAGTTTTTAAGCCCGTCGCGCAGCGGCCAGCAGCTTGGTTCTAATCCATTTGCCCTTTTTCAGCCCTGAATCTTTAATGGCCTGCACGATTTCCTTTTCCTCTGATGGAGAAAGGCGAAAACTCATATACAGCCCTTTCTTAACCTTTTTGGGGAGTATTGGCCTGCCCATTTTGGCGGTTTCGCTCATGTGTATCCTAGTTTGATAATTGATGAGAATTTTTCACCAGCATAACAAGTATCCAAATCAAAACTGCTAGCAATAATCCAAGTGAAAGCCGCTCTCGAATGGTCATTTCTTTCCCTTTTTATTTGGCGGCGGCGTTCTAAGCAAAGCCTTCAAAGCATCCTTGAACGAGACGCCGCTCAGGTTGGGCAGCATGGTTTCCGCCAGCTTCTTTTTCAGTTTTGCCCGTTTTAATTTTGCCACGATTTCTCTTTCTGCCCCAAGGAACATGTGGAGCTTTTGGTTTCACAAGGCAATCCAGTTGCCTCAATGTCCTGTTCCCTCATATCACCTGCCGATAGGTTAAACGTTTTCCAGTGCTCAATCCAACCGCTGTTTCCATCCGCTCGCCATCGGTTAGCTCGCGGGTGTTCCAACGAAAGGCAAACTCGTTAGCGTAGCGGTGCAGGTGTTCGCGGCTGACGCAATGCCATGCTCCGTGAACGCCGCGCTTGAGCAGGCTGAAAAACGACTCGCAATGATTGGTGCCAGCGGAAATCCCGTCCGGTGTTTTAAGGATGTATTCATATTTGCTGTGAACCACCGTATGATGCGCTTTGAACTGTTTGCCCGGCCTGCGATAGCCTAAGTGCTCATCCGTGCAAAGAATGGCAACCTTGGAAACGCAGTCACGCAAGGCGTTTCCAATGTTTCTCTGGCTCACATTGGGAAGAACTCGCGTTCTCATTTGGCCCTCTTGCTCAATCAATGCCATGACCGGCGTCTGACGTGAAAATTTGGTGCTGCGGTCGCCTTTGCCCCCAACAAATGTCTCATCCGCTTCCACAACGCCTTTCAAAAGCCGATACAGCGGCATTTCCTGACCCACTGCAAAGCGGATTCTGTGAGCCATGAACCAAGCAGCCTGATAGCCGAGTTTTAACATGCGGCTCAATTGCAATGCGCTGATGGATTTCTTGGAAGAGCATAGAATGAAAAACGCCATCAACCACTTGCTGATTTTGATATGCGAGTCCTCCAAAATCGTGCCAACGGTCACTGTGAATTGCTTTCGGCAAGCCCCGCATTTATACAAGCCTTTGCGCGTTTTGCTGCCTGCTTTGGGATTCAGCTTATAAATGGCCTTTTCCTTGTGGTTCTGGCAATGCGGGCAAACTGGGCCGTCCGGCCAAAGCAGCGATTCCAACAATCCGCGAGCCTTGTCCTCATCGGCGTATTCCTGCGCCAGCGTCATGAGGTTAAGCTCGTCTTTTTCTTCCGTTTTCTCTTTCATAGACTAAATGTTGCACTTTTAGTCGAGATTGTCAATACTTTTTGTTGCACTTTTATAAGAATAAAAACCCTTGTTTTTTGCTTATTTTCTCCAAATAATGAGAATCAATATGCGTCCGACCCCTAGCAAAATGAGTAGTCCGCTGGTTGCATATAGGCAGAATGATTCAACCTCGTAATGTATGTTGGCATTTTGGTCATCGCTCTCAGTCTCCGACCGCAGGGATATTATCGGGCTTTTAATGGTCGCAATAGGGGTTGCTGGTGAGCTACTGGCGGCGTTTGATTTCACAAAAAAATTATTAGGAATCAAGTTTAACCCTACGGACTTTTCGTTTTTAGACTTCAGGAAGAAATGCCTAGAAATAACCGCAGCGGCCCTAATTGTCGTCGGGTTGGGTCTTGAGGTGTCGGCTTGGCCAGCGCATATAAAAGAGGTTGAATTGCTTAAACAAGGAAACCTTGAGTTGCAAATGAAAATGCAGCCAAGAGTGATTAGCGCCGAACATTGGAGCAAATTCATAAAATTAAGCAAGGGATTGTCCCCCATCAAAATTAAAGTTTTCGCGCCTGTTAATGATAACGAAGCTTATCGTTATGCCCTTCAATTTAGAGATATGCTTGATGAGGCCGGTTTTAAAGCCCCCGGCGAACGCGTAAATGAAATTAACGGTGGCGTTCGGGAGAGAGGGCCGGGATTTCCGCCGTTCAGCGCCGATAATATTGCGTGTCTTTGGTATAGTACAAATGGAAACGACGCGCTTTATTGGTTTACCATTAGTAATGGCCCCATATTTATTAATGGAAAATGGGTTTCGACTAATAAAGATGCGAGAATTGATTTTGCTATGGTTATGTTTGTTCTGAATCAAGACGATATTGCCACCGCCGGAACGCCAGATGATAAATTCTTGAAGCCTGGCGAATTTGGTATTTTCATCCCTCCAAAAATACACTGATTTCACTCCCCAAACATTCATTAAATCCTCACTTTTTCTAGTGTTTTCGTGGGTTTGTGAAGCTGATAGTCCCGTGACGGGCCGGGACTGTATCTTTCACGTACCCACGACAAAATCATTGTAAACAAAGGGGAAATATTGGGCTTTACGGTCTGTGGACGTTGGCGGATGATTTCTCGCTATGGATAACAACTCTCATCCGATTATTTCTTACCTTCTACAGGGGTGCCTGTGGGAATTTTTGGCTGCGTTAACCCTTACAATTATGGCAAGGCTTTTTACGTCAGTTCTTAAAATTCCTTGGAAGGGAAAGCATGAAATCAGGTTTTGGGCGACGGGAATTATAGGATTAACAACTGTATTTTTAATATTGAATTACGGCATTATAAAACCTATTGCGGGTGCCTCAACCCCAAACTTACAGGCCCAAATTATTGGTGGTGCAGTTGGAAAATCAACCGATGGCACTATAAGCATCATATATTTTCTAAAAATGGTCAATAGCGGATCGCAGTCAGTCGCTTGGAAATGGCACACCAAAATAGATATGGAGTCAGGCCCATTAATTGAAGGAGATGCGAACGAAGGCCCCTCTCAATTTTATTTTGCCATAACCGACAGCAAAACAAACATACCCTCTCTCAGTACCCCAACGTTACCAAACGATGCCTACCTTCCAAATATGCTGCTAGAATCGCCGCTTTCAACGGGTTCTGGCAAGGAGGGTTGGGTTTGCTTTAATTTTAGAGATTATACGGCCGAAGATTTTGAGAGGGTCGGTAACAAATTCACGGTTTCTTTTCAGGATTGCGACGGGAAAATTACCGAAGCCTCTGCGATTATTAGAAAAAAGGTAATAGGCGACAATATTTTTTCAACCCCACCTGTCTTTATTAAGTGAATAAATGTGTCACAAAAACACTTGACAATGCATCATTTGTGTGTCACATTTATACCATGAAAGAGACATTGGAAGAAAAAGACGAGTTGAACCTGATTTCACTGGCGCAGGAATACTCCGACGAGGATAAGGCTCGCGGGCTGCTTGAATCTCTGATTTGGCCTGATGGCCCGGTGTGTCCGCATTGCAAAAACCACAAGGAAAAGGCCATTTACAAGCTGGAATCGAAAGAAGGCAGCAAAACACAGCTTCGCAAAGGTCTATACAAGTGCGGTGCCTGTCGCAAGCCGTTCACCGTCCGAGTTGGAACGATTTTCGAGGATTCTCACCTGCCAATCAGCAAGTGGCTCATGGCAATTTTCATCATTTGCTCATCCAAGAAATCCATCAGCGCGCTCCAATTGAGCCGAATGCTTAAAATGACCTACAAGGCGGCTTGGTTCATGGCGCATCGCATCCGCTATGCTATGGGGCCGGAAATGCCGTTGTATCGCCTTCTACAGGGTGTTGTGGAAGCGGACGAGACATTTGTCGGTGGCAAAGGCGACCGTCGTTTCAAATTCGCTCGTCAAACGCCAGTGATGGCGTTGATTGAGCAAAACGGCCAAATGAGAACTCGAATCCTTCCCAATGTGAGCCAAAGAAACATTGGGAATGCCTTGCGGGATTGCGTTTCCAAAGATGCCGTCCTTTGCACGGATGAACACCTCGGTTATCGGGGGCCGGGAAAACAGTTCAAGGCACATCATAAAGTGGTTCACAGCAAATACGAATACATCCTCAAGACGCCAGACGGCATTTCCGCTGGCACGAACCACTGCGAATCGTTTTTCAGCCTGCTAAAGCGCGGCGTTCACGGGGCATGGCATTGTGTCAGCCGCGAACACCTGCACCGCTACGCCAACGAATTTGCCTTCCGATGGAACACCCGCGAACTAACCGATGGCGAGCGCATGGAAACAGCAGTTGGAATGACAACTGGAAAACGTTTGACGTATCGGCATATGATTTGAGGGAATAGGATATTGAGGCAATTGGATTGCCTCGTTAACTCGAAAGCCCCGCATATTCCGTGGGGAAGAAAGAGAAATCGTGGCAAGACCAAAACGAGCGAAACACCGCAGGCGGCCAGAGCAAACCATGATGCCAAACCTGAGCGGCGTCTCGTTCAAGGACGCTTTGAAGGCTTTGATTAAAACTCCACCACCGATGAAAAGGGAAAAAATATGATTGCTGCAACCGCACACGTTTTCGCAATTCAAAATTCGACCGCTGAGAGCATTTTAATGGGTGTTGTGATTTTGGGGGTCATTGCAGTCATTTTCATTGTGTTAAGACGTAGATAATTTATGAACGAAACCGGAAAAGTTGGCAGACCGGCGCTTCCCAAGAGAGAGAAGCGCGGCAAGTTCATTTCCACACGGCTTTCACCAGTGGAATATCAGGAAGTCATGACCGCAATCAAATCATCTGGCACGGCCAAGACGGAATGGGTCAGAACCAAGCTGATTGCCGCAGCGCGTCGGTCATAATATCTAAATTAGATGGTGCGAAGTTGGAACAGGGATTGCTATTATTTGATAGATGAAAAAAAGGTTAAATATAACAAACGCTTCCGACTTTGATTTTCGGCATCACCTTTATGACACCATAATTTTGCTCGGTGGAAAAAAGGAAATTGCAGACCTGCTGATTGCATCCCAAGATTTAATGGTGACACGGGGCGACGTTGACCAATTAAGGAATTATAACGCCGCCCTCGTTGATCGAGTCAAAGCCAGGTTAGCAAACATCAAAAAAACCAAAATTCAAGCCCAGCTAGAGCGGTAGCCGTGGTTTTCCTTTTCACAGGTTTCTTTTTTGTTCGCCGGAACCAGCGAGATATAGTTCGGAATTTCCAGTTCTTCCGAACTTTGATTGTGGGCATTACAAAGCGGTACAATATACCAAGCGCTATCCCAGCCTTCAGCTTTTTGGACATGTGCGCCAACTATATCCGTCTTAATGCACGAAGAGAGGGAGCAATAAGTGGCCTTTTGGCCGCTAAACTTTTCCCAATGCTTTAACCACGAGCCGCAATCGCAAGTGGTATCTGATGTTCCATTGATATTTTTAATTCTCATAGTTCGACGTGTTCTAATACTGCATTTGGTAACTCCTGTTTTATGGTTGACGCCGAGGCCGGAACATGGAAGAATGCGCATGTGTAAGACACATTCCCAACCCTGAACCGACCCGGGCGCAACCCTATGCCCGGAGTTGTTTAAGGCACAGGAAATCTTGAACGCCGCCGCATTCCAGTGCGTGCGGCGTTCGGCTTTTTGTACCAAAGAACAAAAACCGCTCAGTCCTTCAAAGCCTCGATGCGAAGGTGTCGCGCCTCGCGGACGCAACGGACTGAGCGGCAAAATCGAATTGTCAACTCTCCCCCACATCCGGCTTTGAAACCGAGGGATAGCCCCAATATGGGCTACAGCCCGATTTTTTATACCCTTCTAATTGTGGTGTCAATCCCCTTGCAAAGAAATAAGCATTGCTTAATAATGCATCAGAACCAACTAAATTGGGTATGTGAAAGATATAGTCCCGTGACGGGCCGGGCATACGTGTTTGCCAAAAGCTTTTCGTTACAACTTCTTGAAAATAAATTGGAAATACAGGAGCTCAGTTAACGGCGGAGAAATTTGGCAACAGCCTCGGTCCGGGTCCGGACCTGCAATTTCTCGTAAATACGACGGATGTAGGTGTGGACGGTTTCGTAACTGATTTCGAGCTTGTCGGCGATTTCCTTGTACATCAGTCCCTGGCTCAACAGGTCGAGCACCTGCTGTTCGCGTTCGGAAAGGTTTTCGGTGGGTTGCGCGGTGGTCGCGGTCTTTTGGAAGGACGACACCACCTTGCGCGCGATGTGCATCGTCATGGGCGAGCCGCCACGGTGCACCTCGTGGATGGCCTCCAGCAGTTCCTTGCTGGAGGTGCGCTTGAGCATGTAGCCGTTGGCACCGGCTGTTAGCGCGTTGAAAATGTTCTCCGTATCCTCATAGACCGTCAGCATCATCACCTGGGTCTGCGGCAAAAGCTGTTTCAGTTGCCGCACGCATTCCACGCCGTTCATGCCGGGCAGGTTGATGTCCATCAGCACCACGTCGGGTTTTACCTGCGGCAAAGCCTTCAGCGCGTCCTCGGCATTCGCGTAATCGCTGACGCAGCTAAAGCCGTCGGCGCGGTCAATCACCCGCGCCAGCGTACTGCGCAGCTTGTCGTTGTCTTCTACGATGGAGACGGAAATGGGCATTTCAATTTCGTAAACTTGCTCGTAATCCTGATCTTAATCGCCGATTGGAGAATTACGATTGTGGTTCAGATTAAGATAAAGATGCGGATTAAGAAAGTTTTGATATGGGTACCACGAGGCGCACAATCGTTCCACCTTTGGCCCCGCCGGAGATGGAAAATCCGCCATGAATGTCTTCCATGCGTTTGCGCATGTTCCGCAGGCCGTTCCGGGTCCGGGTCGCGGATGTGTCCGGCTGGCCGAGGCCGCGCCCGTCATCTTCAATTTCCAGGGTAAAATTGCCGGGCTGCGACCGCAGTCGAATCCGGGCCTCTGTGGCCTCGGCGTGTTTGACAACATTATTGACTGCTTCCTTGAAGGCGAGAAAGACATTGTGTCGGACTTCCGGCGGGATGATGACTGCCGGCAATTGAGGCGGCACTTCGGCGCGGTAACGCAGCCCGGCCAGAGCGAGATATTCCTGCGCGTATTTGCAGGCATAGGTGATCAGTCCGTCCAGTGTGTCATTGGAAGGATTGACTGCCCAGACGATTTCGTCGAGCGAGTGCGTGGTCTCGCGCGCGGTCTGGGAAATTTGCTGCGCGTGGGACGCGATCTCCTCCGGGGAATTTTTATCGGCTTCCGCCATTTCACCCAAAAGCGCCACCTGGGTGAGATTGGCGCCGAGCTGGTCGTGAAGGTCGCGGGCGATGCGGGAACGCTCTTTTTCCAACGCCTCCCGTTGTTGGAGCGCCTGCAACTGGCGCTGCAATTTTTGCGTGGAAAGATAACGCACCACGGCGGCGACAATGCCGAGAAAACCCAGGACGACAACTGCGCGAAACCATCCGGTCTGCCAGAATTGCGGTTGCACCTTCACGGCCAGCACACTGCCGGTTTTGTTCCAGACACCGTCTTCATTGCAGGCTTCAACCTGGAACTGATATTCGCCGGGCGGCAGTTTGTTGTAAAACGCCACGCGGGTGTCGCCGGCTTCCGTCCAAGCGGTTTCGTGTCCGGCCAGGAGGTATTTGAACCGCACTTCGGTGGGGGCCGAAAAATTCAGGCCGGTGTAATGAATTTCCAGGCGATCGTGGCCAGGCGGAATCACAATGGCCTGTAGCCAGGCCGAATCCAGGCGGTTGGTCTTTTGCTCCCGGCCATCCACCAGCACGGATTCGATCATGACCTCCGGCGGTTGCAGGTTGGGTTTAATCTGCGCCGGATTCACATACACCAGCCCCTTGGTGGTGGGAAACCACAATCGTCCGTCGTCCGTGCGGCAGGCGGCCGGTTGAGAACCGCTGGAGCATTCGCGCGTCGGCAGGCCGTCGGCTTCCCCGTAAATCCGGCAGGCGGGAAAATTTACTGCTCCATTGGTAGAATCATTCGGGATTGTTTCCGGAATTCGCATCAATCCCAGATTGGAACCAATCCATAAATTACCTGCGTCATCCTCGATCAGGTAACTGATGCTGTCGCTGACGATGCTGTCCCGCTTCGAATAACGCGTCCATTTTCCCTCATGGAACCGGGCCAGCCCATGACCCGAGGTGCCAACCCACAAGTCACCCGCTTTGTCCAGGTAAAGGCAGGAGACGTCGTTGCCGGGCGGGCCATCTGCCGATGCCCGGTAGGAAACAAACTTGCCGTCTTTGAAACAACTCAAGCCGCCATCTCCGGTTCCGACCCAGAGGCTGCCTGTGCCATCTTCGATGATCGCGGAAACGGCATTTCCTGACAGGCCGTCCCGCGTAGTGTACAGCTTCCAACCCGGTCCGTTCCAACATCCCAAACCATTGGGCGTTCCGGCCCACAGTCGTCCCCCACGATCTTCAAACAAAACCGAAATTTGCGGGCCGAGGACCTCTGCGGCAGGCACAAACTCAAAGTGATTGGTCTCGAACTGAAACAGTCCCTCATCCCGCGTCCCCGCCCAGACGTGCCCTCGGTGATCCGCCAGCACGGTCCAGGTGTCTTGCAACGGACCCACGTGGTAATATTGGACCGTGTTCGTTCGCCAATACGCCGCGCCCTGAGCGCCAAAAGCGACCCACAAACCACCGTCCGCATCCTCCGACAACGATTGGACGTTCCAGGGATGCAGCCCGTCCGGCGTGTTGAAAATTTTTCTTTTGATCCGATCCAGTCCTCCGCCGTCAGTGCCCACCCAAAGATTTCCCCCTGCATCGAGAAACAAGGAAAGGACATATGCGGATGACAGTCCCTGTCCCGTCGAAATTTGACGGTAATTTCCATCCGGGTCATACCAAAAAACACCAGCGCCGAGCGTGCCGACAATCAAATTGCCATGCGCGTCTTCGCAGGCAGCTTTGATGATGTCGTTACCCCAGGGATACGGCCCCAAATTCTTTTCGCGCTGAGTGGAACCCCATTTTTCGATTCGGCCATCTACAAACCGCCACGTGCCGCCGTCCCGGCCGGCCAAAAGATAATCGAGTCGCTGCACCGGAATCTGTTGTTCAACGGCAAACGCCGGCGGACTGAAATTGGAGGGGCGAAAGGAAAACATGCCCCAGTCTTCGCCGATCCAAAGCGGCCCGGATTTTTCCGCAACAATCATCCGGCAGACCGCCGGCGTCTTGAAATTAAAACCCACGACATCCATTTTCCCGTTCTGATAGCGGGCCAGATGAGCGTCGGCCGTATAAAGCCACACGGCCCCGGCCAAATCCTCGCAGGCCGACACCAATCGCCCGTCATGGCTGTTGTACCCAATGGGGAAATTGTCAATCCGGCCATTCACTTCCAGCGTCACGCCACCCGCATCCGTTCCAATCCAAAGATTCGTATGGCTGTCCTCAAACAGGCAGTCAATCTGATCATTGTTCAAACCAGGCGTGCTTTCCGCATCGAACACCGTGGGGCGAATTCCGTCAAAGCGCACCAAGCCATGTTGTGTGCCCAGCCAGAGATAGCCATCCCGGGTTTGAATCACGGAGAAAACCACGCTGCCCGGGAGTCCCTGTTCCGTGCCCCAGGCATCCACGATAAAAGGGGAGCTGGACAGGTCCGCTGCAACCGCCGTACCCGAAAGGATGGAGGCAAAAACGCAAAGTGAGAGCCCTGCGTTTTGAAGCAGCCAGCGTTTCTTCGGCATGTTTGATTTTTCCGAACTATCCAGCCGGATGTAAAGCTGTTTGCGGCAGGAAGGCGAGGCTGAAATCGAGGCAAGATTTATGCAAAAACCGCTTGCCAGTACTGCATGATGAGTTAGGTTTTCCTTGCCCAATGAGAACTGGGCGCTTCGGCGGGTGTTGGCGATGTAAACTCGTGTGTGATCGCCGCGCCCGCCGTTTTGTGTCTTTTGTCACAAGCGCGTATTTGCCACTTGAAGCGCCAATAAAAGCCCTGCGGACAAGTGCGTCCGCAGGGTTCAATTTTGCGTCACTCAATTGACACTCACGTCAATTTTTTTGGGCTTGGCCTCCTCGGCCTTGGGAAGCGTAATTGTCAGGATGCCATCCTTGTATTGCGCTTTGACCTGGTCCGCCGCGATGGGCGCGGGCAATGTCAGGGCACGCTGGAATTTTCCAAAGAAGCGTTCCTGCCTGTGGATTTCGCCCTCCTTCCGCTTTTCCTCGGCTTTGCGTTCGCCGGAGATGACGAGCGCGCCATCTTGCAGCGAGACCTCAATGTCTTCCCGTTTCAAACCAGGCAATTCCGTGTTGACAACAAAATTGTCCTTGTCCTCATACACATCGAGCACGGGTGCCCAGCCGGTCAACGGCGATTCAAACAAGCGGTCCAGTTCATCCTGCAGATTTGATAGCCGCCCAAAGTTCGGCCAGATCAATCCTGGCCTTTGATATTGTATCAGTTTCATAATTATCCTTTCGTTAAAATGTTAGTTGTCTCAGCGGATTATTTAGCTTTGAAAATGCCAATCGCAGCTTAAAATGATATCCTTTTAATAAACAAATACTTACAACGACAGGTTCCATTTTTATTGCCGGCGGGATAGTGCTATTATGACACAACTTTTGGAACGATCTAATTGGAGTGTGCCAAAGCGGCATTTTTTGGCACACAACAAAAACGGTTTCCAACGCCTGTGTTGAAAACCGTTTCAAGTAAGATTTCAGCCGTGCTTAATCGAACGCATGACCGGCGCAGCAAAGGACATCTTTGATTTTATGGCGGACGAGGTCTTTGACCTTGTTGCGGGCGGGGCCGAGATATTTGCGCGGGTCAAATTCCTTCGGGTTTTCAGTCATGACCTTGCGGATGGCAGCGGTCATGGCCAAACGCAGATCGGTGTCAATGTTCACTTTGGTGCAACCCGTACGGCGCGCCACTTCGATGTCGGCCTCCGGCACACCGGCGGTGTCCGTGCCCAGTTTGCCGCCGTACTTATTGATTTCCTCGGCGAGTTCTTTTGGTACGGACGACGCCCCGTGCAACACCAGCGGATAATCACCAAGCCCGGCATCCATCAAGGTTTTTTTAATCAGCTTGAGACGTTCAAGGTCAAGATGCTGCGTGCCCTTGAACTTGTATGCGCCATGTGAATTGCCGATGGCGACGGCCAGCGAATCGCAGCCCGATTCCTTTACGAATTTGACCGCTTCTTCCGGAACCGTGTAATGACCGCTGACGGAATGAGCGCCGCCTTCTTCACCTTCGTCGAACTGCGCGCCCACCAGATGGCCGAGTTCGGATTCCACCACGCAGTTGTATTTATGGGCGTATTCCACGACTTTCCGGGTGATTTCGACATTTTTCTCAAAGGGTTCGTGACTGGCGTCAATCATCACGCTGGTGAAACCTTCGTCAATGCACTCCTTGCAAAGTTCAAACGTATCGCCGTGATCCAGGTGCACCGCAATCGGTATGGTGGACAGGCTGACGGCCGCTTCAATGAGCTTTTTGAGATAAACCGGATTGGCATATTGGCGCGCGCCCTTGGAGATCTGGAGCATCACCGGCGCCTTCTCCTCCTCGCACGCTTCGATAATGGCCTGAAGCAGTTCCATGTTGTTGACGTTGAACGCGCCCAGCGCATATTTGCCTTTCAACGCCTTCGCAAAAAGTTCCCTGGTATGTGTCAGTGGCATACGATTTCGCTTTTTCAGTCTTTGGATTGAATCCGGATTTTTCCAACAGGAGGCAAGCATAAACAAATCCGCTCGAAAGGAAATAAAAAATATGATGCAAAAAATGCATTCCGGCTCCAATAAATTGCTTTGCGCCACCGCGGCTTTGCGCGAAAAATCCGGTGTGCAAGCTCGCTTCCTCCTGGGTCCCGCCGGCAGCGGCAAGACGTTCCGCTGCCTCGCCGAAATCCGCGCGGCGTTGCGGGACAATGCCGAAGGCCCGCCGCTGATTCTACTGGTGCCCAAACAGGCTACGTTCCAGCTCGAACGCCAGTTGCTCGCCGACCGGGAACTGGCCGGATACACGCGGCTGCACATTTTTTCGTTCGATCGACTGGCACGATTTGTCCTGGAGCAACTGTCGGTCACGCCCCCCGACCAATTGAATGATGAAGGCCGCGTCATGGTGCTGCGCGCGCTTTTATTCCGGCACGAAAAGGAATTGAAATTATTCCGGCGGAGTTGCCGCCGACCGGGCTTCGCGCAACAACTCAGCCAGTTGCTCGGTGAACTGCAACAGCATCAGTTTACGCCCGGCAAACTTAAAGCGCTCGCAGGTCGTCTTGTGGAATATCGCGAACTCCAGGACAAACTCCATGACCTTTCCCTTCTGCTTGCCACCTACACGCGCTGGTTGACCGAACACAAATTGCAGGACGCCGATTGTCTGTTGGACTATGCAGCAAACGCTCTTCGTTCCGAATTCCGAACTCCGGGCTCCGAACTCCGAATTGGCGGCCTGTGGCTCGACGGTTTCGCCGAAATGACACCGCAGGAGCTGGATATGCTCACGATCATTTTATCCCATTGCAGTAAGGTGACCCTCGCATTCTGCCTCGAAACCTCTTCGGAAGCCGATGCCAGGCATTCCTGGCTTTCGATCTGGTCCGCCATCGCCAAAACGTATCAGCAATGCCGGCAACGAATCAAAAACCTGCCGGATGGTAAAATTACCGTCGAACGGCTCAGACGTGACGCGAAAAATAGCCGCTTCGCGAAAAATTCCGGGCTCGCGCGGCTTGAAGAGAATTGGGCATCCTCATCTTTTCCGAACTCCGAACTCCGAACTCCAAACTCCGCAATTTCCCTGGCGGTTTGCGCCAATCCCGAAGCCGAGGCCGCGTTGGCCGCCCGCGGAATTCGGCACTTCGTCCGCGGCAACGGACGCTTCCGCGACTGTGCCGTGCTGGTGCGGAATCTTGACGATTATTACAAACCGCTGGCGCGGGTTTTCCGTCGCTACGAAATTCCATTCTTCCTCGACCGACGCGAGTCCGTCGCTCATCACCCGCTCGCCGAATTGACCCGCAGCGCCTTCCGTACCGTCGTGTTCGACTGGCCCCACGACGACTGGTTTGCCGCGCTCAAGGCCGGGTTTTCACCCGTGGACGAGGCGGAGATGGACCAACTCGAAAATGCCGCGCTCGAGTTCGGCTGGCACGGCAAAACATGGCGTAAACCGGTTCAAATTGCCGACAGTCCGGGATTGGTCAAATCGCTCGAACGGCTGCGTCAAAAAATTCTGCCACCCTTTGAAAATTTCGCCGCGCAAATGGGACGACTGGCCGGCCGGCCGGCCGGCCCGCAACTCGCCGAAGCCTTGCGTGAATTGTGGAAGGATTTAAGAGTCCCCGGCACCCTGGAGCGCTGGAGCCTCGTCGAATCGGAACAATCCGCAATCCATTCAACGGTTTGGGTACAAATGAATGCATGGCTCGACAACGTCGCCCTCGCATTCTCCAATGAATCACTGTCATTGCCGGACTGGCTGCCAATTCTGGAAGCGGGGTTGATGAATCTGACCGTGGGTGTGGTCCCGCCCGCGCTCGACCAGGTCCTCGTCGGCGCCGTGGATCGCGCGCGCAATCCGGATTTGAAACTTGCGCTGGTGCTGGGCGCGAATGAAGGGATTTTTCCCGCCGCACCGGCCACGCCGCCCATCCTGACGCATGCCGACCGCGATGAGCTGGCACAACACGACCTTGCCCTCGGGCTGAATCTGCGCGACCAACTGGCGCGCGAACGGTACCTTGGCTACATCGCCTGCACCCGCGCCGGGGAAAAACTTTGCGTGACCCTTTCGCGGCATGATGCAGATGGCAGGACGTTGAATCCCTCGTCGCTGGTTGCGCAGCTGCGGTCGTTGTTTCCTGGATTGGAAGTTGAAGAATTCCGCGCCGCTGCCGATTGGCGCGAAGCGGAGCACGTGAATGAACTGGTCGAACCACTGGTGGAATTAAACTCTCCTCTCCCGGCCTTCGGTCACCCTCTCCCCGCCGAGCGGGGAGAGGGACGGGGCGAGGGGCGCGACAAAAATTGGTCCGAATTGCTTGAACTTCCCGCGCTCAAGTCGCTCGCGGAGAGGCTGCGCCAATTGCGCGAGCCGGATCCGGCCGAAAACCTCTCACCCGATCTGGCGGAGGCCATGTATGGTCCGACCTTGCCAAGCTCGGTCAGCAGTTTGGAGGAATTCGCCCAGTGCCCGTTCCGATTTTTCGTCCATTCCGGCCTGCGCGCCGAGGAACGGAAGGTTTTTGAACTGGATGCGCGCGAACGCGGCAGTTTTCAACACGAAGTCCTGAAGCTGTTTCATGAGCAATTGAGCGCCGAAGGCAGGCGCTGGCGCGACCTGACCCCGGTGGAAGCTCGCGAGCGCGTCGGCAAAATCGCCGACGGCCTCGCGCCTGGCTATCGCGACGGTTTGTTGCGCGCCGATGACCAGGGGCGGTTCACGGCGTGCGTGCTGGCGGAGTCGTTGCAGAACTTTGTCGAAACCCTGGTGACCTGGATGCGCGGACAGTACGAATTTGATCCGGCAATGGCCGAGCTTGAATTCGGGTTTGGGGCGGCCGGTGCCCCGGCCTGGGAAATGGATCTGGGGGGTGGCCATCAATTGGCGTTGCGCGGACGGATTGACCGGATTGATTTGTACCGTGAAACCGCAGACCGCGCGTGGTGCGTGGTGATGGATTATAAATCCGGCCAACGCAAGCTCGACCCGGTACTGGTTGAGCACGGTGTGCAGTTGCAGTTACCCGGTTATCTGGCGGCGCTGCGGCGCTGGTCCAATCCGCGCGCGCTGTCGGGCGTCGAACGCCTGGTTCCCGCGGGTGTTTTTTACGTGAACCTGCGCGGCAAATACGGTGGCAGCGACACGCGGTCCGAGGCGCTGGCCGAAGCGGAGGAATCGCGGCGCCTGGCCTATCGCCACACCGGACGTTTCAGCGTGGACGCCTTACCGAAGCTTGATAACCGGTCCGATGCGAAGGTCGGCGATCAGTTCAATTACCGCCGGAAAAATGATGGCTCGTTGTATAAAGGTTCAACCGAAGCCCTGCCGCGCGCAGAATTTGAAGTGTTGCTGGATCAGGTGGAAAGGCAATTGACGGAAATGGGCCGCGCGATCTTTGCCGGCGAGGCAAAGGTTGACCCGTATCGCAAAGGGGCTGAGACGGCATGCCGGTATTGCGATTACCGCGCCGTCTGCCGGATCGATCCGTGGACGCACCGTTACCGCGTGCTGCGCGCGCTGGCCGATTCCCGAGCCGACACGCCCGGCGGACATGGAAGTGGCAAAACTGAAACGCGCTAGTGATATTCCTGCAGCGTCTTGACACCGTAACCGGATTTCTTGAGGGCGGCGATGCCGCGGGCGGCGGCCCTGGCGCCGCTCAACGTTGTCATGATGGGCGTGCCGGTGTAGATGGCCGTGGTGCGGATTTTTACTTCATCTTCGCGCGGCGCGGCGCCGCTGGGCGTGTTGATGACGAGCTGGATTTCCTTGTTCTTGAGCAGGTCAATCACGTTCGGCCGGCCTTCCAGCAGTTTCATCACCCGTTGAACCTGCAGCCCCGCCTTCTCCAAAACCGCCGCCGTGCCGCTCGTGGCCACAAGTTCGAATCCCAGGTCGGCAAATCGTTTGGCCACCGGCGTCACGTGCTTTTTGTGGGTGTCGCTCACGCTGACGAAAACCTTCCCGCCCAACGGCAGTGGCGAGCCGGCGGCCATCTGCGATTTCGCATAGGCGATGCCGCGGTCGGCGTCGAGGCCCATGACCTCGCCGGTCGAGCGCATTTCCGGCGAGAGCAAAATGTCCTGCCCGTGAAAACGGCTGAACGGAAAGACGGATTCCTTGATGGCCCAATACTCCGGCCGGATTTCCTTCGTGAACCCCAGTTCCTTCAGGGTTTTCCCGGCCATGACTTTCGCCGCCAGTTTCGCCAGCGGCACGCCGATGGCCTTGCTCACGAACGGCACGGTGCGCGACGCGCGGGGGTTCACTTCCAGTACAAACACCTTTTCGTCCTTCACGGCATATTGCACGTTCATCAGGCCGACGACTTTCAATTCCCGCGCCATGGCGTGCGTGTATTCGCGGATAGTCTCGATGATTTTTTTGGAAAGCGTGTGCGGCGGCAGAACCATCGCCGCATCGCCGGAATGGACGCCGGCGAACTCGATATGTTCCAGAATGCCGCCGATGACGATGCTTCCGTCGCCCGTTTTCTTGACCTGGCCGACATCGGCGATGCAATCCACGTCCACCTCGGTCGCATCTTCGAGGAACTTGTCCACGAGTACCGGACGTTCGGGCGAGGCCTCGACCGCAAAACGCATGTAATGCTGCAGCTCGGCATCGGAATAAACAATCTGCATGGCGCGTCCGCCGAGCACGAAGGACGGGCGGACCAGGACCGGATAACCAAGTTTCTTGGAAGCCGCGAGCGCTTCCTCGATATTCGTGGCCAGGCCGTTGGGCGGCTGGGGAATTTTTAATTTGTCCAGCATCGCGGCGAAGAGCTTGCGGTCTTCGGCGATTTCGATGCTTTGCGGCGAGGTGCCGATGATGTTGACTCCGTTTTTCTGGAGGCCAAGCGCGAGGTTCAGCGGCGTCTGGCCGCCAAATTGAGCGATGGCGCCCCAGCACCCTTCGCGTTCGTAGATATGCAGCACATCTTCCAGCGTGAGCGGCTCGAAAAACAGCTTGTCGCTGGTGTCGTAGTCGGTCGAAACCGTTTCCGGGTTCGAGTTGACCATGATGGTTTCGAAGCCGTCCTCCTTGAGCGCGAACGCGGCGTGGACGCAGCAATAATCGAATTCGATGCCTTGCCCGATACGGTTGGGACCGCCGCCGAGAATCATCACTTTTCTTTTCGGCGTCTTTTTGACCTCGTCGTCGCCGCGGTCGTAGGTAGAGTAATAATAAGGTGTGTAGGCCTCGAACTCGGCGGCGCAGGTGTCCACGAGCCGGTAACTCGGGACCAGCTTCAGTTTCTTCCGCAACGCACGGATTTTGTCTTCGGTCTGGCCGGTCAAATGGGCGATCTGCCGGTCGGAGAACCCCAGCCCTTTCGCTTTGCTCAACAATTCAGAATTTAGCGGCGGCATCGGCGCAAACAGTAAGCCGCAAAAATTTCCATGTGTCCAGCGGCGAGTGACCAAATCCGCTTGCTGCCGGGCACGCTTTGCGATACGAAAACGTCAATGAAACGAGCCGGGTGGTGGTTGCTTTGGGTATCCTTGTTGGCCCCGCGTTTCGTTTTGGCCCAGATTGACCCGGTGCGGCGCGACCTGATTCAGCTCGGTTACAACCAGGCATTCGAAGGCCACGCGCCGTTCGCCGGTTACGCCTTTTATTACCATAACCAGCCGGATTTTTTGCGCACCAATCTCACGTTGCGGCTGGCGGTCGCCCCGGTGTATCTGGATTCCGAACTCGGTTTCGTCCACGGTCTCGGGCCCAACACCGATTTCGCCCTCGGCCTGGCCGGCGGCGGGTTTGGCGACAGCTATTTTGAAATCCGCGGCGGCAAGTATTACCCGGGGGAATCCTTTGACGGCCACAGTGCGGAGGTGTCGGCCAGCATTTACCATTTGTTCAATCCTGCCAGTGAGATTCCGCTGAACTTCATTCTGCATGGCGCGGCGCATTACTCGATTTATGATGCCAACGACGGCACCGCGGCAAATTTCCAGACACCTGACGACCACGGTACCTTCAGCGTACGCACCGGTTTGCGCTGGGGTGGCGTCGAGCCGACCCTTTTTCCGCCGCTGGCGATGGAATTGTCCGTCTGGTATGAAGGCCAATATCGCACCGACTCGGGCAACTATGGGTTCAACGGTGACCGCGTCCTCAAGCAGCAATCACATCTGTTTTGGGCGGAGGCCGCGCTGGCTTACACGCTGCCCAGGAGCCAGCAGAACTTTTATGTGCGTCTGACCGCCGGCACGAGTCTGGATGCCGACCGCTTCAGCGCCTATCGGCCGGGCGGATTTCTGCCTTTGGTGTCGGAATTTCCGCTCTCGCTGCCGGGCTATTATTTTCAGGAAATCAGCGCCCGGAACTTTGCGCTGCTCAACGCAAATTACCTGTTGCCGCTGGACCCGAAGAAACGCTGGGACCTGGACCTGAATGCGTCCAGCGCTTGCGTGGATTATTTGCCCGGTGAACAGCAGCCCGGTAACTGGCTGAGCGGCGTGGGTGGCGGCATTTTGTACCGTTCGCCGTCCGACCGGCTGAAAATCATGGCCACCTACGGATATGGCATTGACGCCATCCGTTCGCACGGCCGCGGGGCCAACAGCGCCGGCATTCTGATTCAATTGGATCTGGGCCGCGCACCCAGCCGGACGTTCAACGCGCCGCAACAACAGCATTGGCGCGGCTGGCAGTGGTTTTTCGGCAGTTAAAATCACCTTGCCCGAAACGGTTCGGGCCTGCTTCATTATTCAGCCGGGTGCGGATATGCATTCAACGATTGAAAAAAATTTCTCGCCGGAAAAGCCGACGCCCCGGATTTCCCGCCGCCGCCTGTGGTTGTTTCGGTGTTGCGCGGCAATTTTGATTCCGTTGGCAATCTTTGGCGGGCTGGAGCTTGGATTGCGTTTGTTCGGTTATGGTTATCCCACGAGTTTTTTCCTTCGATGTGAAATCAACGGCCAGGATTATTACGTTCCCAACGACGAATTTGGTTATCGATTTTTCCCGCGCGCCCTGGCCCGCACCCCGGCGCCCCAGCGCATGGCGGTAAAAAAATCTCCCGATACGTATCGTATTTTTATGTTCGGCGAATCGGCGGCGATGGGCGATCCGGATTCGAGTTTCGGCGCCTGGCGTTATCTGCAGGTGCTGCTGCGCGAACGTTTTCCCGGAACGAAATTTGAAGTGATTTGCGTGGCGATGACGGCCATTGATTCGGACGTGATTTTGCCCATCGCGCGCGAGTGCGCCCGTCGCGACGGCGATTTGTGGGTTGTTTACACGGGCAACAACGAAATGGTCGGGCCTTTTGGCGGGAGCACGGTTTTTGGCTCACGCGCGCCGGGGGTGGGGTTGATCCGGGCCGATCTTGCCCTGAAAACAACGCGGATTGGGCAGTTGTTGGACAGTGGGATGCAACGATGGGAGTGGCGTTCGTCGGCCTTGAAAACATGGCAGGGACTGGAAATGTTCAAAGGTCGCCAGCTTCGGTATGACGATCCGGACCGGTTGCGTGCTTATGAAAATTTCAAAGAGAATCTGGAAGATATTTTGCGCGCAGGGCACAAAGCCGGGGTGCCGGTGATTCTGAGCACCGTCGGCTGCAATTTGAAGGACTGCGCGCCCTTTGCCTCGCTTCATGCCGCAACCCTGGGAGGAATTCAGAAAGCGGATTGGAATGAAATTTATCAGGAGGGAAACACCCTGGAATCGGCGGGAAAATTCCCGGAAGCGCTGGAAAAATATGCCCAGGCCGACGCCAGGGATCCCCGCTACGCTGAATTGCATTTTCGCATCGGACGCTGCCAGCTGGCCTTGACGAACGACAGCCAGGCCCGGCGCGAGTTTGAGCTGGCACGGGATGATGACGCGCTGGCCTTTCGCGCGGACAACCGTATCAATCGGATCATCAAGGATGCCGCGAGCGCCCATGCCGGCCAGGGCGTTTATGTTTTGGATGCCGCCGAATGGTTTGCCCGGAATTCTCCGGGAAAAATTCCCGGCAACGAACTGTTTTATGAACACGTGCATTTGAACTTTGAAGGCAACTATTTATTGGGCCGGGCCCTTGCCGAACAAACCGCCAAATTGCTTCCGAAATCCATGGTGGCGCACGACCGGGGCCAATGGGCTTCCGGAGAATTCTGTGATCGTCGGCTGGCGGTTTCGTCGTGGGACCGGCTGCGGGTCTGGCAGGAAATTTTGAGCCGCATCTCCGGGCCGCCCTATACCGCCCAATCGACCCATGCCGCCAGTGTCAAACTGTGCAACGAAAAAATCAACGGGTTGAAATCGCGCGCGGATTCCGAACCACCCGGGCAAACGCGGCAACTCTACGAACCGGCGCTGGCGGCGGCTCCGGCCGATGGTTTTTTGCAGTTCAATTTTGCCCGGTATATGGGAGCGACAGGGGATTTGGCGCAGGCCGCCGAAGAGGCAAAACGCGTTTGTGAATTGCTGCCGCAGGTGCCCGGCGAATTTTCTGACGTTGGCAATTTGTTGATGCTTCAGGCAAAAATTGACGAAGCTGCGGAATATTTTTCACGGGCGTTGGCCATCCGGAGTCATTTTGCTCCGGCGCTGAACGGACTTGGGCAGATCCTGGAAAACCGGCAGAAAACAAATGAGGCACTGGCCTGTTTCCGGCGCGCACTCCGGGCGGAGCCGGATGACGTGGAAACGTGCATCAACATCGGATTTCTGGAGCAGAACCGGGGAAATCTGAAACAAGCCGCAGTCTATTATCAACGCGCGGCCAATCTTCAGCCGCAGGGCCCGGCCGATTATTTTAACCAGGCGGTTGCGGCTGCCGCGCTGGGACAGGTCGCCAGAGCGATTGAATCTTTTGGCATGGCCGTCGCACTCAAACCGGAATTTTGGCAGGCCCACTATCTGCTCGGACTGGAACTGGCGGCCGAGGGAAAAATTGGCGCCGCCGGGGAACAGTTTTGGGACGCTATTATCTATCGTCCGGATTTTGCCAAATCACATTTGAATCTTGGAATCATGCTGATGAAGCAGCAAAGACTGGACGCGGCGTTCACGCAGTTTCAAATTACCTTGCAACTTGACCCGTCAAACCCACTGGCCAGGCAATGCCTGGGAGAAATTCGCGCGTCAAAACATCGCGATCTGCCGGCTTCACCATGAAGTCAACGGCCGCCGGCGCTTGAGGTTTTGTCGAAGTGGATTTTTAGCGTCATTCAGCGCGAGCGAGAGGGAAATGCTTGACTTTGCACTCAGGCGGTTGACAATGCGTCGTCGTCAAGCCGCGAAGATTCTGCGGTCGAGCGTCTTGTTTTGCGCATATGGTGGAATTGGCAGACACGCTACTTTGAGGTGGTAGTGGGGCAACCCGTGCAGGTTCAAGTCCTGCTATGCGCACCAGTTTTTAGAATTTTCCGAAGTTATCTCCCCAGGCCGCGATAGCTCGACAGGACTATTGATTCGAATGGCACAATTCTGATTCACTGCGTTGATGGTGCGAACAATTTTCATCACCACGAGCCTGCTGGCCTTCAGTCTTCTGTGCGCCGAAGCGGACACGAATGCGCCGTTTTCCATTCAGCAACGCGATGGGATTTCCTGGTTGACCAGGCCCGACGGTGAGCGGTTTTTTTCGCTGGGCGTTTGCTGCGTGAACCAGGGCGCTTCGCGCGAAAAGTTCAGTTTAACAAATCCGGGCTACGCGGCGTTCCAGCATTATGAGAACTCAAATCGCTGGGCCGAGGCCACGTTGACGCGGCTCAAGTCGTGGAACTTCACCACGGTGGGCGGCTGGAGCGATTATCCGGCTTTGCAACAATGCCGTGACGCGGACGCGGCTTTCATTCCGGTGCTGGCCGTCGGCATGTCGTGCGGCGTGCCGTGGCTGGACATGTGGGACACAAACATTATCGCGCGGATGCAGCAAATTGCGCGCGACCAGATTCTGCCGCTGCGCAACGATCCGCGCCTGCTCGGCTATTACAGCGACAACGAAATGGGCTGGTGGAACGCGACACTTTTCAAGATGACCCTGGAACAGGCGCCCGCGAGTGGCCAGCGGCAGCGATTGGTGCAACTGCTCCGCGAGACTTACCACAATCACTGGTCGGAACTGCTTAAAGATTTTGAACCCGAAGGCGTCGGGAGTTTTGACGAGCTCGACCAGGGCGGGATGCTTTACCTCCGGCCGGGCAGCCAGGGCATTCAAGTTTGTCGTCGTTTCCTCGGCCTGATGGCCGAACGTTACTACTCGCTCGTGCGCGAAATCATCCGCACTTACGATTCGCGGGGATTGATTTTGGGGGACCGTTATCAATCGTTTTACTATCCGGAAGTGGCGCGGGCTGCAGGACCATTCGTGGACGTGGCTTCCATGAATCTTAATGCGGCTTGGAACGACGGCACGTTTCCCCGTTTCTATCTCGATACACTTCACGCGTTGACCGGCAAGCCCGTTTACGTGAGCGAGTTCTACATGGCCGCGGAACAAAACCGCAGTGGAAACAAAAACGACGTCAGTACGTTCCCGGTGGTAGCCACGCAACAGGAACGCGCCGCCGGTTTCCACAACACATTGGAAGCGCTGTTGCGAACGCCCTATGTCGTCGGCGCGGACTGGTTCCAATATTATGACGAGCCGACCCACGGGCGCTTTGACGGCGAGAATTACGACTTCGGACTGGTGGACATTCACGACCAGCCTTACGAACCGCTCACGGCGGCGGCGCAGTCGCTTGATCTGGAGGCGATCAAAAGTGGACCGCACCCGGCGCGTCCCGATGCCTCGCTTGGAGTGCCGCCCGCATCCCGCAAACCACTTGGTCATTTTACCATCCGGCTCGCGCTGGCGGATTGGGATCGTGAACGCGGCTTCGTAAAGCCGGTTTCACAATTTCCCGTGGCCGACTTGTATGTGTGCTGGAACCGGAAGGCGGTTTATCTCGGGCTGTATGCGCAGGACTTCGCCGAGACGGAATATTATCGGGATAAGATCGTACCCGAAGTGGACCGCGCCGAGTGGATCGTCTCCATCGGCGGAGCGAGCCGGCCGATTCATGCCCGGCTCGGACCCGGCGGGCCACCCGTTTGCGATGAGCCGAGCGTGGGTATCGTCAATCTGTCCGGCGAGTATATGAACACGCGAAATATCGCTGCCATGGAATTGCCGGCAAAGCTGTTTGGCAAAACAAAGTTCAAGCCGGGCGACACGATTGAATTTGATTCCACCTTTTTCACGCAATGTCGGGCGGACCGCGTTGAGTGGAAAGGCAAGTTCACCTTGCGCAATTGAAAGGCCGATACTTCCAAGATCGAACACAAGAAGATCATTTATAAGCAGCCCCTCGCCCTTACCCTCTCCCCGCTCCCGCCCTTGCGGGATGCGGGGTGAGGGAAATGAGTTTATGACGCTGGACGATGGTTTCTACAGAGCAACATTCTGGTCTGCGGGTTGGCGGGACTTTCTTGTCCCGCTTTTTATCCGCGTAATCGTGGCGACTGGAAAGTCGCCAGAACCCGCAGGCTGGAAAGCCTGCGCTACGTCATAACTGGAAACGCCGCAGCAGGGTTGGATTGTGCAGCTGTTAAATGGTTCAGATGTGCAATCCATCGAAACGAGAACTTTCCTGCGCCTTTTGGTCTGGTTTTCCGCATTGGACGGTAGAAAGTAATGACGTCCGCCCATGAGTGAGGTTCCTGATCGCGAATTGACTGTCTTTAGTGCTGCCCGCCGGTTGCCGGTTGGCGAGCGCGCGGCTTATCTCGATGAAGCCTGCGCCGGTGAAGCCGCCTTGCGTCAGCGCGTTGAGGAACTCCTTCAAGCCAGTGAGTTAGCCGGCGACTTCCTTGAGACCCCGGCAGCCGTTCCGCCCGGACCGGGCGAAACCATCCGAATCAATCCAACTCCCACTGAGAAAGCCGGCGACCGTATCGGCCGTTACAAATTGCTCCAGCAAATCGGCGAAGGCGGTTGCGGCGTGGTCTATATGGCCGAGCAGGAAGAACCGGTTCGCCGCCGGGTCGCGCTCAAGGTCATCAAACTGGGCATGGACACCAAGAACGTCATCGCCCGCTTCGAAGCCGAGCGTCAGGCGCTGGCTTTGATGGACCATCCGAACATCGCCAAGGTGTTGGACGCCGGCGCGACGGACGCGGGCCGACCGTATTTCGTCATGGAACTGGTGCGCGGCATCAAGATCACCGACTACTGCGACCAGAGCAACCTTTCAACCAAGGAACGGCTGGAGCTGTTCATTCAGGTTTGCCGGGCCATTCAGCACGCGCACCAAAAGGGCATCATCCACCGGGACATTAAACCTTCGAACATTCTGGTCACTGTCAACGACGGCGTGGCCGTGCCCAAGGTGATTGATTTTGGCATCGCCAAAGCCACCCAGGGCCGGCTCACGGACCAGACACTGTTTACGGCATTCGAACAATTCATCGGGACGCCCGCCTACATGAGCCCGGAGCAGGCGGTCATGACCAGCCTGGATATTGACACGCGCAGCGACATTTACAGCCTGGGAGTGTTGCTGTTCGAGTTGCTGACGGGCCGCACACCATTCGATCAAAGAGAACTTCTCGCAGCCGGCCTGGATGAAATGCGCCGCACGATCCGGGAGCAGGAACCGCCACGACCCTCCACCCGGCTGAGCACGATGCAGGCCGGCGAGCTGGCGACCGTCGCCAAAACTCACCAGGCCGAATCGCTCAAACTCATCCACCAGACGCGGGGCGATTTGGACTGGATTGTAATGAAGTGTCTGGAAAAAGACCGGGCACGTCGCTACGAAACCGCCAATGGCTTGGCATCGGACATCCTGCGGCATATCAATTGCGAGCCGGTGGTCGCGCGTCCGCCCAGCCGCCTTTACGAGTTTCAGAAGACGGTGCGGCGTCACAAATTTGGCTTCGCCGCCGCGGCGCTGATAGGATTAGTGCTATTGGTCGCTACGGGTATCAGCGCCTGGCAGGCCGTTCGGGCCACCCGGGCACAGGCCCTGGCCAAAGAGCGCCTTGCCGAATCTGAAGCCGTCTCCAAATTCCTGACCGAAGTGTTCCAAAGTCCGGATCCTTCGCGCGATGGCCGCACCATAACCGTCGCCGAAACGCTAGGCGCTGCGGAGAAAAAGCTGGAAACAGAACTCGCCAGCCAGCCCGCGCGCCGGGCCAAACTCCAGGCCACACTCGGCAGCACCTACTATGCGCTGGGTCTTTATCCCGAGGCCATTTCCCTTCAGGAGAAAGTTCGCGATTACTATCTAGCTACCTCTGGCCCGGAACATCCCGACACGCTTCAAGCCATGAGCGATCTGGCAAATTCCTACTTCACATACTACCAGGCCGGTCACCGAGACGAGGCGCTCAAGCTGCGGGAGCAAGTCTTGACCGTCCGGCGCAAGGTGCTCGGCACGGAACACCCCGCTACAATCCAGGCGATGGCCAGCCTTGCGTATTCCTATGAATATTTAGGTCATCTGGCCGAGGCGTATACCTTGAGGGAGCAAGTGCTGACGCTGCGCCGTAAGGTACTCGGTCCGGAACATCCCGACACGCTTTCGGCTATGGCAAATCTCGCGGATTCGTGCTTCGAGACCGACCGCAGCGACGAGGCGCTCAAACTGCGTGAGCAGGTGCTGAGCCTCAGCCGCAAGGTGAACGGTCCCGAGCATCCCTTCACGCTCTCGGCTATGGCAAATCTCGCATATTCCTGCGAGTGGAACGGCCGCCCCGACGAGGCCCTCAGGCTGCAGGAGGAGGTAGTTGCGCTGAGCCGCAAGCGGCTCGGCCCAAAACATCCCGACACGGTCCATGCGATGTATGACCTCGCGCATTTCTACTCTGCTCTCGGCCGTAATCAGGAGGCGTTCGAGCTTTTGGAGCAGGCATGTGAATTGGACCCAAATGATACGATGGCCTCACTCACGCTGGCCACGTGGCAAGCCTGGTTTAACCAGGGCGCGAGTTACGAAGCCACCCGCAGTCGCTTGGTTCAACAAGCGGAAGGAACCGACGAGACAACGAAGGCGGATCGCGCCGCCAAGGCCGCGTGTCTCCGGCCTTCAACCAATGCCGTGCTACTGGCGAAGATCCTACATATCGCCCAGAGGGCAGTGGAATTAGGGAAAAGTGATCAAGGGCTGCCTTGGTTTCAATTGGGACTGGGCTTGGCCGAATACCGCAACGGACAATACGCCGAAGCCGAACGCCCTCTGAGTATCGCCGAGCAGAGCAACCAGGGTCGCGAAATGCAGGCAACCGCATCCCTCTTTCGCGCCATGTGCCTATTCCGGCAGGGCAAGCCCGAGGAGGCTCGGAAGTTATTCAGTCAGGCCGAGGCGCAAATGCCCCCGCTCCCGAAAGATGAGAGCAAACCGCTCGTTTACGGCGGACCCGCCGGCCACAACACGATGATTTGCTGGCTCGCTTATAATGAAGCCAAGGCTCTCCTAGAGGGTCCAGTATCGCCGGTGGCCGTACCGTCGGAGCCAAAGTGACCTTCGCCTGAACCGGCCAAGCATCCACCCTCGCTACGGTGCCAGCCACCGAATCCCAAGGTTCTTACGATATTATCACTGTGATTTCAGCTTCTTTTGGTGATTGAGTAGTTTCTGCCAATTATTTTGCGCCTTAGGCCCCGGAATTTCGCACTGGTTAACGGCGGGCAAACACGCCCACCGATTCAAAATCATAAACCGGCCTTTGGGCCACAAAAAAATGACCACAGGAGCAAATTATGAAACAGACACATGACATCAACAACAGAACACAAACCAAGTCGGCGTCGGCAAACGAAGCCGCTGCGTCGCCGGTACGCCCGGGGCGGGCATTCGGTCTGGGATTATGGCCGAAGGCCGGAGTTATCGCCTTGCTGCTGGGGACGGGTTTGCTCACGGCAATGGGGCAGACGAATCAACCGCAATACCGGTTCATCGCCATTACGGTGCCCGTCCCGTCGGAGGGTTTGGGCATCAGTGACAGCGGGCTGGTCACCGGCGCCTACGTCGATCCGGTCACGGGTGGCTATCAAAGCTTCGTGCTCGAGGGCGGCAAGCTGACCACGGGCATCAAGATTGACGGCGCCACCGACACGCTCCTCGGCCCCGCCAACATCTGGGGCGTGGAGAGCGGGAACTTTGGCAACGAGACCAATCAGCGGCCCGTGTTCCGTGATATTCACCGCGGAACCTATGCTCCGCTGCCGGAGATTCCGGGTATGCCCTTCAACGAGGACAACGGCTGCAACGACCTTGGCCATGGCGTCGGCGTCGCTTACGCAAGCGGCAATATCAATATCGGCGGCAACGGCAACGGCATGAACTGGTTCTGGAACGGCAGGGATTATTCCTTCTTCACCGTCCCCGGCTCGGAGGTCAATGGGGCGACCGTCGGCGGCGTGAACGATTGGGACCAGATCAGCGGCGAATACGTTGACGGCACGGGCACCCCGCACGGTTTCATCAAAACTGGCTCGAACTACACGACGTTTTCTGTGCCAGGTGCCATCGCTACCATCGGGCTCTCCCTCAACAATGAGGGCGCGGTGACCGGTCTGTATGTGAAACCGGACGGCAGTCCCCATGGGTTCATCTGGTTCAAAGGCCAGTTCACCTTCGTGGATGTGAACGTCCCCGGTTCGACCGGAACCACGTGGATCGGTATCAATGACTTCGGAGACCTTGCTGGCATTTATTTCGACGCCAGCTTCACAGCTCATGCGGTGATCGCCTTGCGCGTGGACAAAGGCTGCCAAAAGTAAGCCCGGGCAGCGAGCGCTTATCAACCCATGGTCCGGTGGAAAATAGCCACCGGGCCATGGTTCTTCACCGGCACTGAGAAGATTTTCCTGCCCGGCAACGAAATTGCCGACGTGATTTTTTTGTTTGCAGCACCGATGCCCAATTGACTGGCACAACGCCGGGTAATTTGATAGCAGTCGCTGATTGAGCGACGTCACCCATATTCTTGAGTCCATCGAGCACGGCGATCCCAAGGCCGCCGATAAACTGCTTCCGTTGGTCTATGAAGAGTTGCGCAAGCTGGCGGCGTCGCGCATGGCCAGCGAAAAGCCCAACCAGACGTTGCAGCCCACCGCGCTGGTGCATGAGGCCTGGCTCCGGCCCTGCTCGGAAATTGAGGAGTGCTTGCGTTGATGCCATTTTGGGCGCACCCTTTACCCATGCTGCCGGATGAACAAGCCAGCCTCAAACAGATCGAGGTCCTGCGTGCGATGCCGGGGGAGCAGCGGTTGCGTCTGGCGGAGCGGCTCTATTGGTCGGCGCGCAAGTTGAAATCTGCCGGACTGCGCGCCCAGCATCCCGACTGGCCACGGGAGCGGCTTGAGAGGGAAACGCGTCGGATCTTTCTCCATGTCCGAACCTGAACTGTTCCTGTTGTTCGTGCGTCCGTTGAACCGCGCGGGCATCCGCTACGTCGTGACCGGCAGCGTCGCCGCAATTTTTTACGGCGAACCGCGTCTCACGCATGATGTGGACTTTATCGTTTTTCTGAGAGAGGCTGACATTGAAGTGCTGGCGAAATCTTTTCCATCGGCTGATTTTTATGTGCCGCCGCCGGAAACAATCTCGGCCGAGGCACGCCGGGAGCAACGCGGCCATTTCAACCTCATTCACATTGAGACCGGCTTCAAAGCGGACCTGTACCTGACCGGACGTGATGAACTGAATGCGTGGGCGTTCAAGTTGCGGCGTCAGGTCCAGTTCGAGGGCGAAACGGTGGTGCTCGCGCCACCGGAATACGTCATCGTCCGCAAACTGGAATATTACCGGGAAGGCGGCTCGGAAAAACATCTGCGCGACATTCGTTCCATGCTCGCAATTTCAGGCGACCAATTGGATCGGCCGGCGCTCGACGAGTGGATTCAACAGCGGGGCCTGCAAACGGAATGGCGGCGGGTCTCAACAAGTCCAGGAGAGCCTGGGTCGTGAGCGACGTAACCCGCATCCTTGAATCCATCGAGCACGGCGATCCGAAGGCTGCCGATGAGTTGCTGCCGCTGGTTTACGGAGAACTGCGCAAGCTGGCCTCGTCGAAAATGGCTAACGAAGCACCAAACCAGACGTTGCAGCCCACAGCGCTGGTGCATGAGGCCTGGCTGCGATTGATCGGCAACGTGAATCCGAAATTCGATGGCCGCGCCCATTTCTTCGCCGCCGCCGCCGAGGCGATGCGACGCATTCTCATTGACAAGGCCCGCCGCAAACGTGCCCTGCGTCATGGCGGGGACCAGCAACGCGTGGACTTGGAGGGTGTGGAACTCGCCGCGCCGGGTGACGACGATGAACTCCTCGCCGTGAACGAGGCGCTCGACAAACTTGCTGCTCAAAACCAGGCCGAAGCTGAACTGGTCAAGTTGCGCTATTTCGTGGGGATGACGCTGGAGGAGGCCGCCGAAGTTCTTGGAATTTCCGCGCGCACCGCCGACAACTACTGGGCGCACGCCCGCGCCTGGCTCTTCCGCGAAATTAATGCCGCTCGATAAATCGCGTAATTTTTCCTGTTCCAAGACCTCTACCGGCAGCTTGTGCCCTAACAGTCCGAACCAGTCGGCAACTGGCCAAGCTTATCCACCTGTCGGCAACTTCTGTGCCCACTCCCAGCGTGCTGCCTGGGCTGCAAAAGAACACTCATCCGAAGCGGTGCAGCATTGGCGTTGGGAAAGGACAAACAGAACGCGCTGTTTCATAACAGCGGTGTCCTGCCGCTTCGGAAGTCGAGTTCAGCGCGCTTCGATGGCGGCAGTGGCGGATTTGAGGCCCGGAGAGTCGGCGTGAATTACAATTTCTCCTGGTGTGCGGGACGACTGGACAATGGCCAGACACAAGCCATTAAACGCGCTGCGCCGGCTGCCCTTGTCCGGTTCGTGGCAAGTGGGGTCGCCGTTGCCCAGGCCGAGCAAATGGCCGGCACCGGTCACGCTGAAAGTCACCTCATTGGTCGCGACCGGAACGGTGCGGCCTTGGGAATCCACGATTTTCACGGTCACGAGAGAAACGTCCTCGCCATCAGCGGTTAGAATTGTCCGGTCCGGTTCGAGCATGATGGCGGCGGGTTCACCGGTGGTTTCCACCCTGGTTTCGGTGATAACTTTGCCGTCGCCGTCAAAGCCCTTCGCGCTTAACGTGCCGGGTTCGTATTTGACCTGCCATTCCAGATGTGAATATCGCGGCATTGTTTTTCTGCCAAGGCTTTGTCCGTTCAGGAACAATTCCACCTGTTTGCAATTGCTGTAACACCAGACGTCGATGGCCTGGCCCTCCCAGGCGGGCCAGTTCCAATGCGGAAACAGGTGCAGCACCGGTTGGTCCGTCCACCAGGATTGATAGTAATAGTACACGTCCTTGGGAAAGCCGCAGGTGTCCAGGATGGCGTACTGGGAACTGACCGCGGGCCAATCGAAGGGCGTCGGTTCGCCCCGATAATCAAACCCCGCCCACACAAAACCGCCCGCCATCCATGGTCGTTCGGCGACCGCCTGCCACGCCTCTTCGGCGGTCTCAGCCCAATCCGGCGCGTTCACGTCATAAGCCGCCACCTGACACCGTGCGGGATTTCCTTCATAGCGCGCGGTGTCTTTGGGTACGGTGAATGGTTCGCGGGCATAGCAACCGCGCGTGCCGACCGCGGCCGCGATTTCCGTTGCGATCAGAGGTTTCTGCGGAAGCTCGCGATGCAACCGGTCATAAGTGTCCGGGTGATAATTGAAGCCCTGGACATCGATCACCCCGGTCAAGCCGTGGCCGATGCCGTTGTTCATCGCGGCAGTCACAGGCCGGGTATCGTCCAATTGCCGGATCAACCTCACCATGGCGCTCCCCTGTTTTGCGCCCAACTCGCTGCCCTGTTCTTTCTCCTCATTGCTGATGGACCAGAGCACGACGCTGGGATGGTTGCGGTCACGCCGCACGAGATTCTCCAGTTGGCCGAGGATTTCGGGTGAATCATCCAAATGCCGATTTTCCGCCATTACCAACATGCCAAGGCGGTCACAGGCGTCGAGAAGTTCGGATGCCATCTCATTGTGCGACAAGCGCATGGCATTGGCACCCATCTCCTTGAGTTTCTGCACCCGAAACTCGTAAAGGCGATCCGGCAAGGCCACACCCACCCCGGCGAAATCCTGATGGTTGCAGGTGCCTTTGATCTTGACCGGTTGGCCGTTCAGAAAGAATCCGCGGTTCGGGTCGAATCGGATAGTGCGCACACCGAAGTCGGTGGTGATTTGATCAACCGTCTTGCCGCCGACGAGCACACTGGTGCAGAGATGGTACAGACAGGGGCGCTCGCAAGACCACAAATTGGCCTGGGACAACGCGAGCGACTGCCGAAAGTCAAAGCTGCCTTCGGCCGCGAGGCGATGGATGGTACGCATGGTTGCCACCACTGCGCCGTCAGCATTGATGACCTCGCTCAACACCGTCGCACGGTCTGTCGCGGCAGCGTCATTCGCAACGGTGGTCGTGATTTCCAGTTGTGCATTGGCCCGGATGCCATCACCGGGGTCGTTCAGATTGGCAACTACATGCACACCCCAGGGCGTCACGTGTGTGGGAGCGACGGAAACCAGGCGCGTGTGCCGGTAAATGCCGCCGCCTTCGTACCACCAACCTTCGAATTGAGTTGGATCAACGCGCACGACCAGCAGATTGTTCGTGCCCGGTTTTGCGAACTTGGAGATGTCGTAGCAGAAACTGGTGTATCCGCTGGCGTGGCGGCCCAGGAAATGACCGTTGAGCCACATCTGGCTGTCGCGGTAAACGCCGTCGAACTCAAGCCACAGCCGGCGGCCCGGGTCGGCGGCGGGAATCGAAATCGTCTTGCGATACCAGGCCGGTTCGACGGGCAAGTAACCGTGCGCTTCGTCCGCCTTCGAATCGAACGCGCCTTCGACAATGTAATCATGTGGAACGTTGACGGTTGGCCACGAGTAATCGTCATAAGCCGGAGTGAGAAATTTGGGTGTCGGAGTCAAGTTTCCGTGGGTCGAGAGATCGGGCCAAACGCCGGGGATGTCGCCCCGATGGAACTGCCAGTCGAAGTCGAGCGAAGTGATCTGACGTGGTGCGGCGGCCGCGCTGCCAGGCGGGGTGGAGAGGATGCCGCAAAACAGAGCCACGAACAGCGGAATGGACCAGATCAGGCTGTGTCTGTGGCAGGGTGACGATATTCGGACCGATTTCGACATGCTGAACCAATAGAGAACCAGGACAAAACATTATGCCACCTGGTTTGCCTCGAAAGAATAGTCCAATTGAGCTATAGGGCGACGGTAAAGAATGCAGTACAAATAGGGTGGTTCATGATTTGGAAATCACTTTCCCGGTCAACGCTCTCTTTATCCCGCTTCTTTTCGATAGCGGTGGCCATCGCGATTTTAAAATCGGACGCCATAAACGCGCAGACGACCAATCGTTACGACTCTTTTTGCTTCGGCGTGTGCTACTACCCTGAGCAATGGCCGGAGAGCTATTGGGAAGCGGACGCGCAGCGGATGCAGGAGTGCGGCGTCAACACCGTCCGCCTGGGCGAGTTCGGCTGGGCGTTGATGGAACCACGCGAGGGCCAGTACGATTTCCGCCTGTTCGACCGCGCCATTGCCACGCTGGGCCGGCACGGGATAAAAACCATTTTCGGCACGCCCACCGCCGCGCCGCCAAAATGGCTCACGCACAAATATCCGGAAGTTCTCGACGTGCTGGAGACGGGCCAGCCGGTGAACGACCAGTCGCGCCGCCAAATCTGTTATAACAGTCCGGTTTATCAAAGGTTCTCCCGGGAAATCGTCGAGGCGCTGGCGCGGCATTATCGCGACAATACCAACATCATCGGCTGGCAGATTGACAATGAGATGAACAACGAGAACCCGGAAAGTTACAGCGACAGTTGCCGGACCGCATTCCGCACCTGGCTGCAAAAGAAGTACGGGACGCTCGATGAATTGAACGCGCGCTGGGGCACGGTGGTCTGGAGCCAAATTTACTCCGACTGGGGGCAGATTGACCTGCCGTTCCCCACGCCGGCGTATCACAATCCGGCACTGATGCTGGACTACAAACGGTTCATTTCGGATTCAGCCACGGATTACCTGAATGATCAGGTCGAAATTCTCCGCCGCTACCGGCCCAACGATTTTCTCACGCACAACGGCGTATTCAAGAACATCAATTACTACGCCTTCAGCCGCAATCTCGACCTGCATGCTTATGACAATTACCCGACCTTCAAGGATTCGCCCCGCTATCCGACGGGCACGATGCTGACGCTGGTGCGCGGCTTCAACGGGCGCTTTATGATTATGGAGCAATTGACCGGACCCGCCGGCCAGACCTACCTGTTGCGCACGCCGCGACCGGGCGAGATGCGTCTTTGGGCCATGCAGACGGTGGCGCACGGTGCGGACGGGCTGCTGCATTTTCGCTGGCGTTCGGCGGAACGCGGCGCGGAGGAATACTGGTATGGCGTGCTCGACCACGACAATGTTCCCCGCGCGCGTTTCGCAGAGTTCAAACAGGAGGGGCAGGAATTGCAGAAAATCGGACCGCAGATCGCCGGCTCGAAAGTCGTTTCGCGGATCGCCGTCATCAAAGACTTCGAAGATGAATGGGTTTTCGATTACCAGTTTCTGACGAAGGAGGTAAATGTTGGCGCTGTTTATGACGCGTTGTTCCAGGCCGCTTCGGAGCAGCGGTACAACATTGATTTCGTCAGCCCCACCGCGGACCTGAGCGGTTACAAACTGGTATTCGCGCCCCAGTTGGCGCTGATGGATGACAAACTGGCGGAGCGGCTGCAACAGTTCGTCGGGCAGGGTGGCACGCTCGTCTTGTCCGCCCACAGCGCGATCAAGGACCGGGACAATGCTTTCACCGCGGAACCCATTCCCATCGGTTTGACGAACGTATTTGGCGTTGAGCTGGACTCGTTTCAAACGTATCAACCGCCATCCGGCACCAACAACGCCCTCCGTTTCGACGACGGCTGCACGGTGCCGGTCCAGGTCTTTGCCGAAGTGTTGCATCCCACGAAGGCGCGTGTCATCGGCCGGTGGGAACGCGGTTATCTCAAAGGATCGCCGGCGGCAACGGAGCAACCGTTCGGCAAGGGAAAGGCGGTTTATTACGGTTCGCTCTTCAACCTGGAAGCGGCGCGCTGCCTCATCAAACGTTATGCCGGCGAAACCGGGCTGAAACCGTTGCTGGCCGACGTGCCCGAGCAGGTCGAGGTGACGCGCCGCACGAAGGGGGAGGCGGATTTTTATTTTCTGCTCAACCATGGGGATTCGCCGGTAACGGTAAACGTCGGAGACGGCTTTGTGGATGCCCTCACCGGCAAGCTGGCAGCCGCGAACCTCACGCTCGGCCCCTTTGACTATTGCGTGCTAAAACGGGTGCGACCAGCCGGGTAAAGGCGCTATGATATAATCACTTATGTTTCCTTCACTCGAAGTTTCCCGAAGAAGATTCCTGCAGTCGGTTTCCTTGGCGGCGGCGGGAATGACGCTGCCCGGCCGTTCGCTCGCCGGAATTATTGCCGCAGACCCGGCGTTGCCGCCTTTAATGCAGTTCGATTACGGCGACGTGGAACTGACGAGTGATTTGCATGAACAGCAACTTGAAGAAACGCATCGTGTCCTCATGGGTTTGAGCGACGACAGTTTGCTCAAGCCGTTCCGGCAAATGAGCGGGCGGTCCGCTCCCGGCGATGACCTGGGTGGCTGGTATCATTACGACCCCGACTATGTGTGGGGCAAAGACACGCCAGGTTTTGCTCCCAGTTGCACCTTTGGCCAATGGGTTTCGGCGCTCGCGCGGTGGTACGCCATAAAGCGGGACGAACCGACCCGGGACAAGGTGCTGCGATTGAATCGCCTGTATGCACAGACGATTTCAGGCGAATATTATGACAAGAACCGCTTCCCGACTTACTGCTATGACAAGATCGTCTGCGGACTCATTGATTCGCACAAATTTGCCGGCGATCCGGATGCGTTGGCGATCCTCAATCGCACAACGGACGCAGCCTTGCCTCACTTTCCCAGGCGTGCAATCGAACATGGAGTGGCCTGGCGGCCGGACAAGAATTTTTCCTGGAACTGGGACGAGTCCTATACGATTTCCGAGAATCTCTTTCTGGCGTATCAGCGCGGTGCGGGAGCGCGGTATCGTGAGTTGGCACGGCGGTACCTCGACGATGAATATTACAATCCGCTGGCCGAGGGCCGGAATGTGCTGGCCGGCCGACACGCTTACAGCTATGTGAATTCCCTGAGTTCGGCGATGCAAGCATATCTGACTCTGGGCAATGAGAAGTATCTGCGCGCGGCCCGGAACGCTTTCGCAAAGCTCGCGGGACAAAGTTTTGTCACGGGCGGGTGGGGACCCGATGAGACGCTGCGCGCTCCGGACAGTCCGGACGTCTGCGCCAGCCTCACCAACACCCATGCGGGTTTTGAAACACCCTGTGGCTCCTATGCGCACTTCAAGCTGACGCGCTATCTGCTGCGAGTGACCCGCGACGCCAGGTACGGGGACAGCATGGAGCGGGTGATGTATAACACCGTACTCGGGGCAAAGCCGCTGATGGCCGATGGACGAACTTTTTATTACTCGGACTACAACTTCGCGGGGCGCAAGGTTTACCGGGACGATCAACACTGGGCCTGTTGTTCGGGAACGCTGCCCCAGGTCGCCACCGACTATCGCATCAATACCTATTTCCGCGATCCGCAAGGCGTCTGGGTGAATTTGTACATTCCCTCCACTTTGCGATGGACCCAGGACGGTGCTCAAATTACGTTGACCCAGGAAAGCCGGTATCCGTTTGACAGTACGGTGCAGTTCAAAGTGAACCCCTCGCAGCCCAGGGATTTTACCTTGAATTTCCGGATCCCCGCGTGGGCAAGCGGAGCTTCCATTTCGATCAACGGCCGCCGCTGGCCGATCGAAATAACACCGGGAACTTTTGCGGTGATTCATCGCCAATGGAACACCGGCGATCGCATCGAATTGGATTTGCCCATGACGACGCGGCTGGAGCCGGTGGACCTACAGCATCCGCAGATTGTCGCGCCCGTCTACGGCCCGGTCGTCCTGTTTGCGATCACGGACACGCCACCATCATTAACCCGGGCAGACTTACTGTCAGCCAAACGGGTGGACCGGCGGACCTGGCAGGTGAATACTGCTGGCGCGCCGCTCAAGCTGCTGCCATTTACCGACATTGGAGACGAGCAGTATTCAACCTACCTGCGGGTCACGTAGTCTGTTCCCTGACTTTCCAATTATGATTGCTTCGGCCCTTTTGCGAAAATGGAGTGTAGTGCCGCGCCTTTTCTTCCTGTTGTGTCTGGTGTCAGGATCGGCCGCCGCACGACCTCCCGCCGGGACAGCCTCCGACCCGGAAATCGAAAATAAAATCTCCAGCCTGCTCGCGCGCATGACCCTGGCCGAAAAGCTGGGCCAGCTTCAACAACTCGACGGGACCTGGGACGGCGACGTTCGTCCTGAACAAATGGAACTGGCGCGGCAAGGCTTGCTGGGTTCGGCAATCTGCGTGCGCGGCGCCAAACGCACCACGGAATTGCAGCGCGTGGCCATGACTGAATCGAAGATGAAAATTCCCATCCTGTTTTCGTTCGATGTTATCCACGGCTATCGCACCATTTTCCCGGTACCGCTCGGCGAGGCCGCCAGTTGGGATCCGTCCGTGGTTGAACGCGCCGACTGTATTGCTGCCGCCGAAGCCTCCGCCGCGGGTGTTCGTTGGACTTTTGCGCCCATGGTTGACATCGCGCGTGACCCGCGCTGGGGCAGAATCGTCGAAGGTTCGGGCGAAGACCAGTTTCTCGGCGCGGCGATGGCCGCTGCGGCCGTGCGCGGTTTTCAGGGAACCAATTACAGCCGCCCGGACAAAATGGTTGCTTGCGCCAAACACTGGGTCGCTTATGGCGCGGCAGAGGGCGGACGCGATTACAACACCACTGAAGTTTCCGAACGCACCTTGCGCGAAATATATTTCCCGCCGTTCAAGGCGGCAGTGGACGCCGGGGTCGGCACCGTCATGAGCGCCTTCAACGATCTGGACGGCATTCCCTGCACGGCCAATTCTTTTATCCTGACCGATGTCCTGCGCCGTGAATGGCATTTTCACGGTCTGGTTATCAGTGATTGGAATGCGGTGAAGGAGCTGATCGCCCAAGGCGTGGCGGCCAACGGTGAAGCAGCGGCGGCCCGGGCGATGACCGCCGGCGTGGACGTGGAAATGGTCAGCCAGTTTTACCATGAATATGGAGAGCAATTGGTATCTGAAGGCAAAATTCCCATGGCCACCATTGACCGATCGGTGCGGCGCGTGCTGCGCGTCAAATACCGGCTCGGTCTGTTCGAGCATCCGTATGCCGACGAAGGTCTCGAGAAAGCCACGTTGCTCAGTCCGGCAAATCTGGCGGCGGCGCGTGAACTGGCCGCGCGCACGTTTGTGCTCTTGAAAAATGACCACGAAACACTGCCCATCAGCCGGCAACTGAAATCCATCGCCGTCATTGGTCCGCTGGCCGACGACGCGCAAAGCATGATCGGCCCGTGGAGCGGCGATGGACGCAAGGAGGACGCGGTCACTTTGCTGGCCGGCATCCACGCAGAGCTTCCCACGGCGAAAATCATCCATGCCAGGGGCTGCGACGTCACCGGCGATTCGCGCGCGGGTTTTGAGCTGGCCATCAACGCCGCCCGGGAAAGCGATTTTACCATCCTGGCGGTCGGTGAATCGGCGGACATGAGCGGCGAGGCCGCTTCCCGCAGTTCCCTCGATTTGCCGGGCCAGCAACTTGAATTGATCCAGGCCATTCACGCCACCGGAAAGCCGTATGTTGTGGTGTTGATGAACGGTCGTCCGCTTTCCATCGGTTGGGTGGCCACGAATTCACCCGCCATTCTGGAAACCTGGTTTGCCGGCACGCAAGGCGGCTACGCCATTGCGGACACCCTTTTTGGCGACGTGAACCCCGGCGGCAAATTGCCCGTGACCTTCCCCCGCTCCGTCGGCCAGGTCCCTGTTTATTACAACCACAAAAACACCGGTCGCCCGCCCGGCGGCGACTCCAAAGACGCCTCCCGGTATATCGACATTCCGTGGACGCCGCTTTATCCGTTTGGCTACGGATTGAGCTACACGCAATTCAGGCTTTCCCATCTGGAATTAAGCGCCACACATATTCATCGCGATGGAACAATCATAATTGGAGTTGACGTTGAAAACACCGGCGACCGCGCGGGGGACGAAGTGGTGCAGCTTTACCTCCATGACCTGGTCGCGAGTGTGACCCGGCCGGTGAAGGCGTTGAAGGGCTTCGAGCGCGTCAGCTTGCGTCCCGGCGAAAGTCGTCACGTCGAGTTTACGCTCGGACCCGGGGATCTGGGGATTTACAATCAGGCCATGCAGTTTGCCGTCGAACCGGGAACCTTCAAGGTCATGGTCGGCACCAGTTCGGAAGCAGGGCTGGAATCGAGCTTCGAGGTCGGGCCATGAATGGTTTCAATTTCTGTGTCTCGGCTTGCCTGGCAGGCTTAATCATCTTTCCCGCACCAGGCACCTGTGTTAGCGTGGTTGTGGCTCAAACCCGCAAGACTGTATGACGTGCAGTGCGCTCAACCTTCGCCCGACGGCCATTTTCTGTTTCGCGTTCCTAATCTGGGTCATGGCCGTTGAAACCAAGGCTGCGGAGTCGGCAGACACAAATCGGCCGGCACCGCCGGCGATGGTGTCGCCTTCAGAGGTTCTCACGAACGCGCAGCAGGTTCATTGGCTGAACCGCAAGGAGGCGGCCGGTAGCCGACAGGTGCTGATCCGCGGTGTAATTACGTGTGCCCTGCCTGAATTCAACGCGGCCGTGGTCCAGGACCGCACGGCTGGAATCTACGTTGACCGCTGGCTTCCGACGCTCGGCCAACCGCAGGTGGGGGAGTTGGTGGAAGTTGAAGGCGTAACTGATCCGGGCGAGTTCGCCCCGCGGGTGGATGCCGTTCAGGTCCGCCGGCTCGGAACCGGAAACTTGCCAGTGCCAGCACGTCCCTATTGGGACCAGCTAATCAACGGCAGCTTGGACACCGAATTCGTGGAGATTGAGGGAATTATCACTTCGGTTCGCGTGGACAGCGTCACTCTGTTGACGCATGGCGGCAAGATCAACGTTCTGGTGTCCGATGCGAACGGCGGGACGAACAACGTGGCACTGAAACCCTACGAGGGCGCGCTCATCCGGTTGCGGGGTTGTCTGTTTGCCGCTTGGGATGCGGCAACACACGAGGTCAACGTCAGCGAAATCCGAATGTATGCTCCGTCAGTCACGGTGGTGGAACCGGCGCCGGTGGATCCGTTTGCAGTTACGCCGAAACGCGTGTCGGATTTGCTTCAATTTGATCCGCAAGCCAGTGCGCTGCGACAGGTGAAAGTCTCCGGACAAATCGTCGCTGAACGCGGAGGGGAATACTATGCGATGGAGGGGACGAACGGCTTTCGGTTTATCCTGAAAGAAAATGCAAGTCTCGGGGCCGGTGATTTGCTGGAGGTGGTCGGCTTTCCCAGCCTGATCGGGCCGTCACCGGTTTTGCAGGAGGCCGTCGCGCGCAAAATCGGCGTGGCCCCCGTGCCCAACGCCCGCCCGCTTGATGCCTACAATTTGTTCCGGGCCGAAAACGACGCCGTACGCGTGAGCGTCGAGGCGGTGTTGTTGAATCTGAGCGAGGATCAGCGAATGCTGGAGTTGCAGACCGGCCTGCAGCGATTCGTTGCCCAACTGGATGGCAGCGGCCGATTTGCCGCATCCCGGCGCGCTTTGTCGGGAGCGGGTCTGGATTTGCCGCCCGGCAGCCGGCTGGAGTTGACCGGCATTTATGCGGGCAACGGCGGAAACCGGACGACCCATGCGGATGTCGCAAATTTTGAATTGTTGTTGAACTCGCCGGCGGACATCCGGGTGCTGGCGCGGCCCCCGTTTTGGACGCTGCCGCGATTGCTGGTTCTGGTGGGCGCACTGCTGGGCGGGCTGGGTCTGGCGTTAATCTGGATCCGGCTTCTCCATCACCGGGTGCAACAGCGCACGGCCCAACTTGAGAAGGAGATGCGCGAGCGCGAACAGGCCGAACAACAACGCGCCTTGGCGCAGGAACGCGCCCGCATTGCCCGCGATTTGCACGACGATCTGGGCAGCAGCCTCACCGAGATCACCATGCTTGCCACCACCGGCCCCGGTCTGAATCTGCCCGCGGACGAGGCCACCGAACGCATGGGCACCATCGCGGGAAAATCCCGCACGCTGGTGAACGCCTTGGACGAAATCGTCTGGGCCGTGGACCCGGCGCGCGATACTCTGGCTTCGGTGGCGCGATATCTGGCCAGTTACGCAGAGGAGTACCTGGCGGGTTTGAAAGTCGCCTGCCGTGTCCACATTCCCAATTCGTTTCCCGATCAGGCGGTTTCCGGCGAGGTGCGTCACCATCTCTTTCTTGCCGTAAAAGAAGCGCTCAACAACGCCGTCCGCCACGGCGGGGCCACCGAGATTGGTTTCCACGTCCGCGTGCTGGCAGACCAGTTGGGGATTTCCATCACCGACAACGGAGGCGGGTTCGAGGCTTCTGAGCGCTCAAACGGACACGGCCTATTGAATCTCCGCAACCGACTGGAACAGTTACACGGTCACTGCGAACTGGAATCCTCTCCCGGCGCGGGCACGACCATCTCCCTGCAAGTGCCGCTGCCCGTCCCCCATAACCTGACATGAACGCCGTCGCCATTGTTGAAGACAACGCCGTGATGCGAAACACCTTCCGCCAGTGGATTGATGCCGCGCCGGGGTTTCGCTGTGTGTTTGCCTGCGCCACCGCCGAGGAAGCACTGGCGGAAATCCCGCGACTCAAGCCCGATGTCGTGCTCATGGACATTCATTTGCCCGGGGAATCGGGCATCGCCTGCACGGCCCAACTGAAGGAAAAACTTCCTGACGTTCAAATCATCATCGTGACCGTCTATCGCAATCACGAACTGATTTTTCAGGCGTTGCAGGCCGGCGCCTGCGGTTACCTGCTGAAGCGGTCCAGTCCCGAGGAGCTGCTGAAAGCCATCAGCGAAGTGCGCTCCGGAGGCGCGCCGATGACCAGTGAAATTGCCCGCATGTTGGTGGAGGCGTTCCAAAAGAAACCGGCCAGTATTGCATCCGGCGACGGACTCACCCAGCGTGAATCCGAAATCCTGGTTTTGCTCTCCGAAGGCTTGAGCAACAAGGAGATCGCTGACCGCGTCAAAATCAGTTACGACACAGTGCGGGCGCACCTGCGGCACATTTACGAAAAACTTCACGTCCGCGGGCGAACGGAGGCCGTAAGGAAGTATCTAAGGTCTTCAACCCCAATGACGACCGGATTGGGCGGCACAACCGTTGATTAGGATTTATCATCATACGGAACTGGCGCATACTTTTGAGTTCTGGCTGTCCCGGCCGCCGACCATCGTATAGTCCAATTGAGCAATAGCGATAATGATTGGCTTTCGCTAAAGTTAATCTGTTCCATGAGAATTTGTACAAGACCGCTCGGTTCGAAGATTAATCCAAAAAAACTATGAGAAGTCATTTCACACCGGCCTCGGTCGGGAAGAAAACCATGAGAAGCCACTTCCTCAGTGGCGCGGCTTTCGCGTGCGCGGTCACCGGCGCGACGGCCCTGTTGAATGGCAATTGTGCCGCAGGACCTTTTATTGCCGCTGACTACGCCACCAACCCCGCCTACGCCAGCGGTTGGTCAGCCGGGCAGAACGGTGGATACGGATTCGGACCTTGGAGTTTTGATGGCACTGCAGGTACGAACGGGCCCAACCCGGGTGTTCAACAAGCGATCAGTAGTGGGTCGGCGATTGGGACGGCTTGGACTTTGTTCAACCTTACGGCATCGCCTCCTCCGGCGGGTCCAGGCATGAGCGAGGCCGGGCGGGCCATTACTGAGCTAGGCGGGTTGCAGCCCGGCCAAACCCTTGAAGTGATTTTGCAGAACCCCACCGCCTACCATTTTTATCGCGGATGGGACTTTCTCTACTACAATGGTACCAACAACGAACCTGCCGGCGTTGACATACACGCAATCAGAACGGATGTGTTTGATTATTATGGTACAGACTGGAGCATCATTGACGACAATGGCTCCACGCTGACACCCCTCGCTGCGGGCACCACTGCCGCAGCGGGCATGAAGTACGATTTTACCCTGACTTCGACGAACACCTATGTGGCCACCCTGACGCCGTTGAGTAATCCGGCAGCAGCTTACTCGCAAACCGGACCGCTCGTCGCGACCAATTTGCCCATCAATTACATCAATTTCCGGTTATGGTTTGGCCCAAGCACCGGGCCAACCGATTTCGCTGACAATTTAGAAATCAGCAGCATGACCATCGCGGGGTTGGTGTTGAATATCCAGTTGGCGGGCACGAATGCGGTCCTGTCGTGGCCGACGAATGTGCCGGGCTTTAATCTGGCATCCAGTTTGAATCTCGGCCCGACCGCGGTCTGGAACACAAATCTTCCTGCACCGGTGGTCGTGAACAGCCAGAATGTCGTGACCAATCCCATCGCCGGGACCCAGCAGTATTTCCGGCTCCAGTAATAAATCATTTATGCTGACAAATTCACCCAACTGTAACCGTGAAGCCGGCTTCGAGCGGATCAAATCCCCGTCAGCCCTACGCCCCGGCTTTACGCTGATTGAACTCCTGGTGGTGATTGCCATCATCGCCATTCTGGCCGCCATGTTGTTGCCCGCGCTGAACGCGGCAAAAGTCAGGGCGCAGGCAATGGAGTGCATGAGCAACACCCGGCAACTGATGCTGGGTTGGATTCAATACGCCGGCGACAACAACGACCATCTCGTAAATAATTACGGTCAGCCGTTTCCGTCGATTGAGGAACAGGCCAAGACTTACCGCAGTTGGGTGAATAACGTTATGGGTTGGGGCGTTAACGACCCTTCGGGCCGCAATCGGGTCGACGCGACAGACGGCATCACCAAGGCGCCTTTTTTTCAATACGTCAATAATCTCAAGGTTTACAAATGCCCGGCCGACAATTATGTCAAATCAACGCAAAGGGCGGCAGGCATTACAGCCCGCCCGCGCTCCTATTCGATGAACGGATTCTTCGGCGCCTATGCACCTCCCGAGAGTCTCCCTCCGGGAACAGTCATCTCTGCCAATAATAACTACCCCACTTTTCGCCAATATATGACCGAGAGCAGTATTTTACATCCATCAAAGGTTTTTGTACTGTTGGACGAGCACCCGGACAGCATCAACGACGGCTTTTTCCAAACCGATCCTCATACAGATGTTTCGCAATGGAATCCGGAACAGTGGGCTGATTTGCCAGCGTCATATCACGGGGGCGCATGTGGTTTTTCCTTTGCGGATGGACATTCGGAAGTCCACACTTGGAAAAGCAAGTTGTGCACCATTGTGCCGGTGCTATACCAAACCTGGCAATCAGGGCGAGCTGTTTCATTCACTGCCGATGCGGCGGGCGTGCAGGATGCAGCGTGGCTCGCGAACGTTACAGGCGGTGTGCCGCTCCAGTAGCTTCGGATTATCCGGTAGTTCCGGTACTCTCGAACGGCAGGGCTAACCTTTGATGGTTAAGAGTTCTGTAAAAGCCACCAGGCGGCTGTCTTTGCCGCTGCTTTCTGATCCACGAACGTCTGACGCTTGATGCCTCGGTGCAATGAACCGGAGCTTTTTCGAAAACGAGGCGGCGATCCTCGAAGCGTCTGGGCTGCGGTGGCTTTAACGCCGCTTTGACGTGGATAAAAAAGCGCCAATGAATCGGCGCAGTCCAAAACCGCGCGACACTGCTCATCCATCCTTCAAAATTCAGCCACTGTTTCAATCAAGCGGCTTTGATAGAAACATAAAAAAACCGGGGTTGATCTTTCTTGGGATCAGCCCCGGCTACGGGACAGGATTCGGAATTTCTACTTGCGACGACGGAAGAATAAAAGACCGCCGAGACCTAACCCGAGGAGCGCCATGCTGGCCGGCTCAGGGACAATTTCCATGTATTGAATTTGGAAATTGTTGGCTGTGTCGTTCGGCCCACTTGAACCGCCGCCGCGATAATTCCGAAAGTTGACATAATTGATCGTCGTCCCTGATGGAAGTGTTCCATTTACAACGGCAGATCCTATGGTGAGGGTATAGGAGGTCGCCGTGTCTAGGGTTAAATCAATTTGCACCACACCGTTGTTTGCAGTAGAATCGGCAGTGGTCGCCTGATTGCCACCGTTGCTATCCTGCACCGTCCAGTACGGATAATGTGTGTAGTAACCGAACACCTGGGACCGAATCCCTGTTAAGGGTTGAGTACCACCAGGTGTACCAGCAGGATAGTTGGCGGTGCCGTTAAAGAACAAAATATCGAATCCGCCATAAAAATGGTATGCGGTGGGATTCTCGATGAGCGCCTGGAACGTTTGGCCGGGCTGCAATCCGCCGTTTGCGGTAATGGATCGCCCGACATCATTGATGCCGCCAGGGCCAGTGTTGAACATTGACCACATATTGAGTCCGCCAGGCTGCGAATAAGCCATTTGCTGACCGGCACCCGCACCCGAAGTGCCGCTAAAGCTCCAAGCGCCGAATCCGTATCCGCCCGTGGATCCATCCGTCCACGTGCCGCCGGCCCCGTTGACGTAATTGTTCGCCGTGTCGTAGGCAATCTGGGCCGAGCCAGTGTTTGGCATAAATGCCATCGCGCCGGTGACCGCGCAGGCGATGGCCGCGCCACTGACGAATTGGCTTTTCATGGTGTTCTTCCCGACTGAGGCCGGTGTGAAATGACTTCTCATACTTGTGCTCCTGGCTGAGTTTTAGTTTTAGGTTATGGCTTTACGCCCTACGGCTTTCCATAGGGTTTGAACACTTATACCATGAATTAAACGCCTCTGCTATAGCTCAATTGGACTACAGGCTAAATGATGACTAACTAGCTATCTTATAGACTCTTATGACTTGATTGACCACCTCGGTTCCCGCAGTAAACTTCAGGATTTGTCGTAATTAAATGCTTTCACAAAGCGCTCAAGTGCAGGCAGGTAAGGCTCAAGGTATTTTTGATAGTTCCGCCAGCGGCCAACTGCTTTCCGATAAAGCGGCTTTTGAACGTCCTCCTGGGACCGCGACTTCACAGGCTTGGCGCGGGCATGTTCGTAAAACTTCAGCACGTTATCTTCGAAGTCTAGCCCGAGAAGTGCCAATGCGGAGTTAGCCACGGTCGGCAGGTCCTCGACCATCTCCTCGTAACGGACATACATCCATTGGTTGCCTACGCGCGGGAGCATCTCCAGCAAGAATCCCATCACGTTGGCGTACTGGTTTACCGTTCCCTCGAGACTCAGGTAGGCGGCGCCGACCGGCGTCGTCAGCGGCAAGTTTTGTATGAAACAACTTACCATCACGTCACGCGGATCGCGGAGTGCGATGAGGAATTTCGTTTCGGGGAAAATCCGAACCACCATGGGAATCATTAAATTCAACGCCGGGTTCTTATCCACCAGCAGACGGCTGTCGATTTTCTGGCGAAGGAACAGTTCCATACAGCGGAAATAATTATCACGCGCTTGACGGATGGCGTTGGGCGGAACCAAGTCCAGCGCCTGGAGAATGCTGGTTCGGTCCGGAAAATCGCGAATCAGCGGCAGGTAGGCATCCTGGTGCATGATGTGCGTCTCTTCGGCGCTGGTTACGTCACTGTGCGCGTCGAGCACCTGCTCCAGGAGAGTTGTGCCGGAGCGCGGATGGCCGCAGAGCACCGCGATGCGCCGGAGCGGCTGGAGCTTGTCCGCGTCGGCGCGCCAACGGTCCATGACGGTGGCTGTGATGGTCTGCTCCATTTCCCTGGCGACGCTTTGCATGCGTTGGAGCGTAGCCGCGGACGGCCCCGCATTGGGGCGTAGCAGCGCTTTCGCTTCCAACAGCATATCCATCGCCTCGTCGTACCGGCCCTCGTTGTCCAGGATGGCGGCCAATTGGTAGAAGGCTCGGACGCGCACAGAGGCGCTGGAAGCAGGAATGGTCAGAACCTCGCGGAAGAGCGATTCGGCCCCGGATGTGTTGCCCTGCGAACGTCTGACCACCGCCTCTTCGACCAGCATGACTGGATTCTTTGGATCCATCTTCGTCATGCGCGTGACCAGTTCGGCCGCCTCGTCAATACGCCTATGGTGGATGTAAATCTCTGCCAGCAAGACCAGCGCAGCGATTTGTACACCCTGCTTCAGGGTGGCGCGCTGGAGGCAGTCGAGCGCCATTTCGACGTTATCAAATTCCACACAAATCTGCCCCGCCTCTCCGAGGGTGCGCGCAGGGTCCTTCGAGATTTGCACCGCCTTCTCAATGTAGCGTTTGGCAGCGGGAAAGTCATAACGCCGTCCACAGGCACGTGCGAGGCTGAGGAGGAGGGACGGATTGTATGGCTCTTTGCGGGTCGCTTCCTCCATCAAGCTGATGCTCTTCTCGTAATCCTGCCGTCCCCAAGCCTCGTCGGCTGCACGGTAGAGTCGCTGGATCGCCGGACTCAGTTTATTTGGCTGGGGCGGATTCACGGTTCTTAATGCTTGAAGGAAGGACTGACCGGGGATCAATGGTATTTGAACGCCTCCAGAAAACGCTCCAACGCCGGCATATATGGCTCGAGGTATTTCTGATACTTGCGCCAACGACCAACCGCCCCCCGATAAAGCGGCTTTTGAACGTCGGCGTGCGACGGGGACTTGACGCGCTTGGTGCGAGCGTGCTCGTAAAACTTAAGGACATTGTCCTCGAAGCCCAGTCCGAGAAATCCCAGGACGGAATTGGCCACGGAAGGAAGGTCCTCCACCATTTCTTCGTAGCGGACATACATCCATTGGCCGCCCATGCGGGGCAGCATCTCCAACCAGAATCCCATGACGTTGGCGTACTGATTCACCGTGCCCTCAAGACTGAGATAGGCGGAGCTGATGGGCGTGGGTGGCAGGGCTTGCAGGAAACAGCTAATGACTACGTCGCGCGGGTCGCGAATGGCGATGAGGAATTTGGTTTCGGGGAAAATCCGCACGACCATGGGAATCATTAAATTTAACGCCGGATTTTTGTCCACCAGCAGCCGGTTGCCGATTTTCCGGCCCAGAAACATCTCGGTGCATTGAAAGTAATTCTCGCGCGCGTAGCGGATGACGCTGGGCGGAACCGAATCGAGCGCCTGGAGAATGCTGGTCCCTTCGGGAAAATCCCGAATCAGGGGCAGGTAGGCGTCATCGTGCATCATCTTGGTTTCCTCGGAACTGATGATGTCGCTATGGGCGTCAAGAACCTGTTCGAGGAGAGTGGTGCCGGAGCGTGGATGGCCGCAGAGCAGAGCAATGCGCCGGTGTGGTTGGAGTTTGTCAACATCAGCACGCCAGCGGTCCATCACCGCGGTGGTGATGCTCTGCTCCATCTCTTTGGCGCGGCTTTGCATATGCTGGAGCACGGCGGCATGCGGTGCCGCGTGAGGACGGAGCAGCGCCTTCGCTTCCAATAATGTCGTCATCGCCCCTTCGTATTTGCCTTCGCCATCGAGGATGCTCGCGAGTTCGTATAGCGCGCGGATGCGTACCGAAGCGCCGGCTGCGGGAACGGCCAGGAGTTCGCGCAAGAGCAATTCGGCGTCGGATGTGTTGCCGTGCGATCGCTTGAGCATGGCGTCCTCAAGCAGGACGCGCGGGTCCTTTCGATCCATTTGCGCCGCGCGGCCAATCAGTTCAGCAGCCTCGTCAAGACGCTTATCGCGGATGTAAATGTCCGTGAGATTGATCAGTGCGCCAATGGAGGCACCTTTCTTCTCACAGGCACGCTGAAAGCAACTGATGGCCATGTCGAAGTTGTCGAATTCCAGACAAACCTGGCCGGCCTCACCGAGCGTTTGGGCGCGGTCCTTTGAAATTTGAACCGCCTTCTCGATGCATCGTTCAGCAGCTGGAAAATCGTAACGTTTCCCGTGGGCGCGCGCGAGGTTGAGGAGGAGTACTGGATTATGCGGTTCCTTGTGTGTTGCCTGCTCAAACAAACTGATGCTCTTCTGATAATCCTGCTGCTCCCAGGCCTCATTGGCTTCGTGGTAAAGTCGCTGGATGACCGGATTCGGTTTATTCGAGTGTGGTTGGCTCATTCTGGTAAAAACGACTCTGATTTTTGAGAGAACGGACGAAAATGTCCATTTGATTTGAGCTGTTTACTTCAAAGGTATGGATATCCCGCCAAATTGCGATAGCTCGATTGGACTATTGCTGCCAGGCACGTGAATCTGATTCACTGGCTTGCCGTCGAAGCGGCGGGAGAAAATGTCGCGAAGGTTTCTGTTCATGATTTATCACATGAATTACAGGTTCAGACTGATCCTTTTCGCCGCGTTCGTGGCGGTTTGCCCGGCCCTTGGACAGAATCCTCCGCCTCGCTTCTTTGACGCCGCGCCGTTCGGTATGCCGTTGCCGGACGGGCACGGGCTGAAGTGGGACGACCCACGCGAAATACATTCGGTGACGGTGAACTTCGCTGACCCCATTCCGGCAGGTCGTAATATCCACCTCGAATACTGGGGCAGCCATTGGCCGCAGCAGCACCTGCCCAAAGACCAGGTGTTGGGCAGCGGCTTTTCCGGCTGGATGGAACTGGGAAATTGGTACAACGGCGGATGGCGCGTCGCCGACGCCGGGCAATCCATTTCCAGCAACTCCATCCGGTTTACCTTCCACCCCATCAATGCCCATGAGTACCCGGACTTGACGAACTACTCGTCCACCGGGCGGTTCACGCTCAAAATGCGAATCACCTGTGATGAGCCACTTCCCAAAATTCTTCGGATTCAGGCGCTGACGGATTCGACACTTGAGAATCGCTCCGTCCGCATTGTCTGGAAATATCCACTGGCATCCCATTTCCGGGCTGAGGCATTCAACGGGCAAATTTTGAGCACGACCCCGACGGGCCGCCGCACCACCACTCTGCTGGTTCAAACCGTTGTCAACCGCGACCCCAATACCTTCGATCGCACTCTCGTCACCCTGCGGAATGACACCAATCTGTTCACCTTCAAGGTGGACGATTTGAAGAACGGTGCGCTTTACCTGCCGGAATATGGCGCGGCGGTACTCCCCGACAACGACCACCGCGATTATACCGCGGTGGCCCACGACGTACAGCGCGCCGGCCAAAAGACCCTTTACGACCGCATCTCGGAGATGCCGGAGCAAACCTGGACTTCCGCCTGGAACGGCATGCCGCCGAAAAAATCGCGCATCGCCTTCGTGCTCGGAAACGACGGCGGTCGCCAGAAATTCCGCCTCGATGACGATGGCAACATTTCCTTCCGCTGGGACGACCAATATATGAAAGGGCTCCCCGCCAGGGATACACCGCGGCTCAATTTGGAAAAGCCGCCGGTTCAAGTCCAGTTTGGCCTGCCGGAAAAACCGGTGGAACGCCACATCGAGGAGGAATCCATCCCGACCTGCATCACCACCTGGGAACGCGATGGCGTGCGCATCGTGCAAACGGCCTTTGCCACCACGCTTGACGGCGCCCGGGCGGATGCCCCTCCGCCGGCCCCTGATGCCTGCGCGGTGGCCATGCTCCGTTTCGAGTTTACCAACACCACCGCCCGTTCGCGCGTGGCCGACCTGCCCCTCGCCATTCTTAGCGATACAAACCAAGAACGTCTCCGGCTTGATGGCCAAGGCCTGATCTGGAACGGCAACCAACTGCGCGGCCAGATCATGGCCGACAATCTTTCATTGGTTTCAACGAATCAACTGGATTGGAACATTCCGCTCGCGGCCCATGAAACAAAATCGGTTATCGTCAAGTTACCTTATCTGCCACTGATCGAACCGTCCGAAGCGACTGCCCTGGCCGCGCTCGATTTCGAACGGGAACGGGAAGCCACGGGCGACTACTGGCGCCGGGTTTTGAATAAGAGTGCCCGCCTTATCACGCCGGAGCCTGACCTCACCGATTTCTACCGGGCCGTCGCCGGACATCTGCTCATCAATTGCGAAATTGAGCCGGGAACCGACCGCCGTTTCGCGCGCGTCGGTTCATTCAGGTACGGTGTTTATCCCAACGAATCCTGCATGATGGTGCTCGACTTGGACCGCCGGGGTTACCATCAAATCGCCGAAGACTGTCTGGACACCTGGCTTCGCTACCAGGGAACGGCTGGTTTGCCGGGTGATTTCGATTCCACCAACGGCGTTCTGTATGGCGCGCACGGTTATGAATCCGGCGGTTACAACCAGGACCAGGGCTGGATTCTATGGACCCTGGCCGAGCATTATCGTTTCACGCGTGATGACGCCTGGTTGCGCCGCGCGGCGCCGGGCATTGTGGCCGGCGCGGATTGGATCATCCGGGAAACTGCGCGCACCGCCAACCGGCACGATTTATCTCGGGGCCTTTTACCGCCGGGAGACCTCGAGGACATCGGCGATTGCTGGACCTGGCTTTCCACCAGTTGTTATACCTGGCGCGGTCTCGACGGCGCGGCCTGGGCACTCGAACAAATTCATGATCCGAATGCGCCCCGCATTCGCGCCGCGGCCGATGCTTATCACAAAAATCTTGTGTACCATTTCCTGGCCGCTTCCGCTCGTTCGCCGGTCGTCCGCCTGCGCGATGGCACCGCGGTTCCTCAAATTCCCTCCTACGTCCAGCGCCGCGGCCGCAGTTTCGGCTGGATTTGTGAAACCCTCGAAGGTGCCATGCACTTGATCATCACCAAAGCCATTGACCCAGAATCAGTCCAGGCCCATTGGATCCTCAAAGATTACGAGGACAACCTTTTTATCTCCGATCAATACGGTTACACCCTGGACGATTTCGACAAATACTGGTTCGGGCGCGGCGGTATGTCCATGCAAGCCTGCCTCCTCCTCGACGTCGAAGCGTATCTCTATCGTGATGATGTCAAGCAAGCCTTGCGCGCCATGTTCAATGCCATCGCCCTCAACCATTTTCCGGACGTCCACATGAACACCGAGCACGCGCTCCCGGAAATGGGTGATTGGCTCGGGGACGTTTATAAAAGTTCCGATGAAGCCAACGTCTGCGGCTGGCTGCGCAAACTTTTCGTTCGCGAGGATGGTGACGTGCTTTTGATCGGTCAGGCCGTACCACGCGATTGGTTGAAACCGGGCCAGAGGTGCGGAATAGAGAACACAGCTACTTACTTCGGGAACACTTCGGTCATCTACCAGGGCGGATCAGGCAGCATCATCGCCAAGCTCCAAGGCCCGACGCGCAATCCGCCCCGCGCAATCCGCCTCCGCTTCCGTACGCCGGAGGAGCAGCCGCTTGCGGGCGTCACCGTGAATGGTCAATCCTGGAAACAGCTCGACGGCGATTGGGTCATCCTTCCCGGCAACATCGGCCCGGCTTCCATCATTGCCACCTACTGAGGGGTGGGAACCCGGTTGCCGGGAAACAACCTGATTGGCGTCATGGATGCAGGTATTCGTCCGGAAACCGGATCCAGGGCCGCGACCACACTTTGCGCGTACCAGCGCGCGAAGTAATCGTTGGGGTGAAGCGGATCATTCATACAATCCTTGGGTTTTTTGGCGGCGTAGACCCATTCGCTGATGGCGGTCAGGTCCACGAATTGCACGCCCGGCCCCGTCATCGCCTTCAGTTTTTGGTCGTATTCCCCGACACGATTCCAATATTGGGAATTCGTTGTGTAAGCCGGATCAAATCGCAGGGTGGAAACCAGAATGAACTCGGCATCAGGATTTTTCTCACGAACCGTCTGCATAATGTCCGTGATGTTGGTCGCAAAGGAATCCGCTGGAACGCTCCAGAAGTCATTTTGCCCAAAAGCAATAAGCACGAGGTCGGGATTCAACGAGCACACCATCCGTTCCGCATATTCCTTTCCCCACTGTGAAGTCGCGCCGCTCTGGGATGAATTGTAAAGCTGGACATGCTGGTCTTGATAAATTGTTTCCAGCCGATGCACAAAAAGTTCCGGCCACGGCGGCAGAAATGGCCGGATGTGTGACAGGCGGCTTTCGCCGTAACCGTGGGTAATGCTGTCACCGTAAGCCACCACGGTCAGTGGCGCGTGGGCCTCCAGATTCTTTACTGTGTTTGCCAGGCCGTTGCCGGCAAACGCGGGAAGTAGATGGTTCCAGGTGTCATCGTGTTCATAGGTCACCATCACCTGTCTGCCCCCGACGACATTCCATTTAAACTCGCCTTTGAGCAGGTCTTCAGCCCGCACCTGGGGCAGGCGCGAGGACGCAGTGCAAATCAAGGTCCGGTCATTAACCGTGTAATCCCTGCCCTCGACATAATTGGTCGCCAAACCGTAGTCCTGAACCGAAATGATCCGCGAGGGGTGGAACAGCAATTGACCGGCAGCCGGCTTGCCGTCGCGCGATAACATCAGCACCGCTTCGTCATAGACTTTGTTGCCCCGCCAGAACGGTTGCATGGCTTGATCCAGATTGCCGGTGGGTTTCAAACCCACGGCATTTTCATCCGGCCTGTCCAGGCCCACGTGGTCAACGCGAACGGATTCCCCGGACGAGTCGTTCGAAATGACGATTTCGACCCACTTCGTCAATGGGTGCGGTTGCATATAGTGGTCGATTCTTCGCGGGTCCTTTTTGTCCTTTTGTATGTCAGCCAAGGAATCCACCCGCATCAGCTCTCGTCCTTCCTTGTCCAGGAAGCGGACGGCCAGGACCCACCCGTTCGTGCGCTGCGACTGGAGGATGGCCGACACAGTAAAAGCGTTGCCGCTGCCCGTTTCGATGCGTTGGGCGAGCGAACCAGCGCCGGGACCGATGATGACCGAAGCCTTGCCCTCCAATGGACTGTTCGTTTCCAGGTGAACGTTGCCGGTGGTCTGCCAAGCCTTCAGGCCATCTTCAAATCCTCCATTGACGACCAGATTGGAATCCTGATCGGCCGCCAGCGCCATGCAAAACGTGGTCAACCGGAACGCAACCGCGACCAACAAGAACCTTTTCATTCAGTGTTTTTTCCCCGCATTGTCCATTTCTCACCGGCTATTGACCGAATTTTACCCGAATCATTACCAACTGTCTCCTGCTGAAATTTCTTTCGCTGACTCCATCGGCCAGGACGGCATTGCGCGCAATTTCCGATCTACGCTTGCGTTTTCTCTTTCTGAACCTTGCGATTTTGTCTTGTCATTCCTGGGGAATCTTCACACTGCCCTGTCTGAAAATCCATCATTGCCAGGCAACGAACTTTGGCAACGTCCGGACATCTGGGGTTTAAGGCCCCAACATGACTCGATAGAAGAGAGACGGAAAGGACAAAGAGTTGGTATCCGCCCAAAAGTAGGGCAACGATGGCGAACTGCTCGTAGTTACCGGCGTCCAGGAAGTCAGGTTGGTGGAAACCTCGATGGTATAGTCCGGCCCTGGAACCCCACTAATCCAAAATCCAAGCTGGCCGTTGGTAATGGATGCGGTGCTTAGCGTGGGAGCAGCGGGCTGGTTCACCGTTACGTTAAAGCTTTGAGTGGCGGTGAGCGGCGGCAATCCGTTGTCGGAAACCACCACTGAGACAGTTTGGGTCGAAGGCGATTGAGCAATGGCCGGCCGCCAACTAAAGACACCATTGGTGGCATTGATGGAAGCGCCGGCTGGCGGATTGGACAGACTGAACGTCAGCGGCAGCGGCGGAATATTCGGATCGCTGGCCAGATTAGTGACGAGGAGCGTCCTGCCGGCAAGGATGGTTTGGTCGGGAACTGCCGCCAGGACGGGCGGCTGATTGGTTGGCACAGGACTTCCATAGACTTGAAATTCCCAAAGGGAATAACCATAAGTTGTCGCACGCTTCGTCGCATACATCCGCACATAACGACCCGTTCCAGGTAATAACCCGGTCAACCCGGTCAAATCCTGTACGCCACCACCCCCCGTGGTCGTGCTGTAGATATTGGTCCAGTTCGCGGCATCCGGGGAAACTTGAATTTGAAAACTCGTGGCGTAAGCCGCTTCCCAGTAGAGTTCCACTTCTGTGATGTTGTAGGTTGCCCCCAAATCCACATAAATCCATTGCGGAATATTAGTCCAAACGGAAGCCCAGCGGGTCGCTAAATTGCCGTCCACCGCATAGATTGCGGGACAATAAGGACTACTGGCTTGATACGTACTCGCCGTGACCGGTTGGTTCAACGCCAAATTTGCATGTGAATACACCGGCGTGGCACTGACTTCGATCGAATTGGAACTGACATTGACGCCATCGGTCGCCGACACCACATAGTAGTAGGTCGTGCCGTTGGCCAAACCCGTGTTCGTGTAGCTGGTTGTCGTCGGAGTTGCGATGCTGGTGTAAGCCCCTCCTTGGTTCGTCGAGCTTTGGACATTATAACTGGTTGCGCCAGCAGAAGGGGACCAACTCAAAGCCACCTGGGCATTGCCCGCCGTCGCGCTTATGCCGGTGGGAACGGCGACCGGGCCATTGACTGGCTGGAATTGCATCCAGTTGAAATGTTGACCATTGGCGGAAAGGACCACCTGGAGTGTTTGCGTGCCGGCCGGCAAAGTAACGGTGGTCGAAACTGTTGACCAACTGGCTGTCGGAACATTGGCTGTCCCCAGCAGCGTGCCGCCTTCATATACGCTGATCAGACCGGTAGTGCCGCTAACCCGAAAGTTCAAAGGATAGCTTCCGGCGGTATCAACCTGGATATTGTAGTTCAGGCTCCCCCCGGCTGCTGTGGTTATCATGTCGGCCAGTCCGTTCGTGTCGGTCGTTGGCGCGATGCTCATTTGGTTCATGGTGACGTAGCGCGCCGCTTGAAGCTGCCCGGGGATGCGATAAAAAAGGTTTGTCTCATGCACCGGCATTTGCACGTAGGCCTGACCCGCAGCGGTCAGGACGCCGGAAGTGCTGAGCAGGCTGTCATAGGGATCTCCGTTGATTCGTGACATAAACCAGGAGTAACCTTCAATCCAAGGCGTGCGTTCGCAATAATCCACTGAGGGTATCAGGTTGGCGAGAACCTGGGCAGAGCTTGAAATGCCCCCGCTGATGCCGCTCGGATTGAACTCGGTCACCCAAACGGTTTGAGTGGGAAAATCACCATGCATGAGGCCTGTCCAGTAGGTAAGGTCACCGTAGCCGGCATAGCTGTGGGTGGCCATGCCCGGTGGCGGCGTCGAACCACAGTCGGAAAGAAATGTGGCGAGGAAAGATTCCTGGGAACCAGTCGCCATGTGCGGGCAGATCACTGGAATATTGTAAGGATTGCAAATCGCTTGGACTTGTTCAAAGGCGGTTGCCGTGGCGGCGGGCGTCATGTTCGCTTGCCCGGTATTATTCGGCTCATTGATCGCAAAAACCCTCCACGGCCGGTTTCCGGCCGCGAGATAACTACTAATGGCGCTTTGATAACCTGAATAATCGCTCCAGACCATAGGGATGTAACTCATCGCCACACCCGACGGCACGGTCCAGTTGTTTATGCCCCAATCGTAAAACCACGATACACCCGGGGCCAGGACCTGGAAGTCGGCAGTGGAAAGAGTATTGACCGCGATGCCACGCTTGCGGCTTTGAACCGGCGCATCGCAATTGACAATTTGAATTTGGGCAAGACCGTCGTCTACCAAAACCAGTGCCAGCAGCAGGAACGCCAGCCGCGAAGTGCACCGCCTCCGCATTGAGAGTGGCTTGTTTATGAGTTCAGCTTTTCGCGGGTCCATGTGAGTGCTGGAAATCAACGGCGTGAAGGTGTTTACAATTCAAGGAATTAAACCGAGAAACATTACGTATTACAACAGATGTCGTATTAAACATGATGAACGCTTTACATCATAGTATATTTTTGGCCAAAAGCAAGTTCAAATCCCTTTATTCCGCGGGTCTATTTCTTCAATGCCAGAATCTCCGCGCGCAGTTGCTGTGCGAGCTCCTTGCGCTCGTTGCGGCGTTCCGAACATTGTCCGAAGCGGACCATTGCCCGCACGTGACGTTTGCTCAATAAATTCAACATATGTGGAAAAAAGGTATGGCCGCCCCAGTAACAAACCTCCTCGCCGGCATCGCCGTCGTCGATTTCGTAATGAATCCACCCGATGGCCAGCGGCCACGTCGGATCGGTGGCCGGTTCCAGCAAGGATGATTTGAACGGCAGGAGCGTCTGCCCGTTCGAGCTGGTCCCTTCCGGGAACAAGACCACCAGCGCGCCTTGGTTCAACGCGGCTGTGATTTCGTCGTTCACCTCACCCACTTGAAATCGCCGCGTGCGGTCAACGAATACGGTCCCGCCCAGGACGGCGAACTGGCCGAAGACCGGCCAGTATTTGACGTCGTGCTTGGAAACGAACACGGCGGGCGTGAGCGACGAGAGCACCAGAATGTCGAGATAGCTCAGGTGATTGCTGATGAGCAATCCACGTGCAGGTACCGGGCCGGCCGCCTCCGCTTTAATCTGGAAATAACGCAAGGTGCGTCCCGAGGCGCGGTGCAACCACGCCGCGCGCGCCGCCCGCCTGCCCTCCGGCCGGTGGAACGCGCACCGGAACAAATAATCCAACAGCGAAATCAGTATGGCGACGGCCAGCCGGCCCAGCCGCGCGATGACGCGGAGCGGATGGCGGCGGAATCCCTTCACGCCCAAATTTCAAACGCAACGGCAGCGCGGGTCAACTGAGAAAACGTTTGTGGATCGCAAATTTTGCGCGCGATGAGGTCACTTTTGACGGCGGGCAGCAACGAACTTTTCCGCGTATTTGCCCAGCAAGTCCGCCTCCAGATTCACCGCGTCGCCGACCTTTCTTTCGCGCAACGCCGTGACTTCAAACGTGTGGGGAATGATCCAGATGCGGAAACTTTTTTTCTGAACGGCGGCCACCGTCAGACTGATGCCGTCCACGGCCATTGAGCCTTTGTGAATGACGTAACGCATCACCGCCGCCGGCGCGGCCACGTCGAGCACATGGTCCTGCCCCATCCGTTCCCAGCGACTGATTTTGCCCAGACCGTCAATGTGGCCGGTGACGAAATGCCCGCCGAACTCACCGTCTGCGCGCAGGGGCCGCTCCAGGTTCACGAGCGAACCCGACCGGGCGAATTGGAGGTTGGTGAGCCGCCACGTTTCCTGGAGCAGATCGAATTGAACAAGTTTGGATTTGCCACGGGCGGACACTTTCACGGCCGTCAAGCAACAACCATTTACCGCCAGGCTGCCGCCGACTTTTAATCCGCGACCGGTCAAGGTGGCGCGCACGGTCAATTCGACGGATTTCGCCGTCGGTCGGATGCGCTCGACAATTCCCGCTTCTTCGACAATTCCCGTAAACATGTCCTTCAAATTAGCGGTGAGGCGAGACTCCGTCGAGACGTGTTTGATGGAGGGGACGCATGGACCGTTGGCAGCCGCGCTTGTGAAAGCGCGGAGCAATCAGTGGAAAATCCGCGTTCTCACGAACGCGGCTGCGACGCCACCCGCGCCGTCAGCAGCAAGTCCGGGCCGAGCCGTTGCCATTCGACCTCGTGAAGGTGCAGAGCTTCCTTCAATAATTTCGCACCTTCACCGGCTACCGCTTTGCGCGAATCGCGTCCGCCGAGTATTTTCGGGGCATAGAAAAAGGCCACGCCCTGCGCCAACCCGTTGAGCAGAAACGATGCATTCACCTCGCCGCCGCCTTCCACCAGCAGGCGGGTGACGTTTTCCGAACCGAGCTTTCTCAAGAGCCAATGCAGATCAATTGCCGATTGCTGATTGCCGATTGCCGATTTGGCCATGGGTGCGACGATGACATTCACGCGTTTCGCCAGTGCCGCTACGTGATTTCTTGGCGCGCGTTTGCTGACGACAATGGTGGTCAGCGCAGCGAATTTGTCGCTGATTACCTTTGCTTTCAATGGTGTCCGGGCCATGGAATCGAGAATGATCCGCCGCGGTCTGGATTGTTCGGCGTTGAATGTTGAATGTTGAATATTCCCCACGCCTCGGACGGTGAGTGATGGGTCGTCGGCGAGTACTGTGTTGATGCCAACCAGAATTGCATCGGCACCCAGCCGCAGTTTCATTCCGAAAGCGCGCGCCTTTTCCCCGGTAATCCACTTCGATTCGCCGGAAGCGGTGGCGATTTTGCCGTCCAGGGTCATCGCCGCTTTCACAATGACGAACGGTATGCGATGAATAATCCAGTGATTAAAAGCTTCGTTGAGCCGTACGCATTCGTTTGCCAATGAGCGCCCCCTCGCCTCGCCCCTCTCCCCCGTTGGCAACGGGGGAGAGGAGGTGCGTCGCTTATTCCTGGTCACATTACCGATCGCAGTAACTTCAATTCCTGCCTGCCGCAGGATTTTGAAGGCACGACCGGCATGTCTTGGATTCGGATCTGTTGTGCCGACGACCACCCGTTTGATTCCCGCGGCAATGATGGCGTCGGTGCAAGGCGGTGTGCGGCCGTATGTGCAACACGGCTCCAGAGTTACGTAAAGTGTCGAGCCTTTGGAATTGTGGCCATGTTTTTGGGCGTCGCGGAGCGCCTCGATTTCCGCGTGGGGCAAGCCCGCGCGCCGATGCCAGCCGCGCCCGATGGTTTTGCCACTCTTTACCAGCACCGCGCCCACCATCGGATTCGGCGACGTCGTGCCACAGCCACGCCGGGCCAGCCGGAGGGCCAGCCGAAGCCGTGCGAGGTCGCTTTCAACGACGGTTTGCAGGGAGGCGTTCATTTCAATCCGTCGGGCGCTGACGGCGGAGCCGCCTTCCATCGCCGCAGCAGGAAATACTCATTGTACGGCCGGTCATCGGTGATTCGCGCCGTCGGGCTCGAGGTGACCGCGGTTTCGAGCGCGGCGGGATGCGATACGACTTGCTCGATGTAAGCCGAAAGATCAGTGGTCCGGCTCCACTCGAGCAGGTCTTGGCGGGCCGACGGCGGCATGCGCGCAGCGAGTTCCGCCCCGCTTCGCGCGGTGATCGGCTCCATCGACCCCAGCATGTGCGTGCCCAGGCCGCCCAGGGAATCAAAAGAATGGACATACGGGAATGAGTTCCGGAGGGATTGCAGGACGGCCCGGGCCGTGGCGGGTTCGCCTTCTGCAAACCACGCTTGGAGTATGCCGTGGGGCTTGAGGTGCTGCTTGGCCAGTTGATAAAATTCTTCTGAATACAATAGACTGCAACCCGCGGCCTCCGCCGGGGGTGGCGGATCAATCACGATCACATCAAATTTCTCTCGCGAACGCATCAGAAAGCGCCGGCCGTCATCGATCACAATCCGGCCCTTGGGGTTCCCCAAAGCTTGCGCCGCATCGTCATGATAGAAGCCAAAAGCCTCCTTCACGCTGGGAACCAGTTCCACCACTGTGGTCCGGATGTCCCAACTCAAGGCGGAACGATACGTGGTGCCCATCCCAAAACAGATGATCAACGCCGATTCCGGCGGCCCTTCGTGAAAGGCCAGCGGCAAATGAACCATGAATTTTGTGACGGGCGTCAATCGGGTCATGCCAATACCGTTGACCAGAAGTTCCCGCGACATCCCCTCGCCACTGGAAATCACCGAGGCGGCGTAGTCGCGCCGGATCTCATAGTGCTTGGAATAGGCCACGACCTGATCCTGGAAATCCTTTGACACAAACAAGGAAACGCTCAGAACGGCGAGGATCGCCACACCGGAAAGCGCCCTTTGGAGCCGGGACAGGGATTTCAGGCAAAACAGGTAAATGACCAGAAACGGCAGGCTAAGCAGGACCAGGGTGTGGCGTTCGCTGATCCACGGCAGCAGCACATAGGAAGCCGCCAGCGGCCCGACAATGCAGCCTAACACATTGATGGCATACGCCTTTCCGGCGCCGTCCGGGCGACCGCCGGCGTACGCGTCGATCAGACTGGGCGTCAGATACCCCAGGACGGCGCACAGCGGACAGATGCTGCCCAGCAGAATAACCACGCTCAAGGGATCGATCGATCTCGTCGGGTTGGAGTCCATCATCAGAATCCGGTAATCGTTGGCCGCCACCGGCAGGAAAGCGGCGACCGCCAGCAGGGAAACCAGTGTGGCCATCGAATGGCAGGACCGGTTCCGGAGGTCGCGGCGATAGACCAGCGAACCAAGAAAGGTGGCACCGAGATAGGCGAAAACGATCGACGCGAAGGAATAAACCTGCGTCTTTAATACCGTGGTAAAGGCGCGGCTCCAGACCACCTCCATGGCCATCGCACTGAACCCGGTGGAAAACAGAATCCATCGCACCAACCGGCCGGATGGTGGTTGCCCCGGATCCGCGGCGCCCGCCGTGGTGGCGGGTCCCGCTTCGGACAGAATCTCGGAGGCCGGACGCTTCCGCACCAGCCCCAACCCGGTGCTGATGGCCGCGATGCCCAGGTTTCCTGCCGCTGCCACCCATAGTGTGTGGTGAAACCCCAGCACTTCCACCAGAACAACCGCGGTAAGCAGCGTTCCGCTCATCGCGCCCAGCACGTTCGCCAGATACAGATAACTGAAACTCTCCTGGTTCCGGTGGTCCCGCTCCCGCACATAAGCCATCATCAACGGAAAGGTCGCTCCCATGCACACACACCACGGCAACACGGAAACCGCCAGCACGAGCGCCGACTGCAACAGATACCCGAAAGAATCACTCTCCCCGCTCGTCAACAACCAACGCACTCCCAGGGCAAACAGCCGCGGTACCGCAAACGCCCCCATTCCGATCAGCAGTTCCGCGCTCGCGTAAAACAGCGCCGCCGAGCACCCCGTCCGCTTCATCCAGACATCAATGTAGCGTCCGCCCGCCCACGATCCCAACGCCAGTCCCAGCATGAATACCGACAACACCACGGACAGAACCGGGGTGATGATGCCGAAGGACGCAAAGGCCATGCGCACCCAGACCACCTGGTACACCAGACCGCAAAAACCGGAGGCGAAAAATAGAAGAAACAGCAGTCGGCGCATGGCGCGATTCATATTTCGACCATCCTAACAGGCCGGCGGGGATCCCTCCAAGTCAGGAAAATTACTTCACCGTGATTCGGTAAACGACGGAGAAATCGTTCGGCTGGTTTTTCGGTTGCGCGATGACCAGCGCGTCGTTGTTTTGTTTCCATTTGATTTTTTCCTGGCTGCCGAGCAGTTCGATTTTACGGATTTTTCCATCGAGCAATTTGGCCGATTTTCCGAGCGATGGAATGCTGGCACCGTTGGTCGGCCAGCCCAGTTCAATCGCGTAAAGCACACCGTCTCTGGTCGTAAACCGAAAATCCTCCGCCGTGAAGGGCTTGCCCTTGCCTTCATTGAAGCCCTGCGCTTTTAACTTCGCACCCGCCGACGCCGGGCCTTCCCCGAACACCTTCCACGGGCGTGTGTCGAAAATGCATTCCCGGTTTACGTCCATCCAATCGGCGATGCCTTCGACGATTTTTACTTCCTCGTCGTCAATCGTTCCGTCGCCGCGGACGGGCACGCTCAACAGCAGGTTGCCGTTCTTGCTCACGACATCCGCCAGGGTCTGGATGACGGTCCGGGTGGTCTTGTAACCGTGCCGTCGGTAGATCGCCCGGTCGTAATGCCAGTTGCCCAGGCAGGTGTCCGTCTGCCAATGCAACGGCTCGATTTCGTTTGCCTCTCCGCGTTCGATGTCCCAGACCATGCAATGGCGTTGGTCCGGCGTCAGGACCTTTCCAAACAACACGCCGTCGTCATTGGTCCCGTGCCACTGATTGTTGAGATTGTAGAAATTCGCGGCCAGCTTCAGACCCGCGTCGCTGATGGGCCACAACGGCAGCGCCGTGTCGTCGAAATAAATCAGGTCGGGATGATACTTCTCGATGAGATCCATCGTGCGGTTGTAATACTTGTCGCAGTAAGCCTCGTCCGGGATGCTGGCGCCATTGTTCCAGTCCCATCGGCTCCAAAGTGATTCGAGTTTTTGATAACCCGGGCTGGGCGTGTGGCTTTGCGCGTACAAATCCTGCGGGTCCAGGCCATCCCACCATTTGCCCTTCCCATCGGCCCGGGTGAGTTTGCCGTCGAAATCCTGGGCCGGTTCATACCACGTCCAGGCGTGCGACGCGTGGACGCTCACGCCGAAATACAGGCCGTATTTGTGCGCAGCCGCGGCCCAGCCACCGATGATGTCCTTGTGTGGCCCGACGTTTACGGAATTCCACGGTTGATACCTGGAATCCCAGTTATCGAAGTTGTCATGGTGGTCCGCCAGCGCCATGAAGTATTGCGCCCCGGCGCGCTTGTAGAGCGCCAGCAATTTGTCCGGGTCCCAGTTCTGGGCCTTCCATTCGTGGATGACGTCCTTGAACCCGAAATCCTTCGGTGAACCGTAATGTTCGAGATGGAATTTATATTGCGCGGTGTTGGTAAAATACATCAACCGCGCGTACCAGTCGCCGTCCTCCGGTTCGCATTGCGGCCCCCAGTGCGCCCAGATGCCGAACTTCGTGTTGCGGAACCACTCGGGACACTGGTATTGCTTCAGCGAATCCCAGCTTGGCGCAAACTTGCCGGGCGCCATCGGCTCCTCAGCGGTGCTGACGACATGGAAAACGGCGTTGGTGTCTTCCGCGTGAGCCGGTCCGGTGAACATCATCAAGGCCGTAACGATGATGGCGGTGAGCGCTGAGATGGGATTCGTGTTCATGGCAGAACAATCTGCGGACTTGGCTGGCGTTCGTCGAGGAAATCACGCTCCTGCTGTAGCGGCTTTCGGCAGAAAACCGCCACCTTAAAATTGGAGAAATGCGGCGCTCTACCGAGACGCTGCTACGCCGCTATTCCTCAAACAACGCCTGCGCAAATTGCTTCGCGTCGAACGGCTGCAAATCATCCGCCTGTTCGCCGAGACCGATGAATTTGACGGGCAGGCCAAGTTCTTTCTGGATGGCCACCACCATGCCGCCTTTGCTGGTGCCGTCGAGCTTGGTCACCACCAGCCCGGTCAGCGGCACGGCCTTGTTGAATTCGCGCGCCTGGTTCAGCGCGTTCATGCCGGTGGTCGCGTCGAGTACCAGCAGCACTTCATGCGGTGCGCCGGTTAGTTGCTTGCCGATGACGCGGTGCAGCTTTTGCAATTCCTGCATCAGGTTGTGCTTGGTGTGCAGCCGGCCGGCGGTGTCAATGAACAGGTAATCGGTCTTGCGCGATTGCGCGGCGGTGACGGCGTCGTGCGCCACGGACGCCGCATCCGCTCCGTAGGCCCCGGCGATGACTTCGACCTTCAGTTTTTGGCCCCACAATTTGATTTGTTCAATGGCGGCCGCGCGGAAGGTGTCGCACGCGGCCAGCAGCGCGATCCTTTTATGCGACTGAATCAGATGCGCCAGTTTGGCCGCGGTCGTGGTTTTGCCGGTGCCGTTGACGCCCACGATGGAAACCACGGTCGGTCCGTGCGGCGCTTTGACCAGGTCAGTCTTGTTTGAGCCAAGACTTTTTTCCACCTCGGCGCGGGCGATAGCGAAAACATCCAGACCCGCGCTGCCCTGGGATTCGTAAGCTTTCTTTACCGCATCCATGATTTGCGCGGTCATGGCCAGGCCGAGGTCGGCGGCGATGAGCGCGGCTTCCAGTTCCTCAAGCGTGGCCGCATCGAGCCTGGGCGAGCGGCTGACGATGCGTTTGATCTCGTGCGCCAGCTGGTTGTGCGTCTTTTTCAGGCCGGCCTTGAACTTGGCGAAAAGATTCATTTGTCGAGAGACGAGAGACGAGCGTCGAAAGCCGGAGGTGCAGCCGTTCCGGTCTTCGACTTTCGACTCTCGACCTTCGACTTGAGTTTTTCCACGTGTTCGTAGGGCAGCTTGACGGTGCCAATCAGCGGTTTGCCTTTGCTGAAACCGTGACAATCGGACCCGCCGGTGATGAGCAGATGAAATTTGTCGGCCATTTCCAGATAACGTTCGGAAGTGATGGTCGAGTGCTTCGTATGAAAACATTCAATGCCATCCAGGCCCGCTTCGACCAGAACCGGAATCACGTCATCGGTGCGGTTCAGCCCGGGATGCGCCATGACGGCCAGTCCGCCGGCCTGATGAACGAGTTCAATGGCTTCGAGCGCCGACATTTTGGCTTTGGGCACCCACGCCGGCCGGTTCTTTTTCAGGAAACGTTCGAAGGCTTCGTCCAAGCTGCCCACCAGCCCGGCCTTCACGAGCGCCCGGGCGACGTGCGGCCGGCCGGGCGATTTGCAGTTGGCCAGCGCAAAAACAGATTCAACCTTCAACGGCACGTTCAGACTGTTGATGAGTGCGACCATTTCATGAATCCGATTCTGTCGAACGGCCTGAAACTTGGCGATTTCCGACAGTAATTTTTCGTTTTGCGTGTCCACGAGATAGCCCAGCAGATGAATTTCCGTGTCGTTATGCTCGGCGGTGAGTTCGGTGCCGGGAATGAAATCAATGCCCGCTGCCGCGCACGCCGCGGTCATGCGCGCGCAGCCCTCCACCGAGTCATGGTCCGTCAGCGCCAGTGCCGCGAAGCCGAGCCGGTGACCGTGACCGACGAGCTCCTCCGGCGAGAACGTCCCGTCGGAGAAATACGTGTGCAAATGTAGATCCGCGAATTTCATTTTACGACTCTGGCCGGACGCATCACTTCGCCTTTGATCTTGTCCAAAATGCCGTTGACGAACTTGCCGCTGTCCTGGGTCGAGAATTTTTTCGCGACGTCCACCGCTTCATTGATACTGACCACGGGCGGAATGTCCTCGCGGTACAGCATCTCGTAGATGGCCAGCCGCATGATGTTGCGGTCCACCGTGGCGATGCGGTGGAATTCCCAGTTCTTCGCGTGGCTCTTGATTCGCTCGTCAATCGCGTCGCGGTGTTCAAGGACGCCACGGATGAGCGGGTCGGCGAACAGGCGCGCCTCGGCCTCCTCGGCGGTGGGCGGCGGCAATTCGTGGGGCTGACCCCAGGTCGCCGGGCCTTTTTCCTCGGCGATGGCCGCGGCGCGTTGCGTCTGCCAGAATTCCTCCAGCGCCCGGTCCAAATCCTCCGGCGGATTCAGATCGTACTGAAACAGAAACTGGACGGCGCGTTCGCGCGCTTCACGGCGTTTGCCCATGGTCAAATTCTAAAGGCTAAAAGCTAAAGGCTAAAGCTCAAAGTCAAACAATACGCTCGACTTCGGACATTAGACATTGGACTTTGAACTGAATATGAGCAAGGTCACAAAACTGCTGCACACGCGCTATCGCGTGAATGATTTGGAACGAACGGTCAAATTCTACCGCGAAATCCTTGGTCTCGAGGAAATCAAGCGGCACAGATCACCGCGCGGCTCGGAACTGGTTTTTCTCAAGGCGCCCGAAAGCGACGAGGAAATTGAAATCTGCCATTTCCCCGGCAGCGCTTCCGTGCAGGTCCAGTCCGACCTCACGCATCTGGCGTTCGAGGTGGACAGCCTCGACAAGTTTGCCAAGCACCTGGCCAAACACGGCCTGAAATATTCCGACGGCCCAACTACCAGTTCGACCGGCACCACCTTCGCGTTCATTGACGCGCCGGAAGGCTACGAGATTGAACTGATTCAGCGCGGTGGTACTCGCTGAAGAGTGCATTTGGTTTGAGACAAAAATGTTCTTTTATGAACGACGTGTTTGCCCGTTTGCCAACTCTTAAAAATTTGGCAAAGGCAGCCGGTGGTCTCGTGGGTTTGATTCTGGCTTGTGCCGGACTTTGCTCCTGCGACTCGACACGAAGCGAGAACACGCAATTGGAGACTGTTTTGCACACAAGACCCGCCGACCATCAGCTTTTTGCTTCAAGCCAAATCACCAATGCAATTCAAGCGTTCGGCAAAGACCGCGCGGCCGCTTTTGCGGTGCTCAAGGCGGCCAGCAACGAGACCAACACCTTCTTGGTTCAAGACGGCAGGACGATTGACACCAACAGATTTGTTCGCGCCGGCGCGCTTTATGGAATGGGCCAATTGGGTAAAGCCGTGCCCGAAGCCACACCTTTCCTGTGGGGGGTGATTTACTCGCCTTCAAGAAACAGTCTGGATCGTTGGATGGCGTTCAACGCCCTGAAACAAATCGGTTTCGAAGTGCCGGATATTCCAACGTTGGCGAAACTGCTTGCCGCTTCAGCGTGCAATCAGAACATTTTGACCATGCTGGTGCCGGAAACCATTTCCGGGTTGATTGAAAGCAATCCGCCGGCGGCCAGACCGAATCTTTTTTCCGTGGAAAATCTGCTGGGTGATTCAAGTCCCGACACACAATTTCGCGCCGCGCTGGCCCTGGTCAAATCCGAGGGAGCGGACAATCCAAAGATTTACTCCCCATTGCATGCATTGTTCCAGCGGTCAAACAGCCGCACGAATGAATACTACAAATCATTGGCGGTGAAAATTCTTGGTGCGGCGGGCCCACCGGCCAAGACATTGGTGCCGGACCTGCTCGAATTCGCCAGGCTGCCGGGCGAGGAATACACTTATCAAGTGATCGCTAAAATTACGCCGGAGCTGGGCTCAACAGTTCCCGAAGTGGCTCAGGCCCTCAGAGAACAACACCGCGAACAGATGTGGGCAGAAAAGTGGAAGTCCGGTACATATACTTTTGAAGATCTGCGAACCGCTCTCACCGACCCGGTTCAGGTTCTGACTGCGGTAAATTATCTGGCTCAAATGGGCGCCGCTGCAAAAACTGCTGTGCCGGATATGATCAAGGCTTTGTGGGGAAAGGACGAAGAAACCAGAAACAAAATTCTGGCTGACATTTACAGACTTGACTCCCAAGCGACGATCACCAAAGTTTATTTGGTCAAAGATCACCAGGTTGAGCCAGTTAACGGGGGATTACAATTCGCCTATTCCGTTTTGGAAAGAGAGCCCGCCTCGCCCCAAAACAAAATTTTGACGGATACTTGCTTTCAAATGTTTTTCACTGCGGGTTGGGTTTTGCCAGATGAACTGGCCACGCTCACAAACAGCCTGGCCCAACAAGCACCGAAAGCATATCAAGCATACCTTGACGGTTTGAAGCCGCCTGTTTGCTCGAAGCCTGTCGGTTCAAACGCCGTAATTTTCAAATCGGAAGTGCAACCAAACTCTAAAATCAAATGAGCGTCTTAATTGTCGGTTCCACCGCGCTGGATTCCATCAAAACTCCCAAGGCCGAAAACCCGCGCCTGCTCGGCGGTTCGGCCAGCCACGCGGCCGTCGCTGCCAGCTTTTTCAGCCCGGTGAAACTGGTCGGTGTGGTTGGCGAGGATTTTCCGAAGAAATACCTCGAGCTTTATCGCCGGCATAAAATTGACCTCGAAGGTCTCCAGATTCTACCCGGCAAAACCTTTCATTGGTCGGGCGAATACGAGTTGAACATGAACAACCGGCGCACGCTGCTGACCGAACTGGGCGTGTTCGAGACCTTCACACCCACCCTGCCGGAGTCGCACCGCGACGCCCGATTCGTCCTGCTGGCGAACATCGCGCCCGCGCTCCAGCACCACGTGCTCGACCAGATGCGCTGCCCGAAATTCATCGTGGCCGACACGATGGATCTGTGGCTGAACATCGCGCTGCCGGACTTGCTGAAGCTGCTCAAGCGCCTGGACGGCTTTGTGCTCAACGATAGCGAGGCGCATCAATTGACCAAGGAGGACAATGTCTTCAATGCGCTCAAAAAAATCCACAAACTGGGCCCGAAATACGTCATCATCAAAAAAGGTTCGCACGGCTCGATCCTGTCCGGGCCGCGCGGTTATTTCATCTGCCCGGCGTATCCGCTGCACCGGGTCGTGGACCCGACCGGCGCGGGCGATTCGTTCGTGGGCGGCATGATGGGCTGGCTGGCGACGGCACGCGGCTCGATTGACGATAACTTCCGGCGCGCGATGATTCACGGCAGCGTGGTGGCGTCGTTCTGTTGCGAAGGCTTTGGCCTGACGCAGACCACCAAAACCAAACGCGCCCACATTGACCGGCGTGTGAAGGAATTGGAAAAACTGACGAGGTTTTGAGCAACGAATCAGCCGATTGCTTATGAACATCCCATCACCAATCCGCGTGGGCGCAGTGCTCTTCGAAGGGTTTGAACTGCTCGATTTCTACGGACCACTCGAAATGTTCGGTCTTTTGGAGGGCGAAGCCGGGATTACCGTGGTAGCGGAGAAAGCCGGCGCGGTGAAAAGTGCTGCCGGACCGAGCGGCATGGCTGACGCCACGATGGCGGGTTGCCCTGGCTTTGATGTGCTGCTCATTCCGGGCGGGATCGGGACGCGTAAGAAAATGGCCGACCCGCAATTCCTCAGCGAACTGAAGCGGCTGGCGAAAGCATCACGAATTGTGGCGACCGTATGCACGGGGAGTCTGGTGCTGGCTAAAACAGGGTTGATTGACGGACGCAAAGCCACAACAAACAAACGGGTATTTCAGTTCGTGAAAACCAATGCGCCGAAGGTAAACTGGATTGCGAAAGCGCGCTGGGTGGAAGACAGCAAATATTTCACGTCATCGGGTGTCAGTGCTGGAATGGACATGGCGCTGGCCGTGATCGCCAAATCGTTTGGCCGGGAAAAGAGTTTGGAGATTGCCAGCCGTGCAGAGTACGAATGGCATGAAGACAGTTCCTGGGACCCATTTGCGGCAGCCGCTGGCGGACTGTAACGGAGTTAGTGATCCCCTGGACATTGCCGTTCCTTATTTTATTTATCCCGTTTCAACAGAAATTCCGCCAGGGCTTCGAGGGCGACGGCTTTTCCTTTGAAAGCCTTCAACGCGGCGAAGGCTTTGACCGTCAGTTGCTCGGCAATCTTCCTTGATTTTTCCAGACCGACAATCGCCGGGTAGGTCGCCTTTTGCGCCGCCGTGTCCTTGCCCGCCGTTTTGCCGAGTTGCTCGCTGGTCTGCGTCACGTCCAGGATGTCGTCAATCACCTGGAACGCGAGCCCGACGTGATAGCCGAAATCCGTTAGTGCCTTGAGTTGCGCGGATGTACAGTTGGCGCTCATACCGCCGAGTCGTACGGAACAGCACAATAGCGCGGACGTCTTGCGTTCATGAATGTAGCGCAGTTCGTTCGCGGAAATTTTTTTGGCTTCGCCTTCCAAATCCGCCACCTGCCCCGCGACAAGTTGCAGCGAGCCGGACGCCTTCGCGATTTCCAAAATAATTGTCCGATGCGGATAGCGCGGCCAGCCTTTGGCCTGTGCGGCGATTTCAAACGCCTGCGTCAACAGGGCGTCGCCCGCGAGCACGGCGATGCCGTCGCCGAACACCTTGTGATTGGTCGGTTTGCCGCGGCGGAAATCGTCGTTGTCCATCGCCGGCAAATCGTCGTGGATGAGCGAGTAGGTGTGGATGCACTCGACGGCGCACGCCAACGGAAGGGCGGCAACGTTGCTGCCGCCACAAGCCTCGGCGGCGGCGAGGCAGAGTGCCGGGCGCATCCGCTTGCCGCCGGCAAACAGCGAGTAACGCATCGCTTTGTGGATGGTGGCGGGTTTGGTCTTTTCGGATGGGATGAATTTATCGAGCGCCCGATTGACCGCTTGGGTGCGCGTGGCCAGAAAATCCTGTAAATTAAATCGAGTCGTTGCTGACATGTGCCGGTATTTTAAGAAAAAAAACCGGGCGGGCAAGCAACGGGTTGACCGCAACAACTTGGAGGGCATTGCTTCGTCAATGCCTAATATGGGGCAGCGACGAAGCGCTGCCCTCCGAGCCCGTTCACCGGCCGATCAGCTGCATCATGTGCTCGGGATAACGCGGACCGGCCGCAACGCCGACCGGGGCGACTTCGGCGATTTGCTTCAAATCATCACCGGTCAGTTCAATCTTTGTCGCCGCGACATTTTCCTCGAGATACTTTCGTTGCTTGGTGCCGGGGATGGGAACGATGTCGTCGCCCTGGGCCAGCACCCAGGCCAATGCCAGTTGCGACGATGTGCAATGTTGTTTGGCCGCAAGTTGTTCGATACGTTTAAGCAGGTCGAGATTGCGCTGAAAATTTTCACCTTGAAACCGCGGCGAATGGCGGCGGTAATCGTCGGCGGGCAGGTCATCAAATTTTTTGAACCGGCCGGTGAGGAACCCGCGGCCCAGCGGGCCGTAGGCCACCAGGCCGATGCCCAGCTCGCGACAAGTGGTCAGCGTCTGGTCCTCCGGATCGCGCGTCCAGAGGGAATATTCGTTTTGCAGCGCGGTGATGGGATGAACGGCGTGAGCACGACGGATGGTTTGCGGGCCGGCTTCAGACAGGCCGAGGTAGCGCACCTTGCCTTCCTTGACCAATTGGGCCATGGCGCCGACGGTTTCCTCGATGGGCGTGTTGGAGTCCACGCGATGCTGGTAATACAAATCAATCGTATCCACCTTCAACCGGCGCAAACTGCCCTCGCACGAGGAGCGGACGTAGTCGGGTTTGCCGCTGACACCGCGGACATTGGGATTTTTGGCGTCGCGGACGATGCCGAACTTGGTGGCGATTACCATCCCTTCACGCCGGCCCTGAATGGCGCGACCCACCAGTTCTTCGTTGAGGTACGGTCCGTACATGTCCGCCGTGTCGAGCAACGTCACGCCCAGGTCGAGCGCGCGATGAATGGTGGCGGTGGATTCCCGGTCGTCGCGGCCGCTGTAAAATTCCGACATGCCCATGCAGCCCAGACCCAGGGCGGAAACCACCAGTCCTTGTTTGCCTAATTTGCGCGTCTTCATCTTTCACTCCATTTCATTCAATTTGCCCGCAAAATAGCATCAAATTCTTTTTTGCAAAATCCGTAAATTTCTTATTGCCCATAGGGGTAGAGTCGGTATAATCTTGCGCTCTTTTCGACCTGAAATTGTGAACGCTGAACTCTGCAAGAAGGCCGCCGAAAAGGTTGGCAACCCGAACGTGCTGGTCAACCTGATCTCGCGCCGCGTGCGCCAGCTCAATTCCGGCGGCGGCGGGCTGAGCCGGCCGCTGGTGGCTAATGTCACCAACCTCGGCGTGGCGGATATCGCCTTGCGGGAAATTCTCGAGGAAAAGATCGGCTGGGAAATGCCCGAACCGGTCGAACTGGTCCGGCCGCAGGCCAAGAAGCGCCGGAAACGGTAAGCCCAATTGCGATTTACGATTGATGATTTACGATTTAAAGATGGCGGCGTGAGGCTTGATTGCCAGCGCTGGTCGCAAGTCGTAAAACGTAAATCGAAAATCATAAATTTCAAATGGTCATGGCCGACATCGTGACCAATCACAAGGCGCGGCGCGATTATCACATCCTCGAAACGTTTGAGGCGGGCATCGTGTTGCACGGCACGGAGGTCAAATCGCTGCGCGCGGGCAAGGGGCAGATCGCCGACGCCTTTGCGCGTGTGGAGAAGGATGAGGTCTGGCTTTACAACGCGCACATTGACGAATACTCGCACGGCAACCTCCAGAACCATCAGCCCAAGGCGCCGCGAAAATTGTTGTTGCACAAATCGGAAATCAGAAAGTTGTTTGGCCTGGCCGCGGTGAAAGGCAATGCCCTGGTGCCGCTGGCGTTTTATTGGAAGAACGGCAAGGTAAAAGTCGCGCTCGCGGTGGGAAAAGGCAAACAACAGTTCGATAAACGCGAAGATTTGAAACAGCGCGAGTCCACCCGCGAACTCAAACGCGCGACCATGCACCGGTCCAAGGGGAAATGAATCGCCATGGGAAATCGTTTCGAGCGGTCGCGATGGCTGCTCTTCTCGCGACGACGATTACAGCCACGGCCCAGGAATCCACCCATCGCCCTGCCAACTGGGCACAAAAAGTCGAGGTGGCCGGTATCAAGAATTGTTTTCAGGTCACCACAAATCTATATCGCGGCGCGCAGCCGACGGCGGAAGGCATGGCGCAGTTGAAGGCCATGGGCATCAAAGCGGTCATCAACCTGCGCGCGTGGCATTCGGACCAGGACAAGGTGGCCGGCACCGGCTTGAAAAGCGTGCGGTTCGAAACCGAACCCTGGCACGGCGATGAGGAAGAGGTGGTCCGCTTCCTCAAGGTGGTCGCGGACACCAACAACCTGCCGGCCTTTGTGCATTGCGAACGCGGTGCGGACCGCACCGGCATGATGTGCGCGATGTATCGCATTGTCGTCTGTGGCTGGACCAAACCGGATGCCATCGCGGAAATGAAAAATGGCGGTTTTGGGTTTAGCCCCATCTGGCAGGAACTGATCACTTTTGTGGAAAAAGCCGACGTGGACAAAATCAAACGCGCAGCGGGGCTGGCTGAGAAATAACCAGGATGAACCAACTTTCACGCCGTCACGGCGTCGCGGTTTCCATCGGAACAAAGTTAACGCAGACCGGCTTGCCAACCTCAATGGTCTGCCCGGTCCAGGTCAACTTGCCGGTTTGGGGGTTGATCCGGAAGACGGCGATGTTGTCGGAGTTCTGATTGGCGGCAATCAGGTATTGGCCGGTGGGATCAATGGCAAAGCAGCGCGGCGTTTTGCCCCGGCTGGACTGACGTTCGACAAACTTGAGCCGGCCACTCGCTTCATCCACGGCGAACACGGCGATGCTGTCGTCACCGCGGTTCGAAGCGTAGATGAATTTGCCGGAAGGCAAGAGGGCCACCTCGGCGGCTGTGTTTTTCCCGCGAAAATCCCTGGGCAAGGTGGAAACGGTTTGAATTTCGTTCAACGCGCCGTGTTCCGGATTGTAGACGAAAGCCGTCAACGTGCCGCCCATTTCACTGATGACGTAGGCAAACCGTCCATCCGGGCTGAAAGTGATATGACGCGGCCCGGAGCCGGGCTTCAATCCGGCTGATGGAATTTCATCCGGCCTCAGCGTGCCGTTGGTTTCGTTGAGCCGGTAAATCATCACCTTGTCCAGGCCAAGATCACAGACGAACACCCGATGATGGGCGGCGTCCATGGCGACGCAATGGGCGTGTGGCCCGGCCTGCCGTTCACGGTTGACGCTTGAACCGTGGTGTTGAATCACCGAGGACGCGGGATCGAGCGAACCATTGGGCTCGACTGGAAAGGCGGCCACGCTGCCACTGCTGTAATTGGCCACGAACACATATCGGCCGCCAGGATCAGCCACGACGTGGCAGGGATCGGTGCCACCGGAAGGCTGTTGGTCCAGGAAATCCAGTTTACCCGTGGCTGAGTCCAGTTTGAATGCCGACACGGCGCCGCCGGCCCGGCCGTTGAATTGTTCCGTCTCATTCACCGCAAACAGCAACTGGTGGTCGGGCGCAACGGTCACGTACGAGGGATTGACGGTTGGCGCTGCCAGGGTCGGCCCGCTTAATTTTCCCGTGACGGCATCAAAACGGGAAACGTAGATGCCCTTGCTTTTAGCGCCGGTATAAGTGCCGAAATAAACGAGAAATGGTTTGGACGACGCGCTGTCAGCCTTGGCAGAAAAGGAAATCGCCAGGAGCACCGCCAGCGCGGTACAAACCAGTTTCAAAGGTGAATAGAGGCGCATGATTACCATTTCGGCCTCAACCCGTGCTCTCTTGCCGGACCGTCGCCGGATTCAGGACGACAACGTTTCGTGCGGCGGGTCAGGCCTTGGCCGCTTCGGGCTTCTTCCAGGTCCGTTTGGGCGCCTTCAGGACGAGACCTTTCTTGATGGCGCTGGCCGAGACACGGATATACCGCACCTCGCCGTTGGGCAACTGCGCCTTGACGCGCTGCAAGTTCGGCAGGAACCGGCGTTTGGTGATGGCGGTGATGTGGGTGCCGATGCCGCCCTGTTTCTTGGGCTTGCCACTGCGCCAGATGATGCTGCCCTTCATCGGGCGTTTGCCGGTCAATTCACAAATGCGTGCCATAAATTTTATTGAATTAAGGGAGCCGAAGCATAGTCACAAAATGCCGGATGGCAAGCATTATTTCTGGGAGGATGGCGTGTCCCGCCCGGGCGTAACGCCGGAAAATGGACTTGGCTTTCGGTGACAATTGCCGTTGTCTTTGGCCCACATGAACCTGAATCCGTCCTGTCGTCATCCTGTCGCCGCTCTGCTGCTGTCTTTCAATTTTATCATGCTCACCGTCGCCATCCCCGCGGTCGCGGCGGAGGTTGCGGCCACTCCCGCCGGTGCGTCCGGGACAGCCGGAACCGACGCGGTGGCGAACTCGGTCGTAAAGGTGTTCTCTACCGTGCGCTATCCTGATTTTTATCGGCCCTGGGCCAAGGAATCGCCGAGCGATATCACCGGCAGCGGCGTCGTCATCGAAGGCAAACGGATTCTCACGTGCGCCCATGTGGTGCTCTACGCCAGCCAGGTGCAGGTGCAGGCCAATCAGGCCGGCGATAAAATTTCCGCGACGGTCGAGTTCATCGCGCCGGGCATTGACCTCGCCGTGCTCAAACTGGATGACCCGACCTTCTTCGATTCCCACCCGCCGTTGCCGCGGGCGAAAATGCTGCCGGACATCAAGGACGCAGTCATGGTCTATGGTTATCCGGAGGGCGGCACCAGTCTTTCCATTACCAAGGGCATTGTGTCCCGCATCGAGTTCACCGGATACAATTTTCCGGCTTCGGGCCTGCGGATTCAGATTGATGCCGCCATCAATCCCGGCAACAGCGGCGGGCCGGCGGTGGCGGGTGATAAAATGATTGGCCTGGCGTTCAGTCACCTGACCGAGGCCGAAAATATCGGTTACATCATCCCGGCCGAGGAAATCGAATTGTTTCTCCAGGACATTGCCGACGGTCACTACGATGGCAAGCCCGCCATGTTTGACGAACTGCAAACGCTGGAAAACCCCGCCCTGCGTTCCTTTCTCAAGCTCGACCCATCGGTCCATGGCATGATCGTGCACAAGCCGAACAGCACCGACCCCAACTATCCCCTGAAGGAATGGGATGTGATCACCCGGATTGGCGACACGCCCGTGGATGATCAGGGGATGATTAAAATCGGGGACAACCTGCGGGTTCGCTTTCAATATCTGGTTCAGAAGACCGCCGTGGACGGCAAGCTGCCGCTGACCGTGGTGCGCGCCGGGAAGCAGGTTCAAGTTGAACTCCCCGTATCGCCGAAGTGTCCTCTGGTCACTCCCAATTTAGGGGACGCTTACCCCTCTTATTTCATTTACGGGCCATTGGTCTTTTCCACCGCCACGGATCAATTCGTCCGTGCGCTCACCGGTAATAGCCGGGGCGCCCGTTATATGAGCTGGCTTATCGCCCGCAACAGCCCGCTGATCACCCGTTTTGACGATAAGCCGGCATTTCCCGGCGAAGAACTGGTCGTCATTCCGTCGCCCTTCTTTCCGCACAAACTGGCCGAGGGTTATTCCCCCCCATTTTGCGAAGTGGTCAAAGCCGTCAACGGCGTTCCCATCAAAAACCTGAATCATCTGGTGGAAGTTTTGCGGGACGCCAAAGGCGAGTCCATTACCGTCGCCTTTGAAGATCGTGATGGTGAAACGCTGGTGTTTCCGCGCGCCGCCATGCTCGCGGCCACCGATGACATCCTTACGGACAATGGCGTTCGCAGCCAGGGTTCACCGGACACCCTCGCCATCTGGAATGCCAGGTCTTCCAAATAAAGACGTGGTTGGCAGTGCGTTTCGCACGTGCAGGTGACCGCAAAACATGATGTTTGGCGGTGCCACCTGTCGATTCAGACAGGTCAGGTGCGAATGCCAGCCAGGCTGAAGGAAATCGGATGAAAACAGAAGGAACAGGCAGCGCCATAGTGGTTTTCACAAAGAAATTTCTTGAGCATCGATATCTTCCGGTGTTCCTCGCCATCGGGGCGATCCTGGTGATGTTGCCCGCCTTGAAAACCGGCCTGGTGGCGGACGATCTGATGCAGCGTTCAGTCGAACTCCGGCCCGGCCAGTTGCCGGCGCGAATGCATGAGACGGGCAACCCGGCGGATTCCGGTGCTCTCTCGACTGTCCTTTTCGACCTTTTCGGTCTCCACCGGAATCCACAATCCATGGCTTTGATGAAGAACTATGGCACGCTGCCGTGGTGGACGCCGGATGGTCTTAAACTCAGTCTGTGTCGTCCAGTTGCCGCGTTCACCCACTGGCTGGATTACCACCTCTTTCCCGATTCGCCTGCGCTGATGCACGCCCATAATATCGCGTGGCTCGCGGTCGTCGTTTTTCTCCTCACGATTGTTTACCGCAAGCTGATGGGCGCGGGCTGGGCTGCCGGACTGGCGGCGCTGTTGTTCCTGCTGGATGGCTACCTGTATTTCCCGGTGATGTTCGTCGCCAACCGGGGTTTTATCATGGCGCTTTTCTTCGGCCTGCTGTGTCTTTACGAACATCTTCAATGGCGGTCCACAAAGTCCCGTTCCGCAATGGTGTTGTCCGCGCTATTCCTGGCGCTTTCTCTTTTCTCGGAAGAGGGCGGAGCTTCAATATTTGCCTTCATTCTCGCTTATGCTCTGGTCCTCGAGCCGGGTTCCTTTCGCAGCCGGGCGCTGACGGTCTTGCCTTCGATTCTGGTCCTCATCGTGTGGCGAACTCTCTATGTCCTTTTCGGCTACGGTTTGTCCCATGAGGGTCTTTTTTACATTGACCCTCTGAACGACCCGTTTCAGTTTGCGCGGGAACTGCTTCCCCGGATGATGCTTGTGCTCGGCGGCCAGCTTACCGGCGTGCCACCGGAACTTTTGTTCGCGGTTAAACCTTCGTTGCATCCGGCGGTCATTGCGCTTTATGGCGTGTTCGTGGTTGCGGCTTTGGTGATTTTCCTCCCCTGGGTTCGCCGGGACAAGATGGCCGCGTTCTGGCTCGCCGTCATGCTGCTGGCCGCCATCCCCGAGTCATCGCTGGTGCCGTTGTCCAAAAACTTTGGTTTTGTGGCCATCGGAGCTTATGGATTGATCGCCAGTTTCATTGCTGCTTTGCTCACCCGGCGGTTGCCGGAAGGGTTGGCCTGCCGGATCCCGGCATGGATTGCCTGCGTCTTGCTGGTCCTGGCGCATGTTCCGGGAGCCATCACTGAGAGAATCGCAACGGTTAAAGCGACCTCTTTCTTTTTCGCTCAGGTGAGCCAGCCTCCTCGCGATTGGCCAAACGTCGAAAACGAAAATGTAATAGCCATCAACTTCCCCGCCCCGCTCGTGTCGGCTTATGTGCCCGGTTACAAGGCGTATTTCCACCAGCCGCTACCCCGCACCGTGCGGGCGCTGGTGCCGGCTGGCACCGGCTTTACTGTCCAACGGACCGATGACAAAACGCTGGTGATTCGATCCCAGGGGCCGGACATATTCTCCTGTGACGACGTCGGCCCCATCCATATTGCCTATGTCTTCGACACCTGCAACTTGCTCCTGTGCGCACCCGAATGTAAAACGGGCGACCGGTATGACCTCAACGGCCTCACGGTGGAAGTCCTGGAATCGGATGCGGCGGGTTTGCCTTCCTGCGTTGCTTTCCGGTTCGACACCTCGCTGGATTCGCCCGATTTCCGCTGGCTCTGGTTCGACTGGCGGACATTTTCCGCCTCGCCCTTTAAAATTCCGGCGATTGGACAAAGCGTCACGCTGTCTGGTCCACGTAACCGGAATTCACATGCACAAGCCAACGGTTCATGAAAATCCTGAATTGCTGACGCATGATCGCATCTCTGGCCAAATTCATTGACTGGTCAATCATTCAGGTCCTGTCTCTGTTGGAGCCGCCCCCCAACGCACCAGGACCACGGCTGGAGGAAGCGCTCGAATTCCTGAAAGGGCCGAACTTCATTCCCGCAGAAAGCCAGCCGGCGCGGGTGAAATTCATTTCCAGCGAATCCGGACATTTTCGCTTTCCCACGCCGCGTCCGTGTGGCTCCGCGGAGAACAATGTCGTTTATGGCCGGCTCTACCGTTGCCCGGAGCGCTGGCGGCAACAGCCGGTGGTGGTTCTGCTGCACGGTCGGTGTGATGTCTTCAATCATTGGTACCGGTTTCCGTCGATTGCCCGTTGCTGCAACCGGGCGGGATTCAACGCGGCGACGTTGGTCGCGCCATACTATTTTCAGCGCCGCCCGCGCCGGCCGTTGGCGACCGGCCGGCCCGATTACCGGTTGTTGGCGGAAACCACGGCGCAGGCGATTGCCGAAATTCGTGCGCTGGCCGGCTGGCTGCTGGCGGAAGGTTGTCCCGCCGTGGCGTTATGGGGTATTTCCTATGGCGGATGGTTGGCCGGAATGACGGTGTGCCGCGAACCGCGTCTGGCCGCTGCCGTTTTGACCATACCCGGCGTGCGCCTGGACCCCGGCTTCGGAGAACTGGTCTTGTGGCGGCGCATCCGGGAGAGATTGCAGGAGCGGCGCGCGGCCCTGGAGGTGTTGAATCAGACCGCTTTCAATCTGACCACAACCCGGCCGGCCATTCCCGGCGGGAAAATATTATTAATTGATGCCATTCATGATTTGATGGTGCCGCAGGGGGCCACCCAGGAACTCTGGCAGGCGTGGGGGCAACCGGATTTCTGGCGGCTGCCGCACGGTCACATCAGCATCGTCTGTATGACCGGGCCAGGTTTCACCCACCGCGTCCTTCACTGGCTGGCGCCGCGGTTGAACCGGCCGGCCGGGCAAACGAGTCAAACCTGAAAGGGAATCCGCTTCCGGGCTGCCTTCCGGTTCAATTTCGGCGTGCGACCAATCCCAATCGCCCGTATCTTCATGCCGCTTTTATGGCGATGCTAAAACCCTTTGCCGCGGTGCGGCCCCGGCCGGAACTCGCCCCGCGAATCTGCGAACTGCCCTACGACGTGATGTCGTCGGACGAGGCGCGCACCCTCGCCGCCGGCAACCCTCTCAGTTTTTTGCATGTCAGCAAACCGGAGATTGATCTGCCGCCGGAAACGGATGTGCATGCGCCGGAAGTCTATGCCCAGGGCCGGGAAAATTTTCAAAAACTCATCCGGGACGGCGCGCTCAAACCTGACACGCAGCCGTGCTTTTACCTGTACCGGCAGGTCATGGGTACGCACATGCAAACCGGCCTGGTCGCAACTGCCAGTTGTGAGGAATACCAACGCGGCATCATCCGGAAACACGAGCAGACGCGCGTGGACAAGGAGAAGGACCGAGTGCAGCACATCGAGGCTCTGAACGCACAAACCAGCCCGGTATTCCTGACTTATCCTGCCGCTCGTGCCTTGGACGCATTCATTGCGGAAAAGACCGCCGGCAAGCCGGAGATTGATTTTACGGCCGGGGATGGCGTGCGGCAGGTGTCCTGGACCATTCGGGAACCGCACGATGTCAAGTTCATCGAAACACAGTTTGTGCGGATTCCCCACCTGTACATCGCCGACGGGCATCATCGCAGCGCAGCCGCCGCGCGCGTCTATCAGTCGCGCCAGGGCGCGGGTGAAAGCGGCCGGTTCCTCGCCGTGATTTTTCCGCACAATCAGGTGCAGGTTTTGCCGTACAACCGGGTGCTGAAGGATTTGAACAACTGGACGCTGGAGCAGATGCTGGAAATTCTCGGCACGATTTTTGCCATCGATGGTCATGGTACGGCGGCGCCCGCCCGCGAACACGAACTCGGCCTTTATCTGGCCGGCCGATGGTATACCCTCGCGTTCCGCCGTCAGTCACTGGAGACGGGCGACGCACCGGAGTTGCTCGACGTGACCCTCCTCCAAAAGCACGTGCTCGGTCCGATCTTCGGCATTGACGATCCGCGCACGAACCAGCGCGTCCAGTTTGTCGGCGGCATTCGCGGCACGGCCGAACTGCAAAAACTGGTGGACAGCGGCGAATTTGCCTGCGCGTTTTCTATGTATCCGCTGGGCGTCGAGACGTTGATGGCCATCAGCGACGCAGGCGGCGTCATGCCGCCGAAGAGCACCTGGTTCGAGCCGAAGCTTCGCGACGGGATGTTCTGCCATTTGATTTAATCGTCTTCGTCCTCCTCCTCGTTCTCGTAATCGAAGCCGGAAACCAAGGACGAGGACGAGAAGGAGAACGGGGAGGAAAATCCGATCAACAATTCTTTCGTGTCATTTCGTGGGTTCCGTGGTTAATAATTCCCCGTGCCGACCAACCGACTTCAACGCAGCTTGCGCGCCACGTTCCTCGGCCTTGCCACAAATGCCACGCTGATGGTCGTGAAATTTCTCGCCGGTTTCTTCGGCCATTCGCAGGCGCTCATCGCCGACGCCGTCGAATCGCTCGCGGACATTTTCAGTTCCATCATCGTCTGGCGCGGCCTCGTGGTGGCCGCGACGCCGCCGGACGAAGACCATCCCTATGGCCACGGCAAGGCCGAGCCGCTCGCCGCCGCGATCGTTTCGGCGATGCTGCTGCTCGCGGCCGGATTGATTGCGTATCATTCGCTGCAAGGAATCATCAAGCCGCGCGTCGCGCCGTCGCCCTGGACGCTGATTATTCTCGCCGTCGTTATTGCGATTAAAGAAACGCTGTTTCGCTTCGTGCTGCGCGAGTCGGCAACGGTGTCCAGTTCCGCGATGGAAACCGACGCGTGGCATCATCGCAGCGACGCCATCACCTCGGCGGCGGCGTTCATCGGCATCACCATTTCGCTGGTCGGCGGCCCGGAATACCGGCACGCCGACAACTGGGCGGCGCTTCTGGCGGCGTGCGTCATCGGCTTCAACGGCTGGCGGCTGCTGCGGCCGGCGTTCAACGAATTGATGGACCGCGCGCCTGACCGCAAACTGATCGAGCAGGTCCGCGCCGTTGCCACGACCATACCCGGCGTGGCGGGCGTGGAAAAAACCCACGTCCGCAAGATGGGTTACCAGTTTTTCGTGGACATGCACGTCGAGGTGGATCCGCAGATGACCGTCGAAACTTCGCACCGAATCGGCCACGAAGTGAAGGACAAGGTGCGCGCCGAAATTCCCTCCATCCGTGACGTGCTCATCCACATCGAGCCGCTGGGAATGGCGGCGAAACAAGGGGCAAAAAAACATTCAACCTTCAACCTCCAGCATCCAAAGTCCGATTGAACTGCGGAGGGACCTGATCCACGCCGCTTGAAGACAAATTGCCGGAAGCCCGAGGCAGGGATGCCGGGTCCGCGTATGTTCAAATAGGGCGCAAATCTCCGGCCTGCGCCAGCGGTCGCGAATCAAAATGACACGGACAAGGCCGTCCGCGCTCCCGTCGGCTGACCTTTAGTGTGTGGAAATGTTATGTCCGCGCGGTGAAACATTAATTTAACAAATTAACGCTGGACAAAGCCTGTTAATCAGCTCCTTATGGAGGCGGATACCATGAATTTCAAACCCAAATCCCTGGTTTTCTGGTCACCTTCCGGGCTGGGCCGGCCAATAGTCCGAGAGTTTGAAAAAATGAATCCAAAACCAACATTCCAGGCATCTCATTTTCGAAGTTCAATGAATCCTGAAACAAATCAAACTATAAAAACCCTGCAACCATTAACCATTTTTTCCTCTGTACAGGGTGGTTCAATGAATCGAGTGAAGAAACCGTAAAAATCCTATGAAAAAACTTGTTGTCATGCTCCCCCTCTGCGCCTTGGCCGGCGGCCTGTTGTTGACTGGTTGTTCAAAATCCAAAAATGCGGCGACCACGGCCGGAAATAACAGAAACGGCACCGGGACCACCGCCACCTCCGGCGCGTCCGATAAGCCGGTAGACATGAAAATCAAATGGACCGTCGGCCGGAAATATCCGATGCGCATCGAATTGACCCAATCCACCACAACCGAAGTGCCTGACCAGCCCCAGCCGGTGGTACAGGAGATGAATCTTAGCCAGGGTTTCGATATCTCGGCGCTCAAGGAGCTGGAGAACGGCGGCCGGCAACTGGAACTGAAATTTGAGACTGAAACGATGAATGTCTCCCAGGGTGGCACCACGAAGGTGAGTTTCGATTCCCTGCAGAGTCCGGCCCAGGACGCCAACAATCCGGTCGCGCCGGTGCTGCGGGCGATGATTGGCGCGCGCATTCAATATTTTACCGATGCGAACGGCAAAGTGGAAAGAATGGAAGGTGTGAACGAGTTGGCGCAGCGGGTCGCCGCCACCGGCAATCCCCAGGCGCAGGCGTCATTCCAGCAAATGTTCAGCGAGGACACGCTCAAGCGGTATGGTTCCTTCGCCGATTCCCTGCCGGGCCACACGGTCAATATTGGCGACACCTGGCCGTTCCAGGAAGACGTTTCCACCTCCATCGGGGTTTTGACGGTGGACGTGAAATACACCTTCAAGAATTGGGAACAGCATGGCGACCGCCAATGCGCGCACGTGGATGCGGCGGGCGATATATCGACCAAAACCATTTCCACGGCCAACGGCATGGTGGTTGAAATTAAAAAAGGCACAATCACCGGCGAATTCTGGTTTGACCCGGTCCTCGGCATGATTGTGGAGGCGAACAACAACCAGGATCTGGCGCTGAAAATCACAACCCGGCAACAGACCATGTCAACGCAATTCAACCAGAAGGTCCGGATGGCGCTGGTGGATATGCCCTGAATTTTCGAACCCCGCAACCTTCTGCCAAAAATCATGAAAAGTATTGGCAGCGACAGTATCCGGGCAGAACTGGATTTCCGGCGGGCCTTTACCTTGATTGAATTGCTGGTGGTCATCGGCATCATCGCGATCCTGGCGGCGCTGTTGTTGCCGGCCTTGTCGCTGGGCAGGGAGAACGCCAAACGCGCCTTCTGCCTGAACAATCAAAAGCAACTGGGTCTGGCCTGGCAGATGTACGCCGACGGAAACCATGGCAGGCTGGCGCTGAACGATTGGAATTTTCGCTCGGCGAACGTCCCCGAAAGTCCGACCAACTCGTGGGTTTTGGGGAACGCCGGTTTGGATACTGACCCCGCCACCATCACCGGCGGTTCGATTTATCCGTATGTCAAAGATGTGCGCGTCTACCGTTGCCCGGCGGATCGCAGCCTGGTTCTGGGCACGAGCATCCTGATTTTGCGCACTTATTCCCTGAGTTGTTTCATGGGTGGGCCGGCCAAGGACACGACCGATTACGGCATCAAACCGTTGAACCAAACCAGCCAGATCCGGAATCCGTCCCGGTTGCTCACATTTTTGGAGGAAGACGATGCGACGATTGACGACGGGCATTTCCTGTACTCACCGCTGATCAACAACTGGTACAACATTCCGTCGTGGCTGCATCAGAATGGCGTGACGCTGGCGTTCGCCGACGGCCACCAGGAATACTGGCGATGGCGGAGTGCGCGTCCCACGACCACTTACTTTAGTTCCGGCAGCGCCCTCACCGATCCGTCGGCCCTGACGGACGTCGCCCGGATGCAAAAGACGGCGCCGATTGCCTCAAATTGATTGCAGTCGGATGTTATTTCCATTTTGCGTTTTGATTTGTTGTAGTGTCGAGCCTCAAGCTTGAATGAATCGGCGCAAAGCGCCGACACTACAATCCGACGTGACATCGTCACTTCCCCTTTGCGTCCTGGTGGGGCGAGGCTACTGACGAGCCGCTGCTTGGCTTTGGCTGAATCCGGCTCGCGGGTACGCTCGCCCCACCACCCAAACACCGGTCATTTCCCCTTTGCGTTTGTGGCGGCCAGGAAGGATAATATCCGCTCATGAAAATCGTTCTGGCATATTCGGGCGGCCTCGATACCTCGGTCCTTTTGTCGTGGCTCAAGGAAAACTATGACGCCGAAATGATCGCCTTTTGCGCGAACATCGGGCAGGCGGAGGAATTGCGCGGCCTCGAGGCGAAGGCGAAGAAAACCGGCGCATCCAAAATTTACATCGCGGATTTGCAGGAGGAATTTGCGCGCGACTTCATCTACCCGATGATTCAGGCCGGGGCGATTTACGAAGGCCAGTATTACCTCGGCACCAGCATCGCCCGGCCGCTCATCGCCAAGGGCATGATTGCCGTGGCCAAAAAGGAAAAGGCCGACGCCATCGCCCACGGCGCCACCGGCAAGGGCAACGACCAGGTGCGGTTCGAACTCACCGCCGCCACCCTCGCGCCGGACCTCCAAGTGATTGCGCCGTGGCGGGACGCGCGGTATCGCAACGAGTTTCCGGGCCGGCAGGAGATGATTGATTACTGCGCCCGGCACCGGATTCCTGTCCAGGCCAGCGCGAAGAAACCGTTCTCGAGCGACCGGAACCTGCTGCACATCTCTTACGAGGCGGGCATTCTCGAAGACCCGTGGCTGGACGCCAGCGACAAAAAATATCGCGGTTCATTCACCACGCTCTCCGTGTTTCCCGAAGACGCGCCGAACAAACCGGAATTCGCCACGTTGGATTTCAGGAAGGGCAATTGTGTCGCGGTGAATGGGAAAAAATTGAATCCGCTCGGCGTGATGCAGGTGTTGAACAAAATCGGCGGCAAACACGGGGTCGGGCGGGTGGACATGGTGGAGAACCGGTACGTGGGCATGAAATCGCGGGGCGTGTACGAAACGCCCGGCGGCGCCATCCTGCATTTTGCGCACCGGCAGATGGAAAGCCTCACCATGGACCGGGAGGTCATGCACCTGCGGGACTCGCTGATTCCGCGGTACGCGGAGCTGGTGTACTACGGCTACTGGTTTTCGCCCGAGCGGCTGGCGTTGCAGGCGTTCGTGACCGAGACCCAGCAGAACGTGACCGGCACCGTGCGGGTGAAATTGTACAAGGGCAACCTCATGGTCGCCGGCCGCAAGAGCCCGGTGAGCCTCTACAACCCGCACATTGCCACGATGGAAGCCGACCCGACAAAAGCCTACAACCAGGACGACGCCACCGGCTTCATCCGGCTCAATGCCCTGCGCTTAAAAGTTGCGGCGAAGGTGCAAAAGAAAAAATAGATTGGCGCGCGAAACGCGTCCCGCTTTGCGGGATCGCCGCGAAGACCTCATCCATCGCATCGGTATCGTGCTTGGCGGAAAGATTTAGCGCGCCATCACCACCGGCTCCGATATCCGTTGGCGGAGCCGAGCTGCCGGTGGCAGTACCACCTCCCATTCCGGCGGTGGAGCGCCGTGCTCTACCGAATCAATTTAACGTGCCGCCTTTGAGCAGATTATCCAGCGGGCCTTTGACGGCTTCGGCCCAGATTTCGTAACCCTTGGTGGTCGGATGCAATCCGTCGCTCATGATGTCCCGGGAAATTGTCCCGTCGGGATTGAGAAATTTCGACCCGATATCGAGATAGAACACGTGCTGGCCGTCGTTCAATTTCGAAATGATCTCGTTGATGGCGATGATTTTGGCACGGACGGAAGTGGCAGGCCCGCTGCGGGGAAAGATGCCGAGCAAAAGAATTTTCGCGTCCGGAAAATCCTTGCGCATTTCTTGGACGACCGCGTCAACGCCTTCGGCGATTTGCGGCGCGCTGTTGTTTCGCGTGTTATTGGTGCCGATCATGAGCATGATGACCTTGGGTTGATAGCCTTGCCCTTCGCCGTTTTGCAACCGCCAGAGAACGCCTTGCGTGGTGTCGCCGGCGATGCCGAAGTTGGCGACTTTCATGGAGCCAAAGTATTTGTCAAAAACCGGTTTGCCGGTGTAAGCGCCGTTCACTGCGCGCGGAAAGCCATTCGTGCCGCCCGGATTGCGCCACCAATCGGTAATGGAATCGCCCATGAACAAAACGTCAATGTCGCCCTTCTGTGCAATTTCGACGAAGTCATTGTGCCGGCGCATGAACCCGGGATTGAGCTTCGGAATGACCGCGGAGTTGGCGGGTTGAGCTACCGTGGTAGCGACGGCGGCGTTGGTGGAATCGGCGGCAAAGGTTGGCGCGCAGGAAACGGAGCCGGCGAGGGCCAGTACGCCGGACAGAACATACAGACGGAAACGCAGGAATGATTTCATGCAAACAAGTTTGGGCGGCGTAAAGCCGAACGCAAGCGCGTTTTGCTGAACCAAATTCCGATTGAAATCACCCGGCCTTTCCACGCTTAAGGAATCGCTTTGTCACCATTCGCAATAGACCTTGCCAGAAACGACGGACCGGCGATAAATCCCGCGTATCCCTATGCCATGCGGCATTTCTTTTCCGGTCGGGTGTCACTTGACAGACCGCACCCAGTGGGTCGAGGTTAAGTTATGAAAAAGGAGTGGGTATTGTTTATGACGGTGCTGTTCGCCGCGGGTCAGGCGGTGGCCCAGCAACAGGTTAACACCAATTCCGCGTCGCAGACCAATAATCCGTCCGCCTCCACGACCTTCAAAGCCCCGAAACCGGCGTTCCATTGGTTCGGGCCGGGTGAACCGGTGCAAACCGGGAACCATCCGCGGTACGTTGAGAGCCTGGATACGCGAGCGTGGACGACGGTGGCGGAAGAAAATTCGGGTAAATCAGCTTTCCCGGATGGGGAAACGCATGAAGCCGGATTGTGCTTGTTGTGGTGGGGCGCCGAGCCGCGGTCGCGCTGAGCGGCGTTACCAGATTGACGAGCGGAGAATTCTGTAACGCAGGCGTCCTCGCCTGCAGGTTTACCGGGCGTCCCGCCCGGGTGGTGTTCCTGCTGGAGCGAGACGCTCCAGCAACCCGCCGTCGGGACGACCGCGCTACGTTTTTTGGGGACTACAGCGTCAATGCCCTGGCTGCTTCCGTCGCGAGGTTGAGCACCACGCTCGGAAACAGGCCGATCCAGAACATCCCGGCGATGCAGACGCAGGCGGCGAATTTGACCGACCCGGACAGGGGAATCGGCGACAAATCCGGTGCGTTCTTGCTCCAGTAAATCGCGCGGATGACGCCGAAATAATAGTAGAGCGAAATTACCACGCCGACGAGCGCCGTGAACGCGAGGCAATAGTAACCATGATTGTGATTTATCGCGCCTTGCTGGATGACGGCTTTCAGCAGCAAAAATTTTCCGAAGAACCCGGCCATTGGCGGGATGCCCGCCAACGACACCATGGCCAGAGTCATCGTTGTGGCCAGCAACGGCGAACGTTGATGCAAACCCGCGAGCCCTGAAATATCCTCGCTATCCAAATGCCGCATCACAACGCAAATGACCAGAAACGCCGCCACCACGGTGAACAGATAACCGGCCAGGTAATACAGCAGCGCCGCCTGCCCGGTAAGGCTCAACGCCGCCACGCCCAGCAGCAAATAGCCCGCATGGGAGATGCTCGAATAGCCGAGCAGCCGTTTCAAATTGCGCTGCGGCAGCGCGCACAGGTTGCCGTAAAGAATCGTGATGCCGGAAATGACGATGAGCAAGTCCGCCCAGTGTTTCGCCACGTCCGGCAGGGCGGTGAACAGTACGCGCAGCAGCAGAACAAATCCGGCGGCCTTGGAACCGACGGCCAGAAAGGCCGTGGTCGGCGTGGGCGCGCCCTGGTAAACGTCCGGCACCCAGATCTGGAACGGGAACGCCGCGATCTTGAAACCCAGCCCGACCAGCACGAACAACACGCCCAGCAGGAATATTTTGTTGGTCTCAAATTGCGCGGCGACGGACGCGAGTTCGGTGAAATTCAGTGTGCCCGTGGTGCCCCACACCAGCGCGATGCCGAACACGAGAAACGCCGACGACAACGCGCCGAGGATCAGATATTTCACGCCGGCTTCGAGCGAAACCAGCCGCCCGCGCTGGAAACTTGTCAGCACGTAAAACGTGATGGTAATCAGTTCGATGGAGACAAAAAGCATAGCGAAGTCGTTGGCCGACGCCGCGAACAACATGCCCGACAGCGCGAAGGCAATGAGCGAGTAGTATTCGCTGATGCCTCCCGCAATGCGGTCGGAGAATTCCACCGACATGAACAGCACCAGCATGGCGGCAATCAGGAAAAACCGCTTGAAAAAGATTGCCAGCGTGTCTTCCACGAACGCGCCCTTGAAAGCCGTGCCGGTGGTGGTGTCGCCCAGGTTCGTGATGAGCAGCGTTCCGAGTGTGGCAATGGCCAGATAAGCCAGGAACCGCCGGCGTTCGGGCGCAATGAAGACATCCGCCAGCATCAACACGATGCCAAGCACAATCACCCAGAGTTCCAGACTCATCAAGGAAGCGTTCATCAATTTAAAATCGTATTTTCTGCCAGGGCGACGCTGGAATTGTCGTGTAGCACCCGCGTCCCGCGGGTGGTTTCGGGCGTCGCGCCCAAAACCGCTTGCGGATGAAGCCCGCGATTGCCTGTGTGATCCACCCCAACCAGTTGCGTGCTGTCGCAATTCGGCGGGACGCCGAATTGAACCCGCCAGAGGCGGGTGCTACCCATGGCCACCGTTTCACCTCGCGCCATGGTTACAATTTTCTGCGCGTCGGGCGTGATTTTCTCCGTCAGCAGCCGGGGGAAACAACCGAACACGAACAGGCTCGCCAGCAACAGCGCATAAGGCAGCTTGCGCCAGAGGCTCGTGGCGTCGGCGAGCCCGGCCCATTTGTCCGGCAACGGCCCGTGCAAAACGTTGCGGACAGCGCGCGTCATATAGACCGCGCCGATGATGAGCCCGCCCCACAGCGCAAGGCCGGTCACGAGCGGGAACACCGTCCATGCGCCGAAGAACACCGTGACTTCACCGACGAAATTGGCAAAGCCGGGCAGACCACAACCGGCCATCGCCGCCATGAGCAGCGCCGTGCCGATGAACCGCAATTGCCGGCACAGTCCCCCGAGTTCGCTGATTTGAAGCGTCCCGGTTTTTTGATAAATGTAGCCGCTGAGTGCGAACGTCAGCGCCGCGAGGAAACCATGTGCCACCATGATGAATTCCGCACCGGTCACGCCGATGAGGTTCAGGCTGGCGATGCCGAGAAAAATGAATCCCATGTGCGCCACGCTGGAATTGCCGATGAGCAGGTTGAGGTCTTTCTGCCGCATCGCCACCCAGCCGATGTACAGGATGTTGCCGAGGCAAAGCCAGGCCAGGATTTGCATCCAGCTTTGCGCGGCCTGCGGCACCATGGGCAACGCGATGCGGATCAAACCATACAGACCGAACTTTTTCAGCACACCGGCATGCAGCATCGAGGTAGGCGACGGCGCGGAACCATAACCCAGCGGCGCCCAGGAATGAAACGGCCAGAGCGAGACCAGAATGCCAAAACCGAACAGCAACAGCGGGAAAATGAAATTTTGCGCGTGCGCCGACAGCGAATGCGCTGCGATATATTGTGTGAGTCTGGGAATGTCGAACGTATTCGCGCCGGAATACACGTAAAGCGCGATCAGCCCGATCAAGGCGATGAGCGCGCCCAGGCTCAGGTAAAGCGTGATTTGGAACGTGGCGTAATTCTTCCGTTCACCGCGGCCCCAGACGCCGATCATGATGAACGTCGGCACCAGCGCCAGTTCGTGCAGGAAATAAAAAAAGAACAAATCCAGCGACGCGAACGCGCCGAGGATGCCGCCGGTCATCACCAGCAACAGGATGTAAAATTCCTTCTCGCGTTCCTTGATTTCCCATGAGCAGCACGCCGCTGCAAAGGCGACGATGGCACCCATCAAAATCAGTCCGACGTTCAAACCATCCACGCCGACGTGATAACTGATGCCGAGCGATTCGACCCAGGGAATTTGCTGCACGAAACGGTAGCCGTCCGCATCCATCGGCGTGTGGCCGTAGGCGCAGAACATTTTAATGGCCAGCGCCGCCGAAATCAGCGTGGCGAGGACGGCGATGCCGCGGATGATGACGCGATAATTGCGCGGCACAAACACCAGCGCCAGCGCCGCCACGAGCGGCCAGCCCAAAATGTAGGTTAAAATAGACATTAGCTGTAAAATCCGAATGCCGAATGCCAAAATTCAAAGTAAGTTCGAACGTCCGCCCTCACCCTGACCCTCTCCCCCGGGGAGAGGGAACGGGTAAGATCGCCTTTCGAAACTTTCAACCAGTCCCGTTTCACCGACCGACTGACGATAATTCTCCCTCTCCTGGGGGAGAGGGCCGGGGTGAGGGCGGTCCAGCCACCACGCACTTCGATTCGTTTGTTGTTTTTGCGAATTGTCGTCATTTTCCAAGCACGAAATACATCACCACCGCCACGCCCAGCACGAACAGGAAGGCGTAGGTCTGGAGGTTGCCGGTCTGGACCAGCCGCAGCGCGCGCCCGGTCAAATCCGTGCCGCCGCGCACCAGGCCGATGCACAGCCCCTCCACCAGCCAGCGGTCAATCCAATCCATCACCGCGGCGATAAAATCGTGCGCGCGAATGACGGTGGCTTCGTAAAGTTCGTCAAAATAGAACCGGTTCTTCATGGCCGTCGCTAGGCTGCCGAGTTTCGCCGGCAATGGATCGCTGACGACGTCGCGGTACAACGCGCGGGCGGCAAAAATACCCACGGCAATAAAAGCCAGCCCGATCAACACACCAACCGGCGAATGAACGAATGGCTCCACCAGGCTTTGTCCGAAGGATTCGCGGGTTTCGCCGGGCGAAAATTGTGAGGCGTAGGTCTGGCTGGCGCCAATGACGCCGCCAATCACCGCAAACACGGCCAGCACCCGCAGCGGCCAGGCCATGACGGCAGGTGATTCGTGGACGTGCTCGGCGGCTTCGGTCTTTGGCTTGCCGAGAAACGCGACGTAGAACAGGCGGAACATATAGAACGCCGTCAAACCCGCCGTGAACGCGCCGAGGACGAAGAGCGGGTAATTTTTCTGGTCCAGTGCTTGTCCCAGAATGCTGTCCTTGGAATAAAAACCGCTGAACGGCGGTACTCCGCTCAACGCCAATGTGCCGATCAAAAAGGTCCAGAACGTGACGGGCATTTTCTTTTTCAGGCTGCCCATTTTCCAGATGTCCTGCTCATCGTGCATGGCGTGAATGACCGAGCCGGCGCCGAGGAACAGCAACGCCTTGAAAAAGGCGTGCGTGGTGAGATGGAACATCGCCGGCGTGGGGCCGGCCAGGCCGACGGACATGACCATGTAACCGAGTTGCGACAACGTCGAGTAGGCGAGGATACGTTTGATGTCATTTTGCTGGACGGCAATCAGCGCGGCGAGCAACGCCGTGAAACCGCCAATCCACGCAATGACATGCAACGCGTCGGCATTGAGCAAAAATAGAATCCGGCAAAGCATGTAAACGCCGGCGGCCACCATCGTTGCGGCGTGGATCAGCGCGCTGACCGGCGTCGGGCCTTCCATAGCGTCGGGCAGCCACACGTGCAACGGGAATTGCGCGGATTTGCCGACCGCGCCGCAGAAAAGCAGCAGTGCGGCAATGGACGCCATTTCGCCGAGCGCGGCGGGATTCACGGCGAGTTCATGTTGCAGCACCGTAAAATTGAGCGAACCCAGCAGTCCCCAAACCATCAAAATGCCGAGCAGGAAGCCAAAGTCGCCGAGGCGGTTGACGATGAACGCCTTTTTCGCCGCGTCACCGGCGCTGGGCTTTTCAAACCAGAAACCAATGAGGAGATAACTGGAGACTCCGACCAGTTCCCAGAAAATGAACAGCTCGATGAAATTGTTCGCCAGCACGATGCCGAGCATCGAGAAGGTGAACAGACTCATGAACGCAAAATAGCGCGAGAAGCCGCGATCCTCGTGCATGTAGCCGAAGGAATAAATGTGAATCGCACCGCCGACACCGGTGACCACCAGAAGCATCATCATGCTCAAAGCGTCGAGTTTCAGTCCGAAGTCAATGTTCAGGCTTCCGATGGACACCAAGCTGAAGGGAATTTCCTGGCCGCCGAGGGAAAGCCAACTGACGGCGGGCTCGCCGCTAACCCAGCCGTTCGCGTGGATGAAGACCAAGGTGAGAATGAACCCGGCGACAATCGCGCCGATGGACAGCAGCGCGCTCACGGTGCGGTAGCGCAACGTGAACAGCGTGATGCAACCTGCCGCGGCCAGCGGCAGGAACAAAATCAGCCAGGGCAGAATTTCGTATTTCATCAATCGAGCCGGGAACGTTCAACCTTCAACATAGAACTCCCAACATTCAATGCTGCCGCGCGCCGAAAGTTCAGCGTTGAGCGTTGAATGTTGAATGTTAAATGTTTCTTCATTTCTTCAGAGCTTCATTGTGGTCAGGTCTTCGACGTGGGCGGACTGGCGTTTGCGGTAGAGCGCGACAATGAGCGCCAGGCCGACCGCTACTTCCGCCGCCGCCACGGTGATGATGAAAAACACCAGCACCTGGCCGTCGAGCTTGTCGTTGAAGCGCGAGAACGCGACGAGCGCGAGGTTCGCCGCGTTGAGCATCAGCTCCAGCGACATGTAAATCACCAGCAGATTGCGCCGCATGATGACGCCGAGCAATCCCAGCGCAAACAGCAGAAAACTGACGGCCAGATAATTTTCCAATCCCACGTGCATGTTATTTCAAATCCTTTTTGCTCAGCAAAATCACGCCGACCATCGCCACCAGCAACAGCACGGAAACGACTTCAAACGGCAAAACGTATTGGGTGAACAGCAGTTTGCCGAGTTCAGCAGTCCCGCCCTCGTGCGTAAACTCAGAAGCAACTGGAAGCTTTGTCGTGTACAAACTTTTCAAACAAATGGCCAGAATTGCGCCGACGGATATCAGCCCGGTGACAATGCCGAACAAATTGATTTTCCGGCGTTGTTCTTCCTTCAAGTCGAGCAGCATGATGACGAAGAGGAACAGGACGATGACCGCGCCGGCATAGACGATGATCTGCACCGCGGCGAGGAAGAACGCGTGCAACAGCACGAACAGGCCGGCCATCGAAATGATGGTCAGCACCAGGAACATCGCGCTCGTGACCGGACTGCGGCTGAACGGATTGGCGACCACCAGCACACCGCACAACAGCGTGAGCGCCGCGAAGACGTAAAACAAAACGTCCGGCACCATGCTTCCGCCCAGCAAGTTGTTGATGGCTTCCATTGCCGATTAGACTTTCACCGGAAAATTCTCCTGTTCCTGCGCCTCATCCAGTTTGTGTTTCCATTTCTGGATGCCGCCGTGAACGCCCCCGAGGGCCAGCAGTTTTTCCTTGCCGTAAATCATTTCCTCGCGGCTCTGGCCGGTCAGCGAATAATCCTTCAGCAGGAAAATCGCCTCTTCCGGGCAGACTTCCTGGCACAAACCGCAGTAGATGCAGCGCAGGAAATTGATCTCGAATTCCTGCGGCATTTTTTCCGCGTTCGGGCGGTCGGCGAGCTCGCCCGCCGGGCCGGGCGGAATGATTTTGATGGCCTTGGGCGGGCAGACGAATTCGCAAAGCTGGCAGGAGACGCACTTGGTTTTGCCTTCCTGGTCGCGTACGAGGTACGGCGCGCCGCGATAATCCGGCGGCACCGCCCATTTTTGCTCCGGATATTCCATCGTGACGGTTTTACCGCCGAACAACGAACGGAAGGCGTGGCGGAACGTGACCTTGAACCCGCCGGCAATCGCCGGCAAATAAAGGCGCTCCGCCAGCGTCAATGGTTTGCGATTAACTATCATTTCAAATTCAAAATGCTTCGTAGCCGCCATGTTAATCGGCGGACTGATTATATTCGCTCCGCGTTTTAACAAACGCGCTACGGATCAACTGACGCACCACAACACCATGGCCGTGATTAAAATGTTCACCAGCGCCAGCGGCACGAACCGCCGCCAGCCCAAATCCATCAGCTGGTCGTAGCGGAAGCGCGGAAACATCCAGCGCACCCAGATGAACAGCACCACGAATAAAAGCATTTTCACCAGGAAAACGAGGATCTGTGCAATCCCCATCCCCAGGCTTGCCGCCGGATGGTCCAGCCCCCAGAACGGCAGCGTCCAGCCGCCAAAAAACAACGTCACCATCATCGCCGCCGAGGCGATCATATTGGAATATTCCGCGAGAAAAAAAAGCGCGAATTTCATGGCGCTGTATTCCGTGTGGTAGCCGCCGACCAGCTCGGTTTCCGCCTCCGGCAAATCGAACGGCAACCGGTTGGTTTCCGCAAACGACGCGACCAGAAAGATAATGAACGAAACCGGCGAGTACAGCGCCAGCCAACCGTGTTGCGACTGCCAGCCGATGATCTGGCTCAGGTTCAAATTGCCCACGATGAGCAACACTGGAATCACCGACATGCCCATCGAAATTTCGTAGGAAATCATCTGCGCGCTCGACCGGATGCCGCCGAGGAATGGATATTTCGAATTCGCCGCGTAACCCGCCAGCACGATGCCGTAGACACCGAGGGAAACGATGCCGAACGTGTACAGGATGCCCACATTCAAATCCGAGATGACCATCTGCTGCCGGCCGATTTGCGAGCCGAACGGAATCACCGCGATGACCAGCATCGAAGGAATTACCGCGATGGCCGGCGCCAGCCAGAAATACACCTTCCGCACACCCGCCGGCGTGAAATCCTCCTTGAGCATGAATTTCAAGCCGTCGGCCAATGGTTGAAAGAGGCCCAGCCGGATCAAGACCGGGCCGAGGCCGGGGATGGCTTTGACAAACGGCGGCGCGGCGCGGTTGGGCCCGACCCGGTCCTGGATCCACGCCGAAATTTTGCGCTCAGCCAGAACCGCATACGCCACCATGCCCTGTACCACGCCAACCACAATGGCGATTTTGACCACGCTGAAAATGATGAAACTCCAGTTCATATCAGATGGGCACCGTCACGCCGGTATCGCCGAGTCCCGCCCACGTCAAGCCCTTGAACGCGGGCACGTCCTTGGCCATTTCGTTGAACAGACCTTCGATGGTCAGGAAACCGTCCTGGCCGGTGACGTTGTAAACCAGATCGTGCAAAAATTCCCATTCCGGCCGGGCGTCGCCCGGAGCCTCGACCGCCTTCATGAATTTCTGGACACGGCCCTTGACGTTCGTGAACGTGCCGCGCTTCTCGACGTGCGCGCAGCCGGGCAGAAGGTAATGGGCGCGCTTCGTGGTTTCGTTCGGCAGAATGTCGCTGACGATGAGAGTTTCCAATTTGTCGAGCAACTCGGCCTCAATGCTGTTCTTCGTCACGTCCTCACCGAACACAATCAGAGTTTTGACCTTGCCGACTTTGATGCTGTCGGCAATCACCATCAGTTTGATGCCGGCACTCGCCTGGCAAATGCCGGTCAGCCGCGCCCCGGTCTTGTTCGGCGTCCGGTCCGTGTTCAACAATAGCTTGTCCCCTTCACCGAAATGACCGATGGAATCCGTGAGCGCGCCAAATTTGTTCGCCAGCTTCTTGAGCAGCCAGAGTTCCTCGTTGGTCTGCCGGGCAGAAGCAATAATGGCCACCGAACCGTGGGGCGCCTTTTTCAGTTTTTCACCGATCTCGTTCAGCACCACTGTCCAGGTGGTCTTTTCACTTCTACCTTCTGAATTCTGCCTTCTGACTTCCGTCAGTCGGTCTTCGCGGCCAATCCACTTGTAATTCAAACGGCCATGATCGCACATCCAGCAGGCGTTGACGGCGTTGTTTTCGCGCGGGGTATAGCGGTAAACTTTTTCTTCGCGCGAACCGGCGATAATATTGCAACCGGTCGCGCAGCTCGTGCAAATGCTTTTGGTTTCCTTGAGGAACCACACCCGCATCTGGAACCGAAAATCTTTCGACGTCAGCGCGCCGACCGGACAAATGTCCACGGTGTTCAAGGTGTAATTGTTGTCGAACACCTTGCCCGGATACGCCGTGAGCGTGTTGTAACTGCCGCGATTGACGATGCCGAGCGCGTCATCGCCGGCGATGTCCTTGGTGAACCGAATGCACCGGGTGCACAGAATGCAACGCTCGTCGTCGAGCACAATACGCGGACCCAGATCCACCGCCTTGGGTTTGTGGACCTTCGGTTCCACAAAGCGGCTCGCGCTCTGGCCGTAGTCCACCGAGTATTCCTGCAACTTGCATTCGCCGGCCTGGTCGCAAATCGGGCAATCCAACGGATGGTTGATGAGCAGAAATTCCAGCACGCCCTCGCGCATTTGCTTCACGCCGGGTGTTTTGGTGTAAATTTCCATACCGGGTGAAATCGGCGTGGCGCAGGCAATGGCCGGACGCGGCGATTTGGCGATTTTTGCGGTGCCATCAGGATTCATCACCGGCTTGCGGTCCGGGCCGAGCGCCGGCGTGCCGAATTCAACCAGGCACATGCGGCAGTTGCCCGCCACGGGCAGCTTGGGATGATAGCAATAATGCGGCACGTCCGTTTTTGCCAGCTCACACGCCTGAATCATTGTCGTCGGCACAAGCTTGCCCTGCCAGTCCGGCGTCAACTTTGGCACTTCAATCTCGCGCCCGTCCACCTTCACTTTGATCCTGTCAATCGCCGGTGCGGCGGGCTTCGTTTCAGTTGTGGCAGTGGTGGACATGACAATCAATGGTGCACGGCAGCCAGTTTTGATTCTTCCATCGGCTTCGCATTTTCCTGCGCGCGACGTGCTTCATCGGCTTTGCCTTTGGAAACAAATTCGTCTTTGAACTTTGCGACAAAACTTTGCACCGGCCAGGAGCAGGCCTCGCCGAACGCGCAAATCGTCCGGCCGCCGGGAATATTGTCGGCGATCTTGACCAGATAATCTGCGTCGCTCGCTCGGCCTTCGCCATGCGTGAGGCGATGCAATGCCTTGCTCATCCAGAGCGAACCTTCACGGCAGGGCGTGCATTGGCCGCAGCTTTCGTGCGCGTAAAATTCAGCAATGTTCGCCAGGGCCTCGACGATGTCCACGCTGTCGTCCATCACGATAATGGCGCTGGAACCGCTCATCGAGCCGGCGGCGATCAACGAATCGAAATCATAAGGTAAATCCAGCATGTCCACGTCCTGCTCAACCATCTGGCCGTCCGGGCCTTTCTTCTTCAACTTGAATTTTTCGCCCGCCTTGAAAACTTTCGCCGACGAACCGCCCGGTATGACCGCTTTCAAGGAACGCCCGGGACGCAATCCTCCGCCAAAAGCCGGATCGTGGATGAGCTGGCCGAGGGTGACCTTGCCGGTTTCGATTTCGTAATAACCGGGCCGATTGACATGGCCGCTGAGGCTGACAATGCGCGTGCCGGTGTTGTTCGGCGTGCCGAGCTTGGCGTATTCCGCGCCACCCATCGCGACGATGTGCTTCACGTCGCAAAGCGTTTCCACATTGTTGACGATGGTCGGGCACATCCACAGGCCGAGCACAGCCGGGAAATACGGCGGTTTGATGCGCGGATACGGCCGCTTGCCTTCGAGCGATTCGATCAGACCGGTCTCCTCACCGCAAATGTAGGCGCCGGCGCCGCGATGGACGTAAATCTCCAAATCGTAGCCGCTGCCGAGGATGTTTTTCCCGAGAAAATTCTTCGCGCGGGCTTCGTTGAGCGCCTTGTTCAACAGCTTCGCGCCTTCGGGCATTTCACCGCGGATGTAAATGTAGGCGAGCTTCACGTCGTTCGCGAAGCAGGAGATAATCATGCCCTCGATGAGCTGATGCGGGTCCTTGTGGATGATCTGGCGGTCCTTGAACGTGCCCGGCTCGGATTCGTCGGCGTTGCAAATCAGGTAAATCGGCTTGCCGCTCTTGCGGTCCACAAAGCTCCACTTCAGCCCGCAGGAAAATCCCGCGCCGCCGCGCCCGCGCAGGCCGGAAATCTTCACGTCCTCGCGGATTTGCTCCTGCGGCGACAGCTTCTTGCCGTCGGGCAAATCCTTCGGCTGCATGGCGAGCGCCTTTTTCAGGTCGTTGTAGCCGCCGTGACGCAAATAGCATTCGATGTCCGGCGTGTAACCCGGCTCATCGGCGTATTTCAAAACCAGTTTGTATTCCTGCGGCATGGCTAATTCTGTAACTTGCCAGAATGGGTTGTTATCTCCGCCCTCACCCCGGCCCTCTCCCCCAGGAGAGGGGGAATCATTCGCTGGTTCTCAACCACACGGGCGACACGGGTTGTCGTGCGTGTCTTGGGGCAAACGACAGCAGGGCGGCGGTAATGGCAATGAGCAAAATTTAAAGCGACGCGCGCGGCTACTCCCTCTCCCCGGGGGAGAGGGCCGGGGTGAGGGCGGTCGTCATACAAACTCACTCCCGCGGTCTGTTGGCTTGACGGGCTCGTGAAACCCTTTAGCCTGTCAGATGCTCCGGCTTGCCCGATGGTGTAACGGTAGCACAGCAGACTCTGGATCTGTTTGTCATGGTTCAAATCCATGTCGGGCAGCCAACGGCCATGTACGATTTCAGATTTACGATTTACGATTTGCATTGGCTCACTTGCATCCCGCGACTATTTCATCCGCCTTTTTGTGGCTGACGCCTTCGTAAAAAGTGTCGTTGCACATCATCACCGGCGCGGTGCCGCAGCCGGCCAGACATTCGACGAATTCGACCGTGAACTTTCCGTCTTTTGTCGATTGCGGGCCGTGCGCATGCGCGTCCAGGCCCAGCTTTTCGCAAAAATGCTGGTGCAGTTCATACCCGCCGCCGAGCGCACAGCTCAACGTCCGGCAAACCTTGATTTGATACTTGCCCATCGGTTGCTGCCGCAGCATCGGATAAAAGGTGACCAACTCGTAAATATTGATGGGCTGCAACTCGAGATTCTTTGCCGTCCATTCGACCGCTTCCTGCGAAATCCAGCCAAATTGATCCTGGATGGCGTGGAGCACCATGAGCGCGGCTGCGCGTTTCACCGGATAATGCGTGATCAATTCGTTCACTTCCGTCTCCAGCGCCGCCGGTGCGGCAAAGCCGCTTTGGCGCCGGAGCGGATTCGGTATCGGTTCGGTGTGCGCGGTGCTCATCGGTCGCATTCTCCCATGACGAAATCGAGCGAGCCGAGAATCGCCACGGTGTCGCTGATGAGACAACCGGGGAAAATTTTCGGGATGATGCTCAAGTTCACAAAACTGGGCGAACGAATCTTCATCCGGTAAGGCGTGCCGCCGCCTTTGCTGTGGATATAAAAACCGAGTTCGCCCTTCGGGTTTTCGTGGCCGAAATAAATTTCGCCGGGCGGACAGTTCATGCCTTCGGTGACGAGCATGAATTGATGAATCAATTCCTCCATCTTCGTCAGCACCTTCTGCTTTGGCGGCAAAACCACCTTGCCATCGGCTACGTTGACCGGTTCCTTCGTACGGTTTTCCGCGCCGCCGGGAATTTTCTCGATGCACTGCCGTAAAATGCGGACGCTCTGGCGCATTTCCTCCATGCGTACGAGATAGCGGTCGTAGCAATCGCCGACGGCACCGACGGGAATGTCGAAGTCCAAATCCGGGTAGCAAAGATACGGCTGTTTCTTGCGCAAATCCCATTCGACGCCGCTGCCGCGGAGGTTCGGGCCGCTCAAGCCGTAATCAATCGCATCGGACTTCGAGATCACTGCCAGCCCGCGGACCCGGTCCACCCAGATGCGGTTGCGCGTCAGCAGGACTTCGACCTCGTTGAGCGCGGGGATGAATTCGTCACAAAATTTCCGGCACTGATCCAGCCACGTCGGCGGAAGGTCGCGCATCAGACCGCCAATGCGCGTGTAACTGGTGGTGAACCGTGCGCCGCTGGCAGCCTCGGCCAGGTTGTAAATTTTCTCACGCTCGGTGAATGTGAGCAGGAATACCGTCACCGCGCCCAGGTCCATCGCGAACGCGCCGAGGCCGAGCAGGTGCGCCGAGATACGCGCCAGTTCCGCGCACATGACACGGATGTATTGGCAGCGCGGCGGCAAATCCTTCTCGATGCCCAGCAGTTTTTCCACCGCCAGCGCGTAGGCAACGTTGTTGGCCAGCGGCGCGAGATAATCCAGCCGGTCCGTGTAGGGAATGAACTGCGTGTAGGTCATGTTCTCGGCGATCTTCTCGTCGCCGCGATGCAGATAACCCACGTCCGGGTCCGCTTTGGTGATGATTTCACCGTCCAGTTCCAGCACGATCCGCAACACGCCGTGCGTGGCCGGATGCGATGGCCCCATGTTCAGGACCATCTTGTCACCCTGGACATCTTGAAGCTCTTCCGCCGCCTGCGCTGCTCGCGCGGCGGAGTCACGAATCTCAATGTCTTGAACCGTGGCCATGAAATGAATCGTGTTTATGCAAACAAAAATTCTTCTTTTGCCCGTTTCTTGAACCAAGCAATGAACTTGGAAAACTGATTCCTCTTAACAAAGCCCCCGATTTTAACGAGCCAAAGGCAACCATGCCGCGAAAAGTAGATTCCAAGCCTCTTGATTGAGTGAGCCTTGGGCAATCCCTTGATTCCGCCAATCTTAAATAAAGTATAATATCCGACGAGTTGATCGAAATACTCACGCTTCACCTCAAAATGCTTGGTTGTCTTAATCTCAATGAGCGTGTCATCAATCACCAAGTCACAATCTGCTCCACCAACAAGTTCAGAAGCGCGTCCAAACGTCGGATTCAAAACGCACGCTTTCTTCGCTCTAAAAACCTTGGACTGGACCAGCGAGATTAAGCGCCGCAAATCTTGAAAATCTTTCCGATCAACTTTGCCGACCTTGGCGAAGTATGAATCATCCACGTCTCTCCGGTAAAAAACTTCCAGTTGGGCCAAACAAAGAACCGAACGCAGCAGGCTACTGCACATCACGCCATTTAGCAGATACCTGTTGTAGTCCACATTCGCCTTCGCTACGAGGTCTTTGAATTTGCGCGGATAGAATAAAACATCGTCAAGACCTTCATCGCCGAATAAAGCTTCCTCTGCGACCCATTTTCTAGTCACAGCTTTTGGGTTCAGGCGTTCGATGTAGAATCGAAGAAGGTAATCGAAAGCAGTTCCGACCATGGAATAATTCTCCGTCAGCGGAGGTGCGGCCAATTCTCTCGTAATATCCAGCGATGGCATCTGGAACTCAACTTTGAACCGTTGGCGGACATCGGCATTTTTTTTAAGAAATGACGTAAGGCTCATTTTAGTCCTCCGGTGTCCTCACGCGCGGTTCACGGTTGGTGGCGTCCCCGCTACCGGCCACCGTCACGAATGGTCCGCCTTCAAGCGGCGCCGGTTTGGTGAACGCTACGCCGGGCAATTCGCTGGGTTTGCCTGCCAGCGGAAAATCTTTGCGCAGAGGAAAATACGGATAGCCTTCCCACATCAAAATCCGGCGCAGATCGGGATGGCCGCGGAACCGGATGCCCATCATGTCATAGATTTCGCGTTCGTGCCAGTTGGCCGTGTTCCAGACGCCGATGACGCTCGGCAATTCGGATTTCTCCTCGCTCACCTCCGTCTTAAGCCGCAATTCGCAGCCATGCATCAGGCCGCGCAGATGGTAAACCAGCGTCCAGCGCGGGTCGTCGCCGTAATTGTCCACGCTGCTGATATCCACGAGATAATTGAAGTCCAAATCGTTCTTCGCGTAACGGCAGACCTCGGCAATCTTTTCCGCGTCGGCAATCTTAAGGGTGATTTCACCGCGAAACTCCGCCGGTTCGGAGATCAGGTCGCCGAACCTCACCTTGATTTTCTGTGCCTGTTCCAAAGAATTCATTTAACCATGGACGAACCCGGATGGGCATGGACGTTTAACGCGAATTTGACGAATTGACGCGAGCTCGAATTCATTCGCGATAATTCGCGAAAGGGGCATCCAGCCTTTTTTTTGAATCCGTGTTTATCCGTGTTCATCCGTGGTTAAAATCAAGCCACCGCCTTGGGTTCGTGATGCAACGCTTTGACGGCCACGAGGTCTTGCAACACCGGCTGCGTGCTGATTTTGTCCTGTAATTTCATCAAGGCGTCGAGCACGGCCTCAGGCCGGGGCGGGCAGCCGGACACATAAACGTCCACCGGGATGATATGATCCACGCCCTGGAGCACGGCGTAACTGCGATACATGCCGCCGGTGGAGGCACAGGCGCCCATGGCAATGACCCATTTTGGCTCGGGCATCTGGTCATAGATCCGCTTGACGCACATGGCCATTTTGTAAGTGACGGTGCCGGCCACAATCATGCAGTCCGCCTGCCGGGGGGAAAACCGCATGACCTCGGAGCCAAAGCGGGAAATATCGAACCGGCTGGCGCCGGCGGCCATCAACTCGATGGCGCAACATGCCAGGCCCATGGGCATCGGCCAGACGGAATTCTTGCGAAACCAGTTCAATGCGGCATCCACACGGGTGACAATAACGTCTCCTTCAATCTTGGAATCGTAACCGATTTCGGCATTGGTGCGCATAGACCTTATTTGCTAAAAAACTGGCAAAATCAACGTAATGGGTGCCTGTGACACGGGCAAGCAAATTTGTGATTTTTTTCACAAAGGCGGAAAATTCACCTGAATTTAACGGAGCCGGTGGCCGCCGGCGTGCTACAACTTGCGCTTGTGACCGGCGGCCGCTTGCGTAGAATTAAGAAACGCAATATGCGTGTGCTTTACGAATGATGAAAACTTTTGCCGAATTGAATTTCCCCGGGCGGCTCATCGCCGTCGAGGGCCTCGACGGGTCAGGCAAGTCCACGCAGATTTATCTGCTCAAGCGCTGGCTCGAAGCCGAGGGCATCAAGGTCTATTTCAGCGAGTGGAATTCCTCCGAGCTGGTGAAATCCGCCACCAGCAAGGGCAAGAAACGCGAGCTGCTGACGCCGACGACGTTCAGCCTCATCCACGCGACGGATTTCGCCGACCGTTACGAACGCCATTTGCTGCCGTTGTTGCGCGCCGGCTACGTCGTGCTGTGCGACCGCTATATTTTCACAGCGTTCGCGCGCGATGTGACCCGGGGTTGTCCGCCGGACTGGGTGCGCGGCATCTACAACTTCGCCGCGCTGCCGGACATCGTGTTCTTTTTCAAGGCGGACCTGGAGGTGTCGCTCAACCGCATTCTGGAAGGCCGGCCGAAGCTGAAATTTTTCGAAGCGGGCATGGATTTGCGGCTCTCGGCCGATCCCTACGAAAGTTTTCGCATCTTCCAGGGCCGCATTCTGGAGCAATACCTGGCGATGGCAGGCGAGTTCAAGTTCATGGTGATGGACGCCAATCAGCATGTGGAAAAACAACAGGCGCTCGTGCGCAAAATCGTGGGCGAACGGATCAACCTGGCGCGGTTCCGCCGCCGCCGGCCCCTGCCCTTGCCGCCGCCGCTCCCGCCGGACAACAAGGCGAAGGAAACCGAGGAAGATTTGGCCGCATGAAAAAACCGATGACCAATCCTGAAGGCGCCAAAAAGGGCCGCCGCTATTACGGGCACGGCATTCCCCGCTACCCGCTGGAAGATCTGGTGGGCAAATTGATTGTGGTCGAGGGTGCGGACGGTTCGGGCCGTTCCTCGCAGATTGCGCGGCTGGTGGACTGGCTGGAAACCTGCGGACACGCGACGGTGCAGGTAGGTTTGAAACACTCCACGCTGGTCAGTTCCGAACTCGCCAAGGCGCAGGAGGGAAATATTCTGAGCCGGACGACGCTGAGCCTGTTTTATGCGACCGACTTTGCCGACCAGTTGGAAAACATGATTTTGCCCGCGCTCAAGGCCGGTTTCATCGTGCTGTCGGATCGTTATATCTACACCCTCATGGCGCGCGACGTGGTGCGCGGCATGGATGAGGCGTGGCTGAAAAATTTATACGGCATTGCGCTCGAACCCGACGCGGTGTTTTATCTTTCCGTTGAACCCCAGGAACTGGTGCAACGCAACCTCGCCAAAAACGCGGCGTTGGACTATTGGGAAAGCGGCATGGACCTTGGCTTTTCGCGCGACATGTTTGACAGCTTCCTGAAGTATCAAACCGCCATGCAGGCGGCGTTCCGCCAGTTGCGGAAGAATTACGGCTTCACCGTGGTTGATGGCAACCGCCCCGTCGGCTCCATTACCAAGGAACTGCGAAAAAAAATTCGGGCGCTCCTGGTGGAAAAATAAAATAGTTCAAACGCCGGGCGTTCCGCCGGGTGGCGGCGGCGGGACATTGTTCGTGGCGGGCGGCGGACCCGCCGGCGGTCGGTCGCGTGGCGGGCCGTGCGGCGCAAATTGTTTTGTCATCGCCTCAAATTTCTTCTGTTGTTCCGGTGTTAATTCCGCCCGGATGCGCTGATGGACCTGTTCCATTTCCTGGCGCCAGATTTCGCGGTTCCGCTCCTGGCCTTCGGCGACGATTTTGGAAATCGCTGCATGTTGTTCCGGCGTCAACTTGAGTGCCTTATCGAGGTGTCCAACGAAATCTTTCCGCCACGTTTCCGGTGAACGGGGTCCGGATGAAGGCCGGTGCTCGTGGACCACGCAGTTCACCAGCAAACCGCCGGTCAAAACGCCCGCGCCAAAAATCACCACGGTGGCCAGGATGACTTTCCACGAATTCATTGGGTTTGTGCGTTTTGATCCACCGCCGCCAGCAATGTGCTTTCAAAATTCTGCGAGAGGTCTCCCGTGCCGGCGCCGGTTGCCGGATTGAAGAAGGCCCATACGCCGAGCATCAGTGCGATGGCGAGGCAAGAAACCGCCGCCCGCCAGAGTCCGCGCACCCACAAGACCGGATGGCCGCTGGCGGTGCGCGCTGCCAGCAAGGCCATCACCCGCTTCTCAAACGCGTAAGGCACACCATCGCCCGGCGGATTCGCGCGGGCGGCGGCGATCAATATCTTTTGTAATTCAGCGGGGTTCATACACGCCTGATTTATCAGACGCCGGCTTGCGGCGTCGGGTTACAGGTACTTGTCTTTCGGCAACCTGGCCAGAATTTTCCGCATTTCGGCGCGCGCCCGGAACGCGCGCACCTTTACCAGGGGCACCGACCAGCCGGTCAACCGGGCGATTTCCTTGACCGGCCGGTCTTCGATTTCCAGCAACGTGATAACCAACCGCGCCGGGGGTGAAAGTCGTTCCAGAACGCGCGCGACCAGTAATCGCGCCGCGGCGGCATTTTCGGTCGCGGCCTCCGGTTGGGCCACGAAACGCTCCAGCCAGTCATTCTCCGGATCGGTCAAATCGGAGAAGGCCGATTCCCGATTGCGCTGGTGGCCGCGCAAAAAGTCATAACAGGTCCGCACCGTCAATCGCATCAGCCAGTGTTCGAACGGCGCTTCGCCGCGGAAGCTGCCCAGCTTGTCAAACGCCTTGAGCCAGACCTCTTGGGCGATGTCCTCCACCTCGCTTTCGCGCCGGGCGTAGCGTCGGGCGGTGGCGAAAACCCGCGGGGAATACTTTTGGACCAGCGGTTCGAAACTCGCGGCGTCTCCGGCCAGCACGGCGGCAATCAACTCCGCTTCGGTTCGTTCCATTGCGCGGAGGCTGCCAGAAAAATTTCCGCGGCTAAAGTCAAAAGCCGCCGGACGGAAATTCAGGGCCGCGTGATGTGCAGCGCCGCTTCCAGGGCATCGGAGAATTTTTTGACCGCCGTGGTGATTTTGGGCGGTTGTTCGAGCAGGCTGGCCATCATCCGCTCGGCGCTTTCGGGCCGGCGACGGAGCAATTCGGCGCTGGCGAGGATCAGCGAAACGTAGTTGTTGATGTCATGACGCAAATCGGCGAGTTGTCGGTTCAGCTCGCCCATTTGTTCCACACTTAGCGTGACCGGTTCGGTTGGCAATGGCATTGGCAGAATCATCGCGCAAGGCCGGTTGAAAGCAAGCGGCTTTCTCACTGGCGAAGGAAAAATTGGAGCGAGCGAAGGGATTCGAACCCTCGACACTCACGTTGGCAACGTGATGCTCTACCAGGCTGAGCTACGCTCGCTTCCCGAAAGCGGAAGGGCAGCTTAGGAAAACATCCCGAAAAGGCAAGCCCGAATTCAGGCTGGTTTGGGTGTGCTGCTGCCCAGGGTCGCGCGAATCACCTTGAGCAGATCGTCGTGGTTGATGGGCTTGTGGAAGAAGGCCACCGCTCCACTGGCCATGGCGCGATCCTTGTTTTTAATGTCCTCGCCGCCGGTGATGATGATGATGGGAATTCTTCGGGATTCATCCACGCGGTGGAGCCACTCCATGATGCGGAACCCGTCCCACGGCACGCCGGCCACGTCCGGCGGAAACGTGATATCGAGCAAAATCAAATCCGGCTTCTCCATGCGCACGATGGACATGGCTTCCGCCCCGTCCTGGGCCGTCGCCACCTGATAACCTGCCCCCTTCAATTTGAGGCAGATGGTCTTGACAATCACCTCGTTGTCATCCACCACCAGAATTTTCGGCGGTGCGCCGGCCGGCGGTGTAGGGGCATTGACACTCATACGTGATTTTTGCGCATCTGGCTTTCTATCAGCCAAAAACGGAATTTTTAATTTCACACCCGTGTTGCAAGCAGGGTCTGTACCAAAAAAGGGCATAGTGGCAAAGCACAATTTATGCATTTTGACTTTGCCACCGGCTCTTCTGCTAAACTGTGGCCGTGAGCAACGTTTTCTATGCCCCGGGCGAACAGCGTGCCGCGAAGGTCAATGACCTTTTCGCCGCCATTGCCCGGCGTTATGACCTGCTCAACGACCTGCAAAGCTTTGGCCTTCACCGGCAGTGGAAGCGCCGGGTCGTTGAACTGGCCGGCGTCCGCCCGGGCCAGCGCGCGCTCGATGTCTGTTGCGGCACGGGCGATATCGCTCTGGCCCTCGCCCGGGCTGGCGCGGAAGTGACCGGCCTTGACTTCAGCCAGGCCATGCTCGAAATCGCCCGGACCAGAGGCCGGAAGACGGAGGCCGGAGGTCAGAGGCCGGCAGTCAGAAATCTGTCTTCCGTTTTCCGCCCTCCGGCCTTTCTCCAGGGCGACGCGCAGCAACTGCCCTTCCCTGACAATTCCTTTGATGCCGTCACCGTTGGCTACGGATTGCGCAATCAGGCCAGTTGGGAAACGGGCCTGGGCGAAATGTTCCGCGTCGCCAAACCCGGCGGGCGGCTGGTGGTGCTGGATTTTAGCAAACCGCCGAACGCCCTGTGGCGCACGATTTATTTCACGCACCTGAAAATGACCGTGCCGCTTCTGGGCTGGCTGTTCTGCGGCAACGCGGACGCCTACGCCTACATTCTCGAATCGTTGAAACATTATCCGGCGCAGGAAGGCGTCGCGGCGAAGATGCAGGAACTGAATCTGTCAAACGTGCGCGTGTTCAACCTGCTCGGCGGCGCCATGGCCATCAACTACGGAGAAAAGTCAAAATGATGTCAGCGAAGAGCGTGAAGAAAATTCATACTAATTAGTTTTGGGTCTCATATGGAATAGGGTCTTCAAATCTATATACCCTTTTAGGAGATGATAAGCCAAAATCTATGGCCCCTCCCGAGCTTTCTTGCTGGTCAAACCAAACTCCCTGTCTCATATCAAAATCTGACGAATTTGGGATATATAATCCTCCTCTCATAAGTACGTGCATTCCTAATGCCGAGTCCACCAAATGAGCAGAGGTACGATAATAAACACCGTCTTTGGTTGTGAAATCTGGCTCATAAACACCTGCTGGTAGCTGGATGGTAGCCAAGCTGGATTTCCTCTCATACGACTGCTTCAAAACGATTGGTTTAATGCTGGAGTCTGCCAGCTGGACGCTCTCACACCCACATAAAAGAACTGCTCCTATAATAAAAATCAAAAATCCGAAAATCTTCATAAGGTTAGGGGTAAAGGTGAAAATAAAAATTCAGCTACAGGCGGCTTCATTTGTTAGCAATAGAACATATGTCTGTCAGACCACCGAGGTCCAGCGGAATACGGTTGCTATCTACTTGGTCAAGTGGAGCAATAAGCGCGAAACGAAACTCTTGCTGCCATGCGTAGCTGGCCTCCTTCATGAACACGAGGTCGATAGTCGTCTCTGGGGCAATGACTTGATCCGGCTGGAAGTAGGCAACTTGCCGAGAACCACCGCCCCACTCGGGCCGTTGAATACGAAGAGCTGTATTGAAGCGACGGTGGAACTCGGGGACATCGTGAATCGTGATGCAGCAATCGTCTTCGGGAAACTCTGAGTAAAACCGCCGGTTGTTGCAGAGTGAACAGCAAAGAATATAGTACCTAAGATACTCTCCGGTAACGTCTCGTATGTCGTAGGAGACCTTGATGCTCAGAAGATTCTGAAGTGCCTTGGGCTGGCTACCGGGTGAGGTGACCGCAAACTGGTGGCGTTTTATATCTGGCGAGGAACTGCGTCTCAGTTCGTTGTCGCGTTGGGCGTCACTCAACTTACTATCGTTGTAGTTGGCAGCAGGACCGAATGAAATGAGCCCGTTGTTGACGAAAGGTTCCGCATACTTGAGTTGGCCAAAACGGAATATGGATTGCGGCATTTGCATAGGAGTGTGATGACGCCTAATAAAATAACAAGGGCTTCCCGCGCGCGGTCCAGCCTATCTATCAGATTCAAAATTTGAACCTTATTTCTGTAATTCACTAACTTTTCCCGCCCAGCCGGATGGTCATTCCCTCACGGGCGGCGTCCACTTTCAGTTTCGTCCGTTGCCGGGTCACAAGCTGGCGCGCGTGCTGAAGCAGAGCGTCCAATTGTTTGTCGCTGCGTTCCGGGTCGTGATGAAACAGGCACAGCCGTTTCACTTTTGCGGCCAGCGCCAGTGCCACCGAGTCGTCCACGCAGCCGTGGCCCCAGCCCGCGTGCCGTTCGTATTCCACCGCGTCGTATTGCGAGTCGAGAATCAGCACGTCCGTGCCGCTGAGAAATTTGATCATCTTTCCGTCCTCGCCGCCCGGGCGCGGTTCGCTGTCGGGAAAATAGGCCACCGACCCGCGCGGCGTGAACAGCCGGTACCCGACACACAGGCCGGGATGCTGCGCCCGTTGCGCCCGCACCTGCACGGCGCCGATCTTGAAATCGAATTTTTTGAGCTCGTCAATTTCGATGTTGCTGGGCAGTTTGTCGAACGGCACGGGAAAGTAGGTGCTTTCCATCTGGCCGGTGAGTACGCTGACCAGGCCCTTGCGCGCGCCTTCGCAGCCCAGAATCCGCAGCCGGCAGCGCGAATGATAAATCGGCCCGAAGAACGGCAGGCCTTGAATGTGGTCCCAATGCGTGTGCGTGAGGAGCAAGGTGAGGTTGAGCGGCTGGTTCTTGAATTCCGCCAGCAGCGACTGGCCGAGCGCCCGCAAGCCCGTGCCCGCGTCAAGGATGATAATCTGGTTGCCGCTGCGAATTTCCACACAGGAAGTATTGCCGCCAAAGCGAACCGTCTTCGGTCCCGGTGTCGGAATCGAGCCGCGCACGCCCCAGAATTTCACGCAGGTGGCGGTTTTGATGAGATATTTTAGCCCAGATCCCGGGAAAAAACAAACGGCAAATCTCCCGGGCCGAGGCGGAAAATCAATGCATCGGGCCATTTTGCCGGTCGTTGATCCCGGAAAAACCTTGCGTGTTTTCGCGGCTTTTTTAGGATGATGCTCTTTGAGGGGTTGGTAGCTCAGTTGGTAGAGCAGTGCCCTTTTAATTCAAAATCGCCGGTTTTAGCTATTTTTAGCAGCTTTTATTTTCCTTTTGCAACCATTGCAAAGCCATTGATTTCATTGGTTATTATCCGCATTTCGATGTCTTCTCTTGTCGTCTCATAAAATCCAAAAGTTTTCATCCGGGTTACAAGTCGGGTGCAAGTTTTATCCGTAAAGCGCGGAATCACATCGTTCAAATTCTAACACCGTGACTATGATTTTGAGTCAGGGTTTCTCGGCGTGAAATGTCGCGGGCCAGTTTGATGTCAAACGACTCGACGACAATGCTCATGTCCTGGTGCGGATATTTTTCATCAAGGTGTTCCCTAACCTGAGCCGTCACATCGTTTTTCCAAAGGTTCAAAACTTGCCGCTGGTCACGCGCGAACGTCTGCAACACTTCACTCGCATCGTGGCCGCTGTTCAAAACTTCCTTCAACTCGCCTGATTTCAACGGCAGACATTCTACAACCGCAAATTCCAAGCCCGCCGCCGTGCGACGGTGGCAGACGGAGGTGATTTTCGTCAAATCAACGGCATGTTGCCATTGCGTGCCGTCGTCGGTTTGGATGATGTGCCCTGACGATTGCAGGGCGGCTCTTGATGCGTCGTTGGCTGTCGCTGGCAGATTGGACTCGATATTGTGAATGGCATCACAGTTTGCTTTGAACTGTTTCAAATGTTCCGCGAAATGCTGGATGGCCTCGGCGTTGGCCTGCTCTTGAAGCGGTGTGGGTCTTTCGTAGTAGTTCATAATTTAACTCAAATCGGTTTGCAGAAGTTTTATCAATTCGGTTCGTGGCACGAGTAATTTGCCCCGGAGCGCACGGCAGGTTTTGAGTTTGCCGCGCTGAATCAGCCGGTAGATGCTGAAATAATGCACACCCAGCATATCGGCGGCTTCCTGCACAGAATAGGCAAGCCGTTCGATTGGTGGTGTCGTGGTTTGTGTTTCGTTTTCTGGAATGGTTTCCATACGTCCTTTACAGGTTTTTCATGGGGAATAAATTTGAGCTTTGACCGGTTTGCTCCAGTCCATTTTGGGCAGGAAATGAATCGGATGAACGCGGAGCGCCACCGCCAGGTAATACAACTGCGTCAGATCAATCCGCAGCGAGCCGTCTTCGATTTTGGAAACGGTGCTGCGCGTGACATTTTGCCAGCCAGCATCCTCCAACCGGTCGGCCAAATCAAATTGTGTCCAGTCGAGCTCGTTACGCCGTTTGCCGACTTGTCGCCCGATAAAATTCCGCTTTTTCATCGCGAATAAAATTCTGCCGCTGTTTTTACCAGAATTCCCGGCATCAGGTTGTGATGAATTCATAACAACTTTTTGGAATTCAAAAACCGACCTCCCAAGGCATGGCAAAGCCATGCAATGGGAAGTGGGGGTCATCAAACTGACAGCAAACTGGCGTCAGTTCTCGCCAATAAAGCCTCAATTGAGGTAGAAAACAGGCAAAATTGCCTGACCCATTATGGGATAAAGGGCATTATCGCATCGGCTTTCGCCGACCTAGCCAAGTAGAAGAATCAGGACTTTCGTCCTGTCTTAAGAAACAATTAGCACAGCCGAAACAAAATGCAAGCCCGGCAGGATGAATAAATTTGGCGAGAGAATAACAACCTTTTGTCCTTCATATCTTCACCGTGATAAAGCTCCCCAGCGCAGAATCCTAGAGGCAAAATTCCCGGAGCCGGGCGGCGGGTGCAATGTGGAGCGCAGCCGGATGAGGCGAGCAATACATTGACGCGCCGACCGGCGACATATCATCACGCCTCGGATTCACGCGCGGGAAATAGCGCGACTGCGGCTATGGAACAATGTTTTACAATAACGGCATGAGAACCGCCTCAAGATTGCCGCAGTCGCGGCGACTGCGGCGCGGCGGATTAGCAAAACGGAAACGCCAACATAACGCCGCCTCAAGATTGCCGCAGTCGCGGCGACTGCGGCGCGAACAGCTACAGCGTGTCCGCGCCAAACTGTGCGCCGCCTCAAGATTGCCGCAGTCGCGGCGACTGCGGCGGAAGACGTTTCACCTGCCATAATCCCGGTGGATGCCGCCTCAAGATTGCCGCAGTCGCGGCGACTGCGGCAACTGGCCTGGAGCCAGCGGGCGTTGGAAAAGCGCTGCCGCCTCAAGATTGCCGCAGTCGCGGCGACTGCGGCCACCGACGTGAATTTCGGGAATCCTTTCACCAACATCCGCCTCAAGATTGCCGCAGTCGCGGCGACTGCGGCCCGTGCCGTCGCCGAGGAAGCCGAGGGTGTCCTCCCGCCTCAAGATTGCCGCAGTCGCGGCGACTGCGGCCGGTTGAATATCCTGATTTCATTTGTGTCCGCTTTGCCGCCTCAAGATTGCCGCAGTCGCGGCGACTGCGGCGCTGCGCATTTTGGCCTTGCGTTACGGGATTCAAGGCCGCCTCAAGATTGCCGCAGTCGCGGCGACTGCGGCGAGACGGTTGTGGACCAGGACGCGCGCGGCTATGCCGCCTCAAGATTGCCGCAGTCGCGGCGACTGCGGCTTTCGTCAGTCAATACTGACTTGCTAGTAATTTAACCGCCGCCTCAAGATTGCCGCAGTCGCGGCGACTGCGGCCTGAACCCGACTTCATCATCGGTCGCATGGGTGATCCGCCTCAAGATTGCCGCAGTCGCGGCGACTGCGGCGGTCAGGTTTCTGTGGGAAACCAAGGTCATGTTTTTCCGCCTCAAGATTGCCGCAGTCGCGGCGACTGCGGCGGGGAATTATGACAATCCTATCTGCCATCATCGTCCGCCTCAAGATTGCCGCAGTCGCGGCGACTGCGGCAGCAGAGTTGGTTGACAGACGGAATGCTAATGTCGCCGCCTCAAGATTGCCGCAGTCGCGGCGACTGCGGCCCAGAGCATTTACGTGAACTCGACCGCGCCGTTTTCCGCCTCAAGATTGCCGCAGTCGCGGCGACTGCGGCGGCCGTGGCCGTGGCCGCCTTGGTGCCCGCCGACTCCGCCTCAAGATTGCCGCAGTCGCGGCGACTGCGGCCGACAAGATCGTCCCCGTGGTGTTCACCGCCGACATCCGCCTCAAGATTGCCGCAGTCGCGGCGACTGCGGCCGTGCCCGCTTCCGCTTCCAATTCGTTAGCCATACCGCCTCAAGATTGCCGCAGTCGCGGCGACTGCGGCGACTGTCCGGGGCCTGCCACGGTGTTGGCCGTGACCGCCTCAAGATTGCCGCAGTCGCGGCGACTGCGGCGGAAAACCAAGCCACGCCATTATTGACGCAATTAGCCGCCTCAAGATTGCCGCAGTCGCGGCGACTGCGGCTTTGGGCTGGCCGTTGTGGGGCATCATGGCCTCGAACCGCCTCAAGATTGCCGCAGTCGCGGCGACTGCGGCGGAGGGCTGGCTGGAGTCCGGTTTGACCACGATGCCGCCTCAAGATTGCCGCAGTCGCGGCGACTGCGGCTCGTCCATTCCAGCGGGATGAAGCCCACGCTTTGGCCGCCTCAAGATTGCCGCAGTCGCGGCGACTGCGGCGTTGAAAAGTGCGACGAATTCCCTGTGCTGCTTCCGCCTCAAGATTGCCGCAGTCGCGGCGACTCAAAGACAGTTAAAGTCACCTAACGTTCCATTCACGGTGCCGCCTCAAGATTGCCGCAGTCGCGGCGACTGCGGCCAAGATCGTCCCCGTGGTGTTCACCGCCGACATCCGCCTCAAGATTGCCGCAGTCGCGGCGACTGCGGCTGGAGATGGCCAAGGCTGCCGCGCCGCGTCTGAAGACCGCCTCAAGATTGCCGCAGTCGCGGCGACTGCGGCTGGCGTCAACGCCGGGAATGGGATCGCCGGCTTTGCCGCCTCAAGATTGCCGCAGTCGCGGCGACTGCGGCCCGAACCCAGTTGCGCCCCGTGGTTCTGCGCCCCCGCCTCAAGATTGCCGCAGTCGCGGCGACTGCGGCTTATTATTGTCAACAGCTCCGGGTTCACCAGAATCCGCCTCAAGATTGCCGCAGTCGCGGCGACTGCGGCCATACTCGGCCTGACCGACAGTGTGAAACCCGATGTCCGCCTCAAGATTGCCGCAGTCGCGGCGACTGCGGCTTGCTACATGGTCTATAACGAGCTTCATCCTGAACCGCCTCAAGATTGCCGCAGTCGCGGCGACTGCGGCACCATGCAGTAACCGAAACATACAAGTCAGTCATACCGCCTCAAGATTGCCGCAGTCGCGGCGACTGCGGCAAAAACAGTTCCGTAGTTTGTCGCGGAATCGGGCCCGCCTCAAGATTGCCGCAGTCGCGGCGACTGCGGCTGTATGGGATTTCGCTGCCGACCAGCGTGTATGGCCGCCTCAAGATTGCCGCAGTCGCGGCGACTGCGGCTGGACATCTCTACGGAGACGCTACAAGCATTTCTCCCGCCTCAAGATTGCCGCAGTCGCGGCGACTGCGGCTTGGAGAGTTTGCACATTGCGATTTCGTGCTTCAACCGCCTCAAGATTGCCGCAGTCGCGGCGACTGCGGCGAGTTCATCCAGTTACACAATTCCGGGCTTTGTTCCCGCCTCAAGATTGCCGCAGTCGCGGCGACTGCGGCGGAATTCCCACAAGTATTCGCGAAGGTGCTGGTGACCGCCTCAAGATTGCCGCAGTCGCGGCGACTGCGGCCCTTCCCGCCGATCCACATTTGCATGTTCGTTTCACCGCCTCAAGATTGCCGCAGTCGCGGCGACTGCGGCGAGTTTGCCCCAACAACCCAACGAGACATTGGGCCCGCCTCAAGATTGCCGCAGTCGCG